>MDTE01009919.1_pt1 | contig 166232 bp, 155 predicted proteins | sample 811231 | NCBI WGS metagenome assembly MDTE01 (sample SAMN05326651, study PRJNA326480) | marine metagenome | isolation source: seawater | place: Indian Ocean: Red Sea | collected 2010 | reverse complement strand
TCGTTCGGGCGGGGAAGTTTGTGAACCTGGGAGAACGGTTCAACACGATCGGGTACTGCTACCAGATTTATGCCCTGACGGAAGAGGCGACGTGTCATCTGGCGGCGGATGCGGTGAAGCGGTTGGGGGAGGGCTTGGCGGGGGAGGCGTGGCGGGAGGAGGTTGGGGTGCCGGAGATTGTTAAGGGGTAGTGACCGATCATCCTTAGTGACCTTGTCAGCAATTTCGTCGCCGAAGTGACCGGGCAACAATGTGCAGGTCGTATCGAAGGGCGATCGGTCCGATTTCGGTGCGGGTCCCTCGATACGGCCCGATCTGCGTTCGGACCTACTCGGGATGAACGGTGGGTCCATACCATAGGGAGCTTGCAGTGGCTAAGATTGTGATTATCGGAGCAGGGAGTGGGTTCGGGAGCAGGTTGTCGATCGACATTCTGTCTCAGGAGACACTGAAAGACTCGACGATCGCGCTGTGTGACATCCACGAGGAGCGGTTGAGCCAGGTGCACGACTATGTGCAGCGGGCGATCGAGGGGCATAACTTGCCCGGGAAGGTGGTGGCGAGTACGGATCGGGAGGAGCTGTTGCCTGGAGCGGATTGTGTGGTGACGGCGGTTTCGATCGGAGGGGCGGCGTATTGGGGCGAGCCATACCGGTCGGAGGTCGAGATTCCGATGAAGTATGGAGTGCAGCAGACGGTGGCGGATACGATCGGGGTTGGCGGGATTTTCCGGTTTCTGCGCACGGCCGACGAGCATTTGAACTTCGCGAAGGACATGGAGCGGCTGTGTCCGGATACGCTCATGCTCAATTACACGAACCCGATGTGTATGCTGACGTGGCTGCATTCGGTCGGATCGTCGATTCAGAATGTCGGGCTGTGTCACAGCGTGCAGGGGACGACGAAGAAGCTGGCGAAAGGTGTCGGAGTCGACTACGAGGATGTGAGCTATCTCGTAGCGGGAATCAACCATCAGGCGTGGGTGCTGAGGCTGCGGAAGGGGAATGAGGACCTGTATCCGAGGCTTCGTGAGGTGGTCGAGACGCACGAGGACTTCGCTGAAGATCGGGTGCGCGTGGAGATGATGCGGCAGTTCGGCTATTTCGTGACCGAGAGTACGCGGCACAACGCCGAGTATCTGCCGTACTTCAGGCGGACCCCTGAGCTGCGGGAATACTACGGGACACCCGATCGCGATCCAGTATCGATGGAGAATACGCGGAAACGCAGCTGGATGAAGGATTCGGGCGTCGAGGATGATGGGGATGCGGAGATTCCGCCCCTGACGTCATCACACGAATACGCGTCGCTGATTATCGAGGCGAAGCTGACGGGAAAGCCGTTCGCCTTCAACGGGAACGTGATGAATCACGGGTCGATCACGAACCTGCCTGAGCGCTGCTGTGTGGAGGTGCCGTGTCTGGCGGATCGGGAGGGCGTGCACCCGACGCACGTGGGTGAGCTGCCGGCGCAGCTGGCGGCGTTGAACGTGACGAACGTCGGGGTGCAGGAGTTGGCGGTGCAGGCTGTACTCGATCGAGATAAAGAGGCGGCGTTCCACGCGTGTGCGCTGGATCCACTGACTGCGGCGACTGTTTCGTTACCCGATATGCGGAAGATGTTCGAGGAATTGTGGGAGGCGGAGGGGGATCGGTTAGCGTACTTCGATTCCTGAAAACCAAACCAAGGAACCACAGAGGACACCCTTCGATACGCGCACTGCGTGCGCTACTCAGGATAAACTCCAGACACGGAGGGGCAGTGTGTCCGGAGGTTTGGGCTCGATGGTCGGAGCGGCGAGATAAATAGAGGTTCAGGCATTTGGAGGGTCAGACTGAGCGGAGTCGAACGTCCAACCCTCCCTCCTTTCGTGCACGATGTCGCCCTTCGACTCCGCTCAGGGTGACATCTGTAGAGGCTGGCTATGCAGCTAGAGGAAATTGACAGGCTATATCGGAAGATTCTGGGGCCGTTTCCGGAGCGGGTGCCGCTGAATGTGGAGACGCTCGAGGAAGAAACGTGCGACGGATTCACCCGGACGCTGATTGCTTGGGACAATGAGGCGGATGAGCGTGTAAGGGGGTATGTGTTAAGGCCCCTGAATTCGAGCGAAGATCGGCCGGCGATGATGGTGTTTCACGGGCACGGGCCGTGGGAGTTGGGGAAGAAGGATACGGCCGGTGTCGTGGAGCGCGGTGGGGGGAGAGTGCCGTTGGGGCCTGAGCTGGCGAAGCGCGGGTTCGTGGTGATGTGTGGGGATGCCATCTGTTGGGGGGATCGGCAGAACCCGGCTGGAGACCCGGATGGGGTGATGTATGAACGCGTCGTCGCCATGCGGCTGATGGCGGAGGGGCGCTGTATGGCCGGTCAGTATGTGTGGGATGCGATGCGTCAGTGTGATGTGCTTCAGAGTCTGGACGGTGTCGACGGCGAGCGGATTGGGGCGATGGGGATCTCGATGGGGTCGGGGCACAGCTGGCTGTCTGCCATGGTCGAGCATCGGATCAAGGCGCTCGTCGGGGTGTCCAGCTTCTACACCTACAAGGCACTGTATGCGCCGCCGATCAAGCACTGTTACATGAATCACCTTCCGAGAGTCATCTCGTATGGGTTGGAGACATACGATCTGTTCCGCCTGATTGCGCCCCGGCCGTTCCTGATGATCAATGGGACGACGGAACCTCAGGATCCGGTTGAAGCGACGCAGGAGCTATACGACAAGGCGAAGACCGCCTGGGAGGAAGTCGGGAAGGGGGATGACTTTCAGCTGGTCTTCCACGAGGCGGGGCACGGGCTGACACCGGAGACGAGGGAGCAGGGCCTGGATTGGTTGGTTGAGAAGCTTGGGGCAGAATGACTGACGAGGTGGATACACCTGGGACTTCAGCCCACTGATCAGGTTAAGACCGGGTTCTCGATGCGACCTGCGCTTCGCTCCGGTCTACTCGAACACACGGTGGACACATCCTCGTATGTCCAGAAGGAGATGTTCCGGTGGCGATTGCTAGTTCTCCATCGGTAGAGCCCGCTGTAGCGAGAGACGAAGCATTGACCATACGTGGTGTGGTACTGGGCATCCTTTCGATTGGGGGGATGGCGCTTTGGATCACGCATCACGGTGGGGCGCTGATCAAGAGTTACCTGCCTGTGGCGATCATGGTGCCGTTCCTGATGTGGGTGGTCGGGAACTGCTTCCTGAAGATGGTCGCCCCTCGCTGGGCCCTTCGGCGTATCGAACTGCTCACGATTCTGTCGATGATGTGGATCATCGGCAATCTGCCCGCCATCGGGTGGGCGCAGTACAACGTCAGCTCCACTGTTGGCGTTTCCTTCCTGGCTTCTCCTGAAAACCGTCTTGACGACTTTGTCGTTCCCGTCCTTCCGAAGTGGCTCTTCCTGGATGCATCTGTCCCGGAGATACAGCGGGGCTTCTCGGGTGTCGAGTCCCATCGCGAGATTCCCTGGCTGAACTGGCTTCGGCCGCAGTTCTGGTGGCTGGTTGGTTCGCTTCCCGTGATCATGGCCGCATACTTCGCTTCGATCATCCTGTTTCGTCAGTGGGATCAGAACGAGCGGCTGGTTTTTCCGCTTTCTGCGTTCCCGGTAGCGCTGGTCGAAGAGAACGAAGGAAGCGCGTTCCCAAGGATCTTCTCTGAGCGGATGTTCTGGCTGGGGTTCGCATTTGTGGGCGGGATCTATGTCTGGAACTTTATCGGCTACTGGTGGGATGACTTCCCCAGTGTCACCCTGTTCGGGTCAGCCCGGTCGAAAGCACTCGAACTAGGTAAGTACTACCGTCCGTACTACTTCCGTGTACAGCCCATGATCATGGGGCTGGCCTTCCTGTGTCCGACAGACATTCTGTTCAGCTTCGCCTTTTACAACGTGTTTGACATTTACAGAGAGGGTCTGATGAACCGGTTCGGGTTCTCGCTCGGGATTCGTGGGCAGGCAGCCGGGGGTAAGGAGCTGACGATGCTCGAGGCGCATGGCGTGTTGGTGATGCTCGTGGGCTGGTCGCTCTGGATCGCACGCGCTCACATCCGAGACACGTGGCGGAAGGCCGTATCGGGTCGGGATGACGACGGCGTGCCGATTCGTTATCGGACGGCGTGGTTTGGGATAGCCATGTCAGGACTGATCTTTGTTGGCTGGTGTCTATCGGCGGGTCTTACGCTTCCAGCGACTTTGATCCAGATGGTGCTGATGTTTATCGCCTTTTTCGGGGTGTCCAAGTTCGCAGCCCAAACCGGGTTCACGTTTCTGAATTCACCCGGGCGGAAGGGAGGCGACGTTATACTCTCCCTCGCCGGGACGAAAAACCTCTCTCCCTCGTCCACTGCGATGTTGACGCTGATGAATCGACATACGTTTCTCGGCCAGGCACGGCGTATGTCCGCCTGTCCATCGATTCCACATTTCTTCAGAATGATCGGCAACGGGTTTCAGCGCCGTACTCTGGTGGCATCGGCTCTACCCCTGGCCTATATCCTCGGTTTCTTTGTCACCTCGTGGATTTTCATCTACGTCTTCTATTTGGAAGGTGGTCTGAACGGCAGATTCGCTGGCCTGGATGTGAGCTACCTCGTTCGCCGTGTCCCTCTGATCGCAGAGGAACGGATTACGCACTTCGACTACCTGAAGGTCTGGGCATGGATCTGGGGGATCGGTCTTGGAGGCCTGCTCGTTTACCTTCGTGCGCGCTTCACGTGGTGGCCGCTCCATCCTGCCGCGTTCGCTTTCCCGACAAGCTACTATGGTTTTTCGATCTTTCTCGTATGGGTGGCGAAGGCGGTGATCATTCGGTTCTGGGGCGTACTCGGCTATCGCAAGGCCATACCGTTCGCGTTCGGGATGGTGACGGGGTATCTGTTCGGTGTAGGCGCGGATAGTGTTATTGATTCGGTGTTCTTTCCTGATGGTGGGCACTGGGTTCATGGATGGTAGCCGCGCCCGTTCCACCCTTCCAGGAAAGGCGCACGCCTTCGCTGCGCGAAGGCTCGGGGCAGGGGGTAAGGGAGAGCGCAGGCGCAGCTAGCCCCTGCCTGAGGGAACCATCAGCGCTGGCCGCATAGCTTTAGAGATCAACGATGCCGAATGTACTGGTTGCGCCTCTTTCGCGCCCCAAGCGGTTCTCTGAAGACATGATATCGCCGCCCAAACGAGATATGAGTTGTAGATTGTAGGTCTGGACGCCCGGGACCATCCTGGCGCCATCCATGGCATTCAGAGGAGACAACATGAGCAGTGCGGCATTCAGAGGTATCTTTACGATCCCGGCGACCCCCTTTACTGAAGATCTCGAGATCGATTGGGAGGGGGAGCGACGTGTGCTCGATTTTTGTGTGGACTGCGGTGCACACGGGATCGTCTGGCCGGTCAATGCGAGCGGATTCCCGGTTCTGACTGATGAGGAGCGGCTGAAGGGCTTCGAAGTCGTGACGGAGCAGGTGGCGGGGCGTGCGCCCGTGATCCTCGGTGTTCAGGGGACGAGCGGGAAGCACGCGGCTAAGCTGGCGAAGCGGGCAAACGAGGTGGGCGCAGACGGCGTGATTGCGATGGCCCCCTATGTGCAGGAGATCGAGGACGAGGATACGCTGGTCGACTACTACCAGGCCATCGATCGAGAGGTGGACATTCCCATCTTCATCCAAAACCACGCCAGGGGAAGCGTCCTCACCGTGGACACGATGATCCGCATTCTGAACGAGGTGGAGCACGTCGAGTATGTGAAGGAAGAGACGTTCCCGGTCACACACGTGATAACCAAGCTGATCGAACGGGGTGGGGAGAAGCTAAAGGGTGTGTTCGGCGGGGCGGGCGGGCGATACCTGCTCCAGGAGCATCCACGGGGATGCGCTGGCCAGATGCCCGGTTGCCATATCACTGACGTACTCGTGAAATTCTGGAATGCGCTGGATTCAGGCGATCGCGTGGAGGCGAAACGGCTCTACGGGCTGATCGCTCCGCTGTTTGCGCTCGAAACGTTGAAGGGATCGAGCTATCCCGAGGTGCTGAGGCGTCGAGGCGTGATCGACAACGTTTACAGCCGGCTGACCAAGACGTTTCCGCTGATGGATGAACACGATCATCTGGCGATCGACGATGCGCTGCGTGATCTGGAACCCGAGTTCACCTGGTCGGGTGGGCCGCTGAAGTTTGGTGGGCCAGAAGGAGCGTCCGTGAGTGGGAAGCAGGTGGGCAGTCAGGGGAGCGGTGGGGTGGATACGTTTGATCGGGTGGGGTAGAGGATCGAGAAACGAGAAACGAGAAACGGGAAACGAGAAACGAAAGTCGAAGGTCAGAAGCAGAAGGCCAACGAGGGTAGCCGGTTAATGCGCGCTAGGATTGGAGATTTGGCCACGTGAAGGCGTGGAGGGAAGTGCTGTTGAGTCGTTCGGGCGGGGATCGGGCGACTGGGTACGCGATGAATAACAAGATCGTGAGCCTGCCTGAAGGCCTCCTATGTACGTGGTTGGATTTCGAGCGGCGGAACCGGTGGGCCCTTGTGGATTCCTGCTCTGGTGAGATCACTCGAGAAGGGTCGATCGGGACGCCGGGGGTGGACAACCATTGTGGTGCGGCGATGGTCCGATCCGGTGATGATGTTCACGCGCTCATCGGGGGGCATCATGGTCCCCTGGAGCACCATCGGCTAAATCGCGACGCCTGGCGATGGGAAGTGGAGGCTACGCCAGGAGAATCGGCGACGTATCCTTGCGCGACCGCTGATCCGTCTGGCGTTGTCCACGTCTTCTACCGGTGTGGCGGTCAGGAACACTGGACACTGAACTATGTGCGGCGGCTGAAGACCGGGCGGTGGTGCACGTCGGTCGTTCTACTGCGTGCACATAAGCCTTGCTATGTCTACTGGACGAACGGGGCCGTGTGCGATTCGGATGGACGGATTCACCTCGTCTTTGGAAACCCTCAGGTCAGGGCTGACGGTGCTATCCACTATGGCGCGTCTCACATTCAGTCAGTCGATGGCGGCCGTACATGGATGACCTCGTGCGGCAATCCGCTGCCTGATCCCACGATTCCCGCCGAAGCCATCCCCCTGATGGATCCCGCAGACGCGGAAGATCGGCTTCAGCCACTCGACCACGCCCGGCAGTTTGGAGCTCCTGGGCCCGAGAACTACAACTACCAGCAGATGAACCTGTCTAATCCGGTCGTGGATGCGGATGGTTCTCTGCACGTCGTGCTTCACAACAACCGGACTGGAACGGCCTCGTTGTGCTCGCTCGCTGAGGGTGTTTGGGCGTCAAGGTACATCGATGCTGGACTGGGCGAAGGCGAACGGGTTCACCCACAATCGTCGCTTGCAGTAGGGTCGGACGGGAAGCTTAAGGCTTGTCTGATGATTGAACCGACCGATCGGTGCGTCTGGGGGCCGAACGGAACGTATCTTCAGTGTGTCCGCTTTGCGGATATCGATGAGGCGGCGACCATCGCGAATCCAGTGGCCAACGTCGCTCATTGGCTTCCCGCCTTTTCACATGCTCAGGTCACCACGGATTCGCATGCGACCGCGATGCTCAGCACGAGAGGGTGCAACGCCGGTGGATTCAGGAACAACCAGAACGTCCTTAAGACCGAGGTGCTCCTCCACCTCGATGATCGCGAGTAGACGAACCCAAACCAATGCCTGATCCAAAGAACATCGAGAATGGCCTCGAAATTCCGTCCGAAGGCTACTGCGACCAACCCTACGTGGTGAAACTCACCGACGGCGATTGGCTCTGCCTGATGACCACGGGAACCGGGAAGGAAGGCGATTCGGGCCAGCACATCGTGGCCACGCGCACGGACGACCGAGGGCAGACCTGGTCGGAGTTGGTCGACATCGAGCCCGCTGATGGACCAGAAGCCTCGTGGGTGATGCCGTTGATCACTCCGTCTGGACGGGTGTATGCGTTCTACACCTACAACGCCGCGAACGTGCGCGAGGTGATTGCTGACACGGATGTGTATTCGGAAGGCAAGACGAGTCGCGTGGACACCCTCGGCGAATAATCGTTCAAGTATTCAGACGACGGCGGCCTCACTTGGTCGGAACGCCATACGATTCCCGTTCGCGAGATGGAGATCGACCGGCGGAACCCGTATGGTAGTGATGTACGTTTTTTCTGGGGTGTCGGTAAACCGATGACGCACGGCGGCATCGCATACTTCGGGTTCGCCAAGGTAGGACGGTTCGGGCACGGTTTTATGGCTGAGTCCGAAGGGTGCTTCATGCGGTCTGACAACATCCTGACCGAAAGCGACCCCTCACGGATCAACTGGGAGACCTTGCCCGAGGGAGATCATGGTCTTCGGTCACCTGAGGGGCCCGTGGCGGACGAGGCCAACCTGACTGCTCTCAGTGACGGATCCCTGTTCTGCACCTACCGCACGATCGCCGGGCATCCGTGTCACGCGTACTCACGTGACGGAGGTCGGTCCTGGACGTCAGCAGCCTTCATGACCTATGGGCCGGGGGAGCGTCTCGTCGCACACCCGAGGGCAGCTAACTTTGTCCGAAGGCTGAACGAGGGACGTCACGCCGGGAAATTCGTCTACTGGTTCCACAACAACAACGCGAAGTGGTATAACCACGGCGACGCGGCAGGCAGCAGGAACCCGGCCTGGCTCGTGGGTGGGGTTGAAGAGGACGGGCCGGATGGGAAGGTGATCCGTTGGGGGAACCCTCACGTTGTCCTCTACTCAGAGGATCTGCACACCGGGATCAGTTATCCAGACTTTGTCGAAGAGGGGGAAGATCTCTACATCACCGAAACGCAGAAGAGTGTGGCTCGTGTGCATATAGTTGACCCGGACCTGGTAGACAGCCTCTTCCTACCGCAGAACCCTCCCAACGGATCCGTTTAGATGAGAGTTGCACTGAAAGACAAGCGCTGGATGATCGATGGCAAGGTCACTTATGCCGGAACACCCGCCGAAGGTTTGCTGATGAACGTGCGGGTGGTGAACTGTACGTTCGAAGACCGGAACCGGACGGATTTCGATCCTGATGCGAATACAGACCGCTTTATCGAGGCGATCCCAGACTACCGCGCCCACGGCATCAGGGCATTTACGCTCTGTCTTCAAGGCGGGATGCCTGGATACGAGGGGGCTTTAAACTCCGCGTATGAAGCCGACGGATCCCTTCGGCCTGGTTACCTGGAGCGTGTTGAGCGCGTGATTCGGGCGTGCGACGACTCGGGTATCGCCGTGATCCTGGGATGTTTCTACCAGCGGCAGGATCAGGTTATGAATGATGCGGCAGCCGTGGAAAAGGCGGCGATCAACACAGTAACGTGGGTTAGGGAACGTGGGTTCGAGAATGTGGTGATCGAGGTGGCAAACGAGCACGCCCATCGCGGGTTCACGCACGAGATCATTCGGCGGCCGGAGCCGCACACAGAGCTGGTCGGGAAAGTGAAGACGGCGAATTCGGATTTGATCGTCTCCACGAGCGGGATGGGAAGCGGGCGGATGGCCGAGGTTGTCGCAGAAGTCGTTGACTTCATCATCATCCATTTCAACAACACCGATATGGCCGACGTGCCCGATCGTATCGAAGCGATGAAGGGTTTCGGTAAGGCTGTTCTCTGCAACGAGGACACGAAGGTCGGCAAAAGAGGTGCGGAGGTCGCCTCGCTGTGCGTAGAGCACGGATGCTCGTGGGGATTGATGCACAGCGACGTCAACCAGTATGAGCCGTTCGAGTTCAGAGGGGCTGAGGACGACCCGATTACCTACGACCGATTGAAAGCCCTAACCACCACAGGAGCGTAACGATGTCCGAAGTGTATTGGCCCGGTCCGGTGGCGGACTGGAAACGGCTGTCACCCTCCGAGGCAGGATTCGATGGTGACGGTCTGGCCGCCGCAATCAAGTATGCGGAGGATCCGGCGCAAGCAGGCAGCCCTCCAGACCTGGGCACGCACCTTGTTCAGCAGAACACGAAGACCCACGACGACGGGGTGTTGCTCGGACCGACACAGTTCAGGGGACCCGCCACAGGGGTCATCCTGCGGAACGGCTATCTTGTGGCTGAGTGGGGCGACCCCCATCGAGTGGACATGACGTTCAGCATCTCGAAGAGCTTTCTTTCCACGTGTGCAGGACTGGCGTTCGACCGGGGTCTGATCGAGGATCTGGACGAGCCTGTGAGGGCGAAGGTGGGCGATGGGGGCTATGACTCCGATCACAATGGGCAGATCACGTGGGACCATTCGCTTCGACAGATCAGCGAATGGGACGGGACGCTGTTCGACAAGCACCACTCGGCTGGTAATCCCGATGACGAGCGAATCGACCCGGTCACGCCGGGCACGCGTTATGAGTACAACGATGTCCGGGTGAATCGATTTGCCTTGTCGCTCCTGCGTGTGTGGAAGCGACCCCTTCCCGACTTGCTGCGGGAAGAGATCATGGATCCGATCGGGGCGTCAGACTCGTGGCATTGGCACGGATACGCGAACTCGTGGGTGGAGGTCGAGGGGCAGCGGGTTCAGTCGGTGAGTGGAGGCGGACACTGGGGGGGCGGGATGTGGATCAGCGCGTACGATCAGGCCCGCTTCGGGCTGTTCAGCCTCGGGAAAGGTGTATGGGATGGAAAACAACTCCTCTCACCCGAGTGGATCAGGCTGGCTACGACGCCAACAGAGTTGAGGACGACATACGGTTTTATGAACTGGTTCCTCAACACCGATCGTGAACTCGTCCCGAGTGCTCCAGCCTCGTGCTTCTACCACGGTGGAGCCGGAACCAACCGAATCATGGGGATCCCAGAGCTGGATCTGGTCGTTGTTTCTCGCTGGATCGACGGAGAAGCCTACGACGGCTTTGTGTCGAAAATTTTGGACTCGATTGTGGAAATATGGCGGTAATTATATGAAAAACAGTAAGATATACTTTCTAGGCAATTGGTGGGCAAAACATGGGCATATCTCTTGCGCTTGATAGACTCAGGCGAGTTCGAAATCAACATCGCCGGTCATATCGCCGGGCGCACACCACCAAGGAGGTTGTCATGTTTCGTCGTTCACTCCACGTCGTCCCGGGCGATGTGCGGGCAGCCGATGTTGTGAATCTCCAGACGGCGTCAACCGTTCAGGGGACGACGATCGATATCAGCGTGAATGGCGGTGGCGTGATGGTGGATGAGGCCAACGTCGTTCAGACGGACATCGTGACGTCGAACGGCGTGATCCACGTGATCGACAGCGTGATTCTTCCGTAATCCCTCTCCTTGAGAGGGTAGATGAGTGAAAGGGCTCGGCCAGTGTGGTCGGGCCCTTTTGCCGTGTACGGTGCTTGACACGGTATTCAAGGCTGCGTTGACTAGGATCGAGGATTGGAAATCGAGAATCGAAAAACGTAAATCGTGAATCGAGGAGAAGACCTGGGCAATGGTGGGTGAAGCGGATGATGCAGCAGAGTCGGCGTCACTCACGTCGAAACCACAAGAGGCGTTTGTGTACGATTTATTGATCAAAGGGGGGCACCTGATCGATCCGAAGAACGGGATCGATGCCCCGATGGACCTTGCCATTTCGGGGGGTAAGGTGGCTGCGATCGACGCGGATATTCCCGCGGAAAGTGCGAACCAGGTCGCGGATGTCACGGGGCTTTATGTCACCCCCGGGCTTGTCGACATCCACACACATATGTACGCGACACCCGGGCACCGGAACGCGTGGGCTGGGGACAACAGCATCCTGCCGGACGGGTTCAGTTTTCGGGTCGGGGTGACGACGATGATGGATACAGGCAGCGCGGGGTGTCGCACCTTTGAGGATTTCCGGTTTCGGGTGCTCGACCGGTTTCAGACCCGGATGTTCGCGTTGGTGAACATCGTCGGGCTGGGGATGAACACGAACGTGGTCGAGCAGAATGTGGAAGATATGGATGTCGAGCAGACCGCTGCCGTCGCGAAGGAGCATTCGGATATAGTGGTCGGGATCAAGACGGCCCATTTCTGGGGACCCGAGTGGGTGTCCGTCGACCGGACGCAAGAAGCGGCTGAGCGTGCCGGTATGCCCTCGATGATCGACTTCGGGTATTTCCGAAAGGAACGGCCCTACCACGAGCTGGTTCGAGAGAAGCTTCGTGCTGGAGATATCAGCACGCATATGTATCGCTCATCCGTCCCGTGGCTAGACGGGAACGGTCGGGTTCTGCCGTATCTCCACGAGGCACGTGAACGTGGCGTCCTGTTCGACGTGGGACACGGTGGTGGGAGTTTCGTGTTCCGAAACGCCGTTCCAGCCGTGAAACAAGGCTTCTACCCGGACTCGATTTCGACCGACCTCCACACGGGCAGCATGAATGACGAGATGATGGATATGGTCACGACGATGTCCAAGTTTCTCGCCATGGGGATGTCTCTTCAGGACGTCATTCGTCTGTCGACCATCCGGCCAGCGGAGGTCATCGGGCATCCTGAGCTTGGCCACCTCTCAGTGGGTGCTGTCGCAGACGTCGCTGTGCTTAACCAGATGTCTGGACGTTTCGGATACTGCGATGTGAGCGGCGGGAAGCTCGAGGGTGACAGTCGGTTGATCTGCGAGATGACGGTCAAGGACGGTCGGGTCGTTTACGACTGGAACGGACGGATGGGTACGGATTATCGGGAGCTGGGGGATCAATACGGGATTCGTGATGTTGATCATATTGTGATTCCGGATGTGTGACAGGGAAAACCTTCAATCGCAGAGACGCAGCCCCCTTCGCGTTACGCGCTTCAGCGGGCCAGGGAGCCCGCAGAGAAGCTAGGGTGAGTTCGTGCAGAGCCGAAACCGAGATGCACGAATAGTGGGCAGAGGTAGGCCCGCTGAGGAAACCCGAGAACTACCCAACGAATAGAGAGAAGTGACGAACCTGGGTTAGGACGGAGAGGGAAGGACGATATGTTGAAGGCTGGCGTTATCGGGTGTGGTGGTCGGGGACGGTCTCACGCTCGAGGGTACGACTACTGTAAAGACACGACGATTGTGGCGTGTGCTGATCCGTTCGACGAGTCGCGGAGTGCGTTTGTGGGGCAGTTCGATGTATCGAACGCCTACGCCGACTACCATGAGATGCTCGAGAAGGAATCGCTCGACATTGTGAGCGTCTGTACGTGGACGGGGATGCATCGAGAGATGCTCGAGGCCGCCGCTTCGAGTGGGATCAAGGCGATTCACTCGGAGAAGCCGATGGCTATGACGTGGGGAGACGCCAAGGCGATCATGCAGGCGTGCGATGACAATGGTATCGTGATCACGTTCTGCCATCAGCGCCGGTTCGGGGCACAGTTCGTGAAGGCGAAGGAGATCGCAGGGTTCGGAGCGATCGGTGAGGTTTATCGGTTCGAGGGATCCTGTCCGAACCTCTTCGACTGGGGAACGCACTGGTTTGACATGTTCTTTTTCTACAATGACGACGGTCCGGCTGAATGGGTGATCGGCCAGATCGACGGGAAGGGGACGAAGGATGTGTTCGCGGCGCCCTGTGAGGGCAGTGGTCTGTCCTGGATCCGGTATGCGAATGGGCGAGAGGGATTGCTGGCTACGGGTGGTGTCGGGCTGGACGGGTTGATCAATCGAATCGTCGGGACGGAAGGGGTGATCGAGGTCCGCCCTGGCCGGAACGATGTGCCGCTACAGGTCTTTTCGAAGGGGGAGTGGTCGGAGCCGGATCTGGCGGAAGTCGAGCACGACGATGCGACGGTGATGTCGGTGGTGGATCTGGCGACGGCGCTCGATGAAGGGCGTGAGCCGGAGTTGAGCGGGCGGAAAGCGCTGCAGGCGACGGAGCTGATCTTTGCGACGTATGAGTCGAGTCGGCGTCGGGGGAAGGTGGAACTGCCGTTGGATGTGGATGATTCGGCGCTGATCAGTATGCTGGAGAGCGGGGACATCAGCAGGGAGTAGTGGGGGGCCTTCGGCCCCGAGGTCCTGTTGCTGCACGGAGGTGAGCAAGAGATCCCGGCCGGAGGCCGGTCCTACGAAGGAGGCGATCTTGCGATGTGTGCGGGAGCGGAGACGCCTCTACACCATCCGAGAACGGGGACGTCGAAGGCCTGGTATGAAGCGCAGGATCTCGAGGGCGCGTTCGATATGTCCCGGCTGGCTCAGTTGTTCGAGTCCATCGCGTGGTGGTCGCTGCGACCGGACCCCGAGCTTCTGCGGACGCAGCCTGGTGAGGGAGATCCACACACATATGTAGGCGCTGTCCGTTCGGATTCGGGCGGGCTGGCATTGCTCTACCTGCCCTGCGACGGTGAGGTCGGTCTGGCGATGGACCGCATCGAACTTGTCGACACTTTCAGATGGTATGACCCAAGGAGCGGAGCGTATCGTGATGCTTCGCACGACGACGGGCAGTTCACTGCGCCAGACGGGCAAGACTGGATTCTCCTGCTTACGAAAGGATCATGATGGCTGATCGTCCCAATGTTGTGTTTATCCACGCCGAGAGCATGGACGGGCGGAAGATGGGGTGTATGGGGCATCCCGCCCTGAAGAACGCGACGCCCAACCTGGATCGTATCGCGAATGAGGGGGTGCTGTTCAGGAACGCGTATACGAACTGTCCGGTGTGTAACCCGTCGCGTGCGAGCATGTGGACGGGGAAGTATCCGAACCATCGCGATTGCTGGAACAACCACGAGGGATTGCGGGATGGGGTCCAGACATGGCAGGACACCCTGAATGCGTCCGGATATCGAACGAAGGCAATCGGGCCGTTGGATTACGTCTACGGCAAGCACTCGATCCGAGATCGCGTAGGTTCCTGGACGCGCTCAGCGATGATCGAGCGGGCGATCGTGCGGACGCCGCTACAGATGGTGGTCGGGCCTGGTGAAGCGAATCAACGAGATTGGCAGCATACGAATAATGCCGTGAAGGAGATCGGTGAGGCAGCGAGCGATGGACGACCCTTCTGGACGTATCTGACAACGGGGCTCGTTCACCCGGCGTTTGTGGCGGAGCAGCGTCATTTGGATATGATCGATCGGGATGCTGTCGATGTGCCTCCGCTGTTCGGGCTGGACGAAACCGGGAATGCGGCCGTCAGGCAGCAGCGGATCTTCAAGAACTGTGACACGCAGTTCACGGAAAACATGGTTCGCGACATCCGGCACATTTACTTCGCGATGATCGCTGCGCTCGACGAGATGGTTGGGCGAGTCCTTCAGCGGGTCGATGACCTTGGCTTAGCGGATAACACATATGTGATTTTCTCGAGTGACCACGGTGAGATGGCCGGCGAGCAGAACCAGGTGCTGAAGCGGAGCATGTTCGAGGCGTCCGCGCACGTGCCGATGATCCTTCGTGGGCCAGGCGTTCAGAAGGGCGTGGAGGTGGCGGACCCCGTGTCGCTTGTGGATCTGTACTCGACATTCATGGATATCGCGGAGGTTGACTACGCGAACTTCGCAGAACGGCCTGGATACGCTGAGTCTCTGGACGGGGAGTCGCTGATTCCGTTACTCGAAGGTGGAACGCGTGAGCAGGATTGGGCGATGTGCGAGTATCACGGTGATCGCGTCTGCACGGGGACGTATATGCTGCGGCAGGGGGACTGGAAGTTGATCCGCCATATGGGATTCGATTCGGAACTGTACAACCTGGCGGATGATCCGGATGAGGCTTCGGATCTGGGGACGACGATCACCGAGAAGGTGGCGGAGCTTGAAGGTGTGCTCGACACGAACTTCGACTGTGAAGGGATCGATCGACGCGCGAAAGCGTATGATCGGACGGAGTTCGTGAAGTGGCGGGAGCAGGCGCAGAAGGAAGGGACGTACGAGGATACGATGGCGCACGTCTACAGCGGATTTGATCGGCAGTGTATCGAGGATATGCGGCCGTGGACGGGGGCTGAGGAAGAGAAGATCGAGGAGTGGTTGGCTTCCTAGGCTACCGGGCTTGAGGCGAATTACGTTGCCAGGCTTGAGCCTGGGAACGAGGAGATACAGATGATTTTCTTTGAGGGGTTGATGAATCCGGAAGGGCCCGTATTGCTGCCGAACGGGGACTGGCTCGTGGTGGAGATGGCGCCGGAGCGAGGGTGTGTGACGCGGGTGTCGGCGGATGGATCCGAGCGGACGCCGATGGCGCAGACGGGGCGTCCCAACGGGTTGGCTGTCGATAGTGATGGGACGATCTGGGTGGCGGAGTCGAAGAACCCGCCGTCGCTGCTGAAAATGTCGATGGATGGGGCGTTCGAGATCTTCATGATGGGGTCCGAGGATACGCCGTTTCTGTTCTCAAACGATCTCGTGTTCGGACCGGATGGGACGTTGTGGATGACGGATTCGGGTGTTCTGGAGCCCGAGTGGCGACAGTATCGGAATGGGGAGCGGGAGGCGCCGGTCGTGGACGGGAAGGTCTGGAAGATCGATCTCGATGCGAAGACGGCGATCGCGATCGACACGGGGATCGGGTTTGCGAACGGGATCGCGTATGGGCCGGACGGGTATCTGTATGCGAACGAGACGCTGACGGGTGACATCTTCAAGTATGATCTCTCGAAGGATCAGCCGGAACGCGAGTTCTTCGCGAATGCGTTCCCGGATGACGTGGATCCGGTAGAGGGCCATCGGGCAGGTGTGGACGGGATGGCGTTCGACGATCAGGGCCGGTTGTATGTGACGGTGATTGGTTATGGGGATGTGGCGGTATACAGCCTTGATGGGACTCTCGAGCGGCGGATTCCGCTGATCGGGAAGCGGCCGACGAATGTGGCCTTCGGGGCGAAGGGTGAGAAGCGCATCTACGTGACGGAGCAGGAGATCGGGCAGATCGAGGCGTATGATGTGGATGCGGACGGACAAGAACTGCATGAATGATGTGAAGAGAGAAGATGTGGAGATTTCAAATCTTCTTTCTCGACATCTTAACATCGTCAATACCTATGGCTCGTGAGATCGTGGCATTGTCTCCGGAGAAGCTGGAGATCAGAGAGGTCGAGGATCCCGTCGTGGGGGATGAGCAGGTGCTTGTGCGTGCGGAATACGGCGCGGCGAAGCACGGGACGGAGATGGCGGCGGTGAAGGGGTATGGGAATCGGGGGCGGTTTGATCCGGAGCTGCAACTGTTCGTGCAGGCTGATGAGCCCGGCGGATCAGAGGGCGTTTCTCGCGTTGGGAATATGCTGGTTGGCAAGGTCGAAGTCGCAGGTCAGAAAGTCGAAAGTCTGAAGGTCGGGGATACTGTGGCGGTGCACTCGTCGTTCAGGGATCTCGTGGTGAAACCGGAGGGGCGGTGTTGGAAGTTGGAAGAGGGGATCGGGTGGAAGGATGCGGTTTGTCTGGATCCGGCTGACTTTGCGATGGGGGCGGTGCGGGACGGGAATGTGCGAGTGGGGGATGCGGTTGCGGTGTTCGGGTTGGGCGCGATCGGGTTGATGGTGATTCAGTTTGCGAAGCTGGCGGGAGCGTACCCGGTCATCGGGCTGGATCCGCTGGCGAATCGGCGCGCTGTGGGCGAGACGTGTGGGGCGGATCTGTTGATGGATCCGGCAGCTGTCGACGCGGGTCTCGAGTTGAAGATGGCGACGGGAAATCGCGGGGTCGATGTGGTGATCGAGTATAGTGGGAACGTTCGCGCCATGCACGCAGCGCTGAGAGGCGTTGCGTTCGGCGGGACGGTTGTTGCGGGGGCATATCCGCCACCGTATGGAGCAGGATTGGATCTGGGGGCGGAGGCGCATCTCAATCGACCGAATCTGATCTTCAGTCGGGCGTGCAGCGAGCCGAACCGGGATCATCCTCGGTGGGATGAGGATCGGATCTTCAGCGTGTGTAAGCGGCTGTTTCAGGAGGGGAAGATCACGGGAGAGCCGATTGTGACGCCGGTGGTGACGTTTGAGGAGATTGTGGACGAGTATCCGAAGATCATGAGTGATCCGGGGAGCAATGTTAAGTTGGGTTGTTACTTCTAGCTTAGGGCGGAGGGTGTAGTCATCCTGAGCCGAAGGCGAAGGATTCCTTGGACGCGGCAACGCCGCTGCTCACGCATCGGTGGCTTCGATGAAATGGTCCGGCCTTTGCCAAGGCTTCGGCCCGGCAGGCCAGATCCTGTAGAGATCCTTCGCTTCGCTCAGGATGACGGTGGCTTCGAGAGGATTGAATGGCTGACGTATACTACCCACCAAGCGACATTGACGGTGGTTGGCGAACGCTCAAGAGCGCGCGCAAGGTTCGTAAGCAGGCGAATGTGGATGTCGAGGGGCTGGACGCTGCGTTCGAGTATGCCAAGGGGAGCACGAAGAACGGCGGGCTGCTCGTGGTCCGGCACGGGCATCTGATCTACGAGCGGTATTTCGGGAAGGGATGCCGGGATGCGACGCCGAATCAGGGGTCGTGTGGGAAGTCTTTTACGAGCATCGCCGTCGGGGTGCTGATGGAGGAGTATCCGGAGCTGTTCCCTGAGGGGTTGGATCAGGAGGTGTTCCGGGCGACGCATTTGCCACCCAGGGCGTTTCCTCTGACGGACAAACGGAAGGCTGAGATCTCGCTTGGTCAGCTGATGACGTTTTCGGCGGGGATTCGCGGGAACAATCCGTGTCACGTGAATGGGGAGGAAGTCGAGATCGATCCCGTCGGGCCGGATGGCTGGCAGGGGATGGAGGACGAGCGGGCGGTTGGGAAGCTCGAGGATACAGGACCGAATGGGCAGACGTATTCGGCGAAGGACTTGTGGTGCGAGCCGGGAGGCGGATACTCGTACGCGACGGCGTCGATCCATATCGCGTCGATGATGGTCAGGCATATCGCGGAGCGAGAGCTCGAGCAGTATTTGCGGGATCGTGTGGCGCCCGTGCTGGGGTGGGGAACGTGGAGCTTCGGATACAAGAATACGGAAGCGGGGCATCATACGCCGGGTGGTGGTGGGATCGCGATTCGAGCGACGGATATGATGCGCACTCTGTACATGCTCCTGCACGGAGGTCAGTGGGGGGAGCAGCAGGTTGTGCCCGAGTGGTATGTCGAGCACGCCTCGAAAGCGTCGCCCTACAACCCGCACTATCCCTACAGTCTTCAGTTCACGTGTAACTCGACCGGTTTGGATCCGGAACTACCCGAAGACGCATACTGGAAAGCAGGGTCGGGTGGGCACGCGATGTATGTGGTGCCGTCACTGGATATGGTCGTGTGGAAGCTGGGGGGACGGGACGAGCAGTTTACGGAGCGGAATACGGGCCTTCCGGAGATCGAGACGGGGGACGATCGGGAGGGGTGGGAGAAGACGGTGGAGGATGGGGAGGCTTTACGGGGGACGCTTAAGCGGGTGTGTGAGGCTGTAACATAGAACCAGTTTCAGGTTCCAGGCTCCAAGTTCCAGGGAACTTCGCCTTTTCCTGGAACCTGGAGCTTGAAGCTTGAAGCCTGAAGCCGTTATTTGTATGCGAACTTCTCCATCGCCTCAGGATTCAGTTCGATCCCTAAGCCTGGTCCCTCGGGCAGTTTGACGATTCCGTCTTCCATTACCAGTGGGTCATTGACCAACTCTCTGCGCAGCGGGGAGTCGCACAACTCTGCCGGCAGGAACTCGATGAAGGGGCAGTTCGGTACGGCGAGGGCCATGTGGGCTGATGCGGCGATGCCGATGCCGGTCTTCCAGCAGTGCGGGACGATCAGGCGGCCTCGGTCCTGGGCGAGGTGACAGACGCGCATCGCTTCCGTTAGCCCACCGACCCGTCCGACGTCGGGTTGAGCGACCTGGATTCCGCCTTTGTCCATCAGCTCGATGAATTCGAAGCGCGTGTTCTGCCACTCGCCGCACGCGATCCGCATCGGGGCTTCACGGGACAGGATTTCATAGCCTTCCAGGTTGTCGACCTGTAACGGCGTCTCTAGGAAGAAGATGTCCAGGTCGGCCCAGTTGTTCACCGTTCGCAGACAGGATGCGGCGTCGAACCAGCGATACTGGATGTCGACCATCATCGTGAAGTCTGGGCCAACCGCCTCCCTGCAGGCTCGGACGATCTCGGTTGCCTGCTCGTCGGTTCCCTTCAACCCCAGGTGACGATACGGTCCGTCGAGCGTGCACTCCATCTTGCCGGCCGTGAAGCCGTGGGCCTTCGCCTTCTTCGCCCACTCAACGATCGAATCACCGTATTCCTCGACCGTATCTCCGTGCGGTTGCAGCGACGCATAGGGAACGATGTGATCCTTGTGCGCCCCGCCCAGCAGCTTGTAGCACGGCAGCCCGAGTGCCTTCCCCTTGATGTCCCACAAGGCCATGTCGATCGCGCCAAGGGCGCAGATGACGGCGCCCCTTCTACCGCTCATGCACGTGAAGGTGTAGACCTTCTCCCACAGGGCAGTCGTGTCGAAAGGGTCCTCGCCGATCAGCAGGTCCTTCAACCCCATGGCCATGCTATGGCTAGCCGGTGCCTCGATTGCCGCCTTAACCAGCCAGGGACCTGTGTCGGTCTCGCCAATGCCGGTGATCCCCTCATCCGTGTGGACGAGGACCACGATATCGTCCTGTGAGGATGAGGTGGCGTCTTCCCGCAGCTCGGGAGCGACGAGGATGTGGCATTCGATGTCGGTGATCTTCATTGTCTTCCCTACAGCGCTCGGTCCCACGGAAACGTCAACGTCGGCTGGTTGGCGTATCGCTTGGTCTTCAGTTCCAGCTTTGCTCCACAGCCAGGCGACAGTTCGACGGTGAACGCGCTGTCGGATACCGATTGATCGGGCTGTCCGTCCACCGAAACCGTCGCGATCTCGTGCTCGGCGTACGCGCCGCCTTGAACGGTTACGTTTCTCGACTCGATCGGGTTGACGTTCACGAGTGAGACGGTCACCGAATCCTCTGTCAGCGACTCGACGAGTGCGGCGACATCCTCGGGTACGCCCGCGCGCTGATTGGCCGGGTCGAAGTAGCGGAGTCGGCAGTAGAGTGGGGATCCGACACGGCCGGTGGGCAGTCCGCCGAGCATCAGCTGTGTCAGCGGGCCGGTCTTGGCAGGATTGATGTGGTTCATGTCGTCAGAGAGTCGCGAGTCGGGTGAACAGGTGTCGGCCGCGACTTCAGCCATATCCCGTCGGACCCGTTCGAGCGCGCCTTTCAGTACGGTCGACGGGTAGTCCGGGTTCGAACCTTCCAAATATTGCACCCAAGGATCGCTGTCCACACGAGAGAGACCATCACGATTCATCGACCAGTACCAGACTTCCATCGCTCCCGAACTGAACGGTTGGTCCTTCCAGTCGTACCAATCCTCTTCGCCAAAGTAGTCGCCGTATGCGTTCGGCCACTTGGTCTCCCCGTCGATCTCGCGGGCGTTGGCGTTGATGTAGTCGATCACGCCGCGCCAGGTGTCGGCGTATTTCTGGTCGCCGGTCAGGATCGTACCTACGCCGAAGCCGTTGATGGCGCGCGTGTGAGAATATGTACGGTGGGCGAGCGCTCCTGTCTGGGGCACGGTAACGGTAAAGCCCCAGCCATAGATTCCGCCATACCATCGACCACCGCATTCGCCGCCGATCGTACCGTCGAGCCCGATGTTGGTCGGGATGATGCCACCGTTCTCCTTCGTGCGGTCGCACCAGGCGTCGAGATACTCGAGCGCCCAGTCCCGATACTTGTCCTCGTGGGCGAGCATGTAGGCATTAAGCGCCAGGACGGTCGTGTTCAGGTTCATCGGGTTGTCGCCGACGATGTCGTTGTAGTCTTTGAAGTGATCGACCATCTCGTGGTAGGATCGCTCGCCGTGCCCGAGTCTGAACCGTCCCTCGATCTCGATCGGGTCACCCGCCCAATCGAGCCCCGTCGCCTTGCGGAGCAGCGGTCCACGACTCCCGTTGAAGCAGCTCCGGATGATCTTGTGTTCGGGGTCATAGTTGTCGGCTTGCGGGTCCTCGCCCGTGTAAAAGCCCGCATACCGTCTGGCCCGGATCTGCATGGTCGGATCATACGGATCGGACAGTCCCTGAAGGTTGAACGCGGAATATCCCTCGCCGTTGTGGAACCAGTCGAACATGACGGGGAACTCTTTGTAATACATCCCGTCCCGTGCCAGATCGACCTCGACGGTCTTCGCCTCCGTGTACTGGCGGAGATGCCCTTCCCACCCACGCTTGAACAACGCCAACACGCTGTCACTGCCGCCGAGCGCGTGAAGCATCGTCCAGTTCAGCTGGTTCTCTGCCGCGTCGTCCGGGCCATCGTCACCGCCCCATCGCGGGACACACAGCAGGTAACCGTTGTCGTCGAAGTAGTGATCGTAGAACGCCTCGCACGCTTCGCTCTGGGATTTCAGCAGCTGACGTTCAAGCAACGCCCATTCAGGTGGAGCCATCGGTGTGTCGATACGAATCATCTTGTCTCCTGACTTTCTAAGCGGAAAGGGCGACGCCGTCGAGGGTGATGCGGTGCATCAGGCGACGGTGCCCGTGGTAATCGTTGAGTGCGCGGTGCCAGGTCACGCGGTTGTCCCACATGGCGATCGAGCCGGCCTCCCACTGGAAGCTGTACGTGAACTCGGGTCGGGCCGCGTGCTCGTACAGATAGCCGAGAAGCGACCTGGACTCCTCGGCGGTCCATCCCTCGATGTGGGTGGTGAAGTTGCCGTTTACGTAGAGGGCTTTTCGGCCGGTGTCAGGATGCCGGATGACGATCGGGTGGAGCGCATCCTGTTGAGCGGCATCCTGGTTGTCGAGCCTGTTGTCGTCATCGGTCTCGCCTCGACGGTTTCCGAAGACGTGTCGGCTCGAGTGGACGGTGTTGAGGCCGCTGAGCGTCTCCTTCAGCCCATCCGAGAGGGCGTCGTAGGCGGCATACATGCACGAGAACATCGTGTCTCCCCCGATCGGGGGCACCTCCTGCGCATACAGGACCGATGCCATGGCCGGGATCTGGTCATAGGAATGATCCGTGTGCCACGAGCTGCCGATGTTCGACCGTTGGTCGGGTTCCTTCCGTACCTCCGCGATTTTGGGAAACCCTTCCAGTGGTTTGAAGAATCGGTTCACGTTGATTGTCGACCATCGCTCCGCGAACGTGATGAATTGTTCCGATGTCAGGTATTGGCCACGGAAGAAAATGACACTGTGATCCCAGAAGGCCTGGCGAATCTGATTGAAGGCGCCGTCGTCGAGGTTGGTGAGGTCGATGTCCGTGATCGTGGCCCCCAGCGAAGGAGACACGGGGTTGATGTTCATTTGTTCTTCCATTTCTCGAGATCGGATCTGTCACCTCTGACCAGGGTGTCTACGGCAACGCCCGCAGTTCCAGCGTGTATGACAATCTCAGCGAAGCGTCCCGCCTCCAGATCGCAGTGAGATTGACATAGTACTGCACCCGAAGAATATTGCCAACACAATGACCACTTGTCGTCGTCGGTACTGGCGTGATGATCTGAATACCGCTCATCGCACAAGGTTCGCCACGACGATCGTCTGCCTTGCGTAGGAGATAGAGATGGCCATACCGGTCGTATTTGACACAGATATCGGTTCTGACATTGACGATACGTGGGCGCTGGCGTTTCTGATGCGATGCCCGGAGCTCGATGTGAAGCTCGTGACCACAGATCGGGGACGGCCCGAGTATCGGGCGAAGCTGGCGTGTCAGATCCTGGAGGCGGGGGGACGTCAGGATCTGCCCGTTGGTCTGGGGACCGAATGGGAGGGGAATACCGGGCAGACGCGCCAGGTGCCGTGTGCTGAAGGATACGAGCTGTCCCAGTATGCGGGAGAGATCATCGAGGATGGTGTGCAGGCGATGATCGACACGATTCTTGGCTCTCCCGAGCCGATCACTGTGATCGCGATCGGGCCGCTGCCTACGATGCGGGCGGCCCTCGAACGAGAACCGAAGATCGCGGAGAACGCGCGGTTCATCGGGATGCACGGAAGTCTCAGACTTGGCCATAAACGAGATCGAGACAATGTGATCGCGGAGGCGAACGTGGTGAACGATCCCAGGGCGGCGCAGACGGTATTCGACGCGCCGTGGCCCGTGACGATCACGCCCCTCGACACGTGTGGGATCGTGCAGCTGGAAGGGGAGAAGCATCAAGCCGTGGTAGAATCGGATGATCTGCTCGCGAAGGCGGTGATGGCCAACTACGCGACCTGGTGGATGCGGGGAAAGGGAGCTGAGTCAGATCCGGAGCTCTGGAAGCGCGAAAGCTCGATCCTGTTCGATACCGTCGCGGTCTATCTGGCGTTCGCCGAGGCGCTGCTCGAGATGGAGGATCTGCCCGTCCGGGTGACGGATGATGGGTTTACGCGGATCGACAATGACGCCAAGGTTCAGCGGTGCGCGACGGCGTGGAAGGACCTGGGCGCGTTCGAGGATCTGCTGGTCGAACGGATTACGTCGGGAGGGGGACAAAATGGCTGATACGTCACTACCAAGGGACAGCCGACTCTATCGATACCGGCATATCGACAACGTCGTGCCACTTCCCAATTGGGGGACGCTTGCCCAGTGGAAGCGGCGTCGAACAGATATTCGTCGCCACCTCAAGCTGTCTGCGGGGCTGACCGAGGATACGATGCGATTCCGGCCAAAGGGACGCGTGGTTAAGCGCTTCCGGCACGAGGGGATCATCGTCGAGAACATCCGGATCGAGACGCTACCCGGGCTGTTCGTGATGGGAAACCTGTATCGACCTCAGAGCAAGAAGCCTGTTCCGGTCGTGTTGCATCCTCACGGGCACTCGATGAATGCTCGAACGAACGTGTTCGATCTGTTTTCGACGCCTCATCGGGGCTTCAACACGGCGCTCAACGGAATGGCCGCCTTTACGTGGTCGATGATCGCGTATGAAAAGGACGCGATGCAGATCCCGCACCGTGCGTATCTGACGGGTCCGGAGAAGGAAGTCTGCAATCTGCTGGGGCTGAGTACGTTCGGGCTTCAGCTCCACAACGGCACGAAGGTGATCGACTACCTGTGCGGGCGGAAGGAAATTGACGCAAGGCGGGTGGGGTGCACGGGGGAGTCTGGCGGAGCAACACAGACGTATTACCTGGCTGCACTGGACGACCGGATCAAGGTGACGGCGCCGGCCGTGATGCTGTCGGGTCACTTCCAGGGGGGATGTGTCTGCGAGAACGCGCCGAACCTGCACCTCGAATACAGCACGCTAGATTACGCCGGTCTGATTGCACCACGTCCGATGTTCCTGACTGGCTGCACCGGCGACTGGACGCATCACATGAAGGACCGTGAACTCGAATCGATGCGCGCACTTTACCGGCTCTATGATCGTGAGGATGCGCTGGACGGGTTCTACCAAGACGAACGGCACAACTACAACCGGGCGTCGCGGGAACACGTCTACGCCTGGATGAAGCGGTGGCTGCTGGACCCTTCGTTTACACACAGACGGGTCCCCGAGTCGAAGCTGCCGGTTCCCGAGTCCGAACAGCTCCTCGTGCATGACACGCCTGTCCCACCGGTGAAAGGCGCTATCCGGTCTACTCGTTCACTGATTCGGATGTGGTCCGACTTTCACCAACGTGCTGAGCCTGTCGAGGATATGCGCGCGCTGCTGGATCTAGATCTACCCGCACGCTCCGATCTGCTCGTACGGAATCGGACGCCCAGACGTGCCTCGCGTGGGAAGCGGCTCAAAGACAATATGGTCGACTACGGTCGCTTTTCCGAAGACAGCCGGATCAAATGTCGATTCGTACTACCAGATGGAGGGAAGCCTACGGATCTGATCGTCGGGAACTGGGCCGAGTCGAAGTGGGAGCGATTCGTGTCGCATCCACCCGTCGGGGTGCAGAAGCGGATCGACGCCGGTCACGGTTTGATCGTGCCGCTTCTGTTTGCCCAGAGCCTGCCCGAGGATGTTCGCGACTACAGGGAGACCGTCGAGTCGAGTTATGTGTTCACGTCGTTCAACCCGACCCGGCACGCGGTTCAGGCCAGCGATATCGCGACAACCGTTCGGCTGGCCGAGGTCGAACTGGGTGTGCGGCCAACGGATCTACGGATCGTGGCTGAGCGCGGGATGGCACTGCTCTCTTTGATCGTGTGGGCTGCCCTGAGTGACGGCAAGCAGGTGGATGGGTTTGCCGGCGACTTCACCGGAATCGATTTCGAGAACCCGAATCACTGGAAACGACAAGCGTATCTTCCGTTGGTCTTGAGGGGTGGGGGATTGCCAAGCCTGGCTCGGTTGGCGGGCCGAGGCAAAGGGGTTGCGAGCGGGGTGTCCCGACACCAGAGAGATCTGCTGCCTAAGGGGATCTGCGCTCGACAGAAGTCGATGAGTTTGGACGAGTTAGTCTCTCTGGAATAGGTTCTGCTACAAGCGATTAGGGAACGGCTTGGGCTCGTGCTCAGGCCGTTTTCGCGTTGTAAAAGAACGGCAATTTTGAAAAGTGCCCTCGAGGGCACAATTATCGTGAGGAGCCCTGAATCCGTAGGGTTTTGGCTTTACGGAGCGCGGGTCTATCACGACATTGGACGGGCCGAAATCGGAAGAATTTGGACCGTAAGTTGACGTGCAGGAGGATGTTATGAGCGATTTGAAAGTCGGCATCGTTGGGATGGGCTGGGTGGCCGGCGCCCACATCGAGACGTTCAGGAATGTAGAAGGGGCAGATGTGACTGCCGTTTGCTCTCGTCGCGAGCTGGACGAGAAAGAACTCGAAGCCCAATTCGGGACGCCAATCAAGGTCTACAATGATTATGCCCGGATGGTCGCGGACGTCGATATCCTAGACGTGTGTACGCCACATCCGATGCATCCGGAACAGTCGATCGCGGCTGCGGAAGCCGGCAAGCACGTGCTGATCGAGAAGCCGATTTCGATCGACTGGGAGAGCGCGAAGTCGGTTCGTGACGCGATCCACAAGGCAGAGGTGAAGTCGTGCGTGTGTTTCGAGGTCCGGTTCTGCGGTCAGTTCGTGATGACGAAGTCCGTGATCGATCAAGGCCTGCTGGGCGACATCCACTACGGCGAGGTCGATTACTACCACGGTATCGGCCCCTGGTATGGTCAGTACGCCTGGAACATCAAGAAGGATATGGGTGGGAGCAGTCTGTTGACGGCCGGCTGTCACGCATTGGACGCCCTCCTGATGTGCATGGGTAGCGAGGTGGAAGAGGTTACGAGTTATGAGACGACTAGCTCGAGCGACCACTTCACCCCGTACGAGTACGCCACGACGAGCGTGACGATTCTCAAGTTCAAGAATGGTGGGATGGGTAAGTGCGCCTCCGTCGTTGATTGTCTCCAGCCCTACTACTTCCACACCCATCTCGTGGGCAGCGAAGGCAGTCTACTGGACAACAAATTCTATTCGGCCAAGATCGGCGGGATCACGAAGGACAAGTGGTCGATGCTGGATGCGCCGTTGATCGATTCAGGTGATGTGAACGATCACCCCTATCAGCCGCAATTCCAGGAGTTCGTGAACAGCATCAACAATGGCACGACGATGCCGTTGACCGACTTCGACACGGCCTTCGAGTCGCATCGGGTGGTGTTCGCGGCTGATCGTTCGGCGGCGGAGGGGCGGACGGTAAAGATCTCGGAGATGGTCTGACTTGTTCGTTCCTGGTCCAGAGCCTGGGAACGAGGTATATATGGCACGATACAAACACATCGGAGTCACGGGGGCGAACGGGAAGGTCGGACGCGTTCTCGTCGATGGCCTGAGGGACGAGTACGACGTCACGGCCCTCACGCGTCGTGAGGTCGATTTCCCGTCCACTGTGGTTTCGCTTAGCGATCGAGAAGCGCTAGCCGAGGCCCTATCCGGTATCGAAGCGCTGATTCACCTCGGCGCCGATCCCAGCCCGACCTCGGGGTGGGAGAGTATCCGGGACAACAACATCGATGCGACCTACAACGTGTTCGACGCGTGCGTGACGGCCGGTGTGAAGCGAATGATCTTCGCCTCCACGAATCACACGATGCACGGTCACACGATCAAGACGACACCGGAGACGCTCGATCCGGCTAAGACTGTGCAGCGGAAGCTGACGGATCCTGTCAACCCGGATTCGCTTTACGCTGTGTCCAAGCTGTTTGGCGAGCAGATCGGGAAGCTCTACAGCGAGCAGCACGGGCTCGAGTTCGTGGGTATGCGGATCGGGTGGATGATCGCGGAGAACGATCCTAGCACGAAGAAGGGGACTTCTGCCGAGGACTATATGCGGGCGATGTGGCTGAGTCACCGGGACTGTATAGCGGCACACAAAAGGGCTATCGAGGTCGATACGCTGTATCTCCTGGCCTATGTGGTTAGCAACAACGATCGGAGGGTGTTCGACCTGGAGGAGACGGAGGAGACGTTGGGATACAAGCCGGTGGATAATTCGGAGGCGTACTGGTAGGACCGGCCTCTTGCTGAGAGCTTGCCGAGTAGGCCCAACATTCTGCGAACTTAGTCCAGAACCCGGAGAGATCCTTCGACCTTCGGTCTCAGGATGACGATATGCGTACAAAGACATTAGGCAGGACGGGATTGGAGGTCCCCATCGTTGGGTTGGGGACCGTGTTTATTGGTGGTCAGCTGGAAGGTGGATCGCCCGGTCAGCTGGATGAAGGGCGTGGTGTGGCAACCGTCGAGGCGGCGATAAGGGCGGGCTGTACGCTGATCGATACGGCGCCGTTGTATGGCGGGACGGTAAGCGAGTCGATCATCGGTGAAGCGCTGCGGGCGAATCCTGATCTGGCCAAAGAGGTGATCGTGACGACGAAGGTCGGGCGGCTGTCAGAGGGGCGCGACTACAGTTACGACGCCGTGATGCGGAGTGTCGAGGGGAGTCAGGCACGCCTCGGGCTGGACCGGTTCGAGATCCTGTATGTCCACGACGCGATGGGGGTGCCCGTCGAGGAAGTGGTGGGGAAGGGCCGTGCGGTCGGCGCGCTCCGAAAGCTGCAGGACGAAGGTGTGGTCGGTTACATCGGGAGCGCGGCGAATGATCCGGATGCGAACGGCCCGTTTATCGAGACGGGCGAGTTCGATGTGGCTGTCGTGCCGGACGCGTGGAGTCTGCTGAACCAGAGCGCGAATCGCTACATCTTTCCGGCTGTCGAGAAGCACAGCGTGGGCATCGCGCTGGCGACGCCGATCGAACGCGGACTGCTGGCGACCGGACCCATCGAGAGTGCGGACTATCTCAACCGAAACTTCACTCCCGAGATTCTCGAGCACGCGGGGAAGATCAAGACGGTCTGTGAAGATCACGGGGTGCCGATGGTGGCGGCTGCTCTGCAGTGGTGCGTAAGACATCCGCTCGTGGCGACCACCATACCGGGGGCTCGGACGGCGGACGAGGCAGCTCAGAATATGGCGGCAGGGAATCTGGATCTAGATGATGCGTTCTGGGCGGATCTGGAGCCGCTGGTGAAGGACTTCTACGAGGATGGGTATATCAAGGCGGCACTGCCCAGAGTCTAGAGGGAAGAGTTCCGTGTCTACGCACTTCGTGCTCCGTCGGCGCAGGCAGGGTGAGGCCAAGGAAAATCCAGATTTCAGGGGTTCCGCTTTGCTGGTAACCCGGGGCTTCCCCTCTCTTAAGAAAGTGGGAGAGGGATACTTGCGAAGAGGGGGTTGCGCTCGCAAGATGGGTGGGAGCTGGGATCTCGTTTTTGCCGACTGGATCTGGTTTCCGGGTGATGGTCACGGGATCCCGGTCTCCGATTGATCCTGAAGTGGTATGAAGGTGATGTGAGAAGAATCGCTTTGGTGTTGTCTGCTTGGCCTGTCTGGCATGGCACGGCATAGGACAGAAGAAGGGAGTACAGATGAATTATCACGTTTACGTATCGAACGCGGGCAGCAGCTACTTCTCGAAATTCCTTTTGGATACCGAGACTGGGGCTCTGACGCAGGAAGACAATATCGCGTTGGATGCTGAGCCGGGGGCCGTTGCCACGAGTGCGGACGGTTCTCTGCTCTATGTGTGTCTGCGTAAAGAGAAGACCTACCAGAGCTTTCAGGTTAACAAGGTTACGGGTCAACTGTCGCCGCTCAACAAGGCGACTGTGGACGACGGTGGCCCTTACCTGAAGATCGACAACACGGACCGGTTTCTGCTGGCGACTTACTACGGCGCAGGAGCTGTGAGTGTGCACGCGCTGAACGAGGACGGATCGATCGGTGATCAGCTCCAGTGGATCGAGACAGAGGAACACGCCCACAGCATCCAGCTGGATCGGTCGAACAGCTACGCCTATGTGCCGCACACGAACCCCCCGAACGCCATTTACCAGTTCAAGTTTGACGAGAAGACAGGTGCACTGTCGGCGAATGATCCACGCAAGATCCAACCAGAAACACCTGAGGGACCGCGTCACTTCGTGTTCCACCCGAGCAAGGACTACCTCTGGTCGGTCAACGAGAACGGGAGTACGGTCAGCGCGCATCACTTCGACCCGGCTACTGGTAAGCTGATCTCCTTCCAGGTGATCTCGACGCTTCCGGATGATTTCGACGGGGAGAACAACTCGACGGCTGAGATCCGGATGACGCAGGATGGAAAGTATCTGTATGCGTCGAATCGCGGACACGACAGCTTGGCTATCTTTGCCGTCGGTGACGATGGAACGCTGACCGCAAAGGGGCATCAGCCGACGGAGGAGACTCCGCGCTACTTCGACCTGGACCCGACGGGGGCCTACATCCTGTCACTCGGCCAGGGATCGGGCCGGATGGCGACGTATCGGATCAACCATGACGACGGATCGCTCGTCCCGATGGCGACGTATGAGGTCGGGGAGTCGCCGTTGTGGATTCAGTTTGTTGCGAAAGAATAGAGGAGTTCCAGATTTAAGACTCCTATGCCGAAGTCTTCGGAGACTAGGGGGGCAAAGCTTAAGGGGGCATTTGAGGCATGTATCTACTCTCATATTTCAGGACGGAATCTGAGGCGCTTCATCTGGCTCTGAGCGAGGACGGGTTCACATTCGAGGCTGTGAATGGGAACCTGGCGGTTCTCGAGGCGACGGAGCAGACAGGGACAATGCGGGATCCGTTCCTGTTCCAGGATCAGGATGGGCTGTTCCATTTGTTGGCGACAGACGGTTGGAGAGGCTCCTCGTTGGCACACGCTACCACCGAGGATCTGATCTTCTGGTCGGAACAGCGGACAATTCCGGTGATGGAGACAATCCCGGGGACCCGTAACGTATGGGCGCCCGAGGTCTTCTATGGGATTGAAGACGGACAGTATCGCATCATCTGGTCATCGACGGTCGATACCTCCGAGACCGAGCGTGTTCGTGATCATCGTATTTGGGCATGTAATACGATAGACTTCGAAACCTTTTCGGATTCCTACCTTTTTTTCGACCCCGGATACAACGTGATTGACGCGACTGTGGTCGGGTATGGCGATGTCTACCTGATGGCGTTCAAGGACGAGCGGGGAGAGAACCGTGTCGATACAGACTACAAGGCCATTCGAACTGCGATTTCGCTGGTCCCGGGTGGTCCGTTCGAGGCGGTGTCGGGTCTCGTGACACCGGCTCCCGTAGAAGGACCGACGATCTACCGGAAGGATAACCTCTGGGTGATGCTCTACGACCACTTCCTGGAAGATCGCTACGGGGTATCGGTCAGCAAGGATGGGAGACAGTGGACGGTATCGGAGGTCGAGGTCGTGTTGCCGGAGGGCCTGCGCCATGGAAGCGTAATCGAGGTCTCAAAAGAGATAGCAGATAGGCTCAAGAGTCATTTCGGATAGGGGGACGTTTGAAGGCAGGGATCGTTGTCGATAAGGAGAAGATCGAGATCATCGAGGCTGATGAACCGGATATGGGGAAGTATCCGGAGGGAGCCATCAAGATCAAGACAGAGCTGAGCGCCATTTGTGGGTCTGATATACCGAAATTTTCACTCGAGCAGGACGACTACCCGGGACGTCTGGGGACGTCAATCCACGAGGCGATCGGGACGATCGTGCAGAGCAATTCGGATCGGTTCGTCGTCGGTGACCGGGTCCTGGCGTTGCCGCGTGAAGTCGGTGGTTGTTCGGAATTTTTCGTTTCTCACGACAGCGTGACGATGACGCTGCTCGATTTCCACTCGCAGGAGCAGATGTTGATGTCCCAGCCGTTGGGGACTGTGATCTGGGCAGTCCGAAAGCTCGGGAGCGTGATCAATAAAGATGTCGTGATCTTCGGAGCCGGTCCCATCGGTCAGCTCACGGCGCACACGGTCAGCAACTTGGGCGCTAAGACCATCACCGTCGTAGACGTGGTCGATTTCAGGTTGGAGCGGGTCGAGCAGATGCGCGCGACTGCCACGGTCAACGCCTCCAAGGAGGACGTTATCGAGCGGGTAGAAGCGATAACCGAGGGACGAATGGCCGACGTGGCGATCGAGATGGTGGGGCACAATACCGAGACGGTCAACACGTGCATCGACTCGGTGAAGCGCCTCGGAACCGTTCTTTGCTTTGGCGTTCCGGACGAGGATATCTATCCTATCGAGTACCGCAAGATCATTCGCAAGAACGTATCTGTGATCGGGACGATTGGGACGGAGGCACAGGCCGATTTTCCCCTCGCCATGCGATGGATCGCGGAGGGACGGATCGATGTGTCCCCGATGATCACTCACAGGATCCCATTCACGGACGTACAGCGCGGTTTTGAGATGTTCATCGACGAACGAGATAAAGCGATCAAGGTCGTGCTGGAATATTGATGGGGTCTGGATCGGTTAAGAGCAACTCAAACTGATTCGACGATTGGTAGGTGGCTGTTTACCGCTTTATCGCTGCGCTGACCCGGACGTCGATCCGAGGACGGTTACGGGCCGGAATTGTGTGGCGTTGGATACGAGTGCCCCGCATATGGACTTTCGTCTGTCCATCGAGTTGACGGGTGAGACCTAGTGGTGTAAGAATGAAGGCTTCGAAATTCATCGTTATCACCCAACCTTGACCGAATCCGAGCAATTGATTCCCGCCCCTCAATGAGTCGCCATCTGCCGCACTCCAGGTGGCTGATCTGAACACGATCGAGGACCTTTCGGATGCCGATCCCATCGAGAACCAACTGCTCAGAGTGGCTCGGCTGTCGACGCTGCGTCGACTGGTTCCTCTGATGTCCCAGGCATTCAAAACACCCATCCAGGTAATTTCGGATGCGGTCTCGCTCGGCCGAAGGCTCAAGAGACCGACCCGGAAGTCGCGAGCTGGCTGGACCGTGTTTCTAAATGCGGCGCTCCAGATAGACGGTTGCTTGATGCAGATGATGCAACTCTGGAAGGATGCGGAGTCTTTGAGCGGCTCTGTATGTCTCGATAAACGGGTGTCTGAGTTAATGACAAGAATCTAGTCGCTCGGCCTCATGAAATATTTGGATGTCCATCTTCAACTAGACCGTGTTCTCTCGAGACCTGGAGATTCCTTGGGGATTGGGCAGGTGATCCGGAATCTGCTGATCAACGCGATGCACGGTATGGACGACATTCCGTGGCTAGATGTTCGGACATACACACGCGACAGTTGGGTGATGATCGAGATCGAGGATCAGGGCGTGGGTGTCCCCGTGGATGTGATCGGCCAATTCTTCGAACCATTTCTACACGACCACGGGTAAGGACGAGGAGCAGGGTTGGGGCTATCGGTCGTCCAGAAGACCGTCGACAGACACCGGGGTAAGATCAATGTCACCAGCCACGTGGACGAGGGAACGGCCTTTGTCCTCAGGTTCCCTGTTTTGTGACGATTCACCTAATCGAGGTCAACTGAAGCGAATTATCAAAGAGTTCGCTTTTTGTTTCTTGTTCGCACCATTGAACGTAATCAAATATGATTGGGAGGACGTATATGCCGGTATTGAGTGACGAACAGGTAGCCACATACCATGGGGACGGGTCCGTCCTCGTGAAAGGAATGTTCGATGCCGAGGAGATCGACCTTCTTGGGCGTGCAGCCAGGGAGGACCGAGAACTTGATCGTCGGAGCCAGGGTCGGGAAGACGGTGAGGGCGGGTCGGTCCGGTTGTCACTCTGGAATCATCCGGGGAACGGGATCTACGGGATGTATGCCCGCTGTAACCGTATCGTGGATTCGATGGAGAAGCTCCTTGGGGGCGAAGTCTATCACTACCATTCGAAGATGATTCTGAAGGACCCGGAGGTCGGTGGAGCGTGGACATGGCATCAGGACTATGGTTACTGGTATCAGAACGGCGTGCTGTTCCCTCTGCTGTCCAGCGTCATGATCGCCGTGGATCCGGCTACCCGAGAGAACGGCTGTCTTCAGGTACTGAAAGGCTCACACCTGATGGGACGCGTCAACCACGAGCTGGCTGGCGAACAGGCGGGGGCGGACATTGAGCGCGTCGATGAAGCGACTAAGGTTCTGGAACTAGTGCACGTGAAGATGGAGCCAGGCGATGCCTTGTTTTTCCACTGCAACATCCTTCACCGGTCGGACCGAAACACGTCACCGAACCCAAGGTGGTCGCTGATTTGCTGCTACAACGCGGCTCGGAACAACCCGTATCGCGAGTCCCACCATCCGTGCTACACCCCGCTGGACAAGGTGCCGGATTCGGCGATCAAAGACGTCGGCATCAAGCGGTTCGAAGACGACGATACGGATGTAGTGTGGATGGGTGACAACGACAAGAGCACGTCGAGTCTGGCCGATCTTGAGAAGCGATAGGAAGATGCAAGATGGGAATATTGGCTGGGGTAATCCCCTCTCCTTGCTTTGCCGGAGAGGACGGTTTCGCCGAAACCTCGCGAAGGCGAGATCCGATGATGTCCTGACTCGCGAACACAGATCCACTAAACTTGGTTCCCATACTCGAGTTTCCCTTCCCAACCACCGACCGGGTCATCCGTCTGAACAGCGCCTGCAGGTCATCGATCGAGCAGATCAGGCTACCCATTATCATTTTTCGCAGGGGGCCATAGGTCGTTCCACGCGTGGCCGAGTTCCCGACGGCCATCGGCAGCAGACAGAATACGGTGGTGAATGTCTTCATTATCGATCGCGGAGTTGAAGGACGGTGGGGAAACACCACTCTCTGCACCTCAACAGGAAAAGCCCTCTGAATAGCTATATCTTGAGCGCGGACTCCCTCCCGTGCTCTGCCATCATCCTCTTTACCCCCTCGTGAACGGCCGCAAACACGTCGACCGAGACCGTGTGGTCACTGATCATATGCTTGCCTGATGCCCGCACTTTTTCGCACGCCTGCTCGAACGCCTCCGCACATTCGGGATGGGTCGGGTCTTGGTGACCCATTGATTGCGCGATGTCGAGTGGCCCTCCCGCGAAGTAGTCCATTCCCTCCACTTCCAGAATTTCATCTAGGTTCTTGAAAGCCGTTATGCTCTCCAGTTGAGCGCAAAGGATCGTGTTCTCGTTCGTGAAGTTAAAGAACTCGGGCGGCTTGCTGGCGTCTGCCCCCGACGAGAAGATCACTCTCAGGCTTGTGGCGCTCCGTTGACCTTTAGGGTAGTAGTAGGTGTATTGGACGAGCTTCTCAGCTTCTTCCGCCGTCTGAAGATTCGGGACGGTAATCATCTTAATGCCCCGGTCGAGATAGAGAAAAAGCGTCGTTTCGGACTGATCGGGAACCCGCATGGCAGGCGTGATGCCGTATCCATCGGCGACACGGCAAATCGATTCGACCATTTCGGGAGAGACGACCCCGTGCTGGCCGTCGATAGATATGAAATCAAGGCCCATCCGCCCGGCAGCTTCGACCATTCGTTCGGACGGATACTGGGTCGCCAGACCGAGGGCTTTCTCACCTTTCCTTATACGCTCGAGGATTCGGTTGGGAGATTGCATGGTCGTTCTCCTGTGTCTTAGGATTCGAGTTGTCAGCCGGCGTGGGCCGGCCTTAGCCTGTCTATGAATTATGCGATCGTTCGCGAAGACCACAAGAACTGGCAGCGGTGGCCCATGGCTGAGTCGTTTATCTCATTTCCGTCTATCTATGGCGACGCGCACGGCCCATCAATGTCCTATCACGAGGACGCGGATTGGGCCACACGGTGCGACGAGTTGGGAGAGGTAATTGCAGGGCTTCGTGGAATTGGTCCGAATCGTGTCGAACCGTCTACGGAGGTCCTGGATGAGTGGGAAGAGGCCGATCACGTCCGGCAGTTGATACGGGTGGGGGTTTCCGAGTTCAGCGCACGAGTGGCCTACCTCCTCATCCCGATTGGGCTCAGGGAAGGGGAGACCCGACCCGGCATCTTGGCGTCACACGGACATACGGCGAATGGCCCGGACATGACGTGCGGCGCCGTCGGCATGGACTATGAGGTGGCTGCAAAACGTTCGTATGGCCTGGAGGCCTTGCGAAGTGGCTACGTAGTGACCGCACCAGCCTGTGGGGGTGGCGTGAACGCGACGGCCACCTCGATCGTGTCGGGAAACGTGACAGATGCAACGTGATTCAGATGGCTGCTTCGGCGTAAGGGATGAACGTGACCGACCTGCAGATCCAGGACGGCCAGGCAGCGATCGATGTTCTGGCGGATTACCCCAACGTCGATGGGAAGCAGATCGGATGTATCGGGAACTCGTATGGCGAGCGCACGACGATGTGGCTCACGCTCTTCGACCAACGGATCTAGGTGTGCGTGCCTGCGGGATGCGTGAACAAGTTCCGCGAGCGATCGCTCAAGTTGGCGTCATGCGGGATTCAATATCTGCCGGGGATATTGCAGTATGCGGACGTGCCCGATCTCTTCTGTCTGATTGCCCCTAGCGCGATGCAACTCGAATCGGTAGCCAAGGATGGGTTGATCACGCCGGAGGATCGCAACGCGCCGGTTTTTTCAGGCCATGGTGTCGATCATGTCGGGTGACACCTCGTGTTGCAGCTCCTCGCAAGCCTCGTATCGCTGGAACTCCTCGATCATGTAGTCTGCCATCCGGACGACTTCGTCGTTCAAGGAGCCGGCAATGTGAGAGGTCAGGTAAGCATTGTCGAGTGAATAGAACGGCGAGCCTTCATCTGGAGGTTCGGGCATGGTGACGTCGAGGAGAGCGGTCAACGTGGGTCGGTTCTCGAGTTCGGCAATCAGGTCAAGTTCGACCACTGTGGCTCCGCGGCCTGTGTTGATGAAGGTCGCGTGATTCTGCAGGAGGCTGAAGTGGCCTCCGTGCAGCATCCCCCGTGTCTGTTCGTTGTTGGCGAGATGGTTGGAGACAATATCGCCCTCGCGGAACGCCGCCTCTAGCGACACCTTCCGGACACCCATTTCTGCGGCACGCTCGGCAGGCAGGAAGGGATCGAATACGACCAACTCGAGATGGAAGGGCTTCAGCAGGTCGATTAGCAGTGATCCGATGGCACCGGCCCCGAGCAGCGCCACGGTGGCCCCAAAGTTTCCACGTCCCTTGAACGGGCTATTCTTGCGGCTCGCATACGTTTGACAGTCGCGGATATTCGTGTAGAAGCCTTTGTTCGCCAGCAGGATCTGAGCGAGGGTGTACTCGGCGACGGGGACGGCATTCGCTTTCCAGGCGCTGCAGACGCGCACCCCGTGTTCGAGCATTGGACGCGCAAAGTTCTGAACCGTTCCGGCTCCGTAGAAGACGATCTTAAGGTTGGGGAGCCGTTCCAGGTGGGCTTTCTGGAGCTGGCTGATCTTCCAGGTACCGAAAATTACCTCGAGATCCTGAAGCTGGTCGACGTGTACATCGAAGTTCTCGAGGCAGATCCGCTCCGGATACAGATCGACGATCTCCGCTACCCTCTCCCGCCGGCCTTGCGCGTAGACGTAATCGAGCCGCTCCTGACTTTCTCCGAAAAAAGCCCCTCTCTTCGCCATCCTCTATCCCCGTCCTGTATAGCTGGTCAATAATGCTGCACGAACCGAATCCGTGCGCGCCGGCTTACAGTCGGCGCCTTCTCCAAACCCTACTCCGACTTCCCCACAACCTGCATCAACGCCCGCATATATCCGAGCGAAAACGCCATGCCCCGATGCCGATATCCCTTATCCCCTTCGATCAGGGGGCAGTGGTCCGGTGTCATCACGCCGTCGAAACCCACATCTCGATACGCCAACATTGCGTCGTGCGGATCAACGTCTCCTTCATCGAGGAATACCTCGTCGAACTTCGGAAACTCTCCGATGATGTTCCTGAAGTGAACGTAGAAGATCTTGCCCTGGCTTCCAAACCGGCGGATCGCATCGATCGCAGTATACGTTCCCATCTCTGACACCGTGCCCTGGCAGAACTCCAACCCGTTGCACGGGCTGGGCGCATAGTCGAGCAGACGCTGCATGTTGTCGTGATTGGTCAGGAGACGCCCTGTGCCCATCAGCATTTCCATCGGCGGGTCATCCTGGTGCGCGGCAAGCTTGACGTCCACGCGTTCAGCGACTGGAATCACGTGATCGAGGAACCACTCGAAGCGCTTCCACATCTCGTCAACCGACACGGGGCCAAGCGGGTGGACTGAGTTGTCCGGTATACGGTCCGCGTCGAAACTCTTGATCCCCGCACCCCCACGTCCACCCCCATCATACATCCGCCAATGCCCGACGACGGTCGCGATGCTGAAGTAATAGCCTAGAATGGGGACGCCGACGCGCGCCATGTTCTCCAGCGTTCGCTCGACGTTCTTCATCTGTGCGTCGCGCTCGTCACCTGCGGCGAGGATCTGCTCCCAGTGATCGTGCGGCAGGTTCTCGATGCCTTCCCACGTCAATCCGAATGACTCGATCAGCTCCTTTGTCGCCTGCATCGGCTCGACCTGGTGGTAGCCGTGATCACCGAACCGCGGGTTGTGCGCGATGATGTGCGTCACCCCTAGCTGTGCGGCATAGCGCAGGTTTTCAGGCGTCAGTTGGCTCTGAGGAAATCCGATACCGAGTTTCATGAAAGTCAGATGGTCAGGTAGTTAGTAGTCAGGTGGCGGAGCTATCCCAAGGACCCGCGGGGCTAGCCTGCCAGGACGGGGTGGAGCGGATGGTCCCAGGGTTTGCCGACTTCCATCTCGTCGCTCGCCCCAGCCGCATCCTTTCCGCCCGTGAAATTTACATAGTCGGGTATATAGATGACGGCAAATGCGCGTCGCGGGTTGGCCGTCTGGTTCGGCCCGGCGTAGTGAAAGTTGCACCCGTGGTGGAAGGTGACTCCGCCGGCCGCCATCTCCATCGCAACCGGCTCGACAACATCGTGGCCCCGTTCCTTCATCTTGTCTACGATCGACTCGCCTTCGATCCCGAGCTTGATGCCTTCCTGGAGCCCGAACTTGTGTGAGCCGGGGCAGAAGTGGAGGCAGCCGTTCTTGACTGTGACATCGTCGACGGCGACCCAGGCCGAAAGGGGGCCTAGATTGTCCATCGGCCAGTAGGGGTGATCCTGGTGCCAGTTGGTGGCACGGCTTTCTTCTCCACCGGGCTTGATCATCGCGTGGTCGTGGTAGATGCGGACGTCTCTGGCTTCTGCCAGCCGCCTGGCCGAGTCCGCGAGTCGCTCGTTGAACGAAAACTCCTTCACGGCCGGGTAATCTGTCCAGAGGTTGACCATTTGGTTGAAGACCTTCTCGTAGTCGCCTCCGGAACGGCCCCCGCCCTCAGCGCCGAGAATGCGGTCCCGGTTGGCTGAAATGGCATCATCGATCGCATCTCGCAGGACCGAGATCTCTTCGGGAGAGAAGAACCCCTTGTACTGGATGAATCCGCTTTCCTGGTAGGATTCGATGTCGGCGTCTGTTACGGGTGAGTCGCTCATTCGTACCCCTGTTCGGCCATTGCCTCTTTGAAGAAGTCGAAAGTGTGTTGTTCAGTGTCGGTCTTCCACCGCCCGACCGGGTCCTTGCGGACGATAATTCGTGCAAGTGGGATGCCGAGGAAGTCTTCGAGCCGTTCGAGGGTCTCTTCCTGCTTGAGAACGAAGTCCTCGAAGCGGACCGTGATCATGTTCGCCGGTTCGGGTGTGGACTTCATCAGCTGATACTGGTAGTACCAACTGATCCCTCGACGCTCCCGGAGGTCGTCCGTTTTCGGGTAGGGGATGTCGAAGTCGGCCAGGTCGTCTGTGCGATGACGGCTCAAGATGGAGTCACGGGGGTCCCGGATCCATTGGATATACTTCGCGTCCGGGAATTTGCGGACGATCCAGGGATAGACCAGCGTGGTTTCTGGCAGTTTCCATCCCGTATGTTCGCTACCAGGGGTGTTGGTGACGATATCATCGAGATAGCTGTCGACCAAGCGCTCCCATTCGGGATCGATGCCGACGGTGTGCAGGTTCGAGAAATCCCACGACAGATCGCCGTTCCACTGGATCTGCTTGGCCATCACGCGGCAGGCGTCATACATCTCGTCCGGGGGCATCTTGTCGCCTGATCGGTTCAGGAGACTGCCCATCAGGACGCCGCTGGCGTAGAGGGTGTGGGATATGGCACGGGTGCCGGAATGACCTCGGCCGATCACGGTGATAAGCGACAATGCGGACCTGCCTGTAGAAATTGGAATACGGGATCTGAAGCGTCACACCATAGCCAGAGGCACCTTCGACGTCAACAGCGAAGGGATCACAGGGGAGAGAAGGCCGACATTGGGGACGTCACCCTCTTGAAGGCTCCTCCATATCCGACATCGCCTTTCGCACCAGCTTGGGGAGATGGTCGCAGTTGTCACGGCCCTGTTCCAGGTGGACCATCCGTTGCGGACTCGCGGTCTCCAGCATGGTTTTCCCGTAGAGATGCTCGTTCCAGAAGCGAGCGTGTCCCGCGATGTACGTCCGGAGGTCGTCCAGACGATCGTTCGGAAATCGCTGAGAACAGTTGATCGTGAACATGCGGCGACGGCTTCCTCCGCCAAATGCGGCGTGCTTGAGGTTGTGGTTGAAGCAGACGATATCGCCAGGTTTCGTCTCGAGCGCTTGGGCTGGGATTTCTTCACCCTGGAGACCCCACTTGTCGGTGCTCTGCTTGATCGCGTCCTGAACCCGGTTCGCAAAGCGATCCTCGAGACGGTGGCTGCCCGGGATCACGCGAAGACATCCCGTGTCCTTCGTGATCTCGTCCAGGTAGAAGGCGATCTTGACGAAGCGGATGTCCTTGCCCCATCCGTCCGAATGCCACTGCGTGTTGCCGGCGTAGTAGTTTCCGTCGGACCCCGAGTAGTTGAAGTCGTCGCCGAGCAGGCCGGCCAGGATACCGTGTATGCGCTCATCATCGAGCAGCGCGCAGAGCTGAGGATGCTGGTCGATGAACGGGACGATACACGACCGTCGCTTCTCGTCGTGTGGACGCCCGTGATGCCCGCCCCCTTGTGACGCCCATATTTCCTCGAAGGCATCGATGATTTCGTCGATGACGTCTGACACCAGTCCGGGAAACGACAGATACCCGAATGTGTCGAAGAAGTCGAGTTGTTGCTGGGTTAGTTTCATGATGTTCCTCCTTACCGGTCGATGGACAATGCTGCTTGACAGTCGACGGTAATTTCGAGAATACCTGGAGCTTCGGGCGACAGGTTGATCCGTGCCTGGAATCGGTCGGTATGGAAACCTAGCTCATCGCCGTCGTGTTCCAGATCCAGGTTCGTCGGATCACCAACATCTCCGACATCAAAGACACACGCGATCCGACACTGTTCTACTTTCTCCGCGGTTTCAGCCGTGAAGTGCCATCGCTTCGGCGGAAGCGGCTTGGTGAGCGTCGGATACCCCTCGTCTGGTGCCACCGGCCACTCATCGGTCTGGCTGATGGACAGCCCGGTCGACGAGGCCAGTCTGCCAGTCAGTTGGGCGCCGTCACGGCGGGATGTGACCGTCAGCCCATCGATGTCGAATTGCTCCCACGCGTGGAGGAGCCACTGGAAGTTCGCCGGCGTATCCGCCTGGAGCTCATCTACAAGCACAAGGATCGACGGGCGCAGCATCACGATATGACGTCGGTAGCGGGACAGACGGTCGTAGGCATTTTGCGCTTCGCCGCACACATACCCGAGATGCTCGGACGTGGAGAATGCATGAATCTCGCCGCCACGGTTGCCGTCTCGGTTGACCGCTCCTTCGCCGTCGACGAGGACGCAGTTGTGGGAGATCGACTGCTGAGCATAGTCTGTGTGGAATGGAGTCCCGTGATGCGGAAATCGCTCACCACCCGCGCAGATAAGCGCCCGTCCGCCCTTCATGACTGCGTAGTCGTTCTGGCTGGCGTGACCGTGACTGACACCACCGTAAGGTGACGACCGAAAACAGACCATAAAGTCGTCGGTCGGGTTGGCGATGTCGCTGTGCAGGGCGGCCCAGCCCACGCCGCGGAAGACGCGATCATTGGAGATCTCTTCTTCGGTAGGTTCGAGGTCGTCCTCATACAGGATACCCGGGAAGGGTTCCAGCCTTGATGTTTCCAACGCGCCCAGGGGGTCGACCTGTTCGGACCAGCGTTGGAGCCGACCATCACGGAGCCGAAGCGCGTGATATTTCATGAGCGTCCTCGCGCCCGATGGCCGAACGTGCTGCTGCTCGGTGTCGCCGAACGGCATGATCTCACCCACTGGCGAGACGACATAGTAGAAAAACCACGGCAGGTTCTTGTAGAATGGCTTGCGCCAGATGTCGTGCCCGGTGACGAGTTTCCACGCGTGGAATGGCGTGGCATCTCGTGTGTTGTAGGATTGCCCGTAGGGGACGCCCTGAGCCCACCCACCATCCTGTCCGGCCCAGTGCGGGAAGTTCGTGGCGATGATCTTGAGCGCGTAGTCGGCCCAGTCCGCGGCGCGCTCATCCTCGGCGAGCGCGATGGCATGCTCGAGGAGGAACCCGGGTAGACGGCCGTTGTGGGATCCCTCAGGTTTGAACGTATAGTCGCTGCGTTCGAGCTGACGGATCATCTGATCGGCGCGCGCCCCGACCATGCTCGCGACCTGCTTCCGCTCGTTCACCGTGAACAGGTCGTACACCCAGTCGTAGGTCTCCGCGCCTGCTCGCAGCAGCCCCAGACCCACTTCGTCGCCGTAGGGTGCCATGATGGAGGAGATGCCCTCCGGATCCCAACCGGCGGCGTCAACGATCAAGAGTTTGGCGTGGTCACCGTATTTCCTCTCACCAGTCAGGAGATAGGCGAGGGCAACGGATCGCATTCCGACATCGTGAACCTTTCGTGTGGCGTGGAAGGCGGCCTGGTAAGCGAGACGTCGCTCGGCGCGGTCTTCGATCCGGTCGTAATCAGGCTCCTCGATCGGGTCGATCGAAAGCGCTGTGTCAGCAGCTTTTATGAGCTGGTTGAACGCTTCGGCGCGTGTCGATTCGAGCGTAGACCGGACGGCGTCGAGTTGATCACCTGTGAACAGGAGCCGCGGATGATCCCGGGGAATCCGGTCCAGGAGAACTTGTGGGTCGACCCAGGGCTGCTCATCCGCGCCCTCAGCAACGGTGAACGAATAGGCGGCCGAACCTGCCTGCGTCCGATCATCGGCGACAGCCTCGACAGACCAGGTGTAGTTGCCAGGGGGCAAGACCTCGGTCGGGACGTGAATGGGATCGTCTGTGAGCGGTGATATGTAATGGGTCGTGCCCTCGCGATCTACGGTCAGCCGATACTGGCAAGCGCCTCTCTCGGCTGCGCGCCACCAGGAGAAGCCCGGTGGAGAGAGGGTGGTGACTTCACCATCCCTTGGGTGGATGTAATTGGACGCTTGAGGTCGGATTTTTGGGAATTCCATTAGTACCTTTCAGAGTGCGTGAATGCTGCGCCGCCACGTATTATGTTCCCTTCCGGAGACGTGTCAAGGTGATCGAGAGGAGGCGGGGTGCAGCACGCGATGCGACAGGAGAGCCTGTATCGGCTGTTCCATCGGCTGGTCAATCGCAGCTTTAGCGATCTGCAGACGGGAGACGAGGCGCTCAAGGGGTATGTGATCGACTTGCTTGTCAGGTTTGCGCGTACGGATGCGCTCTACGAGCTCGAAGATCCCACGGGCAGGCAGGTCGATACGGTTGTGGGGATGCTGATCGAGGCGGATCGGCTGTCAGGTGTGAATGCCAACGAAACATTCAGAGTCTTGAGGCACACGGGCGACTACGCGCTCTTCATGAGCGGGATCTTTCGGGCCTACGTGGAACGGCACGGCTTTCTGGAATGGTATATGGTCGAAGGGCCAAGGTCATACCGCCGAGCCTCATCTGTTGCGGATGGGGAGGCTGATCGCGAGATCCTGGTACGGATGCGGCGAGACTTTGAGCAGATTTCGGGAGCGCTCGACTACATGCGGAAGGTGTACTTTGGCCAGGTGGCGTTGCGGAAGGGGCTCGATGACCTGGTCAGGCGTTTCGATCTGTGGAATTGACTTCGCTGCGTCCCCAGGCGTCGTGAAAGGCTTGATAAAATTCACGTGGCTCACAGGTCAGCCAGTCGATGCCGTGCTTTCGGCACGCGGCGATGTGAAAGGCCAGGCCGGACACTGGGTGGAGGACGATGAAGACGAGGCTGTAGTGACCAAAGGCGTATGACAGACCCGAAGAGATGCCCATATAAAACTCGGCTTTACCGAACAGCTTCCATTGGGGCCGCACAAATCACCCCGTGTGCAGCGTGCCGGCGGTGAACAGTATGCAGGCGATGGTGAGGTCAATCCACATCCGCAGATTCTCCGATCGAGTGGCGACGTTGGACCTCGGCCAGGGCGGGATTGTTTCCTGTGCGGGAACGATCTGCTGACTCGTCCGTTTACGGAATGCGTGAAGTTTGTTCGAAAGGCGCTGATCGCTCCGGTGGTCAGCGCCTTTCTTGCGTTTGGCCTCATCACCAGACCCTTGCCGTCCCGCTTGGCCACATCGTATGTTGGTCCCTCAACACAACGACCGGCAAGGAGCAAACCAATGGCGCAACCTCATCGCCTCGCAATAATCGGGACAGGCTTCATCTCCAATTTCTACACCACCACGCTGCACGGCGGTCGTGGCCTGGATCGCGTCCATCTCTGCTACTCGCGAACAGAGGAACGCGGCAAGGCGTTCGCCGATCAGTGGGGGATTCCCAAGTACACCACAAACCTCGAGGATGCAGTCGGTGACGAGGACATCGATACGGTCGTAATCGGGTTGCCCAACCACCGACATCAGGAAGCCGTCGAGGCAGCCGCTGCGGCCGGCAAGGCGGTACTCTGTACAAAGCCGCTCGGGCGGAACGCGAGCGAAGCGAAGGCGATGCTCGATGCCGTCGAGAAGGCTGGTGTATTCGCGGGGTATCTGGAAGATCTCGTCTATCCGCCGAAGACCATGAAATCACTGGAGAACGTCCGGAACGGGGCCCTCGGCCGGGTGTTGTGGGTTCGCTCGCGCGAAACGCATCCTGGACCTCACAGCGACTGGTTCTGGGACCTCGAGCAGGCGGGCGGTGGCGCGATCGTCGACATGGGGTGCCACTGTGTCGAGATCATCCGGAACTTTATCGGGAAGGGGCAGCGTCCTGTCGAGGTGATGTGCTGGGCCGACACGCTCGTCCATCCGATCGAGGCCGAGGATCACGGCCTCGGCCTGATCCGGTTCGAGAACGGCTCAATGGGACAGTTCGAAGTGAGCTGGGCCTTCCGTGGCGGAATGGATCTGCGGGATGAAGTCTCGGGCACAGAAGGCACCATCTGGCTCGATCACTTCCTGCGTACCGGCTACGAGATGTTTACGAACGTCGGGCTGGGTGGGTATGTGGCAGAGAAGGCAGAAGCGGAGATGGGTTGGCTGTTTCCGGTAGGGGACGAGGCCCACGAGTTGGGTTACACCACCATGTTCACCGAGATGTTCGACGCGATGGACGAAGGCCGTGAACCCATGGAGACCTTCTACGACGGCTACGTCGTCAACGCGGTCGTAGACGCCTGCTACCGTTCAGCAAAGTCACGTCAGTGGGAGTCAATCGACATCGACGATTGGCGCGGCGATCCAAAGTCGGATCCTCAGGCACAGTATGCTGAGAAAACAGAGGACGGCCTGGTCGTGATGAAAAGAGAGCACATGCCCGACGGAAAGACCAAGGTGATCCTGCAGGACCGGGCAACGGGCGAGATCACCCAGAGCGTGGAGTAGAGGGAGAGTCAAAGGCTGAACCACTAAGGCACAAACACTAGTACGAAGACGCGCAGACACGAAGGAAACAAAACTGATATGGCAGCTCAGCCCTGAAAGGGTTGAGAATGATAGCCCGGGGTTGCCGCAGGCTACCCCGGGTCACTGCGCTCGGTGCAGCCATGGCGCCGCTGTGGACGAACAGAATGCCCCCAAACTACCTCGGCGCATCGTAGCGTGGCCTGTCTCTACGACCATCACCGACACGTTGATCGTGTTTCTTCGCGCCTTCGTGTCTTTTTGCTTCGCTTCTTTCATTTGGCCAGAATCGCGATCGCCCGGACAGGCGACCCGTCACCATCCTGGATCGGCAACGGGAGCCCACTGAATGTGAACGGGACCCCTTCAGGCAGAGATTCCAGGTTGACCAACCCGTCATAGGTGACGATCCCACTGTTCAGGAGCCTCCTTTCCAGGTCTGCATCGAGAGAGGGTCCGCCTACGAACGGGGGCTTTGCTTGTAGGATCTCCTTCATCTGGGAGATCTCGAGATGGCGTTTGTAAATGAGCCCGATCCCTTCAGGGAGGGTAGCTGAATCGCTCGGACATACAACTGGCCCGTAAAACTGCTCGAGCGGCAGATCCGATAGCGTGGGCCCACCTTTTTTGACGTGTGATACGGCGTCCACGTGGGTCCCGGTGTGAGAACCCATACTTAGCGACCGGAATTCCCAACCGCCAGCCTCCCGCGTCTGAACGACATTGATCTCGACCTCCGGGTCACCCGGATAGACGGACATTCCCACGTGGATTGGCTTAGACAGATCAATCAATCGCATCTAGATTCCCTCGGTAACCATCGTGTGGAACCGATCCACACAATGGTAGTAGTTGGCCCTGGACCACAGGGCCCTATTCTTCATGTTTTATCTGCATCCCCTTCGCTCTCTGCGTTGAAAGATTTATCGTTTATGCCGGAAGAGTGCAAGGCGTTGATAAATGAGTGGACACAACCTGATTACGAAATTCTTCGTTGGTGTTGCCAAGCTATTCGTATAATCTCTCCATCAGAGTTCACTCCTTAGATCAATCCACGCCTGGATCGGTAGCTGGCAGTTCAGGCTGATGCCACGGAAGATACTGCGTCAACCGGGCGTGATCGACGAGGAGACGGGTTGGGCGGCCGCCGGGGTCTGCTCAACCCGTCTTTATGTCATCTCGGGGATTGAGTCCTCTACTGACATCACATACATTCTGTCGAATCGTTGATGGTGTCAGGCGGAGAATCTAGATGAGGCGTCCCAGATCCGCCAAACCGACAGATGCGTAACTGAGCATCCTCAAGGTGCTTTGGCGCAAGGGACCCAGTACGGTCCGGGGCGTGCAGGAAGCGATGTCGGAGCAGCGTAAGACCGGTTACACGACTGCGCTCAAGCTGCTCCAGATCATGACCGACAAGGGTCTTGTGGATCGGGATGAGTCGACTCGTGCACACGTCTATCGCCCTAGGTCTTCCGAGACGGAGACGCAGCAGCAGATGGTGGGGGATCTGATTGACCGCGTGTTCGGTGGATCGGTAGCGAAACTCGTGCTGCACTCGCTGAGTTCCCAGCAGGCGAGGCCTGAGGACATGTGTCAGATTCGAGAGATGCTGGCGAACTTGGAACAGGATCAGGCCCAGAACGTAGAAGACTAGTTGTCTCGAGCTGCGGGCCATCCTGCCGTTCCCAATCCTCTGGAGTCTTGTGATGTCCGAGCAGTTGCTCAACCCGAATCTGATCCACGTGGCGGGATGGACGCTCGTCCATTTCCCTTGGCAGGCCTGTCTCATCGGGCTCCTCGTCGGAGCCGCCGGACGTCTCCTCAAGAATCACGAAGCATCGTGGCGATACGGCGTGGCCTGTGCGGCGTTGCTCGCGGTGGTCCTTTCCGCTGTAACTACGGTGGTTCTGCTGTCCGTTTACATCGGACCCTCACGCCGTTCAATTTTTCCGTTTCCTGGATTGAGTCCAAGCTGCCCTGGGTTTACGCGGGCTGGCTTCTCGGCGTCGTTGGCCTAAGTCTACGTCTGGCCGGTGGCTGGTCTACCGCCTCAAGCGTCTGTCTGAACCCGTGCGAGTGGACCTGCAGCTGCGCGTTGACGACCAGCTGTGAGCAGCAGATTCAGCTGTCACTCGGGATCCGACGCGGCTTTGGCGAGGATCAATTCCCGGGACTCTATTATGGTCTGGATGTCGGTCTGATGCGGCTGCCCATTCATCGCCTGATCGGGGATGCAGACCAGCTACGCGATGCATACGACAATAAAACGGGCTACTTCTTCCTACCCAAGGTCGGATATGCGACGGGGCCGAACGCGAGTTTCGGGTGGAATCTCAGCACCGGGCTGTCGTTTTCGAGGGCCAATGGCGTCGCATTTGTTCAGCCGGCCGTTTCGGTGGGCTTCAACTTCTGGCGCTGATCCAGCTTAAAACGAGAACGCAAAATGGGCCTCAACCGGACAACGGTCGGGCCCCCTTCTTATTGTCATGACAACTGATCAGGCCGTTTCGGTCAGGATGAGGGGCTTGCTGTTGGTGATCACGGTGGTGTGTGCGTGATGGGCGGCCAGTGAGCCGTCGACGGTCCGGTTGGTCCAGCCGTCGTCCATCTCGTAGAAGTCGTTGGTGCCGGCCGTGATGATTGGATCGACGGTCACGACGAGACCTTCCGTGAATCGCTCGTGCATCCAGGGGGCCTCGTAGTTTGGTATGTTGGGGGCTTCGTGGATTTCACGCCCGACACCGTGACCCATAAGGGCGTGCAAAACCTAGAATCCCTAAGATCGTACCTGACGTTCGACCTCCTGTCCCAGGCGACGGATGGGGTGGTGGGCTCGGGCGAATCGTATCGATCAGTTGAAGGCTCGCTTCGCGCAGCCGACCAAGCGCTCGTGGAGGCCGGTGGATTGGTCCGCCACAACGCTGACTGCCGCGTCGGCGATGTGGCCATCTAGCTCAGCCGTGACGTCGATTTTGAGCTAATCGCCATCAACCAATCGTCGGTCACCGGGTATCCCGTGCACGACTTCATCGTTTACGCTGATGCAGGTCGCGGCCGGAAACCCTTAGCGGACCTGGGGAGCGGATCGGGCCCGGTTCTTCTTCAGGATGTCAGCGCCGACCCTGTCGATCTCGGCTGTGGATCGCCCCAGTCTGATCTCCCTTACGCGATCCAGGCTTGAGGGTCAACACGGCTGGCAGCCCGAGGTCTGACCAGATCCCGAATCCGTCCTCACCCGGCAGGCGTTTTATATAGAGGCAGATGACCCTGCAATGTGAAACGCAGCATACAGGGCCTGTCCTGCCATGACGCTCTAGTAACGCGTCGATCACACGCCCAAAGCGATCGGCCGCCTCTGGTTCCCATCTCGGCTCCGAATACCCGTTCGCCCGGCTGTCTGAACAGTTTGGCCACCGATTGCTCTAATACGGATCGGTCTAGAAAGCCCGTTCCCGTGAGATCGTGTTCGCCGAGAGCGTTGTGTAGTTGGGTGTCGAGATCAAGTGTCTGCGCGATCCCCTGGCATGTCTGGACCGCTTTCGGTTCGCCGCTTGTGTATACCGTGGACAGGCCACGTTGCCTCAAGCGTTCACCCAACGTGACCGACTGTTGGTGACCCCGGTCCGACAGTCCTCATTCCGCCGCTGGTACGTCCGGATCGACTGCCGGATGCGCGTGGCGGATGAGGATCAGATCGTGTGACGTCATGGGGCCTCGAATTGACAGATGTCGCCTTGAGCGTTTACTTTACGCCGCTTGAGAACGCCATTTTCAGGCATCAATCAACCGGACGGAGTGCGCGATGAGAAGACTGACTGAAGATATGAGACTAGACTGGGTGGAGAAAGGGTACATCCACCTGAAAGGTGCGTTGACCCGCGACCAGGCGGCCTCCTACCTCGAAGCCGCCGATGAGGTGATCGAACGGTATCGGGAGGAACGACCGGGCGTCCGGGACAAGGCCGCGTTCACGATCATCCAGACGGTCGAGCAGTCCCCTGCATTCGATTCGCTGATCGACCATCCGGGAACGTTTGGCGTAATTCTCGACCTGATGGGACCCTACCTGCAGGTGATGGGCACCCAGATCTACGTCCGTTATGCGAAAGAGGACATGCTGTCGAACTGGCACACCGACGCGGGCCCCTCCCTCCGAGACATTCGTGTCGAGCCGGACAGTCGCCCCCTTAACTTCAAGATCCAATACTTCTTGACGGACATCCCCGAAGAGAACCGCGCCAACTTCTGCCTGGTTCCGGGTAGCCATCGAGAGTACTTCCCCGAAGGCGGGCTCTCAAACGGTGAGTGGCCCGAGAATGGCATCCAGATGATCGCCGAGGCCGGCGATGCAGCTATTTTTCCGCACAATCTCTGGCACGGTGTCGCGCCGCACGATGGGGATAACGTCCGTCGGAGTGTGACGTTCCGATACGGCCAGATGTGGTCCAGACCCTACGACTACGAGAAGGTACCCGAAGAGGTTCTCGATCGGATGACCCCGAGGCAGAGGCGCCTGATGGGCGACATGGGAGACGGATACACGGCGACGGATTACTTCAAACCGAAGGATCAGTTGGAGGTCGTTCTCGAAGGGATCGATCTCGAAGAGCCAGCGCTAGCGTGACCAGTTGGACCCGTGTCCGATAAGAGAGTGGTTGTGAGACGCGTCATCTGGATGGCGGTTGTGCTGCTTTGCTCCTCCTGTTCCAGTGATCCCGTTTTGGACAACGATCGGTTGTCCTCTCTGCTCTCAGTTTCTTCAGTCACCAAGACTCGGATCCAGGACAGTGCGAATCCTGAGCTGGTTGCCGGTGTGATTGTCGATACTTCAGTTATTCACACCGGATTCGTGACCATCGATGTCCCGTTTCGCCTGACCTGGATGATTCGACGGGAGGGTGCGGTGTTAGCATCCGCTACGCGGGACTTCGAAGCCGGGTTCCGTCCCGGCGAAAGTTTGCCCGTTCGCCTGACGCTCCGATTCGACCCCTTACCAAGCCTCGACGGCACCTCGGATGCCGTCACGTTCGATATTCTTGGCGATCCATCGAATACGATTCTGGGAGGATGATGCAGCTCTTTCTCGTAAGACATGGCCAGTCGTTCAACAATACACTCCCCGATGGCAAGGGGCGCGTGGCGGATCCACCCCTTACCGACATCGGTGAGAAGCAGGCGCCACTGGTTGCTCAGCATCTGGCAAGCGGCTCGGCAAAAAATCCGTATCACGGGGACGGTCCCTCCGGGGGATTCGACATCACCCGACTGTTCACCTCCGCACACCTTCGGTGTCTACAGACATCCGAACCGATCGGAGAAGCGCTTGGGATGGAACCTGAAATCTGGGTCGATGTGCACGAAGAGTGTGGGATCTGGATGGACGAGGTGGACAAGCTACCCGGCATGACGAAATCGGAGATCGCGGACCGGTTTCCGCGGGTTGTGATCCCCGACGAGATCGGCGAGGAGGGCTGGTGGAATCGGCCCAAGGAGACTGAAGCGGAGTGGGTCGAACGGGCCCAGCGGGTGGCGGACGAATTGTGGAACGTTTACGCTGAGACCGAAGAGCGAATCGCGATCGTGGCGCACGGGGGCTTCATCAAGGATCTCCTGAGCGCGCTGATCGTTGGGGGACCGCTGAGCAACGCGCACATCTCCTCCCGCAACACGTCGATCACCCATCTCTCGTTTGCCGACGACCAGTTGTTTGTTGGCTCGGTCAATTGTGTCGACCATCTTGCGGCGGAGCTGGTGACTTGATTCGTTTGTGGATCATCGCCCTTGTCCTGGTTATGTCTGCCCCGGCCGTTGCTGTGCAAGATGAAGAGCAGGCGAAGTTGACACCCGCCGAGCGGCAGAACAACCTGGGCACCCAGCACGCCGCTCGTGGCGATTTCCGGCAGGCGGCTGGTGCGTTTCGACGGGCGGTCGACCTCGATCCTGCGATGACCGTCGCCCACTATAACCTCGGGCTGGCACTGGCTCGTGTCAGGAATCACAAGGACGCTGCCTTTGCCTTTCAGTCTACCCTCAGACTGGCGCCGAGATACTTCGACGCTTGGTTCCAGCTCGGACTGTCTTTGATGGCGACCGATCGATTCGGAGAAGCGGCATCTGCGTTCGAAGAATGCCTATCGCTCCGCAGGGGTAGTTCGGCGGCTCGCTTCCGTTTGGGGCAATCCTACTGGAAGGCGGGTAAGTGGCCGATGGTGATTGCCCAGTGGGATTCTCTCCTCAATGAGTCTCCGGACCATCCTTCAACGGAGGTGGTGCGGCAGGAGCTTCCTAGGGCATATTACAATGTTGGTCTGCACCATCAGGGACGCGCGGACCGAGGGCTAGCCCGTCAGGCCTATGAGGACGCGCTTCGACTCGATGCCAGCTATGTGCCGGCGCTCAACAACCTGGCGATTCTGCTGAGCGAAGAAGAGAATTACGAGGAGGCCGCCTCGCAGTTCGAGATGGCTCTGGAGATCGATCCCACTCACTCTGGCGCCCAACTCGGTCTGGCAACGGCACTCAGGCAGAGCGGACGTCTGGACGAGGCGATCGAGCGTTATCAGGGCCTTCTGGCTGAATCCACATCGGACGCTCGTGTCTACCAGGGCCTGGTTTTGGCACATCTGCAGAAGTGGGACCATCAGGGCGCCGATCGGTGGCTCAAGCAGGCGGAGGCCCATGCCGACCCCTATGACGTCCTGATGCTCAGGGCATATCTCAGCGAGCACAATGAGGAAGGGGAACGCTACGGTGAAGGCTACGATGAGGAGGGCGCTCGTGAGGTCTACGAAGAAGCGATCAGACGGTTTCCAGATCGGCCGGAGCCGCACTACAACATCGGCGTGATCGAGGTGCGTCGGGACCGATTGGCGGAAGCGATGGGTGCCTTCGACCGGGCGTTGAGCAGAGATCCGTCTTACCTAGCGGCGCAGCAGGCGATGGTCAACTGTAAGAGAATTGCCAAGCAGCAGAACTATCAAATGTTGAAAATTAAGTGACAGGAGACTCAGATGGCTGAACCAGAAGTACTGTTGTCGGGCTTCGCTGATGAAGGCCCGGTGAGCAAACGAGCACAAGAGCAGTTCACGATGATGCGGACTCTCGGGATGTCTTACTACACGATCCGCTTCATCGACGTCGGGCAGGGCATGAAGAACGTGATGGAGTTGTCCGATGAGGAGATCGATCAGCTGAAGGAGTTGCACCAGCAGTATGACATCCAGGTGTCCTCGATCGGTTCGCCGATCGGGAAGGTGAAGTTGATCGACGTCGATGACGGGACGGAGAACAAGTATGTGCCGTTCGATGAGTATCTCGAGAAGGACGTCCAGCGCGCGATCGATCTGGCCAAGGCATTCGACACGAAGCTGCTCCGCGGGTTCACCTACTACCATCCACACGGCACCGATCCCTGGCCGCACATCGATCAGGCGGCGGATCACCTCAAGCAGATCGTCGCCAAGTGTGAGTCGGAGGGCATTATCTACGGGCTGGAGGTCGAGTCTGACCTGATTGGCGGGGACGGTGCGACACTCGCCGCCCTCTACGAGAAGATCGGTAGCGACTACACCTACATCATCGAAGATGTGGGCAACATGGAGTATATGGGCCACTCCGCCGAAAGCGCCTACGAGCACTACCTGAAGATGAAGCCCGGTCTCGGGTGGATCCACATCAAGGGTTTCTGTCAGCCCGAGAAGAAGGACATGCTCGGCCGTGCCGCCCGTCGAGGTCTGACGCGCTTCATCCCCGTCGACCAGGGCGATGCCGGTCACGAAATGGTACTGCGCGACTTCAAGACGATGGTCCCGGACCTGGATGCCAAATTCAAGAGCCTCGGCGTTCCCGGTGTTTTCATCGACCTCGAGCCGCACGTGAAGGGAGGCGGTCAGTTCGGTGGCATGAGCGGCGTCGACGGATTCGGCGTAGCTTTCCGCGCGCTGTGTAATATGCTCGACTATCTCGGGTACAATTACCATCTGACAGGGTATGAGGACCTGTACCGGAGGGATTAGGATCCTCGTATAGGGTGAGGTGCCTACCGCTTCTTTCTGAATCTGAGTATGATCGAGTGTTCAGAGTTTAGAGAGAAGCCAGAGTTCAGGAGAGCGTGATACGGGCACATTCCTGTTAGTCGAGGGTCTCATTGTGTATCAGCGACTTTGTTAGTTGCACATTGAAGTCTGTGATTTGTCTGATGATTGGCCCAGGCTCGAGCGTTTCGAGCTGACGGGGCAGGTGAGAAGATCATCTAATAGTTCACCTGACCAGCTAGCCGAGAAGCACGACGATCGCCACATTAAGAACAAGATCGAAGGCGTCAACGGGGCGGGAGGTGAGGTTGGGGAGGCCATACATCACCTTTATATTGCGAGCCTGAATAAGTATAATGAGGCCCCGACTTACATTTCGCTCAAAGGACGATACAAAGAATGCGTTCGAATGCTGAACGGCATGGAGCGTAGTTTAGAAAGGCAATTGCCCAAGCGAGAGCGGAGATGGTTCACCCCTGAACCCTGACCTCTCCCTGGCTTTTCCCCCAAGGGACCTTATGGCAGTCAAGAATAAGCAAATCAGGATCGGCATCATCGGGGCGGGCGGGATTTTCCGTAGCCGCCACTTCCCGGGACTCGCGAAAATTGCAGACGCCGAAGTCACCGCCATCTGTAACCGATCCGTCGCCAGCGGCCGAAAGATCGCGCAGGAGTTCAAGCTGGATCCGGACATCATGACCGATCCGCACGCCCTGATCGCCCGCAAAGACATAGACGCGGTGATGATCGGGACGTGGCCGTATATGCACATGCCCTTCGTTCTCGACTCGCTCGACGCAGGGAAGCATACGTGGGTGCAGGCGCGGATGGCGATGAATTTGCGTGAGGCCAAGGCGATGTATGCGCGGGCCGAAGAGACCGGTCTCGCGACGCAGATCTGTCAGCCGCCACACGCGCTGGGCGGCGACTACTACATGCGTCACCTGATTTCGACCGGATACGTCGGTGACATCACGAACGTGATCGTGCGGTCAATGAACGGGAGTTTGCTGAACCCGAAGACGCCGCTACACTGGCGACAGATCGGGCGCTACTCGGGGCTGAACACGATGGCGGTCGGGATGCTCGTGGAGTTCGTGCATCGGTGGTGTGGATATACGGCCTCTGTGACGGCTCAGGCGGAAACCTTCGTCAAGCAGAGACCCGCAGGGCGCGGTAAGATGGGCGACGTCGAGCGACCGGATACGGTGAACGTGTTGTCTACGCTTGAAAACGGGGCCACGGCGGTCTACCTGTTCAGCGGTGCGGCCCACTGTGCACCAAATGAGCAGATCGAGATCTATGGCACGAAGGGTACGCTCGTATACCACACGAACGTCGACCTCAGGAAGCAGAAGATCTACGGAGCCAAGTCGAACGCAGCGAAGCTCGCCGAAATCAAGATCCCTAAGCGGCACCAGCGGGAGTGGACGATCGAGCAGGACTTCATCGACGCGATCCGGACGGGCGAGAACGCCGAGTCGACGTTCTATCAGGGCGTCAAGTACATGGAGTTCACGGAAGCCGTGTTCAGGTCGGTGGAGCAGGGTGCCACAGTTCGGCTTCCCATCGTAGACTAGACGAACATCCTAAATGGAAGTGATCAGATGCCGGAGCCTTGCTCCGGCATCTCTGTTTTGGAGCGAACATGGCGGTCAAGCTTGTAGTATTCGACCTCGATGGAACGGTTGTCGACCACGAGGGTAAACCCACATCGAGCACGCTGGAGAAGATCCGGAGGCTGATCGACGAGGGAATCCCCGTCGCGTCGATCAGTGGACGAAGTATCTCCAAAAGTCAGTATCCGTTCGAACAGCATACGGATTTCGCAGACGAACTGTATGTCGGGTCATATAATGGCGCCGTGGCGCTGGACCGTGACCGGGACGGCGTGCGTCGTCCCCTTCACGAGGAACGGATGCCCGAGGACGCCTTCCGGGCGGTCATCGAGGAGCTCGGGCAGGCGGGCATCAACTACATCTACTGCCATCTGAAGCTCGGCGATCGCGGTCTCGAGTCCGAGGACTACATGACTCTTCGGCGAGACAAGACGATCGATGACATGACCCTCCAGACAGCCACTCAGTTCGTGATCGATCCTGATTTGACTGCCAAGATCTCTGACGGTGCGTTCGGCGCTCCGCCCAAAATTCTGATCTGTCCGGGGGAGGCCGCTCGCGAGGCTCTCTACGAGGACCTCAGAGAGCGGTTCGCAGGACGACTGTATATAGAGCGGACGGATGCTGATCGAGTGGAGGCGATGAATCCATCGGTTAACAAGGCGAAGGCGTTGGCGTCGATCTGTGAAGCCAGCGGAGTGGCGATCGAGGATGCCATGGCCATCGGGGATGGCAGCAACGATCTCCCGATGCTCGAGGCCGCCGGAGTAGGCTGTTTGCTCGGGAATGCGGACGACAGGACCAAGGCGGCAGCAGAGGACGTCCACCACGTGACTGCTTTCCAGGACAACGGCTTCACCGAAGCCGTCGAGAGGTTCGTGTTCGGGAGTTAGTGTGTTTGGTAAACGGATCCTGATTGGCGATGGGGGACTTGGGACGGCGCTTCAGGGCCAGGGGATGCCGGTTGGCGTTTCTCCTGAATGCTGGGCACTCGAGAGACCTGAAGTCGTCGAGGACGTGACACGCCAGTTCTTCGCATCCGGCTCAGATTTCGTTCTCACCAACACCTTCGGCGGGAACCGTCCCCGCCTCGCTTCTGTCGGAAGGGCAGACCGGATCCACGAGGTCAATGTCGAGTCCGTAAGGATCGCAAGGCGCGTGGCACCGCCGGGCCGATACGTCTTCGGTTCCGTTGGTCCAACGGGTTCGACAGGAACTGGAGAAGAGATCGAGGAAGTCTACCGAGAGCAGGCGGGCCTGCTTGCGGAGGCGGGGGTCGATGCTTTCTGGGTGGAGACCGTGTGCTCGACTGCGGAGGGGGTGGCAGCGGTTCGGGCCATCCGGTCGATTACAGACCTGCCGGTCGCCATCCTCGTGACCCTGGCCCCAAACAGACAGTCACTCCTCTTACTGAGTGAAGAGTCTCTGGGTGATGCGATACGGTCATTCCTGACGTTTGAGCCCGCCGCGATCGGCGTGAATTGCGTAAGTGTCGATCTTCTCAGATCGGCGGTGTCGACCTTAACCGAGACGTTGAACACACCACTCGCGATCTTTCCCAACGCCGGGACCCCACACCTCGTTGGCGGACATCCTCAATACGACGCAGACCAGAATCAGCTGGCTGAGACCGTCTTCTCCCTCAAGGGTGACTCGCCGGTCGTGTTGGGCGGTTGCTGCGGAACGACGAGCGAGTATGTCCGACGGCTGTCCGACCTGCGAACGCTAGAAGCGAACTGCCAGGTATAGCTCCATCGCTTCTGGATGACCTCTCGGCCCGAAGGCTTACGTCCTGGAACCTTCGGCAGAAGTAACGCCGTCAAGCAGTCCCAATCCGACCCACACGATCCCGCCAACGGCCGCCCAGTAAGCCATCTGATCCAGCGCTGAGAAATCCTGCAGCATAAGCCCTGCAAACAGCCCTACTTTAGCGCCCTTGAGCGTGCCCTCCAGTCCCTTGCCCACCGTTGTCGCAGCAATCTGACCCACGATACTCCGTATGACGGTCAGCCAATCGATCCGCTTGGGGTAGAGTCGATGTGTTGTTCCGTCCCTGTCATACAGGAAGATTGATCCCTCATCCATAACGGGTAACAGCCTGCCGGACAGGACAACGCCATCGACACGGATCTCCGTCTTTTGGTGTGCAGCAATCGTGTCCATGTCGGCTGAGGTCGTGATCCGAGCTTCGGTCGCGGAGACGGGGATGACCTGATCACCCCCGATGTGTCGGCAGAGCGCCTCAACGCTTGCCTGGCTCACACGACGCAGGCTATCGGTCCGGCGCCCCTCGATGACCCGCCTAAGCCGGAGCACGAACAGCCCTTATCGGAGTCGTTAGCTCCGCAGCACCGATGACGAGTTGATGTGAGAGACGTTCGGCTTCATCGATTGTGGTTCCGAGCTTCGGTAGACGCGCGGAGCACCCTACGTGCGTCTGGTGTTCCACGAGGATGAGCCCGTCTTCGTATGGGAGGGCTTCAACTGCCAGATGAGATGCGGATGGATCGGAATGCGTGGTCTGCGTGAAGAAAATAACGAGGACGGATACTAACGTGATCTGCCACCCCGGCATGTTCACCTCACGATTCGACGGTCCTCCTGAGGTCCTGACTGGAGGACACAATGTGGTCGCGCATCTGGGCGCGGGCTTGGGAAGGATTCCGCGATTCGATCGCCGCCTGGATGGATCGATGCTCGTCGAGCGACAGTCGGGCGCGTCGCTCGCCATCTGGCTGGGTCGGATCGTCGAGGCTTTGAACGATCCACTGCTGGAGATAGTTCCGGGTGAGGTTCAGCAGGTTTGCGAGGATGTCATTCTGGGAAGCGCGGGCGATCGCGACGTGGAAGGTGAGGTCGGCTTCGAGAAAACCGTCCCGGTCGTCGAGGGCGGCCGCCAGGTCGTCGACGGTCGCCGATATGGCGGCCAGATGATCCGGTTGTGCTCGCTCCGCGGCGGCCTCGGCGGTCTGACATTCGAGCATTAGACGCGTTTCGATCAGGTCGTCGATGCCTTTCTCATCGAGCAGGAGCCCCCACTGCAGGGATCGTTCCAGGTGCCGGCTGCTGTCCTCGGAGATGAAAGTGCCTTCGCCCACACGCCCTTCTACGATCCCTAGTGTGGCGAGTGATCGAAGGGCTTCACGGAGCGTGGTCCGACCGACCCCGAATTGTCGACAGAGGTTCCGCTCGGCCGGCAGTCGTTGACCGGGTCGTAGCTCGTTTCGCCCGATCAGGTCAACGATCTGGTCGACAATCTCGTCGCTGATCGCTCGTTTCCGGATCGGTTTGATGTCGGGACCGTTCATGGTCGAGAATGTGCTTTTCTGGTCAACTATTATGGGCTATTTTGTGATTGGTCTGACCATCAGACCTTGTCAGAATATCCACGATTCACCACCAGAGTCAAGGTGTTGGAGCAAAGAGTTGGCTGAAATCACCGACATCGGCCGCCGGATCGAATTGATCTCGATGGACGGCCACTTCCACGAGATATCCATCGGTCTTTATCTGCAGGCAGGGGATCCGGCTCGGTTCCTCGTCCATACCTATAGCGGACTGGAGGGCGTGGCCGATCGTGTCGCCTTTATCAGAGGTGCGATGGTCGTTCTAGGCGGGATGACCGTGGACAACGGCCTACTTTCTCTCCCGTGCGGACACGAACACAATGCGGCCGTTCGACGAGTGTTCCTGGAAGCCGGGAAGCTGTCTGACGGACCTTTCGAGTCCCGTCCGCTGGAGACGCTGGACAAGAAGTCAGGATTGACGATCAAGGTGGAGTCGCTGGGCGATGGACTCTATCAGGTAGGAGCCGAGGGAGACTGCAAAGGCAAAGAGCGCCGGATCAAGGTAGTGGCTAACGGGTTGGCCAAACTCGGGGAGGCGGTCCTGGTTGAAGGCAGAGACGACCAGGTCCAGTTTCCCTGCGGGCATTCACACGACGCACTGACGGGCCTTCTGCTGGTCAGGGCGCCGAATGTGCGAGCGATCGTACGAGAGCAGGAGATGGCGGCCGCTAGGGGCGTCCTCTCGGCGCCGAGCCAACAGTAAGTCAGGGGAGAGGCAAGAGCTCAGGATGAAGCTAGGGCGAAAGCAGGATCGTTCCCGGGCTCCAGCCTGGGAACGAGGCAGGCAATGAGCATACCGGAAATGAAACCGCGTGATCGGGTGCTGGCGGCGCTGAATCGTCAGCCGGTCGATCGTACGCCGACCTGCAATCCGACATCGGTGGCGACTGTCGAGCTGATGGATCTCGTGAACGCGCCGTTTCCGCAGGCGAATCGTGATCCTGAACTGATGGCTCGGCTTGCGGCCACGGGCTACACCGAGCTCGGGTTCGACACGATCATGCCAGTGTTCTCGATTATCCAGGAATCGTCCGCCGTCGGATGCAAAATCCAGTGGGAGCAGAAGGACAACTGGCCGACGGTCAAGATGCGGGAGCCGATCTGGGAGAAGCTCGAGAACATCAAGATTCCGACGGATTACCTGATGCATCCGGATGCGCAGTGCGTGATCAAGGCAATCGAGATTCTCAAGCGCGAATACGGGGACGAAGTCGCAATCGTGGGGAAGACGATGGGGCCCTGGTCGCTTGGCTATCACTGCATGGGCGTCGAACCCTTCCTGCTGATGTCTCTCGACGATCCCGATCAGACGAAGATGATCCTCGACAAACTGAAGCAGATCACGATCGAGTTCGGGAGAGCGCAGATCGAGGCCGGAGCGGATGCTTTGACGCTTCCCGACCATGCGACGGGCGATCTCGTCAGCGGCGAATACTACGAACGCTACCTGCGTGAACTGCATATTGAGTTCGTCGAGCAGATCCCGATTCCCCTGATCCTGCATATCTGTGGGCGGACGGTCGACCGGATGGATTACATCGCGCAAACGGGGATGGCGGCATTCCATTACGATTCCAAGAACCAGCCTGACGAGTCGATCGCTATCACGGGCGACAAGATTTCCCTGGTCGGGAACATCAACAACCCGGAGACGCTGTTCTCGAAGGGACCCGAAGAAGTGAAGGCGGAGGTCGAGGGCAACCTCGAGGCGGGAATCCAGCTTATCGGGCCGGAGTGCGCGATTCCCTTGCAGACGCCGATCGAGAACCTGACAGTGATCCCGGAGACGGTCAAGGAGTGGCACAAGAACTGACATGGCGAAGCTGAGCGACATTCAGAACGAAACCATCCGGGCGGAGATCGAAGAGTATCTGGATCGACCGGAAGAGGTCGAGCGAAACATCGAGCTGTTCTCGAAGACGAAGACCGTGATGCAGGAGATCGCCGCCGCCCTGATCGACGGTGAACACCAGACCGTGGATGAGCTGACCCGGCAGTGTCTCGACGAGGGGATCGAGGCGCTGGAGATCATGGATGACGGGTTGATTTCTGGTATGGGCATCGTGGGGATCAAGTTCCGGGAGAACTTCATCTTTGTGCCGGAGGTCCTGGCCTGCGCCCGCGCGATGAAAGCGGGGATGGCGCATATCGAGCCGATCCTGTCCGCCTCAGGGATCGACCCGATCGGTACAGTGATCATGGGGACGGTGAAGGGTGACCTTCACGACATCGGGAAGAACCTGTGCATCATGATGCTCCGGGGAGCCGGTTTTGTCGTGCACGACCTGGGTGTCGATACGTCCGAGGATGAGTTCATCGATGCCGTCGAGGAACACGAGGCACCCTTGATGGGCATGTCGGCCCTGCTGACGACGACGATGCCGAACATGGGCAAGACGATCGAGGCCTTTATCGACGCGGACCTTCGGGATGAGGTAAAGATCATGGTGGGGGGCGCGCCGGTGACGCAGGACTTCGCCGACGACATGGGTGCCGATGGATACGGGGGGGATGCCCTTGCCTGTGTGGAACTCGCCAAGCGTCTGCTCGAAGAGGAGGACGACGAGTAGGATGGCAGCCGACAGAGAGAAGCCAACCCGGGCCGACTATCAGGCCCGGCTGGACAAAATTTCGTCGATCTTCGCCGACATGGTGAAGCACGCCGACGCGGTTTCCATGACCCGCTGTCCCTATAAGAATCGATTCGACGCGTGTACGGCCCAGTTCGGCTGCCGATACCAGAAGCGCGAGCCGGAATCAGAGATGGTGGCCTGCACGAGCGACGACAAGCTGGACTACCGGACGGCTTGGGACAAGAACCAGGCATCCAAAGACGAGATGCGCGAGCGATTGCGGTCAGGACGGACATCCGGATCAAAGGACTGAACCCCGCCGTGATTCGGTGGGGTTTTTGAGTGGGATTCGTGGCATACGTTCGATACGACAAACGGAAGACTGAGGTTCGGCCCGGGAGGACGCTGTTTGACTACGCCGACGACTTCGCGCTCAGGGTGGCGACGTCGTGCGGCCGGTCCGGCTCGTGCCACGAGTGCGTCGTGGAGGTGACCGAGGGGGAGTCGGCGCTCAGCCCCCCGACGGCCGAGGAATTCTTCCTGCAGCCTCCGTTTAGGCTGGCCTGTCAGGCACGCGTCGAGGACAATGGGAGCGATGTCGCGTTCGAGCCACTGAGACGGGCCCCCAAGATCCTGTCCTCGGTCGGTCCATTCGAGGGAGAGCTGGATCCGGCGATTCGACGTGAAGCCGATGCCGTGACGTGCGAGGGCGTACGGGTCGATTACGGCGGGCGAATCATCGGGCTTGCGGTGGATCTCGGTACGACGACTGTCGTGGCTGATTTCGTCGATCTCGAAACAGGTGAGAGTCTCACGCTCAGTTCCTTCGAGAATCCCCAGCGGTTCGGCGGCAGCGATGTGATGAACCGCATCTCCTACGACGTCGGGGAGAACCAGGGCGAACTGTGGAAGGCGATCTCGAGCAGCCTCAACAACGAGATCGAGGCGGCGGCCGATCGGTGCGGGTTTCGGCCCCGGGACATTTACGAAGTGGTCGTCGCTGGGAACGCGACGATGCGCGACCTGTTCTTCCGGCTCGACGTGCAATCGATCGGTCAGAAGCCGTATAAGTCGACCATCGAGCACGAGTGGATGGAGGGAAAGCGAGAGACAACCTCTCTTATCAGTCCGGCAAACCGCCTCGGGATCAGGATCAACCGGAATGGCCGCGTGGTCGGGTTGCCAATCATTGCAAGTCACGTTGGGGGAGACACTTCGGCGGATTTGATCGCCCTTAACGCCCTTTCAAAGCACGAGACTGCCATGTTGGTAGACGTCGGGACGAATACTGAGGTGATCGTCAAGAAAGGAGACCGGATGGTGGCGGCCTCCTGTCCGGCGGGTCCGGCGTTTGAGGGTGGTGGAATCACGTACGGAATGCCGGGTTACGAAGGCGCCATCGAGAAGCTATCTATCGAGGGTGACGACTACGCTTTCCAGACGATCGGCGAACAACCGGCGAAGGGGCTCTGTGGATCGGGCCTGATTGATCTGCTCGCCGAGCTTCGGCGGCACGATCGCATGACGCCGAAGGGTGTGTTCGAAGACAAGCAATTCGAACTCACGATCGTTCCCGACTGTGGGATTACTTTCTCGCGTCAGGATGCGAGCAACCTCGCGCAGGCCAAGGCGGCGAACACGTCGGGTGAATTCATCGTGATGCGCCATCTGGATGTGCGACCCGATGACGTCGAGTGTCTGTATCTGGCAGGCGGGTTCGCGAACTACGTGGACATCGGGAATGCCATCGAGATCGGTTTTCTGCCCCCTGTCCCGGAGGATCGGATCGAGAAGATCGGGAATGCCGCTCTCGTCGGAGCGCGAGATGCCCTGCTGTCGCTCGAGAGGCGCCGGGGTGCCGAGCGGTATCCCCGAGAGATCGAGCACCTGGAACTCGAAACGACGCCTGATTTCTTCGAGGTTTTTGTTGAAGCGTGTCAATTCAAACCGATGGTTTTCGAGTGGTAATCTGGCAGACGGGCCAGGAACGCGAGGATCTATGAAGACTTTTTCCGAACGACTTCAGGATGACGCCCCGATTCTCTACGATGGCGGATTCGGGTCCCAGCTCTTTTCCCGTGGCGTCGAGCTAACCAACAGTACGATGGCCAACGAATCGCACCCGGAGGCGGTCACGGATATCCACCTGGCTTATATCGCCTCTGGTTCGGAGGCGATCGGGACGAATACATTCGTGGCCAGTGCTCTTCATCTCGATATGGCTGGGAAGGAAGGGGAGGAAGCGGATGAGATCGCCCGACAGGCTGTCCGGAATGCTAGAGTGGCCGTCGAGCAGAGTGAGAAATCCGTCTACGTCGGCGGCTCGATGGGGCCCTCTCCGGGAGCGATCGAGGCGGATGCTGGTGATACGACATTCGGTATTCCGAACGAGAAGGTGCGAGATGCCCATAGGCGTCTGTCCTCGGCGCTGGCAGACGAGGGGGTCGACTTCTACATGGTCGAGACGCAGTTTTCGGCGAACGAGGCGGCCATTGCGGTGGATGAGGCGCGCAAGTTTGGTGTGCCGATCCTGGTGAGCATGACCTACAAGTGCACGAAGGATCGCAAGACGGGTGAGGTGATCTACAAAACGGACTGGGGGCACTCTCCTACTTCCTTGCTCGACGCCCTGGCCGGCGGTGAACACTCGGAGGGAGAGAACCTGCTCCCATACGTGCATGGGATGGGTCTCAACTGCGGCGCTGAGACACGGGACGACGACCACACAGGTATGCCTTACGCGATCGAAGGGACGGGGCAGCTGACCCGGTCGCTGGCTGAGCGGGACCTGACGGGAAAGACAATGGTCGCCTACCCGAATGCTGGGATGCCCAAGCTGGACAAGCAGATGGAGACCGTCTACAGCCAGTCCCCGGAGGACATGGCCGGATATCTGCCAGATCTGTTGGCTACCGGAGCCCGGTTTATCGGTGGCTGCTGTGGGACTGGCCCCGAGCACATTGCAGCGTTCCGGACGGTCCTGGATAGCTGACGATGGCCGAGTTGACCGAGTACCAGGTCCTGTACTGGCGAGACATGCCTGCGCAGATCCGGGTCTACAAGGATGGGCGTCCCAAGTCCTATCTTCTCCCAGAACGGTATCAGGAAGCGATCGACCGCGTCGCGATGCAGGAAGGGCTGGTCAATACCGATGCCTACCTGGAACAATGGACCTGGTCCGATCGGATGAAGCGCGAAGGGGCGGCTGAGGAGGTCGTAGAAGCCGTGATCGAGGAGCTGACATCCTCCTGATCGGTTGCGGATCGGCCGGTGGCCACGTATCATTTTCCGGATGACGAAAACTTTGAACAGGAATGGAACATGCAGGTAAGAGGGCGAATCGTAGGTGGAGACGAACCGGTCACGGTTACGACTGACAACGGGACGATCTCATCGATCACCGATGAAGCGGTGGATGACGCGATCGGTGGGGATAATGTCTGGGTCGCGCCCGGTATCTGTGACGTGCAGGTCAATGGCGTCGGGGGTATCAGCTATAAGGCTGAGGATCTGACCCTCGAGCAGGTGATCGAGACCACCGAGTGGATGTACAAGACGGGCACGGCCAAGTGGTGCCCGACGGTGACGACCTCATCCGCCGAAGATGCAATCCAGGGGTTGGGTCTCCTCGCTCAGGCCTGTCGGGAGTCCGGTCACGCCGATGCCTCCTTCTGTGGTTTCCACGTCGAGGGGCCCTACATTTCGTCAGAAGACGGGCCGCGGGGAGCTCATCCGCTCGAACACACGCGTGATCCCGACTGGGACGAGTTTCAGCGATACCAGGAGGCGGCTGACGGGAAGATCGTGATCTTCACGCTGGCGCCAGAACGTGAGGGCGCGCTGGCGTTTATCGAGAAAGTCGCGGCCACCGGTGTGGTCGTTTCGATCGGTCATTCCGGGGCAACGCCAGCGCAGATTCAGGACGCCGTGTCCGCCGGGGCAACGATGTCGACGCATCTGGGCAATGGGGCGCACGCGATGATTCCTCGCCATCCGAATTACATCTGGGAGCAGCTCGCCGCCGATACCCTCTGGGCCGGGGTAATCCCCGATTCCCACCATCTTCCCCCCGCCGTCCTGAAGTGCTTTTACCGCGCCAAACAGCGAGACCATCTCTGTATCGTCAGTGACATCGCATCTATCGCGGGGTTGCCACCCGGGATCTACGGGAATACGGTTGGCGGTGGTGGCGTCGAGCTTGCGGAGAATGGTCGCCTGAGTCTGGCCGGCACGCCGTATCTTGCCGGAGCGGCCCTGTTCCTGGATACCGGGATTGCCAACATGGTGACCTACACGGACGCGAGTCTCGAGGATGCCGTTCGGATGGCGACCTCGAATCCGGCGAAGCTGCTTGGGCTCGAGGATAAGGCCGGCAGTGTGGCGGAAGGCAAGGAAGCAACGCTATCGCTCTTCCGCTGGCAGGAAGGCGATGAGAAGCTGCAAACCGTGGCAACAGTGGTGGCTGGAGAACTCGTCCATACCGCTTGACCTCGTCTACAGATCAATGTGCCTGGGAAGACGCCCAACTCTTCGCAGGTTGTATCGAAGGACGACCGGTTCAGGTCGTCTCCACACGAACCGGATCTCTCTACCGGTTTGACCATGCCTGATCAACTTCGTGGCACCATCGAACGGATCACTTACCAGAGCCCCGATTCAGGGTTCACTGTGGCCAAGCTGCGTCCGGAAGGTGCGAACGCCAAAGGCCTCGTAACGGTCGTCGGGCAGACCCTCTCTTTGAGTGCGGGCGAGAGCATCGTGATGGACGGCGAGTGGTCCAGCCACTCGCAATACGGCCGCCAGTTCAAAATTTTCAATTACCAGACTGAGTATCCCACCACACTGGACGGGGTTCGTAAGTATCTTGGCTCGGGCATGATCAAGGGAATCGGGCCCGTGATGGCACGACGGATCGTCGATCACTTCGGGGAGAAAGCGCTCGATGTGATCCAGCGGGAGCCCGGCAAGCTGAAGGAGGTCGAGGGGCTGGGGCCCAAGCGAGCCAGGATGATCACGCGCGCGTGGAAAGAGCAACAGGAGGTCCACGCGGTCATGCTGTTCCTGCAGTCGCATGACGTCGGTACCGGATACGCCGTCAAGATCTGGAAGGAGTATGGTGAGGACGCCGTTGAACGGATCAAGGAGAACCCCTACCGACTGGCGAACGATATCTGGGGGATCGGCTTCCTGACGGCGGACCGGATCGCGCAGAACATGGGCGTTGAGCCCGAGTCCGAGCAACGCATCCGTGCGGGTATCCAGTATGTCCTGACGACCGCCTCAAACGACGACGGACACGTGTATGTCACTCGCGACGACTTGCTCACAGCCTGCTCGGAAGCACTAAATGTCGATGTCGACTTGATCAACCAGGCGACTGACCGACTCGTCGAAGAGGAAGAGTTGATATTCGAGGAAGAGCGGCTGTATCTGCCCGTCCTGTATCGATCGGAGCAGGGCATCGGAACGAGACTGTATCAGCTGTCTCGGGTCAGCCGGATCGAGACGGGGGACGTCGACACGGAGATCGACGCAATCGAACAGCGAGACGGGGTTTCTTTCGCGCCAAGGCAGCGAGATGGGCTGAGCAAGGCGCTGACACACAGCGTGATGGTGCTGACCGGTGGGCCCGGTACCGGCAAAACGACCACGGTAAATGGCATGATCAGCCTGTTCGAGGCGAGGAAAAAACGGGTTGTCCTGGCGGCCCCCACCGGCCGCGCAGCCAAGCGGATGCAAGAGGCGACAGGGAAGGAGGCCCGTACGATTCATCGGCTTCTGGAGTTCTCTCCCGGCACCGGGTTTGTGCGCAATGCCGAAAATCCACTGGAGGGAGACGCCTTTATTGTCGATGAGATCTCTATGGTGGACGTTCTCCTGATGAACAGCCTTTTGAGGGCTGTTCCGGTCAGTGCTACGCTGATTCTGGTGGGGGATATCGACCAGTTGCCCTCTGTGGGGCCGGGAAGTGTGCTCAAGGATGTGATCGAATCTCGGATTATCGAGGTAGTGACGCTGAACGAGATCTTCCGGCAGGCCCAGACAAGCCGGATCGTCACGAACGCGCACGGAATCAACTCCGGTGGGATGCCCGAGCTCGACAACCGCCGTGATGGGGACTTTTTCTTTCTGGAAGTTCCTGATCCGGTGGCTGTTGCGGATACCATCGTCGACTTGTGCCGGGAGCGTCTTCCGAAGACGTATTCGTTCGATCCGCACGAGGACATCCAGGTGTTGTCACCGATGCATCGAGGGGAGGCCGGCGCTCAGTCCCTTAACGAACGACTCCAGGCGGCTCTCAACCCGACGGGGACGGAGGTGACGCGCGGCGGGGTTCGGTATCGGGACGGCGACAAGGTGATGCAGGTCCGGAACAATTACGACAAGGATGTCTTCAACGGAGACATCGGCCGGGTCACGCAAATCGATACCACCGAACAGGAAGTTAGTGTTGCCTTTGGTGAGCGCACGGCTACATACGAGTATGGCGAGTTGGACGAATTGGCGCAGGCGTATGCGATCACAGTCCACAAGAGCCAGGGATCGGAATTCAGGGCAGTTGTTGTACCGATCACCACCCAGCACTTCGTGATGCTCCAGCGGAACCTGATCTACACTGCGATCACCAGGGCCAAAGGTCTGGTTGTGATGGTCGGTACACGGAAAGCACTGGGTATAGCAGTGAAGAACAATGCGGTGTCGCTACGGAACACGACCCTGGTTGAGCGACTGAGGGACCGAGACACAGAAGAGACGAATGAGGATTTACCGCAGTGAAGCCACTCCTGTCATTCTTGATGGTTCTGTTGATCGCGGCCTCCGTTGGCGCGCAGGTCAAGGGAGCGCTCAATCGGTCCTCGACATACTCGGACGCTGTCCTGCGGCAGCTGGTTCGGGCATCTCAGCTGGCCGCCAATCGTCAGCAGGCGATCCTCAGGGATAGCGCGCTTCGGCAGAACGAGACGGCGGGGATTCGGCGACACTCGGTATTCCGACCGACGGATCAGGCGCAACTCGAGCGGCTGAGTGCGTTCTCCGGTGAACGGCTTCGGGCACTGGAAATGATGTCGGAGTTCGAGGAACGCGAGGTGTCCCGAATGCAGTCGGCCTACCAGGTTGATCTGGATGTCGAGGATGCAAACCGTGTGTCCGAACTCGCCGACACAAGCTCCAACCTCACGCAGACCGAGCTTCGCAGCTTGCTGCGAATTTCTGATGACCGTGAGTGGGTCACCAGGGTCCGGAAACAGGCCCTTGCCTCGGAATCATACTCGAATCTTCTCAGGAATCGCTCCATTGCTTTATCTAAAGGCAGTTCACTGATTCTCAGGATGTCCACGGATCAGCGCTGAACGTCGCTTCCTTCGGGAGCAAGCGATGTCCCCTCCTTGACAGCGCCCTTCTTTCCAGCCTAAACTGAGTGCCGTTCCACACCTCCAAACGTGGCGTGTCACTTGTCAGACGAACTCAAACTACAGGTTCAGAACCTCGTACGCATCGGCGCTGCACTGTCCAGCGAACGGGATATCGATGTCCTTCTCGAGATGATTGTCGAGGAGTCGAGGCGATTCACCTCCGCCGATGGAGGGACCCTCTATGTCGTCAGCGACGATGAGCAGTATCTGGACTGGAAGATCCTGCACAATGATACGATGGGTACCCGGATGGGTGGCACCAGTGGGATCCCCATCCATCTCCCACCGGTCCCGCTCCACGTCGATGGGGCGCCAAACAGGGGCAACGTGAGTGCGGCCTGCGCGAATACGGGAGAGCCGATCAACATCCCGGACGCCTACGAGGCGGATGGGTACGATTTCTCCGGCACCCGCCAGTACGATGAGTCGAGCGGCTACCGCTCCAAATCCTTCCTTGTCGTTCCGCTCCGAAATCACGAAGACGATATTATCGGTATCCTGCAGTTGATCAACGCCCAGGACCCAGCGTCCGGCGAGACGATCGCGTTCTCTGAGGCTGCACAGGAGCTCGTGATCGCGCTGGGGTCCCAGGCGGCGGTGGCGATTACGAATGCCAGACTGATCTCCGACTTGAGCCTCCTGTTCGATGCATTTATCCAGGCGACGGCAACGGCCATCGATGAGAAGTCACCGTATACGGCCGGTCATGTACGCCGCGTGGCGGACCTGACCATGCAGATCGCCGGCGCGATCAACCGGTCAGACGCGGACAGATGGCAGGACACGAAGTTTTCGGCTGACGAGCTGGAAGAGCTGCGGGTGGCGGCCTGGATGCACGATGTCGGGAAGATCACGACTCCCGAACACGTCGTGGACAAATCAACGAAGCTGGAGACGATTCACGATAGGATCGAGCTCGTGGCCGCCCGGATGGAGATCGTGAAGCGGGATCGGATCATCAGGGTGCTGAGTCAGGGGCTGTCCAACGACGAACGGACATCGCGACTTGCGGGGATCGACTCGACTCTCGCTGCTCTGGAGCAGGATCTCGCCTTTATCAGAGAGTGCAACCTGGGCGGCGAGTTCATGTCGGACGAGCAGATCGATCGACTGAACAGCCTCAGCGAGCAGGTGGTCGAGATCGCCGGCTCTTCACAGGCGGTCATCTCTGAAGACGAGCTCCTCAATCTGTCGATTCGGAAAGGCACGTTGACCGAAGAGGAACGACAGGTCATCCAGAATCACGCGGCCGTGACCCTGAAGATTCTCTTGCAGTTACCGTTCTCCAAGGGACTCCGGAACGTGCCCGAGTACGCAGGTGGTCATCACGAAAAACTGAACGGGCATGGCTATCCGTCCGGGTTGACCGCGGACGAGCTTCCGTTACAGGCGCGGATCCTGGCGGTGGCGGACGTCTTCGAGGCCTTGACGGCTCCGGATCGGCCGTATCGCGCGCCGATGCCTCTGGCCAAGGCGATGGACCTGCTGGACATCATGGTGGACGAAGGGGATCTGGACGGAGAAATCGTCGACCTGTTCAAGCAGTCCGGTGTTTTCATGGTTTACGCTCAGAAAGAACTGGGAGCCGAACAATACGAGTGAATCAGGTCAGGCAGAGGAATGTGCGGGGCCCATCAGTCAGCTGATGGGCTTTTTTATTGTCAGGTGAGAATGTCGGAGGAGGGGACCGCGCCCTCGCGAAGGATGCGTAGCTCTCCAGCGGTGACATCCACGAGTGTCGAGGGGGTGGCATCGGGGTCACAGGTGCCCTCGAGGATCAGAACACCAGGGTCGGCCCAGGTGGCGACGTGGTGAGACGACGTCGATGGTGGTTGCCCGGTTGGATTGGCGCTGGTTGACGTGATTGGGCGACCGAATCGAGTGACGAGATCCAGCGCCGGCCCAGGGCTTGCCTGGCGGACGGCTACGGTTCCCGAGTTGGAGGTGACAAAGGAGGAGAGGCCGACAACCGCCGGTAGGACCAGTGTGAGGGGCCCGGGCCAATGTCTGTCGATCAGCCGATGAGCTGGATCGGGCAGGTTCGGCGTCAGTTGGTAGAGATCGCCCGGCTTTTCGATCAGTAGAAGAACCGGGCGGTCTGGGGGGCGCCCCTTGAGGCTGAACAGCCGGTCGAGGGCTCCCTCGTCAAACGGATCGACGGCCAGACCGAAGACGGTTTCCGTCGGGTAGCCCACAATTCCCCCGCAGGAGAGGTGTCGGGCCGCCGCAGTGATCCCGTCCTCATCCGGCCGAGTGATCCGGGATCCGTCTACCGGCGCGCCCATCTCGGGATGCCCGTAAATGCCGGGTTGCTCGAATTCGCACGGCCGAACGCATTGGTGAAAGTGAGAAAGTCGGAAAAGCCGACCAGGCCGTCGTTATCAAGATCGTATGTGGTGCTGGTGGAGCCGAAAGCTTCGGCGAAGGGCAGAAAGTCGAGGAAGTCGACGATTCCGTCACCGTTGAAGTCTGCCCTGGCTTCGCCGCTGTCCGGATCGATTGGCGGTGGCTCGACAGTAGGTGCGTCGCTCTGGAATAGCATTCTCAAGCGAACCACCCGGTTGTTACCCGCGTCGGCGATCACCACGGACCCATCGGGCGCTACGGTCAAACCGCCCGGCTCGTCGAGGTTCAATTCCAGCGCGTTGCCCCGGTTCCCGTTGCTGCCCGACCTCCCGGTGCCGGCGACTGTCTGGGCAAGCCCAGTTTCGAGTTCGATCGCGACGACGCGGTTATTCTGCGAATCCGAGATGAACAGTCTGCCGGCAGGATCGAATGCCACATCCTGGGGCCCGTTCAATTCCAGGAAGCGGGCGGGTCCGCCATCACCTGAAGATCCGGGAGCTCCTGTGCCGGCAAATGTCGTAATGATTCCGGAGGGATCGACTCTGCGGATCCGGTGTCCACCGATTTCTGCAATATACAGGTTCCCGTCCCCATCCACGGCGACACCATTGGCGCCGTTCAAGCGGGACTTCGTCCCCTGGACGCCGTCCTCGTTCGGGAACAGCTGTAGCGGATCTCCCGCGACAGTCGAGATCTGGTCGTTCTTGATGAGGCGAACGGTACTGACATTCGGGGTGTTTCCGGTGTTCAGACTCGTGAGATAGGCGTTTCCGAGGCTGTCGATCGTGAGTCCACGCGGGGTCGTGAGGTTAGCGTCCGTTGCCGGGCCGCCATCACCGCTGAAGCCCGAGAAGCCGGAACCGGCGAAGGCGGACGTCGTGCCCTGGGGGAGGGTGATCCTGCGGATTCGCTGACCACCCGATTCCGACACGATCAGGTCACCGCCCGGGTCAAAGAACATGCCACGAGGGTCAGCGATGTTGGCATCCAGCGCTTCGCCGTCGAACACGGTGCCCGATCCGGCCACGCCCGTCCCGGCGACGGTCGCGATGGTCGAATCCGTCGGGTTGAGGTGACGGATCCGGTTGTTCGCGCTGTCCGCGATATACACGTTCCCCGACGCATCGACTGCAACGTCTCTCGGCGTGTTGAAGTTGGCTTCGGTCGCGAGGTCTCCATCCCCGGAGAAACCGCCATTTCCAGTCCCGGCGATGGTTTCGAGCGTCGCGTCTGTCCCGCTGAGTCTCGGGAGGAGCGTCAGCAGAACGCGTTGTGTCGGGAGCCCGGAGACCAGTATGCTCAAGGGCGTTGCACCTGGGAGTGTGCCCGCCGTGAACCGGGCGGAGGCCTTTCCGTCAACGATGGTTGGCCCGGAAACGTCCAGGGCTCCACCTCCGACGTCGAGAGAAAAGGTGATCAGCCGGTCGCTGACGAGCGCGATCTCACCCAGGTTGTTGAATAGCGTGACCGTCACATCCGTCTGTGCGGTTCCGTTCGCGACAAGGATGTCACCGGTCGTCTCGATCTGCACCTCGACCGGAGGTAGGGGGGCCTCCTCGACGATCGTGATCACACGATTGATGCCGACGTCCTCGGGCGAGAAACGCTGGAGGGTGCCGCTTGGCCATCGAATGCTGAGGGTATCTATCGACAGGGCTTCTCCTAGTCCGAACGGGGCGGACAGGGCATCTTGCGAGAGGAAGGAGGTTCCTCCCGTGATCTCGCGGATACGTCTCTGGGTACGGTTGTAGACGATCTCGATCCGTGCGCCGATCGCGTCGAAGCTGCTGTCCGACCCCTTGGGGAGGACCGTGAGCCAGTTGCCCTCTGCCTCCTGATTCCGGAACAGCTGATCGGGGCTGTTCTGGATGGCCACGAACATGTCCAGTCCGCCGTCACCGTCGAAGTCGGCCAGCGCGACGCCACGACTGTCGGCACTGGTATTCACGCCGAAAGTTTCACCCACCTCCAGGAACTGACTGTCACCCCCGAGGTTCCGGAAGATTTTGTTCTCCGTATCCCGGTTCGTTATGAACAGGTCGAGGAGACCGTCATTGTCGAAGTCGCCCCAGACCGCTCCTCGGCCGTTCTCCGGGTCAGCCACGCCGCGCGAACGTCCCACGTCGGTGAACCCTTCGCCGTCCTGGTTCTGGTAAAGCCGGTTGTTCCCGAAGTAGGGGACATACAGGTCCAGGAAGCCGTCATTGTTGAAGTCCCCGACGGCGGCACCGGTACTGGCGCCGCCGTCCAGCGGGACGAACGCCGTGGAGCCGTCCTCGAAGGTCCCATCTCCGTTGTTCCACCAGAGGCGGTTCGGTCCGCTGTTGGCGACAAACAGATCCTGGTCCTGGTCGTTGTCGAAATCGGCGAAGACCGGCTGGATGCCGCTGCTCGAGTCCGCGATACCCAGTGCGCCAGCCACCTCTTCGAAGGTGCCGTTTCCGAGATTCCGGAAGAAGACGTTCGGGCCGAAGTTCGCGATATACAGGTCGGGATCCCCGTCATTGTCGGTATCCGCCCATGCCGCCCCGTATGCGTCTCCCACGTCATCCACTCCGGCCAGCATCCCCTGCTCCCTGAACGTGCCTCCCTCGTTGCGGTAGAGGCGGTTGGGTTGCCCGAAGTTGGTCACATAGAGATCTAGATCGCCGTCACCATCGTAGTCGGCCCAGGCGGCTCCGCTCCCATCGCCGGTATCCGCTACCCCGACCTGCGAAGCCACATCCGTGAACGAATCGCCACCATCGTTGCGGTAGAGCCGGTTCGCCTCCAGGCTTTTGACGACATACAGGTCAGGGTCTCCGTCCTCGTCATAGTCCGCCCAGGCGACACCGAAGGATGCGCCCGGATCGGCGACGCCCACTGATCCGGCAAGGTCGAGGAATCCACCTGGCTTGGGAACGAGACCGCTTCCGGACAGGGGGACGAGAATCTCAGGTTCATCCGGATCGTTCGACAGGATGCTCAGTTCGGCTGAGATCGGTCCAGCGTTCTGTGGGGTGAAGATCACGTTGACGTCCCGGAAGTCGCCCGCGCTGATGGTAACGCCCGCTACCGGCTGGGGCAGCGTGAAGTTAAGCGTGTCTGACAGGGTGACCTGTTCGACGAACAGTTGACCCTGGGTGAGGTTCGAGATCCGGATCCTCTGTTCACGGGTTTGATCCGTAAACGTCTGGTTGAACGTGATCGAGGAAGGCAGCACATCGATGTCCGGGACGATTCCAGACCCGGTCAACGGGATCTCGATCCTGGGCAGAAACGGATCAGTGGTCAGGAGGATGAGGGTGCCTTCAATCCGGTCCTCGTTCTCCGGAACGAAGCGCAGGTCGACCGTTCGTGAGGCGAAGGGCTCGATCTCGGTGGGGGTCACGAATTCGGTCGTGAACCGTTCGCTGTCGATCGTGAGCGACGTGACCGTCAAGGATCGGTTACCCCGGTTCTCGAGCGTCAGTGTGCGATTCGCGCCAATCCCGAGGGAGACTGGTCCGAAATTGAAAAGCGTGGCCGAGGCCGCCAGTAGCGACGTACGGAACTCGGGCTGGAATATCTTGCGGATCCGGTTGTTCCCGTTGTCGATGAAGATCAGGTCGCCGTTCGGGTCGACGGCAGCGCGATAGGGCTGATCGAGGGTCGCCGCGATGGCCAGGCCGCCATCCCCGTCGAACCCACCCTCGTTGACGTTTCCGGGCGTGGTACCGGCAACTGTGACGATCGTGCCATCGAGTTCGACGGATCGGATCCGGTGGTTGGCCAGGTCCATGATGTAGATGCGCCCCTGCGGGCCGACGGCGACCCCCCAGGGCAGGTCCAGCCCGGCGTCGACGGCAGGTCCACCGTCGCCTGAGAGGGTGCCCTCGCCAAACAGGTTGGTTCTTCCGTTACCCGCGACGGTTTCAATTTGTGTGAAGGCCTGTCCCGAGTCATCCACCGCCTCCACGAGACTGCGGACCCGATGGCTCTGCGAGTCGGCGAAATAGACCCGCAGTTCCGAGCCGGTGTCCAACGTCATACCCTCGATCGTCAGATCTGCTGCTAGGGCGTTTCCGCTGTCACCGGAATATCCCTGGCGGCCGGTACCCGCGATCACGTTGACGGAGTCCCCTCCGACCTGAAGGATCTGGTTGTTTCCCGACCCCAGGTCGAAATTGATACCGTCGCCAATGATCAGGCCGCTATTGCCGGCGATGATCGAAACGATCTCCCCGAACCTGATCGAGTCGATGTGTACTCTTTCTATAAACCGAGGGAAGGTGCCGCGCTCCCCGGCTCCGGCAACCGTCGTGATGATCCCTGTCGCTGGATCTATTTTTCGGACTCGGAAGTTACCTGTGTCCCCGATGAAGACCTCACCCAAGTCGTTTACGTCCACAGCCCGGGGATATTCCAGTTCTGCGTTCGTTGCAGGACCACCATCGCCACTGAACCCGGGAGTACCGGTCCCGGCAATCGTGGTGATTACGCCTGAGGTCGCATCGATCTGTCGGATGATGTGGTTGAAGCTGTCAGCGATGTAGATGTTACCTTCGTTGTCGACGGCAACATCCTGAGGGACGTTGAGTTGGGCTTCCGTGGCGGGGATTTCTGAACCCAGAAGGTCGGTACCGCCGCCCGCAATCGTGATGATTGTGCCTGGATCCTGTCCGTAGACAGATGTGCTCAGGAAGAGCGCAAGGAGAATGAGGTGTAGCTTGGGCATGGAGCTCGGATTACCTGCCCAGATAGAGGTCACGCCCGGAGACGAGCGAGGCGATTTTACGGTCGGAGACGGATCGTTTGAGCATCCAAAAGCCGCAGTCCGGGTGGATGTAGCCGACGCGTTCGGGTCCCAAAATCTTTTCGGCCTTGTCTATGCGAGCGGCGATCTCATCGGCCGTTTCGACGTGGTTCACCTTGATGTCCACAACACCCAGCCCGAGCTTGATCTTGCTGTCAACGTTCTTGAGCGCTTCCAGATCGTCATCCGGTCGGTGGGCGAGTTCGAGCACGAGGTGATCAGCGTCCAAATCGTTGAGAAAGCTGACCAGCGAGTCCCACGTGCCACTCTGGATCACCTGGCCCCCATAGTTGCCGAAGCAGAAATGAACGGCTTTCTCCATTCCCTCCGAGACGCCGTCGAGGACTCGGTTAATCGATTTCGCCGCCAGGGGCCCATCGGCGGGATTCCCGGGGATGTTGGCTTCATCTACCTGGAGACACGCGCAGGGGAGATCCTTGACCTGATCGGCGAGTACATCGGCGACACCCATCAGGAGTCCCTCGAAGTCGCCGTAGTGTTTATCGAGCAGCGTACGGGCCAGCATGTAGGGGCTGGTGACGGTGAACTTGAACGGTCCGCCCGCAACGGCGGCAGCACGCTGACAATCACTTAGCAGATCAAGCGTGCCTTCACTGAGCTCCTGGTCTACGACAGCCGCTGGCTTGACCCGAAAGTCCATGGTCTGCTTCGATGCGAACTTCTCGATTTCAGAACGCCCGAAATCACCCCGGGTTCCTCCCATCGGACGAACGAAGTACTCGATCATTCCATTGGTTTCCGGGTGGTTGATGTCGAAGCGGTAGAGCTCACCGTCTGTGGGCAGATCGATACCAGACTGGCGTTGCGTGTCGAAGATGACTCTGGTCGCGTCAGAAATAGCGGACTCGCTGGGAGCGGCGATGAGCCACTCGGGCAGGGGGTAGGACCCGACGGTGGTCGTGAGGATTCTCGGTGCCGTTGGGATGGGATGTACGACGAGGTTCGGGTCCGACATGCGTGTCCTTTCCTGTTGCTCTAGTTGCCACGGAGTTCGTTTTTGATTTCGCTCCACTTCTCACGGCTCGTGTTGTCCATGTTCGACATCGCCTCGTAGACGTAAGCGAAGAGGATGCTGAGGACCAGGCTTAGCCCGCCCGTCAGGAGAACCATCATCGTTCGGCGGGGTTTGCTCCTGGAATCTGGCGGCAGGGCCGGGTCGAGGATGATGACCTGAGCGATCTCCTTGTCCTCCTCCAGCTTCGATTTCTCATATTCCTGCCGGACGAACTTGTAAATCGCATTTTGGATTTCGATGTCCCGCATCAATTGCAGCGCGCGATGACCCAGATCAGGCACCTGGCGGAAGGGGATCACGATGTCCGGCAGATCTGAGTCTCCCTGGTCGGGGCTGCCCATCAGGATGCGGTCGATCGCGTCTCCCGTCGCCCCGATTTCCAGGTCGAGTTGCGCCAGTTTGGGATGACCGGACTCCATCATCCGGTCGGCGACTTCTTTCTTGATGATTTGCTCTGCCAGCACGGAGACCAGCATGCCAGCCGTCTCGATCTGGGCTTTCGCCTGCGTCTCGAGGTCGATTGCCATGTGTGCCTTCTGGAATTGCTTGTAATTGACCTCTGCCGTCGCGACGTCCTTCTCCGCTTCTGCCAATCTTGTTTCGAAGTAGGACCGCAGGCTGCCTGCCTGCTCCCGCTTCCGCTCCCTCAAGGCTTTGTCGAGCTCGTCGACAAAAGCGTTCGTCTGTTCTGCCGCGGCCTGGGGTGTCGGGGCTTCGTAAGAGACCGACAGGAACTGTTCACGCGACAGGGAGACTTCGAGTCTAGCCCCTACGGCCATCATCAATTGCTCTCGCGTCTTGGTCTGGTAGAGGTCCTGAAGGTTGAACCGTTCGGCGACAGCCGACGCGACCCGCTCGCTTTCGAGAACAGGTATGAAGTCGGTGGCTGATACTCCGCCGCCATCCAGCCCGAGGAGACCGACGGGCAGGTCACCCAGGAGTCCGCCCAGCCCGAGCGTGTTCGATCCCTGGCCGGGGGGATAGACCGTAGCGGATGCCCGGTAGGCCTCGGGCAGAATGAGCGACACGCCAGCGGTCCCCAGACTGACCAGGAGGTACGCCGACAGTATCAGCCGTCTCCAGCGGACGAGGACGACAACGTGGTCGAGTATGCCGGTTTCGCGCGCCATCTCAGTTCCTGTTGATGGCGACGATCGTCAGCACGAGAGTCGCGATCTGCCCGGCTACGGTGAGGACTTCGCGGAAGGTCTGCCACGATTGCCCCGCTACCCTGGATGGGACATAGATGGCGTCGCCCGGGGCTACCTTGACTGCCTTCTGGCTGATCGGAATCGAGTTACCCGTGCTGCCGACGATGACATAGACGTTGCCGGTCCGGGCGTTTTCGGCGAAGCCACCTGCGGCCCGGATGTAGTCAGCGACGGTGTACGTCGCGTTGTAGGGGATCGCCGCTGGAGATACGACCGATCCGTTCACGAGAACGGTTGGCCTCAGCCGAGGAACGCGGATGACGTCGTCCCCTTTGAGTGGGGCGTCTTCAGCCTTGTTGCCTCCTTCGAACAGGCTCACGAAATCAACGGGAAGTCGTCCCGGGACCTGCTGCGTTTTCATCGTGATGTAAGCCAGGTCACCGTCCGTCAGCTGGTTCCTAGGGAGGGTCAGGAGTCTGGCAAGCTTCGGGTCCTCTTCTTTGCCGACGCCAAACTCAACGCGACGGATAACGGACGACTGACCGAGAGACGCGAGTTCGGTGAATCCGCCCGCCGTCTCGATTAGAGTACTCAGCGTCAGTCCCGGCGTGACCGGGTAGGCACCCGGGAATCGGACCTCACCCTCGACTGTCACCCTGGGCTGATCACCTACGATAAACAGCTTGTCACCGGCCATCATCGGGAAGTCCGCTGAAGGATCGCCCGAGAGCGCGGCGCGCAAGTCCACCTGTATCCGTTCCACGCTGTCGTGTTTGAGACGCAGGACTTCAGCAGTCGATCCGCTCGCGTCACCAATCAGGCCACGGCCGAGCCGGACCAGGTCGGACACCCGGTCGGCCGGTGAGTACTCGTAGCTTCCCGGACGGTGAACGGCGCCGGATACGGTGACCGAGTCTCCCTTGACGGGCACGAAGACCTGATCACCGTCGACGACGAACGTATTGTATCGGATGTCACCCGTCAGGTTCCAGAGGATCAGATCGGCGCTCCGAACGTTTATCGGCTGACCGTCTGCCGTTGTGGTCCGGATCTCGATGTTCCTGAGCGATGCGAGCCCTTTGGTTTCGTCGAGCAGTCCGCCCGCCTTGATGATGAGTTCCGAAACCTGTTCGACGCCCTCGACCAGATAGGCGCCAGGGAATTCGACCTCACCGATCACGTTGACCGGAAACGACCGGAGTCGGGACAGGTTTACGGCAATGTCCAGGTGCCTGAACCGCCCAGATATGGCGGCGTCGATCGCGTCCTGGGCTTTGGACAGCGGCAAGCCCGCGATCGGGACTGAGCCGACATACGGGATGATGAGCGTCCCTTCCGCGCCGATAAAGACCTCTTCCGCGACCAGTTCCTTCTCGGTGTCCACGACGACGTAGAATCCGTCGCCCGGGCCGACCACGTAACGTCCGGTACGGATGACCGCGTCAAAGGCGGCCTTGCTGATTGTGGTCAGTTCCAGGCCGAAATCAGGGTCTTCGGAGGCGCTTCCCGACCGTCTCGAGAACATGTCCAGCCCCGATCGGGTGGGGCGCCGGTTCTCGCCCTCCGATCCGCGCCTCTGTGCGAAGGCGAGCGAAGGCTGCCCGATCGTGCAGGCGACCAGCGTCCAGATCAGGATCCGGGAGGAAATAGGAAGACGGCTTTTTCTCAGTGCGTTCATTCGATTACAGTTCCATCGAGGTCGACGGGCAAAGCGTACGGGATTGCGTCGATGCCGTTCTCCGTCCATACGGCGGCCATCGCATCTCCGATGGCCTGAGCATTCTCGCGGGCGAACGCGAAGATCGTTGGTCCGGCTCCGCTCAAGGCCACGCCGAGAGCGCCGGCATCCAGGGCGGCCCCGGTGACACCCTCGTAGTGAGGGATCAGGGAAGTCCGGAAGGGCTGATGGAGACGGTCTTCCATCGCCGCGGCTAGTGCGTCCAGATCGCCCTGCAGCATGGCGGCAGTCACCACGCAGGCTCTACCCACGTTGAAGGTGGCATCTTCGTGCGATATCTCTGCAGGAAGGGAGTTCCTCGCGTCCTTCGTCTTCAACTGGAAGTCAGGGACCACGACGACCGCCTGAAAATCCTTCGGAGGCTCCGCACGAACACAGGTAACGTGGCCGTCTGCGACAGTGGACACTGTGAACCCGCCATACAGGCACGGGGATACGTTGTCCGGATGTCCTTCGATTTCGGTGGCGACGTTGAGGAGCGCCTGCCTGTCCAGCTCATCACAAAGCAGGTGATTCGCCGCGACGACACCAGCCACAATAGCCGTCGAACTGCTCCCGAGTCCACGAGCCAGCGGGACATCGATCGTAGACTCTGCCTCGATAGGCGGAAGCGTCTTGCCGACACGGTCGGCGAGGGTCTCGGCTGCCTGGAAGAACAGGTTCGTCCCGTCTGTCGGTAGTTCCTCGGTTCCGTTTCCGCTGTTCCGTGCGACGTGACGGCCCGATTCGGATTCACGAACGGTGACTCGGTTGTGAATGCCGAGTGCGAGACCCAGTACGTCGTATCCTGGACCCAGGTTCGCCGTGGATCCAGGGAGTCGTATCGTGAATGCCATTACAGGTCTCGCGCCAGCTGCTCGCTGACCAGGTCGGCCAACGGCTTGCCGGATCGCGTGAGGCGGAGACGGTCGCCGTGAGTTTCGATCAGGTTCTGCGACAGGAGACGGTAGGCTGTGTCGGCTACTCGAAAGACTGCGCGATCCACGCCGTCGCGGGTCCGCAGTCCCAGCATCAGTTGCTCCAGATTCCGCGTCTCGTCGGTGATGACCTCTCTCCCTTCCTCTGGGGACTCACCCGTTTCGATCCGTTCGAGATAGCGGTTCATGTTGCGGACGTTCCAGGCGCGAGCGTGACCCTCATACGAGTGGGCAGACATACCGACGCCCATATACGTGTCCCCCCGCCAGCACGCGAGGTTGTGACGCGATTCCATACCTGGTTTGGCGTAGTTGCTGATCTCGTATTGGTCAAGTCCAGCTGTCGACGTCAGCGAGAGAGCGATGTCATACATCGCTGCCTGTTCGTCCTCATCTGCCAGGGCGAGGGTGCCCGCCGCTCGTTGTCTTTCATACGGTGTCCGCGGTTCGATGGTCAGACCGTAGATCGACACGTGATCAGGCTCGAGGGCGATCAGTTCCTGGAGATCGGCCTCCCACTGCTCGACGGTCTGCTTAGGGCCACCAAAGATGGCATCGACGTTGAGGTTCGTGAAGCCGGCATCCCGAGCTGTCTGGACGGATCGACGCGCGTCATCAGGGGTATGCGATCGCCCCAGCGCGACCAGAGTCGACAAGTGCATCGACTGGATGCCAAGGCTCAACCGGGTCACGCCCAGATCGTGTAACGCGCTGAAGTGCTCGTAATCGTTCGGGTTCGCTTCGACTGTGATCTCGACGTCATCGGAAAACCCGACTGCTTCCTCGGCTAGCCGGATGATGTCGGAGAGTTGAGTAGGAGGGACGGTGGACGGCGTGCCACCGCCGAAGTAGACTGTATCGAGTGGTCCCTCTATATCGCCGGCACGCGCGTCGAGCTCGGTGATAACTGCACTTCGGTATCGATCCGCATGCGCATCACGACCGACGACGAAAGCGAAGTCACAGTAGGGACAGGCGGATGCGCAGAAAGGTATGTGGACGTAGAGGCCCGGCATCAATTCGTGAACGTTCCGATACGGCTCCACCGCACGCGATCAAAGACGTGCGCCAGATTGTAAACGAGCATCCCGGCCAGCGAAGCGGGGCCCGAGTAGGTCGGGGCGTCGGCGTCGGGTGCCCAGCTGAAGTAGATCGGCCCTGCTTTGGCGACGATCAGATCGCTTGAGACGAACCCCCAGAACCGGCTGTCGTCGCTGTTGTCCCGGTTGTCGCCGACCAGGAAGTAGTGATCGGGCGGGCAGGTGACCGGTCCGTAGTTGTCTCTAATTCCGTTGGATGATTCGCGTGGCAGAACACGGGCGTCGACATACTTCGACCGTTCCGGGTCGATCGTCCGTTCACCATCGACGTACAGGACTTTGTCTTTGATCTCCACCGTCTGTCCCGGCAAGGCCACGCATCGCTTGATGAACGCCCGCTCTAGGTCGTGCGGAAATCGGAAGATAACGATCTCCCCATTCTGCGGTGACTGATATCCGGGCATCCGGAGCCCCAGGATATGTGCACCGTAGGCGAGTTTGTTTCCCACTAGGAAGTCGCCTACGAGAAGCGTGTCTTCCATCGAGGCGGACGGGATCTGGTAAGCTTGGATCACGAAGACTCTTAGCAGGACGGTCGCGATCACTAGGACCAGGAGATACCGGACGAACGTGGAGGTGTCCGAGAAGACACTCGAGCCTGATTTGCGCTTCGCCATCGAAGGTCGTCAGGTGTCCATGCTGAGAACGGCCAGGAACGCCTCCTGCGGGATCTCGACGCTGCCCACCTGCTTCATCCGCTTCTTGCCCTCTTTCTGCTTTTCCAGGAGTTTGCGCTTCCGGGTGACGTCGCCACCGTAGCACTTGGCCGTGACGTTCTTCCGGAAGGGTCGCACCGACTCACGGGCAATGACCTTGCTTCCGACCGCCGCCTGAACGACGACTTCGAACATCTGTCGCGGAATGAGTTCCTTCAGCTTCTGGCAGAGCGCGCGTCCCCACGGATAGGAATTGTCACGGTGGACGATCGCGGAGAGCGAGTCAACCGGGTCGCCGTTGATCATGATGTCGAGCTTGACCAGCTTCGATGCGCGATGGGTCTTGTACTCGTAGTCGAACGACGCGTAGCCCCTGGTGACGGACTTGAGCCGGTCGTAGAAGTCGAGTACGATCTCGGACAGAGGAAGCTCGTACTTGAGCATCGCGCGATCAGCGTCCAGATACTCCGTCGTGATATACGCGCCGCGCTTGTCCTGCGCGAGCTTCATCACGTTGCCGAGGAACTCGGTGGGGACGAGGATCTGTGCGTCCAGGATCGGTTCGGCGATGTCTTCGATCTTGCCCGGCGGCGGCATGTCGGCCGGGTTGTGGACGTTGACGACTTCGCCGTCAGTGAGCAGGACCTCGTATTCCACGTTCGGGACGGTGGTGATGATCTCCATCTCGAACTCCCGGGCCAGCCGCTCCTGGATGATCTCCATGTGCAGCAGACCGAGGAACCCGCATCGGAATCCAAAGCCGAGAGCCGTCGAGGTCTCGGGCTCGTATTGAAGGGAGGCGTCGTTGAGGCTGAGTTTCTCGAGTGCGGTCCGAAGGTCCTCGTAGTCCTCGGAGTTGACCGGATATAGACCGGCAAACACCATCGGTTTGACGTCCTGGTAGCCTGGGAGCGGTTCGTCGGCGGGATTCTTGATTCCAGTGACGGTGTCCCCAACGCGGGCGTTTTCGAGTTCCTTAATCCCGGCAATTAAGTAGCCGACTTCACCGGCCACCAGTTGCTGGGTTTTGACGCGACCGAGTTTGAGCTGGCCGACTTCCTCCGCCTCATACTCCTGGTTGGTCGAGAAGAAGCGAATGGGCTCGTTCCGATTCAGCGTGCCTTCGAAGACGCGCACGTAGGCGACTGCACCGCGGTATCGGTCGAAGATGGAGTCGAATACGAGGGCCTGAAGCGGCTTGCTTGCGTCACCCGTAGGTGCTGGGATCCGGTCGATGATCGCCGTCAGGACATCTTCGACACCGATCCCGTTCTTCGCGCTGATCTTCAGGATATCCGACTCCTCGACTCCCATCAGGTCGTGGATCTGCACGACCACCCGATCGACCTCGGCATTCGGGAGGTCGATCTTGTTGATGACAGGGATGATCTCGAGATCGTGCTCCATCGCGAGGAGGACGTTCGACACGGTCTGGGCTTCAACGCCCTGACCGGCATCGACTAGGAGAAGAGCGCCCTCGCAGGCGGTCAGCGAACGGGAGACTTCGTAGGAGAAGTCGACGTGCCCCGGGGTGTCGATCAGGTTCAGCGTGTAGGTGTTCCCGTCCTCGGCCTTATGTTCCATGCGGACGGCGTGAGACTTGATGGTGATCCCGCGTTCCCGCTCCAGATCCATGTCATCGAGGACCTGGTTTTTCATCTGGTTGTGACCGAGGGTGAGGGTGTGCTCGAGCAGACGGTCGGCTAGGGTGGATTTCCCGTGATCGATATGGGCGATGATGCAAAAATTGCGTATGTGATCGGGGCCAGTCATCAGTGCTCGTTCGGAAGGGCTAAAACGTATTCAAGTTTAAAAAACTCAATAACGTAGAGCAAAAGAATATACAGGTTTGGACATGACGCGTCAACGATGTCGGGATTCTTGACCGGGTCTCGCTCCGCCGAGTATATTGCCGCCGAACCAGCTATCCAAGAGTGTCCAAGAATGAAGATTGAATCCGCTGAAATCCGGTATGTCGAACTCCCGCTGATTAGCCCGTGGCGCACGGCTTACGGCGAGGATGCGACGATCCATTCCGTCATCGTCCGGCTCGACGGGGGCGGCCAGCAGGCGTGGGGCGAGGCAACCCCGTTTTTCGCGCCCACCTACTCGCCCGAGTCGGCTATCTCAGTCTATGAGACGGCTCGCCAGTTCCTGCTTCCCCGTGTGGTGGGTGAAGAGGTAGATCTGGCGGCCGAACTGCTGGACCTGATGTCGATCTACAAAGGGAATCCGTTCGCGAAAGCAGCCGTTGAGACCGCCTGGTGGGGTCTTCAGAGCAAAATCCTAGAAAAGCCGCTCTGGCGGGTCCTGGGCGGCGCCTCTGACGAAATCCTGTGTGGGGCCGACTTTGGTGTGCAGGACACGATCGATGACCTGCTCGGGCTGATTCAAGGCGCGGTAGACGCCAGATTCCCACGCATCAAGCTGAAGGTGAAGCACGGGTGGGATGTCGAGATGCTGGAAGCGGTCCGCTCAGCATTCCCAGATCCCGTGATCCACGTGGACTGCAATTCAGGCTACGATTTGCACGAGGACGAGGCCACGCTTCGTGCTTTCGACCGGTTCAACCTGGCGATGATCGAACAGCCACTGCAATACACGGATCTCATCGAGCACGCTGAATTGCAGCAAATGATCGAAACGCCGGTCTGCCTCGACGAGTCAGTGAAGAGCCCGAGAGATTTCACACTGGCCGTCAAGGTCGGAGCCTGCAAGGTGATCAATGTGAAGCCCGGTCGTGTCGGCGGACTGTATCACTCGAAGCAGATTCACGATATGGCGGTGAGTGAAGGGATCGAAGCGTGGGTTGGGGGAATGCTGGAAAGCGGCGTCGGGGCCGGGATTTGCGCGGCCCTTGGCACACTGTCCGGGTTCGGTTATCCGGCCGATCTGTTTCCGTCGACAAAGTGGTATGTTGAGGATATCACCGAGCATTGGATCGAGCTGGACGATGATTGCCGCGTGAGGTTGGGGGATCGCGTCGGCGTCGGGTATGAGCCGGTCCCGGAGCGGCTGGAGCAGGTGACGACACACAAGGATGTCGTGGATTGACCTTTCGACGGCCTGTCTGAGACCGCACGGACTCATTTTTGAACACGTGTTCAGAATTGGGATGAGCGGAAGAGAATGACGCGAATTGACCCGGCGCGGGATGTCGGGTCTTTTCTATGTACCCCCAATGTTGTCGAGATCATCATTCAACCGGGAGGGTCACATGAGATCTCTTGGCGACGTGCTCGGAAGAGAAGAAGAGCGTCAGAATCTGATATCGGGCGGGATCGTGATATCGATTCTGTGCGCGATGATTATCGCAGTGTTCCTGGTGGTCAACCTGAACATCGGGATCGAGCCTCGGGCGACAACGGTGGACGAGGCGAGCGAAGCCGCCGCGCTGGACTAGCAGGGCACTCAGTCCAGGCGGACCAACTCCCCGCCATTCCGCGCCGATCGCTCAGCAGCCAGACAGGTGCGGGCGACGTTCATCACATCGTGCGTAGACACGCTGGCTTCCTCGCCTCGCTCGAAGGCATCGATGGCCAGTTCCACGAACCGGGCGTTCGATACGTCCGGCAGGTCCGGCGTGTACCGACCCTTCTCCTCGGAACAGATCAAGAGACCATTCTCCGCGTAGGCGCGCAGGTGGGCAGAGCCCCTTGTGCCCATAAGAATAAATCGCGTGTCACCGAAGGAGGGTGAGTTCTGGGGTGTGAGCCAGTCCGCAGTGGCAGTGGCCAGGGCGCCGTTCGACAGCTGGATCGACGCCTGGATATGGTCGACGTCCAGTCTGGGTTCGGTCGTCCACCGCTTGACCGTTGAGAGTGCGTGTACGGCCGTCGCCGTCGATCCCGTGAGCCACAGGATCTGGTCGACACCGTGACCGGCCAGGTCGTGGAAGACGCCGGCGTATCGCTCGGGGTCGAAATACCAGTCTGGCGCGAAGCTCCCGAGTTTATGCGGATGGGTGGTGATCAGGCTGACAATATCACCCAGTTCACCCGCTTCGATCGCCTCTCGAAGGGCGACAAAGGGCGGATGATTGCGTGACGTGAAGTTCATTGTGAGCTTGATGCCACTCTTCTCGACGGCCCTCGTGATTCGGTCGAAATCATCCTCGTTTCTGCAGAGGGGCTTGTCGAGGTAGCACGAAACGCCTCCTTCTGCGCACCGCTCTACCAGATCCGCCTTTTCTTCGTGCCGCATCCCTTCCGCGACCAGATCTGACGTGTCGATCAACGCGTCGAGCGAGTCGAAACGAGACAGGTTGTGTTCGTCGGCATACTTGTGAAAGAGCTCGTCGTCCGGCTCGTAGATCCCGACCACCTCACCGTTCGGGGCGTTGATCGCCGACCGAAACATCCCTCCGATATGTCCGTAATGGACGCCTGCGATTCCGATCTTCATCAGCCGATCCCACCTGAGTAGTGCTTGATTCGGTCCCAATCCAGTTCGATTCCCAGACCTGCCGTTTGGGGAATCTCCAGTAGTCCGTTGTCATCGATGACGAATGGTGAGGTCACGATCTCCTCGATGTAGGGCGAAGGGGTGATATACTCGACCCAGCGAGCAGTGGGATGTGCAGCCGCAATGTGCAGGTCAGAGGCCAGGCCGAGTGCTGTGTTCCATCCGTGGGTAACCAGAAGGATGTTGTGGTCGAGGGCGGACCAGAGAATTCGGCGGAGCTCCGAGATTCCACCCACTTTGGTCACGTCCGGCTGGATGATGTCGAAGGCGCCCTGCTCGATAAACGGCTGAAAGCTCTGGCGCCGTGTGAGCACTTCGCATCCAGCGATCGGAACGGGGGAGTGATCGCGAAGGCGAATGAAGCCCTCGATGTCATCCGGTGGAAGGGGCTCCTCGAACCAGACGATGTCGTAGTCAGCCAGCATCTTCGAACGCTCGAGTGCCCACTTGTATCCGTGCGGCCAGAACTGATCGCTCCCGCCCGCGTCCACCATCAACTCCACATCAGGGCCGACGGTCTCACGCGCGGTTTTGACAAGCTTCTCGTCCATCGCCGCGTGGACCCGGCCAAACGGACCCCATCCCAGTTTCAACGCCTTGAATCCGCGATCGGTCGCTGCGGTCAGGACATCAGGGAATGTGGAAGGATCCTCGAACAACAGGGAGCCGTAAGGCTTGATCCGGTCGCGGTAGTATCCCCCGAGAAGCCGGCCCACTGGCTGCCCGCAGACTTTGCCGAAGATATCCCAGAGAGCGATATCGATCCCGCTGACAGCGTGAGTCACCGCGCCACCTCGTCCCTGCCAGAAGGTCATCTGCAGAAGCTTCTCCGAGACACGCTCGGGCTCGATGGCGGATTCACCGATCAGGTTCGGTCGGAGTAATTCCAGCGCGCCGTCGACGAGGCCGCGACTCGTAAAGCTGCTCCCGACCCCCGTGATGCCGCCATCCGTTTCCACAACGACGAGCGTGTGCAGGTTCTCCTCCGGTCCCGGCTCACGCGACCATCCGGTCTCTGGGGTTTCTCCGAACAGGGGGATGGTCCTGACGTCCGTAATCTTCATTCGTCCTCCTCAGACGGTTTCCCACAGCTTTTTCAGGTGTGTCAGCACAGGGCCGGCTTCCTGGTCGAAATCCGCGAAATTCTTCCCGTTGTCCTCGACCGAGATTCTGCCCTTGTATCCGGCGTGTTTGAGTTGGGCGAGGAAGGTCGAGTGATCGAAGTCGAGATCGTGTTCGACCCGGCCGGGGACGCGCGGAACAGGTACGTGAACGTGCATCAGGTGTGGCGCGTACTCGCCGAGGACTTCGATCGGGTCCTCGTTCATCTGCATATGATACAGGTCGGCAAGTGTCGATACCTTCGACCGTCCAACGGCGTCGGCCAGATCCCGTCCCTCCGCGATCGTGTGGATGTAGTTACACGCCCGCTTCACCAGGGGCTCGATTACGATCGTGATCCCGGCAGGACCCGTGATGTCGGCGGCCAGGTTGCAGAAGGCAAGAAACTGCTTTCTCCCTTCATGCGGATCCCAACCTTCTGGGATCCCTCTCGCACCTCCGCTGCCCAGGACGATGATCTCTGCGCCAAGGTCGGATACCCGGTCAACGATCGTCTGGACGTGGGTGTTCAGGGCCGATGAATCGACGTCGGGCCCGATGATCGGGAGGGTGCCAGGGAGGAAGACGTTGAATGCCTCCGCGTTCAGACGGGACCCCAGCACGGCAGACCGATACGATTCAGCTGACTTGGGAGGTTCGTCTACACACAGGACGCGCACTGGTGATTCGATGAAGTCGTATCCAGCAGACTCGATAGCCTCGAAACGTTCGAGGTCCCCACAGCATCCCCACCTCATGCCTTAGCCTTTCAGTCTGAATCGATCCCGGACACGAGCGAACGTGTTGCACGACGGCGCCCCATCCAGGGCCAGGTCAGCGAGTGCCCGTCCGGTGACCGGGCCGAGTTTGAACCCGTGTCCCGAAAACCCCGATCCGATCACGCAAGCCGGGTTGTCCGGGTGGTGATCGATGATGTAGTCCTCGTTCGAGGTGTTCGTGTAATGGCAGGTTTCGAATCCTTCGAATGTGTCCAGTTCGGGAGCAAAGCAGTCCCGGATGAATGTGCGTAGGTCCTCGACTTCTTCGTCTTTCGGTTCCTGCGGTTCATCCGGATCGTCGTCGCGTCCACGGATGATGTGTTTGGCGACTTTGATTCCCGGCTGACCGAACTCGGGGAGACCGTAGTATCCAAGGCTGTCCTGGCCACCCAGATAGCCCCAGACGGGGAAGCTACCGAGCTGGTGAGCGTCGTGATCCGTCTTCAGCCGCACGTAGCTCACGGTCTGCCGAGCGACCGTCACCTGGCCGTTCAGTGTCGGGACCAGGTTTCGCACCCAGGGACCAGCAGTGACGATGACGGCTTCTGCCAGCAGCGTGTCTGTTGACGTGCGGATGCGAATGGGGGAGGACGAGAGGTCTACCTCCAATACGGGTGTGTTTTCCAGGACGTCAATTCGCTTGTTCAAGTAGCTGGAGAGCCCGCCGACTGCTTTGCTTGCAGCGACGAGCCCGGCCGTACGGTCCAGGATCACACCGGGCGTATCCGAAAACCTGAACTGCGGGTAGCGCTTTCGCGCATCGGCCACGTCGATCTCCACACAGTTGACGCCGACGTTTGTAGCGGCTTTCGCGTAGCTGTCGTATTTGCTTCCAGCCGGCCCGAAGAAGCAGCCCTCCGATGGGTAAATCAGTTGATCGCCAGTCGCGGACTCGACTTCCGGCCACGCCTCATCGTGTGCGATCTGCATCAGACTGACGTAGTCCTCATTGACATACGCACTTCTCGTGACCCGGGAATGTCCGTGAGAGCTGCCGCGTGTGTGACCAAGGCTGAACTGGTCTAGCAATAGGACGCGATCTGTGCCTCGGGCGGCTGCAGAATAGGCGGCACACAGACCGTTGATCCCTCCGCCAACAATGGCGAGCCGGTAGGGGCTACTCATAGCGATCTCCAAAGTTCGAGGCGTTCATAGCGGCTGGGAATATAGAACCGGCGTCGACCGTGGACAACCGACAGGATGGCCCCCGATTCTGTGGTGTTAGTTGGCGATCTGACAGCCGCCCGGCCGAAGGGACTGCCAATATGGCGCAATGGCCCTTTGGCAGGCTGAGGTGGTGTGACGGGTAATTGTATGAAAAATATAAACATAGTGAGTTTCTGGGCAGGGGGCACGCAACTTGCAATCGTGGGCGGGGTCTGAAATAGTAAGAGCAACTAACTGAGGGAGCTCAAAGATGGCTTCAGAAGAGACAGTCGACCCGACCGCCCCCGAGGCACTCGCGAAACGTTCATTCCCACCGAACCTACCGCTTCTGACATCATCAGAAGTGGTCATCTATCCATATATGGCGGCTCCTCTGATTATCGAGGACGAGGAGGCGATCCGCACAGCCGAGGAAGCGCTGAAGACGGGCCATAAGGTAGCGGCCCTGTTCGGTCGCATTCCTACCGAAGCTGATGAGGATACACCCAGGCCGACATCGGCCCTTCGTGAGGAAGATCTCCATCCGGTTGGATCCGCGATACAACTCCTGCGGTCTGAGCGAACACCCGATGGCAGGCTCCAACTGCTGGTTCACGGTGTCTCCCGAATCGGGATCCAGCGTGTGCTGAGCGACGGTGCGGGTCCGACCGTTCTCGTGAGGGAGCTCGAGGATCTGGTCGAGAATTCGACTCGCTTCGAGGCACTCGAGCGCAACGTGATTGGACAGTTCCGGAAGGCCGTCGATCTGGCGCCAAACGTGCCGAATGAGATGGCCGAAGCTCTGGCAACGTTACCCGAACCCGGACAGCGTGTCGACTTCATCGGGACCCAGCTGAATTTGGATTTCGAGGAACGTCAGGAGATCCTGGGCGAACTGAACGTCCGACGTCGGTCCGAGCTCGTGAACGAGTTCTTGAACCGGGAGGTCGAGATTCTCGAGCTGCGTCAGAAGATCCAGTCTGAGGCAGCGGGGACACTCAAAGACGAGCAGCGTGAGTACATCCTGCGACAACAGCTGAGAGCTATCCAGGATGAACTCGGAGACGGCGCGGGTTCACAGGAGGTCGACGAGCTGAGGGAGAAGATCGCCGAAGCCGGGCTTCCGGAAGAGGCTCTGGCCGAAGCCGAACGCGAACTCGATCGGATGGCGAGCACGCCCCAGGCGTCTCCCGAGTATGGCGTCTCCCGAACCTACCTCGACTGGATGGTCCATCTGCCGTGGTCCGAGACCAGTGAAGATCGCCTGGACGTGAAGGCAGCAGAGAAGAAGCTCGACAAGGATCACTTCGGTCTCGAGAAGCCGAAAGACAGGATTCTCGAGTATCTGTCCGTCCGCAGTCTCAAAGACGATATGCGGGGGCCCATCTTGTGCCTCGTCGGTCCTCCCGGCGTGGGCAAGACGTCGCTTGGGCGATCGATTGCCGAGTCGATGGGGCGCGAGTTTGTCCGGATGTCGTTGGGCGGGCTACGAGACGAGTCCGAGATTCGCGGGCATCGCCGAACCTACGTCGGCGCGCTCCCGGGCCGGATCATCCAGGGGCTGCGTCGAGCGGGGACGAGCAATCCCGTGTTCATGCTCGACGAGATCGACAAGCTCGGGTCAGATTTCAGGGGCGATCCTTCGTCGGCCCTTCTGGAAGTCCTCGATCCGGAGCAGAACAGCACATTTACCGATCACTATCTCGACGTACCGTTCGATCTGTCGAAGGTCATGTTCATCGCGACGGCCAACTCGCTGCACACGATTCCTCCGGCGCTGCTCGACCGGATGGAGATCCTGGAACTGTCCGGATACACCGAAGCGGAGAAGCTGGAGATCGCCCGACGGTATCTGGTGCCGAAGCAACTCACTGAGCACGGCCTGAACGCCAAAAAGCTCTACATCGACAAGAGCACGCTGCGGTCGGTGATCGGGGGGTATACCCGCGAGGCGGGGTTGAGGAATCTCGAGAGGGAAATCGGCTCGATCGCCCGTAAGGCGGCCCGGAAGTTCGCTGAGGGACGGGTGAGGCGGATCCGGGTGAAGGATACGGACCTCCCGGATTACCTGGGGCCGGTTCGATATCGGCACGAGACGGCTGAGACTTCGAATGAGGTTGGCGTGGTGGCAGGCTTGGCCTGGACGCCTGTTGGCGGCGATGTACTGTTTGTCGAGGCGTCTAAGATACCGGGCACAGGTCGGCTCAAGCTGACGGGGCAGGTCGGGGATGTGATGCGGGAGTCTGTGGAAGCGGCGATGACGTTCGTGAGATCTCGATGGGCGGAGCTCGGGTTAGAACAGAACTTCGCTGACGGGTCGGACATTCACATTCACGTGCCAGCCGGAGCTATCCCCAAGGATGGGCCGTCCGCAGGTGTGACGATGGCGACCGTCCTGACCTCGGTTTTCACCGGTCGTCCCGTGCGCAAGGACGTGGCGATGACGGGTGAAGTAACGCTGCGTGGGAAGGTACTGCCGATCGGGGGCGTCCGGGACAAGGTCCTGGCCGCACACCGGGCGGGTATGTCGACGGTGATCCTGCCCGAGGGCAACCGGAAGGATATCGATGATATTCCGGAGAGTGTGCGGAAGAGCCTGATGCTTGTGTTTGCCGATCACGTGAACCGCGTGATCGACACAGCGCTGGTCAAACCAAAACGCATATCGCGTGTGGCGAGTGCTACGAAAACAAGTGTTCGCGCAACAGTGCCCGCAGTCAACTGAGCGACAAGCACCTGAATGGATAAGGCCGCCGACAGTCAGATGTCGGCGGCCTTTTCTTTATCCGAGCTTTTTCTTTAGGTGAGGCTCGATCTCCGAGTACTCCGGGAATCGCTTCTCCTGAAGCTTCGAGTAGACCAGTTCGCCGTCGAGGGTTACTTCGAATCGTCCGCCGCTCGACGGGATCAGCGTGAATGCTTCGATGTCCTGCTTGAATGCCTTGAGAAGTTGGTCCGTCAAACTGACGGTTTCGTCCTCATAGCCTCACTGCGCGCAATATTCGATCTCGAGCTTCATCCCTTCCTCCTTGAGTAGTGTCCGGATCAGGACGCGTCAAACAATCGTCTGCTTTTGTCGGGGAGGCTGCTGATGATGTCCTCTTTCGTGAGCCCCGTGCCCAGCTCGTTAGCGGCCGACAAACTGCTGGCTCACAGTTCTGAATGTAATACGCCGGCCATGGTGTCGTCTACCGTTTTTACGAACACGTCTGTTTCCGACCGATTCGGGATAGGGTATCCGGCGCTCCTGAAGAATCCGGCCAGATAGTCGTGATGCCACGTCTTCTCGTCTTCTGACGACTCGATCCCTCGTTCGGCATTCCGGATCAGATGGACGCCGAAGTAGGCCATGGTCGGGTTCGAGATCCGCTCTTTGTGTTCGGTCTTCGCATGATTGCTGCTGATAACGGGGCCGGGCGAGTAGATGACCTCGCGCTCACGTTCGGTTCTGCGGTCATAGCCGAATGCGTCCAGGATGAAGCTGCTTGTGGATCGGATGGTGAGGGGGAGCCGCTTCAGCGAGAACCGGTCTGGCTGCCTCGCCAGCGCTTCGTTCGTGAACGCAGGGATGCAGAACATCGCCGTGTATGCGCAGACGAAAATGCCGCAGGCGCGGGAGACAGGCAGCCAGAACCGTCGGCCGATCGACCGAGCCTGATCCCCCTGGTCTTCCCCCGCGAAGTAGATACGCTTCGTGTCGGGAAGTTTGATCCGTGGACGCTCGACGTCGAACGCCGCGACCATCTGCTCGATCTTTTCGATCCTGTCTGCCTCGTCCATCACCTTCCCCCAAGCGCGTCTGCTTGACGTGGATCTGGCCGCCCGTTAGCATAGTCGCGGGACAACTCACAGATATCATACCAGAGAGAACGGGAATGGCAAACGACACCGCATACGACGCGCTGCGCGCGCACATGAAAGAGACCGCGTTGCTCGGTTCCTGCGGCAGCGTGCTGGGCTGGGATGAGCGCACCTACATGCCGCGCGAAGGTGGATCGCACCGGGCCGACCAGCTGGCCTTGCTGGCAGGGATGGTGCACGACCGGGTGACGGACGAGCGCGTTGGCGCGTGGCTGGGCGAAGCAGAGGCGTCTGCGGGCGATCCTCTCGACCCTGAGTCCGTGAACTTGCAACACTGGCGACGGTCATACGACCGGGAGACGAAGCTGCCCAAGGAGCTGGTCGAAGCGCTGGCCCGGATCACGAGTCACGGCCAACTCGTCTGGGAGGACGCGCGAGAAGCGAACGACTACAGCGCCTTCAAGTCGACGCTGTCGGAGATCATCCAGCTCAAGAAGGAGGAGGCGTCGGCACTCTCGGACGGATCGGGCAGCCTGTATGACGCGCTGCTGGATGACTACGAACCTGGTGAATCCACCGAGAGTCTGAGACAGGTCTTCAAGAACCTGCGTGATGGGCTGATCCCCCTGGTCGAGGCCATTGGTTCTGCGCCCAACCGTCCGGACCTGTCGATCCTGCACAGGGACTATCCCGTTGACGGGCAGGAGGCGTTCGGGAAGATGGCCGCCGAGGCGATCGGATTCGACTTCAACGCGGGCAGACTCGACGTTACGGTCCACCCGTTCTGCAGCGGGTTGGGGCCGGGGGATACGAGAATCACGACACGGTACGACCGGAACGAGCTCAACCAGGCCTTCTTCGGGATTCTTCACGAGGCTGGCCACGGACTCTATGACCAGGGGCTCGATGATGAGCACTGGGGTTCACCGATGGGGGGCGCGATCTCCCTGGGGATTCACGAGTCGCAGTCGCGGATGTGGGAGAACTTCGTGGGCAGAAGCCCGGCCTTCTGGTCGCATTTCTATCCGAAGCTCAAAGAAACGTTTCCCGATGTGCTCTCGGACGTCAGCGAGGAGGCGTTCGTGTTCGCGGTGAACGACGTGCGACCGTCCACCATCCGGGTGGAGGCGGACGAGGTGACGTACAACCTGCATATCCTCCTTCGATTCGAGATGGAGCTGGCTCTGATCGAAGAGGACCTCGACGTCGATGACGTTCCCGCATTTTGGAATGAGAAGTTCGAGCACTTCTTCGGGTTCGCGATCGAGAAGGATACGGACGGTTGTCTGCAGGACGTTCACTGGAGCGCGGGGCTGTTCGGCTATTTTCCGACCTACACCCTGGGCAACCTCTATGCGGCACAGTTCTTCGATACCGCCCGTGAGGAAGTAGGCGACCTGGAAGCGCAGTTCGCGAAGGGCGAATTCGATCCGCTCCGTGAGTGGCTGACCGACCGAATCTATCGACAGGGCAAGCGATACCTTCCCGCTGAGCTGGGAGAAACCGTTACAGGCAAACCCCTCAGTCACCAGCCGCTCCTGAACCATCTCACGCAGAAGTACGCCACAGTCTACGGTCTCTGATGGACGTCGTTTTGGATGTCGATCCGGGCGTTGATGACGCCATGGCCATTCTGATGGCTCTGTCTTCGCCGGAACTCAACGTCATCGCTCTGACGGTCGTTTCGGGAAACGTCCCGCTGGACATTGGGGTCGAGAATGCAAGACGCATCCTGGCGTTTGCCGGGCGGTCGGATATACCGGTCTATCGGGGGGCAGACCGACCGCTCGTCAGGGATCCGGTCCACGCGATGGAGGTTCACGGTCCTTCCGGATTGGGGAACGCGGACCTTGCACCATCCGACGTCGACGCGCGAAACGACGCACCCGGCTATCTGGTCGACCTGTTGGAAGAGGCGGGAAGATCGATCGCCATCCTGGCTGTGGGACCGCTCACGAACCTTGCTCTGGCAGAACGGATGTCCCCCGGGATCCTGCGTCGAGCGGATGCTGTCGTCGTTATGGGCGGAGCTGTCGACGTTCCGGGCAACGTCGCTCCGACGGGAGAGTTCAACTTCGTGGCCGACCCACACGCAGCCAGTGTGGTGGTGGGGGCGGGGTCCAACCTGGTGCTTGTTCCTCTCGATGTGACCCGCCGGGTTGGCGTGTCTGCGGACGAAGTGGAGCGAATTCGTGATCTGGGCATTGAGCGCGCGAGATTCTTCGCTCAGGCAACGGAAGTGGTCATCAAGCGGGGAACCGAAGCAGACGGATACCGCGGGATCTTCCTGCACGACCCGACTGCGGTCGCTTTCGCCATTCAGCCGGGTGGGTTTGAGACGGAAGAACTGTGGGCATCAGTGGAAACGGATGGGAGCCTGACCGCCGGGCAGCTGGTGGTGGACAGGCGGAAAGGCGTTGCTGGCGCTGAGCCGGTCGGCTCTCCGATTTCTGTTGCGATGGATGTTGATGCGCAGGGCGTGCTTGAACTGTTTTGGAAGCGGGTCCTGGAGGGGTGACTCAGGGGGACTCTCGCAGCCGGATGTAGCTCTCGTATCGAAGCCGTGAGATGTCGCCGTCCTGGACGGCCTGCTTGATCGCGCAGTTCGGTTCGTGAACGTGACTGCAGTCGGAGAACTGGCATTGGCCTAAATAGGGTAGAAACTCCCTGAACAGGTTGGGGATATCCGTTGGCTCGATGTCCCAGAATCGAAATTCCTTTACCCCCGGGATGTCGCCGACCAGCCCGCCGTCTTCAAGTGAGACGAGCTCGAGGTGGGTCGTGGTGTGCCGGCCATCACCCATGACGTGACTGACTTCGTTGGTCCTGAGTTGCAGCCCGGGCTGTAGCCAGTTCAGCAGGCTCGACTTGCCGACGCCGGACGGGCCGACAAAAAGCGTGATCCCCGTTTTGAGGACCTCACGGAAGGCATCTTTGCCGACATCTGTTTCGGTGCTCGTGCACACGATGGGATAGCCTGCCCGCTCGTAGATACCGACCACATTGGCGATCGGCTCGCGTTCAGGGTCCACCTGGTCTTCGAGGTCCATCTTGTTGATGCACATGGTGACGGGGAGGTCCTGCCACTCCGCGATCGCAAGCATCCGATCGAGAAGGTTCCAATCAGGAGTCGGGTTGGTGACCGCGAACACGGGCACGATCCGATCGATATTGGCGGCAAGGAGCTGTTCCTTACGACCGGTCCCGGAGGCTTTCCGCGACACTTTGTTACGGCGAGGAAGCACCTCCCGGATCATACCGGTCAGATCGTCTCCCCGATCGATCTCGACATGATCTCCGATGACGACAGGGTCCGTGAGTTTGGTTCTTCGAACCCGCTGGACACGCCGTCTCCGAGACCCCGGACTGGCCTCGGGGTAGTCGAGTTGCTTGCGCAGCCGACTCGAGATGGCGCAGTCCCATTCCTCGCCGTCGATGACGACGAAGTAATGGCCCAGGTGCTGACGTATGACGATGCCTTCGTTGCTCACGGGTTCTCCGTTCCCTGTTTTCGCGAAAATAGACCCGGCCGTCGGGAGTGTCAAGATGGCCGCTCATCCATAGGACAACACAGTGCAGATCGAGATTCAGGATAGTCTAAGGACGTGGTTCGCGAGCTGGTCCACGACCCAGCTCGGGCTGGCCTTTCTGTTCCTCCTCGGCGGGTTCGTCGCGCGGTGGCTGATCATCGGCCTCCTCCGTCGGTTTGTGAGCAAGATCGCGAGCCGCAGCCAGACGGACATCGATGACCGGATTGCGACGGCGATTCAGCCGCCGGCAGGATGGTCGGTCGTGGTCATCGGTATCTACCTGGCGGTGGAGGCATTTGTCCCGCCCCAGCCGGTACGGGAACTGATGAACCAGTTCGTTCTGCTCTCTGTAAGCCTGCTCCTGAGTTGGTTGATGTTCCGGATGGTGGACGTGTTGACGGATCTCCTCCACAGATGGGCGATGCGTACGGACTCCACGCTCGACGATCAGCTGGTTCCGCTCGTGTCGAGAGCGGGGAAAGTAGCGGTGGGGATTCTGGCGGCCCTGATGGTCCTGCAGAATCTGGGCTACTCGATTTCGGGGATTATCGCCGGTCTGGGTGTCGGAGGATTGGCGGTCGCGCTGGCTGCCCAGAAAACCCTATCCGACCTGTTCGGGTCGATCATGCTGCTTGTCGACCGGCCGTTTACGATCGGCGACTGGGTCAAGTCCCCAGATGGGAACGTCGAAGGGGTGGTCGAGGAGATCGGCTTTCGGTCGACGCGTATCCGCACGTTCGAGAAGACGTTGATCAACGTGCCGAACAGTCGCCTCGCCGACTTCATCATCGACAACCAGGATCGGCGGCCGATTCGGCGGGTCTGGGTTACGGTCGGACTGACCTACGATACGACGGCCGCTCAGATGTCCGACGCTGTTGCGGCGATTCGCAAGCTGCTGACGGAACACGAAGGGGTCGACCAGGATTTCTTCCTCGTTCGGTTCACTGACTTCGGCGATAGCTCGCTCGACATCATGGTCTACTACTTCACGAAGTCGATCGTCTGGGACGAATATCTCGCTGTGAGGGAAGATGTGAACCTAAAGATTATGACGGCTTTTGAAGGCCTGGGACTTCAGATCGCTTTCCCGACGACGACCGTTCACCTCGCGAAGGACGAGATTCCAGGGGTTCCGGACCAGCCTTGATAAGGGCAAAGGGTTTGACACCCGTTTCAGGATCGTCCATATTTCTTGGTATTTAACAGGTTATACGCGGCAACTTCAGTAATTGCGAGGACACGCGATGGTGTGGTGGCGCAAGGGTCTGCGTCGGGGAGAAGAGCAAATGCAGGATATTTCTAGAATCCTGAACAACTGGGAATTCAACGCCGAGGATATTTGCGCGCGCAAGATTGTCGGTCAGGACGGCCGGGAGAAGCTACAAGTCCGCGTCGACCTCGGTATGCTCCAGATGGATCTAGATGGCCGTCCCGACGGAACACGCCCACACGGCAAGACATCATTGCTGCATCACTTCCAGAAGAAGATCCGAAAGCACGAAGCCGGGTCGCAGGATGCCTTCGTGCTTGTTGATGAAGATTGCGACCGGCTCGGGCAGGAAAGCCTTCAGTACTACCATCGCTACGTCTGCCTGCTCCGCCTCGGGGACTACGATCGTGTGATCGAGGATACGCTCCATAACCTCGCCATTTTCGACCTCGTCAGCGCGTATTCCACGAGCGACGAACAGAAGCTTCTGTTCGAGCAGTATCGGCCGTATGTGACGATGATCAACACCCGGGCACGCGGAGAACTCAGACTGCTTGAAGAGGACTACGACGGCGCGCTGGACATCGTGAACACGGGCATCCGTGAGATTGAGGACATGCTCGAGGCATTCGAAGAGTTCGAGTCTGCCGATGAGAGTGGAGAGATCTACGCACTCCAGACGTGGCGTGACGAGATCGGCCGCAACCGTCCGATCACGTTGAAGCAACGTCTCGCGCAACAGCTTCAAGAGGCCATCGCCGAAGAGAAGTACGAGAGGGCGGCTACCCTCCGCGACCGGCTCGACGGTCTCGAGAAGAATCGTTTCTAGCCTGCCGGTGCCCGCGCACCTCGACGAGGGTATCTCGGTCGTCATCGCCAACTGGAACGGTGGCGGCCATATCCTGGATTGTCTTTCGTCGCTGTATGAGCAGTCTCGAAGACCCGACGAGATCGTAATCGTCGATAACGGGTCGATCGACGGCTCTCCCTTCCTGGTCCGCCAGAAATTCCCCGCCGCCAAGCTGCTGACACGTCCCCTGAACGAGGGGTTCTGTGTCGGCTACAACCGCGCGATCGCCGCTTCACGCCACCCGTTCGTGCTGATTCTGAACAGCGATGTGTTTCTTGACCCATCGTTCCTGGCGAAAGCCCTGGTTGCCGCGAAAGAGGACGATAGGATCGGATGGGTGTGTGGGCGTGTGCGGGGAATGCGAGAGGGGCAGCCGGACTTTAGCGGCTGCTATCTGAGGCGGCGGATCGCTCTGGCCAGCGGGGAAGGTACGACAACCGGAGACGTGTTCGCCGGAAGTGGCGCCACGATTTTCTGTCGCCGAACGATGCTCGATGATCTGGCCATCCACGGAGAGGTCTACGACGAGGCCTACTTCGCCTACATAGAAGATCTGGACCTCGCCTGGCGAGCGCAGTTGAGGGGGTGGCGTTGCGTTTACAGAGATGAGATATCCTGCCGGCACATCGGAAGTGCTTCACAGGGTGGTCGGGTCCGTGTGCTCGATAAGAGCGTTCTCTTTCTGACGCATATCCTGAAGAATCGGTACCTGACGCTGATAAAGAACGCCACACCCGGGATCGCCGTGAGGTTCTTTGCGCCGTTTGTCCTGGGAGAACTCGCAATCTGGATGGCGCTCATCACGAGGCATCCTGGCCGTGCTCGCGCGATCCCGTCTGCGATCGCGGGCGCAGTGCGCCTGATCCCACAGACCCTGAAGAAGCGCCGACACGTGATGCGGAGGCGGACTACAAGCGACCGGCATCTTCTGGGGTTGACGCGAGGTATCTGGTGATCGGTGTCATCGGGATCGGTCGAGCGGTCGGCCATTATGTGATTCGGGAACTGCTGGATGCCGGTGAGTCGGTCACCCTCCTTTATCGGGATCCGGATAGGGGCGCGCACGGATTCGGGGATTCAATTCAGGTCGATCGGTGCGACCTGACCGGCCCGAACGTCGATCTCCCCTTGCTGGATTGCATCGTCAGTCTGGCCCCCATCCAGGCTGTGCGCGATGAGATCGCCCTCAGCGAACGTGCGGGGGGGGATCGCGTCATTTTCTTCAGTTCGGCCCTGAGACACTCACGAGCCGGATTGACCGATGTGGAGGCGCGGGTTGCTGGGTTGAAGGCAGTGGAATCGTCAGACTTCGAGTGGACGATCCTGCGGCCGACCACGATCTACGGTCCCGGTGATCGGAACGTTTCGTCTCTGCGGGATCGAATCACGAAGCATCGAATTCTTTCGACCGTTGGGTCAGGCGAACGATTTGTGCAGCCGGTTTTCGCCGGTGATGTCGCCTATGTCGTATCCGCCTCGGTCTCACGTGAGTCGGCAAAGTGCCGGAGCTTCGATCTCGGGGAGCCAGAGCCAACGACCTACACAAACATGGTTGAGAAAATTGCTGATGCAGTCGGCCGGACCCCCCTGAAGGTCTACGTCCCCGTGAGCGTCGCCCTCGGGATATCCCGGGTTCTACGTCGGCTCAAACCGAACTCCGCTCTTACGGCCGACCGTATCCAACGCACGTCAGAGGATCGGCACGTCGACATCGACGAGGCTCGAGAAGCGCTTGGTTTCCATCCACGCCCCCTAGACGAGGGGCGTGGTCGTCTGGTCGTAGACGCGTGAGCTACCTGCCTCTCATTGCGGGGTTCGTGACCGCGATTCTGGCGACCCGCTTGCTGGTTTCGATCGCTCCACGGCTCGGTTTCGTCGACGTTCCAAACGAAAGGAGTATGCACGTCCTTCCAGTGCCGACTATCGGCGGGATGGGGCTCCTGTTCGGGGTCTGGGTGGCGTTGATGCTCTACCCATTCCTCGATCGACCGCTGGCGCTTTCGTTAGGTGTCTTCCTCTCAGGCGTCGTCCTCTCGGTTCTCGTAATCGACGAACGACACGCGCTACCGTGGCGGACGAAGCTCCTGGTCCAGGTCGCTGCCACCGTGACGCTTCTGGTTGTCACGCGTGACGTCTACCCCTCTCTGTTTGCTGCGGTGCCTTTGGCCATCCTGCTCTATACTCAGAATCTCTACAACTTTCTGGATGGACTGGATGGGCTGAGCGGGCTGGTCGGCTGTATGGCCGGCGCGATCGGTTTCTCGCTGTTCTCTGCAGTCGACGGTGACCTGGCCGCGCTGAGCTTGATCGCCGGGGCCGCATCTCTGGGGTTCGTCATCTGGAATGTGCCGCCTGCTCGCATTTTTATGGGTGACGTCGGTGCACACTACCTTGGCCTGATTTTTGGGTGGATTGCTCTCGTCGGCACCCGACACGGGATTCCCGTCTACATTGGCCTTCTTCCCATCGGAGCATTCATGTTCGATGGGACGTACACCCTCATTCGGAGACTCACCCGTGGGGATAACGTGACGCAAGCACACAGATACCATCTGTATCAACGCTTGCACCGGAGTGGTTGTTCGGCAGTTGCCGTCGACAGTCTGTATGTGTTGTGGACGGCAAGTTTCGGTGCGCTGGCGATGGCCTGGCGATCGGGGTCCTACGTTTGGCCCTCGACCGCTCTTGTGCTTGTCGCGAGTCTGGCGGTCACAATTGTGACAGAGGTCAGGTGGTCGCGGATGGATGAGTATCATTAATGTCGCTCTCATTTCCCTACGTCGTTTCTCACCGACACCTCAAATCGATTCGACGCCAGGCCCGTCAACGTGTGTCCGTCATCGCCGGGATCACGGGAATCGCGATCGGCGTCGCGTCGTTGATCATTGCCATCTCGGTGATGAACGGGTATGCGACGGTGGTGAAGGACCGCCTCCTTGGCGTGAACGCGCATATCACGGTTCGCCGTGCCTACAGTGAGCCCTTCCTCGAGTCCGGTGACCTGGTAGACCGCATCCGTCGCGTCGACGGGGTGACCGGCGCTGCACGATTCGCTCAGGCGGAAGGCTTTCTGTTGAGCAAGACACGGGACGGTCGTCTGCGACGGGCGGGGTGTATGGCCCGTGGGGTGACGGAACAGGGAGTAGGCGGTACGACGGTCCTGGCCGACAGAATCATAGAGGGATCACTCTCTTTGGGAGAGATCGAGCCCGGGGTGTTTGGCGCGGCGATTGGTCGACGGCTTGCCGAGAAACTGCAGGCGCAACGGGGCGAGGAAATCCACCTGTCCACACTCCCGAAGGAGTTGCTGATGGGTGGTCTTCCCCCCTTACGCCGATACGTCTTGACTGGCATCTTCGCCACGGGATACTACGAGTTCGATGCGAACCTCGTTCTGGTTCCGTTACGCGCGCTGCAGCGCGACATGGGGATGGGGCCGATGGTCAGTGGGATCCGCGTGAAGCTTGAGGACCCTTTCGCGGTCGAGGAGATTTCCACGGCACTGACCGAAGAGATCGCAGCAGACTATCCCGGTCTATTCACGACCTCCTGGATCTACGAGCACGGGAATCTGTATGTCTGGATCCGGATGCAGACCTGGTTCAGCGGGATCGCTTTGAGCTTGATCGTGATTGTGGCGGCGTTCAACGTGATCAGCATTATGACGATGTCAGTGATTGACCGACGAGCCGAGATCGGCATCCTCAAAGCGATGGGGACGACCCGGGGCCAGATCGGTCGAATCTTCTCCATTGAGGGACTCATCATCGGATGCACAGGTGTCCTTCTCGGGAACACGCTCGCCGTCGGTCTCTGTTGGATCCAGTCTCGATATGAGTTGATCCGCCTGAGGGGTGACGTCTATCTGATCGATGCATTGCCTGTCGAGATGGCCGTCACTGATTTCGCTGCCGTGTCCGCAGGCGCTCTTTTGCTATGCTACCTGTTTACTCGGTTGCCTGCGAACGATGCGGGTGCTCAGGATCCGGCCGAGGCGATTCGAGCGACATGAGTGTCGAACAGTATATCGCGCGACGTCACGTGCAGGCGATCCGGAAGCGGAGACGGGTCTCGCTGACCTCGCGAATCGCGAGTTTGGGAATCGGCATTGGCGTCGCTTCTCTGATCGTCGTGTTGTCGGTGATGAATGGGTTCTCGGGCTTGCTCTGGGAACGCTTGCTCTCGCTCAGCCCCCACGTGACCGTGGAGCCCGTTTCCGAACCGGACGTGGAGTGGTCCGATGAGTTCCTTGTCTCCATCCTGGCCACGCCTGGCGTATCGGGTGCTGCCGGGTATATCGAATCTCAGGGATACCTGTTTCGCCGGGTCCATGGTGGGGGATCCAATCAGACGGGTGTCTCAATTCTGGCGATCGATCAGGAGCGGCTGGCGGAGACCAGCGAGATCGGAGCCTACCTGTGGGCGGGCCAAGTCGACCTGAGCGTGCAGGATAGCACCAGCCGATTCGCGCAATACGGGATTGTGATCGGGAGTTACCTGGCTGACCGGTTGGGGGCCGTTCTCGGCTCCAGAGTCCGTTTGGGGTTTCCGCCTTCCGAACTCGGTACCGGACAGACCCCGCCCATGCGTCGCTACGTGGTGACCGGGATCTTCAACACGGGGTATGCCGAATTCGACACCGGGACCACGTTGATATCGCTGGCCGCAGCGCAGCGGGATCTTCGGATGCCGGGGCGGGTACAGGGATATCGGTTGCATCTGGATGAGGCCCTGGATGCGAGAGGGCTTTCGGACACGATTTCAGGTTCGCTGCCCGACGACCTGAAGGCCGTTCCGTGGATGGCCCGCCACTCGAACCTCTACGCGTCGATCCAGCTCGAGAAGTGGTCGTTCTACCTGGGGCTGACGCTCGTCGTGGTGATCGCCGGTTTCAACATCGTGAGCATCCTGTCGATGACAGTCTCGGAACGGAGGCGCGACATCGGGATCCTGAAAGCGATGGGAATGACCGAACGACGGATCGCGAAAGTGTTCTCGCTGACGGGCGTCCGGATCGGTCTGTCGGGCATCATCGTCGGTTCCGTTCTGGGGGTAGCGCTGTGTTTGGTCCAGATCCTGTTCGAGCCGCTCAAGCTTCCCGGCAACGTGTTTATCGTTAGTGCGCTCCCTGTGGAACTTCGCATATGGGACCTCGTGGTCATCTGCGGTGTCGCTTTGTTGCTCTGCAGAGTGTTTGCGACGATTCCTGCCCGTGACGCCGCTCGGCTGAGTCCTGTGGACGCTATTCGGAGGTGAACGTGTCACGTAACACGCGTTGGGTATCCGGGTAGTTGTTACGTGGCTCGTCTTTCCTTCTCTATAAGGCTCGCGATGGCAGCCCTGGTGATACTGGTGGGCTTCGCGGTTGCTGAAGGTCAGCCTGCCAGCCCCATCAATGTCCTGCTGATCACGGTCGATACGTTTCGCGCGGATCGATTGAGCGGCTACGGACACGATCGGCTGACCAGCCCGTCTCTCGACGCGCTGGCCGCCGACGGCGCGCTCTTTGAGCAAGCGTTCTCTTCCTCCTCCTGGACTACCCCAGGGCTGATGTCCGTTCTGACCGGACAATCGGCTCCCTCGCACGGCGTAGACGTGCGTGGAAAGAGTCTGCGTCCTGGTAGCCCTACCTTTGCGACCGAACTGGCCAAAGCCGGCTACGTCACCCCGGATATCCTGTATCTGTCTTCGATCCCCAATTTCCAAAATATCGGGCTGACGGAGACCTACGAGGAACGGGACAAGCATCTGCCCAACGGCGATGAGGTGCTGTTCAAGGCGCTCGAGGCGTATCAGGACAGCACGTTTTTTCTCTACTATCACTACCGAAATCTTCACTTGCCCTATAACCCGTCCCCACCATACGACACCTTGTATACCGAACCGGGATTCGATCTTGATGGCTTCGTTCGGAAACGTGTGGACGTGGTGCGGGAGAATGTGACCATTCCGGTTGGGACTGTCACGTTTGCGGGATCTGATTCGGCCTGGATCTACGGGTTGTATGACGGTCAGATCAAGCAGATGGATGAAACGTTCTTCAAGCCGCTGGTCGCACATCTAAAGACGCTCGATTTATATGAGCGCACGATGATCATCGTTACGGCTGATCACGGAGAGGAACTCCTCGAGCACGGGTTTATCGGGCATCCGTCTACCTCCTTCAAAGGGGCGGCATACGACGAACTGATTCGGCAGCCCATGATGATGACCTGTCCGCCTCTGATTCAGCCGATCCGGTTGAGTCAGCAGGTACAGAATGTGGACATACTGCCTACGGCGCTCGAACTCCTGGGCTTGCCGATACCGGAGACCGTCGAAGGCAGGAGTCTCGTGCCTCTGCTCAAAGGTGGGAGGCTTCCGGATCGGCCGGTCTTCACGGAGACCACGCAGGGCGGATACCAGTCGACACCTGCGATGATGAGGGTCAGGGTCCGCGCGCACCGGGAGCCTCCCTGGAAACTGATCCATACGCTGGGTCCGGGCATCGATCGCTACGAGCTGTATCACCTCGAGCAAGACCCTGGGGAACTCAGGGATGTCTCCGCGGCTCACCCTGAGGTTCTGTCTAGAATGCGGCAGACGTTACACGCGTGGGCGGTCAGCACTGCTCGTGAGGTGGAATCACCCATCCCTGATGGCGCGGCAGTCCATACGGGGCCGATCCGGGTTGCCTATCCTGCGGATGGAGACACGCTCCGGTATGTGGATGCGGAGATGACGGTCGATCTCAGGTGGACGGGAACCGACAATGCAGCGTATGCGGTGGACTACGATGTCGGGGAGGGTAACTATTCGCTCGACGGTCGAATCCCGGTGATCGGTCTGGTCTCTTCGCACGGTCCGTTTACGGAAGAGATGTGGAACATGCTGACCCTCTACAACCCCTATGCCTTTAGGATCGTGGCGGAGGAGAGTGGTGCGGCCAGCGATTGGGTTCGGTTCACGATTTCCCCCACATCCGCTGACGTTCGGCCGAACCTGAGCGTCAGGATGGCGACTGTGGGGGCACACGTCCTGAGTGAGGCGAGGATCCTGGTTTCGGGGCTGTGGATGCTGCTCGGTGTTGCCGTGGAGGCGGCAGGAGGGCACCTACCCTCGGACGTGATGGGATGGGGGCTCGTGGTTGTCCTGCTGGGAGCGGCCGTCTTTCCGCCTGTTTTCAGACGGCTCGGGACGCCGAGGGCTTCTGCGTGGGGGCTGGTGGTGCTCTATTCGGGGCTGATCTACTCGACGCTTTCCCTGGTTCCGGAACTCTGGGGACTCGCGTTCCGGCTCACACTGGGCCGAATCGATCTGGCAGCCACCTTACTGGGTATCGGAGCCGCTGTGTGGGTTGCAATCCGAATCGTCAAGCGTCGCCTGGGGTGGCAGCGTCTCGCCGCCGTCGCCGTGCTTGGTTGCGTCTATGCCTACCTGATCCTGTGGCTCAGCCAATCACCGGCGGAGCGATTCCATCTCGCGGAATACGGTCTGCTCAGCTTCCTCACCTACAGGGCGGCCAGGCTTGATCTGGACAGGACCCGTTCTGTGGTGGTTGGACTTGTGACAGCCTCGTTGATCGGAGCGGGCGACGAGTGCATTCAGTGGGCGCTGCCCAACCGTGTCTTCGAGTGGAAGGACATCTGGCTGAACGTCGGGTCGAGTGCGCTCGGAATGGTTCTGGTCCTGTTGCTCGTGGAGGAGACGGATCGTGCGTAGGCGGATAGCCATCGGGTTGGTTGGGGCTCTGATCTGCACGTTCCCGGCCTGGGGTGACGAGTCGACAAGACTGTCGACGTTACTTCAGGCGCTCGCTCTCAATCCGTCCGACCTGGCGATCGCAAAGGACTACCTACCTGACCCTGATCGCCTCGAGATTGCCCGCAACCGAATGCGCGATCCTGTCGAGGCCGACCGGTGGCTGAAGGCGGCCGCCGAGCGACTGATGCGATGCGAGGCGTCAGAGGCGTTGGCTGTGGTTGGGAGCTGGTTGTCACGGCCCAGTGAAGCGTCACAGATGGGTCAGCTGACGGATTCGCACGATGGGCTCAGGCGAAGTCGAGAGATCCTCGCAGACGCCATACCGGAGGCGTCCGGGATGATGGCACTTGTTCATCCTGATTCCTCACTCAATGGGCTGGATACCCGTCGACACCTTTCTGCGGGGAGATCGGTGGAGATGGCGCGTCTCGTATCTGTTGCCTTCGGCTGGTTGACGTCCCTCGAGCAGATCGAATACTGGCGTCCGAATCGGCTGGATACGCCCTTTGGGGCGATCGCGGTTGGGAGCCCGGGAGATGACATATATGAAGGCCCGATCGCCCTAGTCATAGATCCTGGAGGGAATGACCGGTATGTTGCGTGCGCCGGGGTAGGCGGTAGCGCTGCTCCGGTGTCGGTCGTGATCGACCTTGGTGGAAATGATCGATACGAAGGCGCTGCCGGTGTGGGACGGTTCGGCGTGGGGGTGTTGGTCGATCGATCGGGAGACGATGTTTATACATCCGCTTCGAGCGCTCAGGGTGCGGGGATCGCGGGTATCGGGATCCTTGTTGATGGGGCGGGCGACGACAAGTACACCGCGAGCGTCGGTGCGCAAGGGTTCGGGCTCTACGGAATCGGGCTCCTAGTCGATGAGGCCGGGAACGATAGGTATGGCGCGGCGAGCCTCGCTCAGGGCGCGTCGGGCCCCGGTGGCGTGGGGGTGCTGATCGACAGAAAGGGACAGGACAGCTACCAGGCGGCCGGGCCCTTCAAGGACTTCCGTGAAGAGGGCCGGTATGCCCGCAGCATGAGCCAGGGGTTCGCGTTCGGTATTCAGACGGAAGCGTCGGGAGGGGTCGGGCTGCTCGTAGACGGTGGCGGTAATGACACCTATACCGTAGAGTATTTCGGTCAGGGAGGGGCAATCTGGGGAGGACTTGGGGGGCTCTATGACGGGGCCGGTCACGATCGGTTTACGGCACGACGTTACGCTCAGGGATGTGGCGTCCACCTGTCCACCGGACTCCTGGTCGACGATTCCGGGGACGATGTATATTCTATGTGGGCCGTCGGCCAGGGATGCGGGCACGATCTGGCCGTGGGCGTTCTCTCCGATGGACGTGGGTCCGACACCTACGACCTCTCGTGGCTGGGGCAGGGAGCGGCTAGCGGGAATGGTACGGGACTTCTCCTGGATGCTTCAGGGGACGATACCTACAGAGCTGAAGGCGACGATACCCAGGGATACGGGTCGACTGCCCGCAACTTCGGGAGTATCGGGCTCCTGCTCGATTCCGGGGGACACGATCAGTATCGTCACCAAACTGAGCGTCCATTTGTGATCACTTCTCCGACGAGTGCACGTCTCGACCGCGAAGCGGGGAGCCCGTGAACGTCTCATTGTTCCTCGTGGGCGGACTGATTTCGATCCTGCAGGGAGTGTCTCCAGAGCGCGAAGGCGCGATCGACGCCCTTACCGACTCGAGTGATGCCGCCATCGCGCAGGTTCTGGATACTGCGAACTGGCGGGGGCGAGATGCGGCTATCGAGGCCTTGGAACGGTCGGATCCGCCGCGTGTCGCATATCTGCTTTCACTAGCCCGTAACGGTCGGGAGCTTGCGACACGCCGGTCTGCGATTCGGAGCCTGGGGCGAGTCGGGCTGGCCGGATTCTGCGACTCCATGCTCGTGTTGTTCGGTAGTGGCAGTGATGCGGTGGTCTTGGATGCGATCAAGGGGACAAGAGACTGCCAACGGGAGTCGATTGTTCCCCATCTCACATCGACAGACCGGGACAGCCGACGACGGGCATTGCAGGCTTTAGCCGCCCTGGATGCCCGATCGACAGTAGAGGCTGCTGTCCAAGGCTTGAACGATTCTGATCACGGGGTACGGGCCGTTAGCCAGAGACTATTGAGGGACGGCGTGGTAGACGCCGTCGAGGAAATTTCGCGAAAGTACAGTGGATTTTCCGTTACTGGCAAAGCGACCGCTCTCGCTGTTTTGGGTTCCATCGGAGGGACGCGGGCGGATGCGCTGGTCACTGAAGCTCTGCGAGCAGAGCCCTGGTCGATCAGGCTGGCGGCGGTCAGAGCACTGGACGAGTCAGGTGGCGGACAAGAAGCTTTGAAGTCGCTCATGACAACAGAGAAACACCCACTGGTCGCGGGGGCGCTGAAGGATGCCCTGGAGACGATCGACCAAAGGACACATGACTGACGACACGACCGACAATACGTCGACAAGCAGCAGACTCCAGCAGGCGATCCTTGTCGGGTTAGGGATGATGCTGGTGCTGGTTCCGCTCTACTTCAGCCCTTCGATGAGCGATTACCACACGCCGAAGTTCATTCTCGTCCAGGTATTCGCCACGATTCTTGGATGCCTGCTCCTGATCAGCATGGTGCTGGACGGAGAGGTCTACATCCTGGACCACCCGATCTACTACACGATGCTGGCCTTCCTGGCGGCAAATTTCATCTCGCTGTTCCAGGCAGCCAACGTCTACCAGGGACTCTACTCGCTCTGGATCCAGCTCTGTTTCTTCATCCTGTCGATCCTCTGCTTTCATTGTCTCAAGAACCGTCGCCAGGTGATGGCCCTGGCGGCTACGATGGCTGCGGCCGGCAGCCTCGTCGGCGTGATCGGCCTGCTCCAGCACAATGATATCTACCACTTCTACCATCGTTGGAACATAGCGGCGTCCACGATCGGCAACGTGAACTTCGTGGCCGAGTACTACAACGTGGTCTACCCGATTTCACTGGTTCTCCTGTTGATTGTCCGGAATCCGTGGGTTTGGTCGCTCCTGTTGACTGGTTGTTTCGCGATGACGTGTCACCTGATCGTGATGGGGAGCCGGGGGGGCTGGCTGGGGGTCGTGATCGCGGCCTCGGTGATCGTCGGCTCGGAGTTGATTCGCCGGCACCACGTCGGGAGGCGGACGGTGGATGCGTTGATGATCAGCGTCCTGACTATCCTGCTGGGATGGCCGATCCTGACGAGCGTCGCTTCTAGCCTCCCCGTGTCGAAGGACAAGTCGCTCGCGGCCCTATCGGAGACATACTGGGATGTGGTTGTGACGCGCAGTACCGATGCGCTCGTTCTGGGAGATACCTCGACTCGGCAGCGTGTCTATCTGTGGGAGGATACCTTTCGCCTGATTCTCGATCGGCCCCTACTCGGTATCGGGACGGGCAATTACGAGTTCCATATCCAGGGGCATCTGGGTGAGGGCAGCCTGGAGATCAAGAGCACGATGGAGCGGGATTCGGGCATCGATCACATGATTTTCCGTGCCCACAATGACTACCTGGAGGTCTGGGCTGAGACGGGGATCCTGGGGATGCTGGCCTTTGTCGTCTTGATGGTTCAGGTCTTGAGATCGGTCTACGGGCTTCTCAGACGGTATGTCCGAGGAAAAGAGGATCCGATTGTGGTCGGTCTCTGTGCGGCGGTGCTGGCGACGATGGCTCACGCTCTGTTCAGTTCGAACTTCCAAAACCCGGCATCGGCAGTCGTGTTCTGGGTGGTCGTCGGGTTCGTCTGGGTGTACTCGGTGGATACGAAGGATCGTCCCCGATTGGGGTTGTTTAACACCTCATCGGACGGGTTCTCCTTTGGGCTTGCCGCAGCAGGCGTCGCGATCGTTCTCTTCACAGTCTACCACGGCTATCGCATGCGGGAAGGTGCCATCCTTTTCCAGACGGCCCGGACCCAGATGACGCGTGAGGAGTTCGAGGATGCAAAGTCCACGCTCCAGACGTCTTTGCGTTACCCGTCACCGCGTCCATTCGCGACCTACGAAATGCTCGGCAAGGTGTTGCACCACTTCGAGCAGTGGCGGGAGGCGGAAGAGGCCCTCCGGCGGAGTCTGCAGCATCATCCGAACCATCCGTCCGTTCACTACTTCCTGGCGCGATCTCTCGTCCAGCAGGGGCGAGCGGACGAAGCGATTCTCCTGCTTGCCAGAGGGATCGAGATGGAGCCGTTCAGGGCGAGCTACCACATCGCGTTGGGCACCGCGCTCGGACACGCCGGGCGACACGCCGAGGGTGTGGCGTCACTCGAGCATGCGATCAAACTCGCTCCCAACAACAAGGATGCCTACTATGCGTTGGGTGGATTAGAGCAGCAAAGAGAAAACCATGCGGCGGCGCTGGAAGCGTTTGAGGAAGCGCTTCGGCTGGCTACTAGGGATCCCGAGATCCGGAACAGCCGGGCGAAGCAGCTGGTGTTGCTCCAGAGGTATGACGAAGCGATCGAGGAGTTTCGGTCGATCATCCGTGAACATCGGGGGATGGAATCGGCTCGGCTGAACCTGGCCGTGGCCCTGCTACAGGCTGGAAATACCCAGGGGGCGATCGGTGTGTGTGCGGAGATGTTGAGGTTGTGGCCCGGTCATCAGAGCGCCAGGCGGTTTCTTCAGTTGATCTACAAGCATATGGGCGAGACGGACAACGTGCGCCGGGTCGCGAATGGCGAACTGCAGTAAGAGGAACCCGTGTATCCTGACGATCCCAGACCTGGGCAACGACAACGGTCGAAGGGCGAGCAGTTCCTATTGATCCTGATCGCTCTGGGGGTCGCTGTGGTGGTCACGCTGTTTGGCGGTGTGGTCCTGTATGTCGCGCGTCTGATGCAGTAACCCTCAGTACGTCGCACGTCCTCCACTGACATCGAAGCACGCTCCCGTCGCAAAGGTCGACTCGTCGGAAACGAGAAACAGGATCGTCGCGGCGACTTCCTCGGGCTTCCCGAGCCTGCCGAGAGGGATCTTCGAGGTTAGAAAGTCCACTCTTTCCGGATCTATCCCGTCTAGTAGAGGTGAGTCGATCAAAGCGGGCGCGACACAGTTCACGCGAATCCCATCCGTCAGGACCTCCTTGGCCAGCGTTTTCGTGAAGCAGATGACTCCCGCTTTGGAGACGGAGTAGGGCGCCATGTTGGCGTTTCCTTCCTTCCCTGATATGGAGGCGACCGAGACAATGACCCCGGACTGATGCTCGATCATGTGATTCACGGCTGCGCGCGAGCACAGAAACGTCCCCTTCAGGTTCACACCCAGGACGCTGTCCCAGTCGGACTCTTCGAGGTCCTTCACTGGCGTGTCCGTCCCGACCACTCCCGCGTTGTTGACCAGAATATCAAGCTGTCCCAGTCGCTCGATTACTTCCGAGAAGGCGAGATCGACGTCTTCGGCTTTCGAGATATCGGCGTGGATGCCGATTGCATCGTTTTCGAGGTCCGCCGCCGCCCGTTCCGCGCCCTCTTGCGAAATGTCGAGTATGACGACCCGGGCGCCTTCGGCAGCGAGTCGTCGTGCGATCGCGTTCCCGATGCCCTGGGCCGCCCCAGTGACGACCGCGGTCTTGCCGGCCAGAGGTTGTTGGTTCATTGCTATTCTCCTGCCGATGGGGCGAGGTTGATGGAGAGTTGGTCGTAGTCTGGAAGATCTGTCAGACTGTCGACGAGCTTTCGAGCGATCCGAGAGTACGCATACGTTTCGATTTCGTCCAGACGTACCCACTTGTGCTGGTCGTGATCCTCGGTGGATGGACGCCCGGATCGCCAGGACGTGCGATACGATCGAACGACCGCGGAGAAATGGGTGTAGGCGTGCCGAAGCAATCGGTGGGGCTTCAACGCGTCCACGTCGCAGCCGAGGGCTTCGAGAACGCGCGGGGTGAGGGCGTCAATCGTCGCCGGTGACTTGGTCTCGATCGACGGGAATTCCCACAGTCCGCCCAGGAGACCGTCCGCCTTCCTTCTGGATATGAGGAACGCGTCCCCCTTCCTCACGATCAGCGTGCCGTAGTGGCGCTCAGGGCGCGCTGCCCGTTTGGCCTTTCGCGGGATCTCATCGACGCGTCCCAGAGAAAGGGCTGCACAATGGCCTGCGACCGGACAGGCATCACACAATGGCTGTCTGGGCTTACACACCGTCGCCCCGAGTTCCATCATTGCTTGGTTGTGGTCGCCCGGACGACCGACTGTCAGCAGGTCGTCTGCGTGCTGCTGATGGGCCTTCTTCGTGGCTGGCGCGGTCACGTCATCATCGATTGCACCCAGCCGTGAAAGAACACGAATCACGTTGCCGTCCAGGACAGCGTGCGGCCGGGAAAACGCGATGCTGGCGACTGCGGCCGACGTATATGGACCGAAGCCGGGGAGTGACAGCAACTGATCGAAGTCATCGGGTACGTGGCCGTCGTGATCGTCTATGATCGCCCTGGCGGCCTTGTGCAGGTTTCTTGCCCGGTTGTAATAGCCGAGTCCTTCCCATAGTCTGAGCACGTCGTCCAGCTCGGCTCGCGCCAGATCGGCGAGGGTCGGTAATGCGTGCGTGAATCGTTCGAAGTAAGGTATGACGGTAGCAACCTGAGTCTGCTGGAGCATGAATTCCGACAGCAGGATGTGATACGGATTCTGACTTCCACGCCACGGCATGTCCCGTTTCTGCCGGTCATACCATCTGAGGATGCGACGCCTGAATGCGGTTCTGTCTTCCGATGGGATCATTTCAGGTCAGCCAGCCTTTGGCGAACAGCATCCCTGGGTCCCTCCGCACCATCCCAGCGCGACATGAAAGCCTCGAACGCCTGAACAGCCCTGGCCGTGTCACCTGTGGCAGCGTAGAGTTCACCGAGGTTGAAGAGAACGGGCACGTGCGTACGGTCCAGGGTCAGCACCTGTCTGAAGTGACGGGCTGCCTGGCCGTGTCGGGCTTGCTTCTGACGGATGACCCCGAGTCGATAGTGGTAGGTGACCCTCTCCGGGCCCGCAAGGCTGGCTGCTTCCAGGATTCGGGCAGCCTCGTCAAAGTCCCCGTTTCCTTCCAGTCGTGACGCCAACTCCGATGTTACAGCGTCGTTGCCCGGCGCCTTGTCGTGAGCTCGGCGCAACTCTGCCGTCGCACCGCGCTCGTCACCCTTGCCCTGGTATGCGCGGGACCGGTTCAGATGGACTTCTACGTGGTTGGGACTCAGACCATCGATCGCCAGAAGCGCATCCAGAGCGTCGTCGTACCGGCCTGCGGCGTTCAGCGACATGCCCAGGTTGTTAATGGCGTTGACAAGGTAGGGATGATACGAGAGGCAGGCTCTTTGGTCGTCGATGGCTTGCGCATAGGCCCCGAGCATGTGGTGTGACAGGCCCCTGAGCAGGTAGATCTGCGGGTCGAACACGCCCCACCCTAGTGCCGCGGATCCGTGCGTCACGCCTCCTGCCCAATCTCTACGATCGACGGAGACGACTTGATGCAGCGCCATTCGGTCGAACCGAACCGCTCGCCAGGCAATGACGGTGGAGAACAAGGCGATCAGGCACGCAAGGCCCAGAGAGACCAGAGGTCGCATGGAGGTTGTGCGCGATTGTGGGTCGAGGCGTGCAATCACGGCGAGCGACAAGGCGGCAACAAAGGTGACCGGGACACGTTCGAGTGGAAAGCTGAAGCAGGCGTGACACGCGATCGCCACGATCGACGACAAGGCAGCCGTCGCGACTAGGCTCGTGTCCTGATCCCTGGCCGAAGTGAATACGCGACGGGCGGCACCGGCTATGGCAAGGCCAAGCCAGACTGCGATCAGGAGGCCGGTTATGCCGGATTCGGCTGCGATCCACAGATAGTCATTGTGGGGGCGTCGAGGCGTACCAATGACCGAGATCGCCTCGCCCTTGTCGTATGAGGGGTATGAGTACTGCCAGTTCCCGGCACCGACGCCGAGTAGGGGGTTATCCGCTATCATCAGGAGTGTGTTCGCCCACATGTCGTAGCGGTCCTTGTCGGCGCCGGGTTCGAAAGTGGACGCAATGGTGCTGACGACGGTTGTTTTCTCCTCGTTCGACCTGTCATAGCCACGACGGTTCATGGAGGGCGGAACGGTGACGGCGAATATTCCCGCGCATAGGATGGCCAGGCCCGTTGTCAGAAGAGCTCCTGTGAGGGCACCGGGTCTGACACGAGGTGCCTGCTTCCATTTCCAGCCCCACAGCGCAAGGCAAACCACCAGGGATACGAGGCACGCAGCCCACGCAGCGCGTGTTCTCGTGGCCACGAGGAAGGAAGTGTTCAGGAAAAGGACCAGTCCCCAGCCGGCACGGAGGGTAGTGGATGACTGCCGAAAGAGTTCCGCGATTATGAACGGGATGACGGCGATCGTAAATGCAGCGGCGTTGTTCCGGTAGCCGAAGGTCGAGCTGGGCAATCCGGACGTAGGGATGCCGAGTCCTGCCCAGCCCGCATACTGAGCGATCCCAATCGCAGATGTCAGTCCCGTGACGAGACCCAACACTTTCAGGGTGTTGGTCATGGCGCGCCGATCGAGGAGAGACGGAACGAGAAGTATGGTGATCAAGAGCGAGAAGCGATGACCAATGACGACGACGGACTCGACGCGATTTATGGATTCGACGATCGAGATCGTGGTCACGAACAACAATAGGATCGCGGGCAGGGCGATACGGGACCGGTGCCACGAGTACTTTCTCAGGAGAGCAAGAGCAACCAGCGAGACCATCCCGGCGTGCAGTAGGACGAGTTTGACGTAGTATCCGAGGTGGATCGACTCCGACACGATGATCAGTGGGAGACCGACCAGGAGTACAGAGACGAGGGAGGTGGGGAGACGGTTGAGACCGATGGACGTCAAACCGCCGTTCCTGGTGGTGGATCGTCGGGTTTACCCGCCAGTTGCTCGGCGTGTTCCTTGACTACGTCAGACGGGCTGAACTTGATCAGGTTGTGCAGCGCGACAAGGTAGAGCACGATGTCCTCGGCGAACCCCAGGGGAGGGAAAATAGCCTCGGGTATGAGGTCGAAGGGGGACACCACATACAACAACACCCCGATGTAGAACAGCTTGAGATGCCAGGGGACGCGCGACTCGAACAGAAGACGGAATGAGAGCCGGATATACTGAGGCAGGCGGACGATGATCGCAAACAGACCACGGAGCGGCAGTCTCGACAGTGGGATCCGCACGGCGTCTATCCCCTTTCCTCGACGAGAATATCCCTGATGCGACTCCGCTGGACCTTGCCGGTAGAGGTCTTTGGGAGATCGTCAGGGTCGTAGACTACAATATGGTTTGGCGCCTCGAAGGCGCTGAGTCCTTCCACCTCTCCGGACAACCCACGCTCCCGAATCGACTGGGTGAGGGTTTCGTCGGGTTCGACGCCATCCCGATAAACGATGACCGCCCAGATCTCCTCACCCCACCGCTCTGAAGGCATTCCGATCACGTATGCGGCCGCGATTTCATCGACGGACTCGACAATCGCGTTCTCGACAGCAATCGGCGAGATGTTCACTCCACCTTTGATGATGATCTCTTTCGCCCGGCCGTGGATGAAGTAGTATCGGTCCTCGCCGACTGTCTTCCAGCATCCGATGTCGCCTGTCCGGAACCAGCCGTTGCTGAAGGATTCGTGGGTGGCCTTGGGTTGATTGAGGTAACCGTCCGCGATCACGGGACCTCTCACGAGGATCTCTCCGAGCTCGCCTTCGTCCGGTTCCCCCTGAATGGCGACGTTACAGTTGGCCAGCTCCCGCCCGATGCTGTTTTCTTCGAGGAGCTTGCGATACAGCTCGGGCTCCAGGCTCGGTGGGACACCCGTCACGCGCAGGCTGACCTCCGTCGTCCCGTAACCCTGCATCAACGGGACTCCGAATCGGTCCACAAAACGACACGCAGCACCCGCCGGTACTGGAGCTGACCCAATCATGACTTTCCGTAGGTGGGTCAGGTCGGAAGCGGCGGGGCCGTCCGATGCGTTGAGGTCGTGCATGATCGTGGGCACGATGCTCGTTGCTGTGACGACCTCCTCCTGGATCACTGGCCAGAATCCGTGCAGAGAATAGCGCGAATTCAGGACGAGAGTGCCACCGGTCATCAACATGGTCAGTGAGAATACGGTCGAGTTGACGTGGTGAAGCGGGAGGACCAGGCTCAGGCGGTCGGTGTCGTCGAATTCGAGCCACCGGATGATGCCGTCAGCGTTGCTCGTGAGGCTCTGACGCGTCAGACACGCCCCTTTAGGGGTGCCGGTCGTCCCGGAGGTATACAGAACCACGTTGGTGTGCTGCTCGAGGTCGGGTGTCCCGCTCCACTCGGGTTCCAGGTCGGGAACAGGAGGGTCCGCCTCATCCAGTTCCTCGGTTGCGACCAGCCTGGATTCGGGCAGGGCGCATTGCTCTTCATCGAAAAGATCGTTGAACGTACAGACAACGCGAGATCCTGAATCGTTGATCTTGAACTGCTTTCGGTCGGGTGTGTCGCGCTTCAGATCCAGGGGGACGGATGTGGCGCCGAGACGGAAAAGCGAGAGCGTGAGGAGTGGGATCTCGATCGCGTTGGGCAATGCGAGAGCGACACAGTCCCCGGGCCCGATCCCGTGTCGGTCGTGTAGGGCAGACGCGATCGTGGCGGTTCGGGTCTCGAGTTCAGCGTATGTGAGGGATGACCGCGCGTGCGTATCGACGTCGCAGAAGATCAGGGCGTCTTTGTCCGGAATCTCGCGAGCCCGGGTTCGGAGCAGGTCCGTGAAGTTCGCCCACGGGAACCTGTAGGTGTGAGGTCGTCCGTTCTTTTCGCAGGCGAGGATGCTCACAGCACGCTCAGTCGGAGATGGCTTTCTGTCTCAGCAGGTGGTCCACCAATACCAGGGCGACCATTGCTTCGACCATCGGTACGGCACGGGGAAGAACGCAGGGATCGTGGCGACCGCGGCCTTTGAGCACAGTCTCGTTGCCGTCCACGTCGACCGTATCCTGTTCTTTCAGGATCGTTGCGGTCGGCTTGAACGCGACACGCAACAGGATGTCTTCCCCGTTAGAGATCCCGCCCTGGATGCCGCCGGACTGGTTGGTCGTGGTCCTGATACGACCTGAATCGCTGTAGAAAGGGTCGTTGTGTTCCGAGCCAGTCATCTCAAGACCACCGAAACCTGAACCGACTTCGAAACCCTTGCTGGCCGGAAGGGAGAGAAGTGCCTTGGCAAGATCTGCCTCGAGCTTGTCGAACACCGGTTCGCCGAGCCCTGCGGGGACGTTCCGGGCGACGACTTCGACCACACCGCCAAGCGAGTCTCCGTCCTTACGAGCGGCGTCGATCAGGTCGATCATCTGTTCGGCCATCCCTGCGTCAGGGCACCTTACGATGTTCGCGTCTACCTGATCACGCGTGACCGACGATGGATCTACCTCGAAACTCAGGTTCTGGACCCGGTTCACGTAAGCGACGATCTCGACGCCAGACTGTTGGCTCAAGATCTTCTGTGCGACAGCACCAGCGGCCACACGCCCGATCGTTTCTCTCGCGCTGGCTCGGCCGCCACCCTTCCAATTGCGGATTCCGTATTTTGCGTCGTAAGTGTAATCTGCGTGAGAAGGGCGGTACTTGACCCGCATCTCTTCGTAATCGGCCGATCGAGCATCCTTGTTCCAGACCATCATGCTGATCGGAGTACCGAGGGTCTTGCCTCCGAACACGCCGGACAGGATCTGGATCTGATCCTCTTCCTTACGCTGGGTCGTAATCCGGCTCTGGCCTGGTTTGCGACGATCGAGTTCGACCTGGATTTCCTGCTCGGTGATATCCAGATTCGGTGGGCAGCCGTCGACGACCACGCCGACACCGCCACCGTGGGATTCGCCCCACGTTGTGATTCGAAACAGATGTCCGAAAGTGCTTCCCATTTTGCGATAAGTCTTTCTGTTTAGCGGGGTTAGGGTCTGCCAATTTACCGTATCGGTTCATGGGGGTCAAGGGTGTCACGGCGGTGGCCACCTTGACACCCCATAGGGCCCCCGCTATCTTGCGCGGCCCCCATTAAGGAGACGCTGGTGCTGTCCGGAATCCTCGAAGAAATGACGATTGACGACGTTCGGGAACTCGACGCGAATGTCTGCGTGTTCCCGATCGGCTCGACCGAACCACACGGTCCTGCCCTGCCTTACGGCACGGACAGCTTTCGGGTCGAGGCTGCCTCATACGAAGGTACGAGGCGCGCCAACGAGATGGGAGGACGTGTAATCTGTTTCCCGACTCAACGGGTCAGTCTGAACAACAATTTTCGGGCGTTCCCGTTTGCCTGTCGGGTGCAGGTACCGACCTTCATGGCGCTTCTGAAGGATCTTGTCGAGATGTGCGAGGCCGAGGGTGTCAGGCGCTTCGTATTCGTGAACGGGCACGGCGGAAATCCCGATGTGATCCGGGCCGTTCAGCGCGACCTGGCAGCCAAAGACGAGATCTTTACGTGTATGATCGGCGCTTCGCAGTGCGCGTCTGACGAGGCCCATTCGGTCTGGGAGCACCGGAGCGACCACGCAGGTGAAGAAGAGACGTCCGAGATTATGCACCTGCGGCCAGAGCTCGTCCGTGAGGAACATATCACAGACAACCCTCAGCATCGCCCCAAGGTCGAATCGCTCAACACGTATCACGTCGACTTCGTCCGGCCGTGGCATCTCTATATTCCCGCCTCTGCTGGGGGGAATGCGACCAAGGCCTCGGCGGAGAAGGGGCAGACGGTTCTCGAGAGCGCTGTCGAAGGGATGGGTAAGCTGCTCTCCGACCTGTCCCAGGCGCCGGATACGGAAACCTTTCCTTACTGAGCACCCATGGTCACCTACCAGGATCTGGGCATTCGCCCGTTCATCAATGCAAGTGGCACCATCACGACACTCGGCGGCAGCCTGATGTCGGATGAGGTGCTGGATTCGATGCGAGCAGCGGGAGGCAGCTTTATCGACCTGAACCGACTGAACGAGTCAGCCGGTGAATACCTGGCGCGTCGGATCGGAGTCGAGGCAGCCTTTATCTCGTGCGGCGCCGCAAGCGGCGTTCAGTTGTCGGCGGCGGCGTGTCTGACCGGGACGGACCGGGACAGGGTGGCCGGGTTGCCCGGGACAGACGGTAAGAACGAGTTCGTGATCAGTTCGGTGGATCGGCATACCTACATCCACCAGGGGATCGAGCTCTGCGGGGGAACGCTTGTCCGAGCTGGCACGGATGACGGCGTGACGACCGAAGACCTTCTGGGCGCCGTCACCGAGCGCACGGCCGCGGTCGTGCACTTCCTTGGGAAGCAGACACGCGAACAGCTCGAGGAAGTCATCGTCGGTTGTGATCCGCTGGGTGTCCCCGTCATCGTCGATGCTGCCGCTCAACTGCCGCCGCGCTCGAACCTGATTGAGATCGTGGGCCTGGGGGCCAGCCTCGTAAATTTTAGCGGAGGGAAGGGGATCGGGGGACCCCAGAGCAGCGGGCTTGTGCTGGGCAAGAAGGCGTTCGTTGACGCGGTTCGTCTCAACGCCAGTCCCAATAGCGGGATCGGTCGAGGGATGAAGGTCGGTAAGGAAGAGATCCTGGGGTTGGTTACGGCCGTGGATCGTTTCCTGAAAGGAAGCGACAGCGACGACCGGACCTCGTGGGAACGCCAAGCCTCGCTGATCGTTCAGTCGGTTAAAGACTGCGACGGCGTTTCTGGCGAAGTGCTTCGTGAGGGACAGCCTGCTGCGCCGGATTTCGCACCGCGAGCCTACCTGACGTTCACGGGACCGGACCGCATTCCCACGACATTGAAATCACTCAAGAAAGGGGATCCGTCGATTGTCGTCCGACGCTCGGGCGATCAGATCATCGTGGATCCTATGACCATGCGTCCCGGCGAAGAAGAGATCGTCGCGGAGCGTCTCAAGGATATACTGACATGAAGACTCGGTCGTTGATGCTGGTGCTGATAGCCGCCCTCCTGACCGTGGGCGCCGGAGAAAAGGAGCAGAGCGTGATCTGGGAACTGGACAACCTGGAAGAGATCGGCGGGCATAAGGTCAAGGTCGTCGGAGAGCCGAAGGTGATCGACACGCCCTATGGCAAGGCGATCGAGTTTGACGGAATCGACGACGGGATCTTTCTGGACGTCCATCCCCTGGCCGGTATGACCGAGTTCACGGTCGAGGTGGTCTTCCAACCTTACATGGACGGTGTCGTGGAGCAGCGCTTCTTCCACATGCAGGAGTACGGGACGTCGGAACGTGTGATGTTCGAGACCCGGCTGACCGAAGAGGATGACCTCTGGTATCTCGACACGTTCATGCAGACGGGCGGCAAGAACAACACGATGCTGGCGATCGGGGACAAGCACGAGATCGGTCCGTGGTATCACTCGGCCATCGTGGTCGACGGGGAGACGTTCAAGCACTATGTGAACGGTCAGATGGAGCTCGGCAAGGAAGTGCCGTTCGTTCCACAGAAACCGGGGGAGACCTCCTTCGGGGTCCGGCTGAACAAGATCTGGTGGTATAAGGGGGCGATCCGGAAGGCTCGATTCACGCCGCGGGCGATGTCCCCGAGCGAATTCCTGACCGCCGAGGACTAGGATGTCGATCGAAGTTAAAGACGTTCAGATGCACGTGCTGAACATGCGCACGCGATTCCCTTTCAAGTATGGGATCGCGTCCCTTGTCGCACTGCCGCATCTGTTCGTCCGAGTCGACGCGGAGATCGATGGACGGAGAGCAGTAGGGGTAGCTGCTGACGGACTTCCGCCGAAGTGGTTCACGAAGAATCCGGAAGCTCCGTTCGAGTCGGACCTGGACGAGATGCTGGCCGTGATCGGGAACGCGACGAAGCTTACCGAGGATTCGGAGACATCCGGATCGGTATACGAGCTCTGGCAGCACATCTACGAAGGGCAGTCATCCTGGGCAGCATCGATGGCCTATCCACCCCTTCTGTGGGGCTTTGGCGTTAGCCTGGTAGAACGTGCGCTGATCGACGCGTTCTGTCGTGCGCAGGAAACGACGTTCGCGAACGCTGTCCGGGAAGACGGTCTCGGTGTCAACCTGGGGGCGATCCACCCGGAACTCGGTGGGACGAAGGCCGCAGAGTTTCTCCCAGCCGATCCGCTGTCTGACATCTGCGTCAGGCATACGGTCGGTCTCGCCGACCCGCTCACAGCCGCCGACATTCAGGAGGAGGATCGGCTTACAGACGGGCTGCCGCACTCACTCGAAGAAAACATCCAGACCTACGGCCTGACGCACCTTAAGATCAAGCTCTGCGGCGATGCCGATGCAGATCGGGCGCGTCTCAAGCAGATCGCGGGTTTAATGAGCGGTCGGCAATGTGAGTTTACGCTCGATGGGAACGAGCAGTATACCGAGCTCGCGCCCTTCCGCGCGCTCTGGGAAGCGATTCGGTCCGACACGGAACTCGATGCTTTTCTCGGTGGCCTCATCTTCGTTGAGCAGCCACTTCACCGGGACGTCGCATTGAGCGACGAGGCGCAGGCGGTGTTGTCCGACTGGGGGGATTGTCCACCCATGATCATCGACGAGTCGGACGGCTCGCTCGACAGCTCCAGGCGGGCTCTGGAATGTGGCTACGTCGGGACGAGCCATAAGAACTGCAAGGGGATCTTCAAGGGAGTCGCGAATGCGTGCCTGATGGCCAGACGCGCGACCGAAACGGGAATCCCTCACATCCTCAGCAGTGAAGATCTAGCCAACGTGGGTCCGGTCGCGCTGACCCAGGATCTGGCGGTATTGGCTACGCTTGGCATCTCGCATTCGGAACGGAACGGTCATCACTACTTTGCCGGGCTCAGTATGTTCCCCGACGATGTTCAGAGCCAGATCGAGTCCCACCACGGTACCCTTTACCGCTCGGAAGGCGCATTCCCAACCCTTGCCGTGACCGACGGACGCCTTGACGTGTCTTCGGTCGTGATGGCTCCGTTCGGATACGCCTTCGATCTCGATACCACGCGATACACGCCGCTCGACGAGTGGTCCGCCGATTCACTCGATCTATAGCCTGCCGATGTCATCAGTCGATTGGAATCAAGTGAAGGACGAGGTGACCGGGTTCCTCCAGGATCTGGTCCGCTTCGACACGACGAATCCACCCGGCAACGAGACTCTCTGTGCGAACTATATCGCCGAGGTGCTCGAACGTGAGGGGATTTCGTCATCGGTAACCGAGTCTGAACCGGAACGGGGTAACGTCGTGGCTCGTCTTGATGGCGGGGATCAGGAGACACTGATGCTCCTGGGCCATACGGATGTCGTGGCGGCCGAACCCGAACACTGGACCCATCCGCCGTTTTCAGGCAAGCTTGTGGACGGCACCATCTGGGGGCGGGGCACGCTCGACATGAAGGGGATGGTCGCGGCCGAGTTGATGATCTTCCTGCTGATGCATCGACAGAGGATCAAGCTGAATCGCGATCTCGTGTATGCGGCCACCGCCGACGAGGAGGCCGGGAAAGGGCACCACGGGATCGGGTGGCTGATCGACAATCATCCTGATATGGTCGACACCCGGTATGTGTTGACGGAGGGTGGTGGAGCCGATATCCAGATCGGTGGATCTCAGTTCTTCACCGTCCAAACCGGACAAAAGGGCATCTTCCGGTTCCTTCTGAAGGCGAAAGGACGTCCGGGTCACGGATCCGTCCCACACGACGAGAACGCAGTGGTCCGGTTATCGCAGGCCCTCGCGAGGTTGGGCACCGAACGATTCCCGATCCATCCTTCGCCAACGCTCAAGGCCTTCCTGGAGGGGATTGCGGATACGCAGGATGAACAGACTGCGTCTCACCTCCGCGGTGTACTGGATCCAGAGCAGTCCGACGACGCGCTGCTCCGTACGCCTTTCGATAACGATACGATCGCCAGTATCCGGTCGCTCCTAAGGAACACGCTGTCCCCGACGATGCTGGATGCAGGGAGCAAGATCAACGTGATCCCCGGTGAGGCGGTCGCGTGGGTGGACGGTCGACTCGCGCCCGGTCAGACGGATGAGACCATCCTCGCCGAAATCGAGCCGCTGCTTGGGGAAGACGTTACGGTCGAAGTGGATCAGTATAGTCCGCCGATAGAGGCGACCATCGAATCTCCGCTGTATGAGACGATTGTAGACGTTGTGGGCAGCCACGAACCGGACGCACGGGTGATTCCCGCGCTTATGACGGGCGGGACCGATGCGAAGCATATACTGCCGAGACGACCCGATACGCTCGTTTATGGGTTTATGCCGATGAAGCAGAGGGAGGGGGAAGAGGAAGGCTCGCTGATACACGGCCACGACGAGCGGGTCACGGTCGAGAATCTGTTGTTCGCCACTCGCGTACTGTACGACGTGGTGATGGAGTTCTGTACGGACTGAAGGGAGTTACGATGAAAAGGATCATACTTGCAGGGCTGCTTGGATTCACCGTCTGGGCGTGTGCTCAGGACTCAGCACCCAAGCCGGATGCGGGTAACACCTCAAACGCAGCGTATCTCGAAGGTGAGTCCCTCAATCTGGGGGGCATCAGCGTCACCTCACCCGCGGCCTGGCAGTCACAGCCGCCGAGTTCTTCTATGCGGAAGGCGCAGTTCGTACTGCCCGGCCAAGGTGGTGGTGGGGACGCCGAGTTGGTCGTGTTCTACTTTGGGGCCGGAAATGCGGGATCCGTCGAGATGAACCTCCAGAGATGGAGAGGCCAGATGAAGGGAGCCGAGGGTGAGACGACCAAGGGAACGGTCAACGGGATGCCCGTGACCACACTCGACGTGTCAGGGTCGTATGCGGCCTCTATGGGGCCGATGATGCAGTCTGGGCCTGAGAAGTCCGGCTACCGGATGGTGGCGTCGATCGTGGAGAGTCCTGCAGGCGCTTACTACTTCAAGCTGACGGGACCACAGGAAACGGTGAGTCACTGGAAGCAGACGTTCGACCAGTTTATTGCCAGCGCAAAGGCGTCCTGATGGCTGCCAAGGTTCTGGTGACGGATTACGCGTGGTCAGATCTCGATGTCGAGCGTTCCGTCTTGGATGAAATCGGCGCGGAACTGATCGACGCTCCGGATGGCGAGGAGGAGACCCTGGTCGCGCTGGCGGAGGGGTGTGTTGGTATCCTGACATGCTGGGCCCAGACGACACAGAACGTGATCGCCTCGGCGCTCCCGGATCTGAAGGTTGTTGTGCGGTATGGGGTCGGGCTGGACAACATTGCGATACCGTATGCGACCGAGAATGGTATTCCGGTCGCCTACGTACCGGATTACTGCTTTGTCGACGTGGCCGAGCACGCCATGGCCCTAATGCTGTCCTTCGCTCGCAAGATAACACCCTTCGACCGGTCGATTCGATCGGGTTCGTGGAACATCCAGGATCGCGTTCCCCTGAACCGCGTGACCGGCCGCACGCTCGGCCTGATCGGCTTCGGCCAGATCGCCCAACAGATGGTTCCCCGAGCGAAGGCATTCGGAATGCGGGTGATCGCCCATTCTCGGTCGCTCACCGATGAGGGGGCGGCAGAGGCGGGTGCCGAGCGAATGGATCTCGATACCCTTCTGTCGGAGTCGGATTTCGTCTCGATTCATACGCCGCTGACTGACGAGACCCAGGGGATGATCGGCACGGACGCCCTGAAAGCGATGAAACAGACGGCGTTTCTGATCAATACCTCCCGTGGTGACGTGATCGACGAAGCTGCGCTTCTGGATGCTCTAAAGGCTGACGAGATCGCGGGGGCGGCGCTCGACGTGCGGACACAGGAGCCGCCCGTCGAAGGAGATGAACTGCTGACGCTCGACAATGTGATTCACACCCCGCACGCCGCCTTCTACTCGACGGAGTCTCTCGTAGAGTTGCGATCGAAAGCCGCAAACGAGGTGAAACGTGTTCTGACGGGCGACGAGCCCATCCAACTTGTGAACCCGGAATATCGAGACGCCGGTTAACCGGCAGCAACGGAAGGCAAAGATGAGCAAGCCCAAGATTGGCATTCTCGTTCCGACGACGCTCAGGGAACGTATCCTGAGCGCTTCGGACCTGGAGAAGCTCCAGTCGTTCGCAGACGTAGAGATCAACCCGAGCGACGAGAACTTCACTGAGGACGAAGCGGCAGACTTCCTCGCGGATAAGGACGGCGCGATGTCCAGCTGGCGGGTGACGAACCTGACTCCGGCCATCCTGGAGAAAGCCCCTGGGCTGAAAATCTGGGCGTATGGCGCCGGAACGTTGAAGGGGAAAATCTGCGAAGAGGCGTGGGAGAAGGGCGTGGTCGTTACCAGTGCTGCACCCGCGATCGCCGATGACGTCGCGGAGCTGACGCTGGGATTTATAACAGTCGGGCTCCGGCGCGTGGTCCAGTATATGCGAGAGATGCAGGCGAACGAGCCCGCGCTCAAGCCCCTGTCACGGTCGCTCTTCCGACGGACGGTCGGGGTGATCTCCGCTAGCCAGGTCGGTCAGCGGGTGATGCGGCTGCTCAAACCGTATGACGTTCGGATTCTGCTCTACGATCCCTTCATGCCCGAGGATCGGGCTCGCGACGAGTTCCGTGCTGAGCTGGCGGATCTAGAGACGATCGCCAAAGAGAGTGATGTGGTCACAATCCACGCGCCCAAGCTCGAAGCGACCTACCACATGTATAACGGCGCCCACTTCAAGATGATGAAGGACGATGCCGTGTTCGTGAATACGTCACGCGGAGACAACATCGACGAAGCGGCGCTGATCGAGGAGCTCGAGAAGGGGAGGCTGTTCGCTTTCCTGGATGTCACGAGCCCCGAGCCGGCTGTCCCGGAGAGTCCGCTACGCCAGCTGCCGAACTGCGTCCTGACGCCCCACGTCGCCGGCCAGCAATCCTATCGCATTGGCGATCTCGTGGTCGAGGAGATCAGGCGTTGCTTCTCGGGTGAAGAACAGAAGTTCCGGGTCACTCGGGATATGCTAGATCGGCTCGCGTAGTAGGGTTCGGGATAGAAACACTTGATGACCGACTCGGGCTCCCCCTCCCTTACGTAGTGGGAGAGGGAGTCTGGCGGACATGCTTTAAGGTCCGCTAGACGGGTGAGCGCCAAAGCGTATGGGGAGGGTTGCGTGGCTGAGTTCGCACCGCAGGATGGTCAGACGATGCTGTTCATCGGTGACAGCATCACCGATTGTGGTCGGAGAGGCGCGGAGGCGCCGCTGGGGATCGGGTATGTCCGGCTGTTTACCGAGATGGTGACGGCGGCCTACCCCGATCGGGTGATCCATTACCTGAACAAGGGTATCGGCGGCAACCGGATCACCCACCTGAAGGAACGCTGGCACGATGACGTCTTTGCGAATGAACCTGACCGGATAACGATCAAGATCGGGATCAACGACCTCCACAGCGTGCCGCGGGAGGCTGTGGACCCGGTTCCGCCCGACCAGTTCGATTCGATCTATGGTGAGTTGCTGAGCCAGACATCGGACAAGCTCGGGTGCCCCATCACGCTGCTGACCCCCTTCTACATCTCCACAGACAAGACTCGCGACACTTTTCGCCGCAAGGTCCTCGACTTCATCCCCGAGTATATCGCTGTCGTTGAACGAATGAGCGAACAGTTCAGCACCGGCCTCATCCGTCTCCACGACATCTTCCAGAATCAGCTTAACGACCGCGACGCCGAAACCTTCTGCCCCGAACCCGTGCACTCCAACCGCACCGGCCACCTGGTCATCGCCAGATCCCTCTTCGACTCACTCCACGACTAGGGTTTTGGTTGCCCCCCGCCCCAAGCGGGAAGGTGGGGAGTCGGGTAGCCCGCGCTCTTCGGGGAAGCGTGGTAGGTGGAAAAAAAAGGCCATCACCAAGGTACCCGGGTAGGTTCCAACCGGGATGACGTGCAATCGGGCCTGAATCAACATCCGACGATGTTGGACCGGAAAGCATTACAGGGCCGGCAATAGTTAGGATGACAACCTGGGATACCTGGGCAACGGCCAGGTGAACAAAAGATAGCTCAACCTCCCCTCCATACCAACCCCTAGCTGGAGCCTCCCGAGATGGTCCTTCTGCTGACCTTCCTGCTCACCTTGCCCGGCTTCTCTGCAGCCCAAACGCTGGCTGAACGGCTGGGATACAAAGCAACCGACAAGCTCCTGATCGCGAATGCCGATGATGTGGCCATGTCACACGGAGCCAATGCCGCGACTATTGACGGTATGGAGAACGGTCAGATCACGAGCGGAAGCATCATGGTTCCCTGAGATTGCCAGATACGCCCGCGAACATCCGGAAGCTGATTTCGGCCTTCACCTGACGCATACGAGCGAGTGGAGACGATACAAGTGGGGCCCTGTAAGCGACACGGAGGCCGTGCCTGGGCTGGTGGACTCCCTCGGCTATCTCCGGAGGGGGATCGAATCCATCTACAAATACGCCACACCTGCGCAGGCGAAGATAGAGGCGCGTGCTCAGATCGAACAGGCTCTACGTGCTGGAATCGATGTCACGCATCTCGATTCACACATGGGAACTCTGTAGTATAGCGCCGCCTACCACGAGCCCTACCTGGAACTCGCGAAGGAGCAGCAACTACCCATGCGTGTTGCGTCGCACGAGACGCTTGCGGAACTGGCCCCTGATCGCAGGGGTCGTGTGCGAGAGGCTGGCGTGGTCTTTCCTGACTACCTGATCCACGAGGAGAGCATAGAGGAGCCGAAACGGGAGTACTGGCTCCGGACCGTATCCAGCCTGAAGCCCGGTGTTACGGAGCTGTATATCCATCCGGCGAAAGCGTCCGATGCCCTAAAGCAAATGACCAGCTACTGGCACGTCCGGGCCGACGAGTACAAGCTGTTCACGAACGATCCTAAGATGCTGGCTGTCCTGAAGAAACACGATGTCAAGCTGATCGGTTGGCGAGCGCTGAGGGATCTGCAGAGAGGGGAGAGGTAGACCGACGATAGGCATCCCCAGCCGAAGGCCGGGGGCGAGAAGGAGGCCCTAGTTCCAGATTTGCTCGAACACACGCATAAAGCTCTCCCCCAGGATCAGTCGCAGGTCTGCTTCCGAATAGCCGCGCTCCAGCAACGCCTCAGTGATAGAAGGGAAGACAGTTGCGTCGCTGATGAGGGTACCACCGCCGTCGAAGTCCGAACCGATCGCGACGTGCTGAGGACCGACCAGTTGGGCGGCGTGGTCGATGTGATCGATGAACCGGTCGAACGTCGGGTTCTCCGCGTCGACGAACCTGGGCACGAAGGTCATCGCCATGACACCCCCGTTCTGGGCCAGCTGACGGATCTGATCGTCGTCGAGGTTCCGTGGGTGGTCACAAAGCGCGGCGCAGGTCGTGTGGGAGTTGATGATGGGGGCGTCGACCGTATCGAGGACGTCTCTGAATCCGGCGGGACTCAGGTGGGCAACGTCGACAGCCATCCCGATTCGGTTCATCTCTTTAACCAGAGCGACGCCGAATGTGGTCAATCCACCACCGGTTCGAGATTCATCATTCCCGTCTGCCGCGCGGCTGCTTGTGTTATGCGTCAATCCCATGGACCGGACCCCAACGCGATGCAGCATACGGAGGACATTGAGGCTCCCCTCCGTCGCGTCACTGTTCTCGACTGCCATGATGACCGCGCGTTTCCCGTCCGCCTTTGCCTGGCGGATGGCGTTTGCCGTGAGGGCGAGCGTTGCAGCACCCTCCGAGCACTCGACCTCGACGTCTAGCGCCCCGAGGGCGTCGATCGCGTAGATCAGGTGGTTGTTCCGGGCGAGGGTGACATCGATCGCGAAGAGGGCGGCATCGATGCCACCAGATTGCATCAGCGGGAAGTTGATCTGGATGTCGATATCGGCCGCAGGTGAGGCGAGATGTCCGCGCAGATAGCTGACGATACCCCTGGTTTGTGCCAGAAACGGTCCGCCTGAGAGGTTCGAGGTCCCGCGTCTCTGATGAGAGACAATGGTGTCGTTGTGCCCGTCGATGACGAGCGCATCTTCGTGTAGTTCTCTGGCTTCCATCAGGTGGTCTCCGGCGTAAGATGGTGGTCGACTGAGGATATGATTCACTCGAACAGGGCGAAACACAAATGGGGGAAGCAATGGCTGAACGGCCGAACATCATTCTGATCATCACCGACCAGCAGCGATACGACACGATCAACGCGCTGGGGTATCCCTATGTCGACACACCGAACCTGGATCGGCTGGTCCACGAAGGTGTGACTTTCGAGAACTGTTTCATCACGGCACCGTCTTGCGCACCCGCACGAGCCAGTCTGTTTACCGGGTACTACCCCCACACGACAGGGATCCACAAAAACGGTGATCGCTGGACGCGCTCCTGGGTGGAGCATCTGAATGAGTCAGGCTACCACTGCGTGAACGTGGGCAAGATGCACACCGCACCGTTTGAGACCCCGCTTGGGTTCCACGAGCGGTATGTGGTCGAGAACAAGGATCGCTATCTCGAGGGTCGATACTACTTCGATGAATGGGACAAGGCACTTGCGTCGCAGGGTCTGGTGAAGCAGCAACGCGAACTGTATCGCCGACTGCCCGACTACAACGACCGGCTTGGGGCCTTCGAGTGGAAGCTGCCGCGGTATACCCATCCTGATGTTTTCGTCGGGAACACCGCTCTGTGGTGGCTGGATCGAAAACCAGTCGACAAGCCCCTGTTCCTGGAGATCGGATTCCCCGGGCCACACCCGCCATACGACCCCACGGAGGACGACGCAGAGCCCTATCTCGATCGCGACTTCCAGATCGACGAGGTGTTGGACGAGGATCTAAATGGACAGCCACCACCGTTGCAGGCGATGCGTCAGCACAACTGTGATGTCGACCACGACTCGGTCGTCCATCAGCTTGAACCGACACAAGAACAGCGCCAGAGACAGCGCGCCTACTACATGGCAAACGTGAGCATGATCGATGAGATGGTTGGGAAGATTCTGGACAAGCTCGAAGAGAAAGGCCTGTTGGAGAATTCTGTCGTGATGTTCACGTCCGACCACGGCGACTGTCTTGGCGATCACGGTCACAGCCAGAAGTGGACGATGTATGACACGATCACGCGTGTTCCCACGATTGTTCGTTCAACGAATCACGCCGGTGGGCGTAGACATAGCGGGCTCTGTCAGTGGATGGATTTGGGACCAACGATCCTGGAATTGGCCAGGATCACGCCCTCGGAGACTATGGAGGCAGAGTCGCTTCTGCCAGTGCTGGAGGGGGAGGATGTCTCCGGGAGACCCTATGTATTCTCGGAGCACGGAAGGGACGGGATCCTGCAGGAGACCGAGTTCATGACGATGGTTCGGAGTCAGGAATGGAAGCTTGTCCACTTCCTTGGGGAGGATTTTGGGCAGATGTTCGACCTGAAGGAGGATCCTGGAGAGATCAGGAATCTATGGGATGATCCAGCGCACGCGGGTCAGAAGCAGCAACTGCTGGACGTGATGCGGGATTGGCTGTTGGAGAGCAATGTGCAGGCGAAGAACTGGGCCGAAGACTACAGATGATTGAGATTTGATGATAAAAGACTGATGATTGGGGAAACCCATCAGTCCTGATCCTCTCCCACACGGTCGCGTCGGGCCAGGCGCCAGTGGTAGAGATAGACGGGAAGGCCGACCAGGATGAAGCTCAGGTTGCTGGCGGCTTCACGATGACGACGGGCTTGTACCGGGTCTATGGTATTGCGGCGACTTCGCCAGGCTTCGTAGTCTTCCTCCCATTGCCTCATAGCGGTAGAGTCACGCAGGACGGCTCTCGTCTCTCCGTCAATACGCTCGGCTGAGGGTAACCCGTAGGGTTTGGGGGGCCTCTCCCGATACAACCGCTGCTCGTCGTCGGCGTGCGTGAAGATGAATGTTCGGAGACCCATCGACACGAACCCGGAACTACCGATCAGGACGAGGATGATCCCGATAAGCGAGAGCAGATAAAGGTAGATGGCGCGGATAAGGCTGATCTTTGGCATGTCGTGTCTCGGGTCGAGAGTCTTGAGGATGAAGGTTCAAGAAAAAATGTGGAGCTATGCGGCCCGATTCAGCCGTCGAGGTGAATACTAGGGTCCGACGCGTGACAGCCAATGAGCAAGCTGAGTGAACAGATCTTGCGGATCGAGGACGCATACGCCGAGGTGGATAGGGAAACAGCTGCGTTTGCCAGGGAGAGCGACCTGGGCTGTCCTGACGGCTGCGGTGCCTGCTGCACAGATCCGAATGTAGAGGCCACGGTGTCTGAGCTTCTCCCGATGGCCGAAACGGTCTGGCGAGCAGGTCGGGCGGAGGAAGTGATAGCGTGGATCGAGGACGGGGGAGAGGGCAGTGCGTGCTTTGCCTATCAGGCGTCGTCCCCGGATGGCCGTCAAGGAAAGTGTGGGTTCTACGAATCGCGTCCACTTGTGTGTCGACTGTTTGGGTTCTCCGGGAATCCCGACAAGAGGGGCACGCTCAGGCCCGCGCTGTGCTGGCTGATGCAGTCTGAGACGCCGGATGACTGCCAACGCGTGAAAGATCGCGTTCGAGGGGAAATGACGATTCCAGACGGACCTGCCCACGCGATGAAGCTGTTCGGCGAAACCGGTGATACCTTGCGGATGCCGATCAATCAGGCAATCCGCAAGGCAATCGATCGGGTCTATCTCGCCCGCTTGGAAGGCTGATTAGGCCAGCGCTTCCTTCAGTGCGTCAAAGCCGCCCTGGAACACGCCGTTTCCGACGAGTTCGCGCATGTCGTCTTCCGCGTCGGTGTCGAATTCGGCCGACCACTCGATAAACGTTAGATCCCCATCCGTGATTTCCGTCAACTTCAGCTTGGCGACATACCCTACAACCGGCATTGGTGATTCGAGGATCGAGTAGGTGTAGTAGTACTCGAGGTCACTGTATGCCAGGAGCTGCTCGCGAATGTTCCCGCCATCCTGGAGGTTGAAGTTTCGGATACAGCCTACCTGGTCGCTAGGCCCACCGTCTTCGATCTGACTGTCTGCCACGGCGGGATGCCACGCCGGCAAGGCGTTAAAGTCCCTGATACTCTCCCAGACGCTGTAAATGGGCGCGTCGATCACTGAGCTCTTGTAGATCTTTATCATGTATCCCTCCTCAGGGTTCTAGTAACTATTCCAGCATTCCTCGAGCAAGCTTTCAACTTCTTCTGCGATCACGTCAAAACGGGCATCGGAAGGCACGTTGGTGACGATCCGCTTGATGTGCGTGCGGCACACGGTTGCGGGCTACGAGGGGGCCTGGCTCGAGGCACGTATCGCTTCGTCAGCGGCGAGGATATCCTGTTCACGCTTCAGCTCGATCCCATACAGGTCTTTCAGAATGCGTCCGACGACCCAGTTTATCGAGGTGTTGATCGTCGCCTGATAGGCGGCCCAGAACGCCTTTGCCCGTGTTGCCGGTCGGAGCGTCTTGGCGTTGGCCGGGTATCCGCGCGCAGCTCCCGGATGAACCAGAAGTAGTGGCCGATATCCCAGAAGTTCTGGGCGGGAAGGGCGGTCGTCTTCAGGTGCGTGTGGGTATCGAAGACGGGAAGGGCGTTGATTTCGTCGTGCAGCGTTCGTCTAGCCACATCAGTACACTGGCGACATTCGTCTAAACCAGCCACGGACTGGATCGCCAAGCGCCTCCATGTGTTGATCCATACGTGCCATCAGGTCGGTCTGGATGTTTGCGTATGCGGGATCGCCGAATCTGTTGTCCAGCTGATAGGGGTCTTTCTCGAGGTCGTAGAGTTCACCGATATCGTTCGGGTTGAACGTGAACTGGTGAGATCGCGTCCGGACCATCCGCTGGTTCGGAGTGGTGAAGTGGTTGTTGAACACGCAAAAGACGTCTTCTCGACCGCTTGGCGTGTGGTCGCCTTTCATGGCGGTCTCGAAAGACTGACCGTCGAGGTGCTCAGGAACGTCTAAACCAGCCGCCTCGATGATCGAGCAGGTGATCTCCTGGAGATAAACGAAGTCGTCGTTGACGGACCCGGGGTTCGAGCATTCAGGGTGGGATACGACGAGCGGAATCCGGTAGATCTCGTCATACATGAACTCGCCCTTCTCGATCAGTTTGTGGGCGCCAAGACAGTCTCCGTGATCCGCTGTGTAGATGACGATGGTGTTGTCAGCTTGACCGGTCTCTTCCAAGGTGGCGAGGATGCGGCCGACCTGATCGTCGATCAGCGTGCAGTGTCCGTAGTATCGTGACGCGATCTGCTGGAAGCCTTCCCAGCCGTAGTCTCCAAGTCCCCACATTCGCTCAATTATGCTCTGTACGCGAGGTTTGTCCTCGAAAGTTTCGCAGTAGCTGGGATGTTCCGGGATCTCTGAAGGCTCATACATCGAGAAGTATGGCTCGGGAATCAGGCAGGGCGTGTGGGGGCCCCAGAAGTTCGTCCACAGGAAGAAGGGCTCGTCCCCTCCGGAAAGCTCCCGGATCACCCGGTTGGCCTCCTCGGCCACGAAATATTCGATACAACTCTCAACGGGTCCATCGTGCAGCGCGTACATTTCCTGGGATTGGCATCCAGGATTGGTGCCCACATATCTGTCGGTGACCTCTGGGGCGTAGCCATGCTCCTTCAGATACTCTTCGTAGTAGTTCGGCTTGTTCTTCGGGGGGAGACCAAATTGCAGACCGGGCAAAACCTGTGATCCGGGGAACGCATAGCCAATAAAGTCCTTCCCAACGAAACCGAGATCGCTCGGACCGCAAGTGTCATCGACGTGCCACTTTCCGGCATAACCGGATCGATATCCCGCTGTTTCGAGGTAGTGGTTGATCCCCTTGACGCCCTCCTTGATGCTGAGACCGTTCCCGGTCACACCGTGCTTGTGCGGATAGAGTCCCGTGTAGAAAGATGCTCGTGCGGGCGAGCAAATGGCAGTGGGCGTGAAGGCGCCGTCAAACCGGACGCCACGCGCCGCGATCGAGTCGATGTGTGGCGTTTTGACGATTGGGTTGGTGCCGTAGGCGGACACGGTGTCGATCCGCTGCTGATCGGTCATGATGACCACGATATTCGGTCGGTCGGGCATGGGTCCTTCTTTGTGTCGGTTAGGTCGTATCTGGAGCGAGAATGATAACGTCTGCCGTGGGGGTCGGCAACGGCTCGCCACGCTTGACATCAAGCATGTTTTCGGTATCTAGGTTGCGCAGGGGTCTATCCGGACAATCTGACGAGTGAACGAGTGGAGGCCATTGTGGCAGACTTGAAGCTAACAGTGTATGCGGGCCCACACGGACGGGTGTATTGCCCCGTGTCAACCGTGGTCGAAGCCCCTGAAGGTGTGGACAGCGCGCAACTCAAGACAGAGGGCGGCAAAGAGGTTGGTTGTCAGGCCCGTCGGGTAGATGGTGGACTCCATCTGGCGTGGATCGTGGACGATCTGGCCGCCGACGCCGAGCAGGTGTATGAGGTTACGTTCGGTGGTGATGGCGGGGGAGAAGGCGTTTCTCTGGATCAAGGAGCGGAATCGATCGATGTGCGGATCGGTGGGGATCACTTCACGACTTACACGTTCGGCGGTGACATCGTCAGGCCGCGTCTGCATCCGCTGATCGGCCCCCACGGCGATCCGGTTACGCGACCGATGGCGACGAAGGGAGACGGGAAGGATCATCCACATCATCGCTCGATATGGATCTCTCACGGGTGCGTGAATGGTTGGAACAACTGGGCTGAGGGGGATGGTCATGCCTGGACCCGCCATCGTGAGTTCGAGTCTGTCGAGAGTGGTCCTGTCTACGGACGAATCGTTGCGATCAGTGACTGGACGGGTGGGGACTACTACCGCGGTGAGCACAAGTCGAACCTGTTGGTCGAAGAGCGAGCAGGATGGACGTTCTACAATACCCCAGGTGATGTGCGTATCATAGACCTGACCGTCACCTTGACGGCACCGGAGATCGACGTGCTGTTTGGCGATACCAAAGAGGGTGGACTGGCGTCCCTGAGGGTCGCTGAGTCTATGGAAGTGCGAGCTGGTGAGGGCGGCATGATTGAAAACGGCAACGGTGGGACCAACGAGGACGAAACTTGGGGTAAGCGCGCGCCTTGGTGTCACTATTCCGGTCCCGTCAACGGAAAGCGGGTGGGGATCGCGATTATGGATCACCCGGATAGCTTCAGACACCCGACCTGGTGGCACGTTCGCAATTACGGCCTGATGACGGCTAATCCTTTCGGGTGGTCACATTTCTATGGTGACGAATCGAGACGGGGCAACCACGTTCTCGAGGCCAATCAGTCGCTGACGGGCATTTATCGCTACTACATCCACGCCGGAAACGCGAAGGAAGGGAAGGTCGGAGAGGCCTATCACGATTTTGCGAACCCACCGGTTGTCGACGTCGGTTAGGGTGCTCGAGACCGCTAAGACCCTTGGTCAGATCCTGACTGAGCGTGGCGAGACGATCAGTGTGGCGGAAACCACGACGGGTGGGTTGATCAGTGCGATGATCGTCGCAGTCCCTGGTAGCTCCGCCTATTATGACCGGGGGGTGGTGGCATACAGTAAGGCGTCGAAGATCGACTCGCTGGGTATCGAACCGGAGGCGCTGGATCGCCACGGGGCGGTCAGTGAGGAGACTGCCCAGCTGCTCGCGGAATCGGTGCGGCGTCTCGCCGGGACGACCTACGGTCTTGGGGAGACTGGTATCGCGGGGCCGATCCAAGGGAGGTCGCCGAAACCCATCGGGACCGCGTATGTCGCTCTGGCAGGTGAGGGTGGGACTCAAGTGTTAACGTTGGCTCTGGACGTTGATCGCGAGGGGATACAGCGTGGTATTGGCGAGCAGGCGATCAGCTTTGTCGTCGATCAACTGAGATAGCCCGACAGATCTGCATAGAAAGAGGCGTGGTCACAGCGAGTGACCACGCCTCTTTCTATGCAGATAGGGCGCCGAAGTTCATCTCCATAGCGTCGATCAGTGACCAGCGGCGCAACTTTTATCCAGGCGCCGTACCCCGGTAGCCTGCCGGCAACCCCGGGCTGTCATTCTCAACTCCTTCAGGGTTGAGGCTTCAACTTGTACCTTTGTTCTGGTTCTTCTTCGTGCCTTCGTGCTGGGGTTTGTGCCTTCTGGTCCTAGTGGTTGTTCGCCCCTTTCGCAGCTTCGGCGATCCCTTCCTTCTCGTTGACCCGAGTCAGCAGGATGCCACCGATCAGGAAGAGCAGAATGATCGAGGAGACGCCGACCCGCTGTGATTTGAAAGCACGGGTTAGCTCTCCGATCATCAGCGGGCCGATGAATGCAGTGACCTTCCCTGAGAATGAGAAGAAGCCATAGTACTCGTTGACTTTCTGTTTTGGGACGAAGCGTCCCATGAGCGACCGACTTGCTGACTGGTTTGGACCTGCGAAGGTGCTGATCGTAACGGCCGAGATCCAAAAGAGCAGGCGGCTTTCTGCGGTTACTGCGCCGATTGCTCCAAGGAGGAATGCGGCGAGTGTGACATAGATCGTCGTCTTGCCACCGAACCGGTCGTCGATCGACCCCATTACGAACGCACCGATCCCCGCCGCCGAATTCATAACGATCCCGAAAACCATGATCTCTTCGAAGGTGAAGCTGAATGTTCCCGCGGCGTAGATACCGCCGAAGGAGAAGATCGCCACAAGCCCGTCGTTGTAGACGAGGCGCGCGATCAGGAAGCGCGTGATCTGCGGATGACTCCTAATGTCCCGGTAGGAGGCCAGCAGCATCCGATAGGGGTGGATCGTCTTGTCCGATTGGCTCGGCTTATTCTCCCGGAATGTGACGAACAGGGGGATACAGAAGATGGTGAACCAGACGGCGACGAGGAGGTTGGTGGCGCGGATGTTCTGCCCCGCTTCTTTTGTAAAGCCGAACCAGGGTGTGTTGGTGTTGACGAGAGCGACCATGGCGATGACCGTACTCAGGATACCCCCGACGTATCCGAGACCCCATGCCCATCCGGAGATGCGTCCGATGTTCGATTCGCTCGCGATGTCCGGGAGGAAGGCGTTGTAGAAGACGTTGCCCAGCTCGTTGGCTGTATTCGCGATCACGAAGATGGTCAGGGCGGGAAGGACCTGTCCGGCGACGGGGAAATACAACGCCACTGTCGCAAGGATGCACACGGTGGTGCTCCCCATGAGGAATTGTTTCCGGAGTCCTCGGCGATCAGCGATCGAACCTGAGAGAGGAGAGGCTAGCGCGACCGCAATGGCTGATATGGTGACTGCACGCGACCACTGACTCGATCCGATGATTTCGTTCTCGGCAATCGCCTTTGTGAAGTAGGTGCTGTAGACGAACGTCAGGACGATCGTCGCAAAGGACGAGTTGGCGAAGTCATACAGCGACCACGCGACGACTGTGCGTTTGTCCGCGCTCATCAGAAGTTCTGGTGGAATCGCATATACAGTGCCGAACCGCCTTCTGCCCTCGCATAGTCCGCTCTGACGATCGTACTATACCAATAGAGTTGTATCCCCAGCCCCAGTCCGACCTTCCAGTCCGAGGTAGGCCACTTCCCCCGTCCCAAGACCTGACCGACGTCGGCGAAGGCGTTGAGCCCGCCATACATCAGATGCCGTTTGGACAGACGGACCCCGAGCCAACGGATCTCGTGATTGGAGAGGAGCCTGACGTCGTCCCGGAACCGGTCGGCCGAAAGACCTCGGAGCGTCTTGCTGCTCCCGAGCTTTGGACGCTCGTAAAAGGGGACGTCCCCGAGGGTATAGGTGCCGCAGAATCTCTGAGCGAGAACGAATTGGTCGTTCAGCATCTTGAAGTGCCGATGCTCCAACGAGATCTCCCCGCCGTTGAAGTCCGCGCCGCCGCCGACCCCCCATTCGATCCCGACCTCCTGCAGACGGCCGCTCTTGCTGATGGTGTAGTCGTCACGCGTGTCATACCGGATCGCGCCGCCGAACTGAGCCAGATGGCCGCCGTCAAACCCGAGAGGGGCGATCGTCGTGATCACGCTTCTACCGGTGTGTGGGTCGATCAGGGTGGATCCGACCCGTAGCCGGATCTGTACCCGCCAGGGCTTCCTGAGGTCGCGAATCCACCGCAGCGTGAAGTAGACGTCGATCTGCTGGAAGGTCTTTTCATCCGAGGTGTAGCCTGCCAGGTCCGCGTCCGTCAGGTCCCCGAAGAAGTTCGCGGTCTCTTCCTTGTTGTATCGGAGAGACATCTGTAGCCGGCTGTTGGGGGAGATGTGTGGAAAGTCGGCACTTATCAGGTGGGCCCATTTCCCTTTGGTTGTGACGAACGCCTGCAGACTCAGGGCCTGAACATACGGAACCGAGCTGCCGTCGTAGTCGAACTGGGCTAGACGAAACCCGCCTCCCAGACCGTCGTCCGAACTGAACCCGGACAGGGGTAGAAAGGTAAATCGCCGGCCAACCGTCTCATACGCGTCCTCCGCGTGCGACGGCCGACCGGCGATCAACAGGGTGATCAGCAGGACAATCAATCAGAACTTCACGACGACACCACTCGACACCAGACGCCCGATCTCGGGAGCACCGATGAACTCCTTGTGTCTGTTGTCCAGCAGGTTGCTTGCGTTCACGCTGAGTGTCGCCTTGAACGTCGGGTTGTTGAGCGGCAGTGAATACTGGAACGCCACGTCGAGCGCGGTGTAGGAATCGACCGTGCCGACGTAAGCGCCCGAATCCATCGGAAAGGAATCGCGATACCGGAAGGTGGCCGAGGCGCCAAAGCCCCGTACCGGATCGTCGTAGCGCAGGCCGAGGTTGGCCTTGTGCTTCGGCGAGTTCAGGGCGATATCCGCGATGCCGTTGACGTTCTTGAAGATGTCCTTGTTAACGAAGGAGTAGTTCGCGGACAGCGTCCAGTAGTTCGGTGCAAAGTAGGTGAATCCCAAGTCCGTTCCATAAACCGTAACGTCACCGAAGTTCCGGTAGGTGACCGTGATGGCAGCCGGGTCTACGGCCTGTGTTGGTGTGATGGTGCCAAAAGGGATCGCCGCTGCCTGGCTGACAAACAGAGTGACCAGCTCATCCATTGGAGATCCGTTTGCGTTACCCCCCACGCCGAGCGCGGGATCGTCCAACGCGGCCAGGAACGCGGCCAACTCAGCGTTCGCCGGGTCTGCCAGCGCGGTACCGAACGCCGTCCCGAGCGCGCCGCTAAGAGCAGCCGGGTCGAGAAAGACGTTCGGCGTCTCGATCTTAAGTGGACCGACAAAGTCCTTGGTGTCGGTTCGGTAGAAGTCGGCGGTGAACAGCACCTTGTTGTTGATCAGCCCTTTATAGCCGACCTCGAATGTCTCCGTAATCGTGGGTTCGAGATTAGTGATATCGCTGACGATGTCCGCAGTGATCGGGACCGCATCGAACCCGGATGTCTGCACGTTCAGGACGCGGAGGCTGTTCTGCAGACCGGGCAGCTGGGCCGGAACGATGGCCTGGAAACCGGCGATCAGGCCGTCAACCACTATCGGTGCCTGGGCAGCGGCGGCGTCGGCCGGCAACCCTGCTCCAATCAGTTGCTGTGTCACCAGCCCGATCGCAACGGGTTGGATCTGGGGGATGAATCCGGCCAGAATCGCGCCCCGGGCGACCCCCCAGGACACGTTCGTGAATACCGGGTCGTGCAATTGGAGCTGCGTGGCGCGATCTATCCCCGCGACCGGTGCGTAAGGCGAGCGGTAGGTTGGAAGCCCGGAGCCATCGCGATTGAAAGTGAATCCGTTCAGAAGCCCTAGTGCACGGACGTCGATGGCGGGGCTGAAGCCGAGTGACGGCACGAACTGGGCCCCCAGCCCGCCCACGTCAAGTATACTGACCAGGTCGAGGAACAGGTTATTACTCGTGGGGGTAGAGAAGGCGCGGTTGTACGTAGCGCGCAGGGTCTGGTTCTCGTCGGGCTTGATACGCAGGGCGGCACGCGGTGAGAAGACGTCGTTGGCCAGGTGGTTGTGTGTGTCGTAGCGCCCCGCGAGCACCAGGTCGACCTGGTCGCTCAGGCTGGTCTCGCTCTGGAGGTAGGCGCCGTATTCGTTGATGTCGTCGTCGTTCTCGTGACGGCCGCTGACGGTCCCTTCTGTTACCGGACGGGTCCACAGGATGTCGCCGCCATACGTGAACTTCTGCCGGTCGCCCAGAAAAGCGGAGTGCTGGAGCTGGATGACGGACAGGGTCGACTTGTCGACGATCGGAGCGCCGGAGCGGAGCAGCCGGGTGCTGCCGGCGTCGCTCTTGTTGTAGAAGACCTGGGCGAACCAGTCTTTCCACAGCAGACGGCCCTGGAGATGTTGATACTTCCAGCCCTTCGCCTGGCCCGCACCGAGACCTGTCATCTCGATCAAGTCCGCCTGGCTCAGCCCGGCCGAGAAGATCAGTTCGGTGTCCTCGTTGGGGCGAAAGTCGAGCCGGGCCTCGCCCGTGAACTTTTCGAGGTCGTAGTCACGGGTGATCGTCTCGAGCGGGTCGGTATATTCCCAGTCATTCCCGGCATAGTACTGCCCGGAGATTTTGAAGCCGATCCGGCCGTCGACGGAGGAGGCGTGACGGAAGCTCGCATTGCGAAGACTGCGCTCGCCGCCCCCGAAGCCGATCGAGGTGCCTTCGGATCCGAAGGGAGAGCGAGTGATGATGTGCATCACGCCGTTCGCGCTGTTGGGACCATAGAGCGCCGAACCTGGACCGCGTACGAGCTCGATGCGCTCGATGTCCTGGTTGGTGACGGGGATGAAGCTGTTGACGTTGACGCGAAGTGACGGCACACGCCCGATACGGTTGTCCATCAGGGTCATCAGCGCGCCCGAGAAGACGTTGTTGAACCCACGTAGGACTGTGGCGTTCTGGACGAGCCCGGTCTTGGCGAAATCGACGCCACCTTCAGCACGTACGTTCTCGGCCACGTTGAGCGTGGGAACGTCTGCGAAGTCATCGCCGCTGACGACCGCCACAGAGGCCGGCGCATCCAGCACCTTCTCAGGGGCGCGGGATGCGGAAACGATGATCTGATCGCCCCTGAAGATGTCGCTCGACAGGACGAAATCGACCGTTACCGACTCCCCAGCCACGATGTCCACCATCTGTGACTTGGAGACGAAGCCGACGTAAGATGCTGTGACCTCGTATGTTCCGGCCGGGAGCGGTGAGACGGTGTAGGCTCCGTCCGTGTTCGTCACCCCCCGGGTCGGGGAGGACAGCGCTGACCCCGATACCTTGATGTTGGCGCCTGGAAGCGTGGCCCCCTGGACGTCTCGGACACTGCCTGTCAGTGTCCCGGTCGACTGCGCCCAACTCGGAGCCGCAACCAGTAAAGTCAGAACCAGTGACAGTAGTTTCATTGCACTCCCTCCAGAATGACGTTTCCCCAATCGTGCTTCAGTCCGCACAATATACGTCCCTAAAGGAAAAAAAATCAAATACTTATGTAAAACATGCACTGTCTGATCTAGATGGTCGGACCGACGCTATAGGTCGATTTTGGTCCAGACGAAGACGTTTCGAGTGGCGGCAGGGAAGAACGACGCGCCTTCTCCGTGCGTTTCATACAGTCGGTCGAGCACGTTGTTGATGTCGAGGCGTAACTCGAGCCGCTTCACACCCAGGACGGGACCGAGATCATAGGACAGGCCGACGTTCACGACCGTGTAGGGATCAACTTTGAGGGGATTGTATACGGCCGCCTGGCGAAGCTGCGGGTTCTGGCGGTTGTCCTCCGAGTTGTCCGTGTACTGTGTGCCCACATAACGGACCGAGGCGGATGCCCGGAATGCCTGTCGATCGAAAGTTGCTCGAAAGTTTGCGAGCACATCGGGGAATCCAGCGATCCGGTTCCCATCGTAGGAGACTGGGGCGCCCGTGTCGAAGACCGTGTAGGACTCGAAGGTGTTGCGTGAAAGGCTGAGGTTGCCCTGGAGGGTGAGGTCCGAGTGGGGTCGGACCACTCCTGAGAGCTCGATGCCCTTATGCAGTGTAGACTCGGCATTTCCCGTCACCGGCTGACCGAACTGATCGAGCTGGCCGTTCTTCACGACCTCGTCTTGGAAGTCCATCCAGAACAGGTTGACTGAGCCGCGCCAGCGTGTTCCGCTGTATGTCGCGCCGACCTCCAGGTTGTTCAGTCGCTCTGGTTTGGCGAGAGGACTGTCGAAGTCGAGCGACCCGTTCGCGCGCGTCTCGAACTCGGGCAATACACCATAGCTCGAACTCGCAGCGTCATAGAAATTGACGAGCCGTGGTTCTCGCGATGTTCGCGAAAGGCTCGCGTAGGTGTTGAGTCGGTCGGTGGCGTTGTAGTTGATGCCGATCTTCGGGTTCACGAACGTGAAAGGGACGGTGAAGTCGTTCCCGACGAATGCCTCGTCGAACAGGCGGTAGCGTTTGTGGGTGAGCTGAAGGCTGACCATCGCGTTCCAGCGGTCGGCGAATCGCTGGTTATGTGACCCGTACGCGGACAGGATCCACTTGGCCCCCTTGTAGTCGTAGAAGCGGAATTCGGGGAACACTTCTGGCGGCAGGTTTTCCGCCCATCGGATCTTGCCCCAGTGGATCGACTGGTGGTAGCGTGCCTCGAGTCCGAACTCGGTGTCGGTCTTCCGAGTACTGATCTTCAGCCTCGGAAGCCACCCGCCGTGTCTGTTGTTGACGAAAGCACGAATCACGGATTGGCCCGGATTACCGACGGCACTGAAGCCGTTGTCCGCGGTCAGTCTGTAGTATGTGGTGTCGGCCCACGACCCGTCGAAGTCAAAGAATCCGCCGCCCTGCACGTAGAAGAAGGTGTTGTTGATGGTCGTGTTCGGGTCGATCACCCATTCGTGCAGGATTTCATAGTGGGGCTGGTGGAAGTCCTCGATTTCCTCGTCGCCCGTGATCGGGTTGATCCGGCGCAGGTCGCGATCGCGCAGCGCGTTGACCGTCTGCCCGTTGATGTTCTGCAGACGACTCGTCCCGTAGAAGTTCAGGTGGTCACGGTTGATACTCCCATACATATGGAAGCGCGTGGTCGTGTTCTCCGTATAGCGGACTGCTCCGACGAAGTAAGACAGGAAATCGACCCAGGCGCCGTGACGATACCCGTCTGTCTGGGTTTTGCTGATGTGAGCGTTCAGGGCCCATTTGTTCTCAAGGAGCCCGGAGTTGAGGGTGATGCCCAGCTTCCGGGTGTCGTAGCTCCCGTATCCGGAGGTGACGGTGATTTTCCGGTCGGGGCTGAAACGGTCAGTCACCAGGTTGATCGATCCTCCAATCGCGGCGGGGCCGTAGAAGGCGGATCCGGCACCCCGCTGCACCTGGATGTCTTCGAGCGATGACGCGAGATCGGGGAAGTTGACCCAGTAGACGTTGTGATCTTCGGGGTCGTTCTGAGGCACCCCGTTGATCATGACAGAGATGCGTCGCTGGTCGAACCCACGCAGGGTCAGGTAGGTGTAGCCGACGTCGTTTCCGCCCTCCGAGTAGGTGGTCGTGGAAGGCAGCTCTGTGAGCATCGTGGGGATGCCCTGCGTGTGGAACCGTTCCTGAATTTCCTCCTTGGCCACATTGCTGAACGTGGCCGGTGTTTCGCGCTCGATGGCCCGGGTTGTCGAGACCGTAACCGTCTGGCCGGGGAACAGAAACGGCGTCATCCGAACGTCCAACTCGAACGTAGCTTCCCGCGGCTGGAGGCGGAGCGCCGCCTTCTCGTAGCCGACGTGGCTGAACGTGATGACATAGATGCCAGACTCGAGGCCGAGGATCGAGAAGTCGCCGTCAGGACCGGTCTGTGAGCCGCCCGAGACACCCTGAATGGTAATGTTAACGCCAGATAACGGTTGTCCCGTATCACGGTTGGTGACGATGCCTTTAATCTCTAGCGCGTCTGACCACCCGGCAGTGGTGAGCATCAGGCTTGCGATGAAGATGAGCATTCTCAAAGCTGTACTCCTCGAGGGTTGCGCTTCCGACGAAAAAAAAGGCCGCTTCCTGATGGAAGCGACCTTTTGAGCCTGTGCTGAGACGACTCAATCCGCATTCCTACGCTGGCATTATCCAGATCAGGTTCATAGGGTATGTTCTCAGCCTTATGGCACCCCTATGCGGAAGCATATTCTAACCATGTGTGTATCTTTGCTGCTGATCGGAATCTACCGAACGCCCTGAACCGTGTCAACATCAGGGCGTCAACCGGTTGGGGGCCCGGGTCAGAAAAGTGGACTCCCTGACGTCTGGCAGGTTCAGCATGACTATCAGCATTCGGGTGAGGCCGAACCCATATTACCCGTGTGGCGGGCATCCGTATCTGGAGAAGTCCCCCTAGAAACGGATGTGATCAGGAGACAGGCCTTTCTCCACGGCCTGCGCCTCCAAGATGTCCACCCGATGCTCGCGTTTAGCGCCGGTCGTGATTTCCAACCCTTTCCACAGGAGATCGAAGCTTCTCGTGTGGCACTCACCTGTGGGTTCCCTGATGCGGTAGAATGGCCTGGCGTCGAACGGGTAGTCTGCGGGACGAACACGAACTCGTGCCCACGCGTCTCGGCGATGTGCTCGCACAGCGCGCGCGCGCTTTTAGGATCCAGGTCTCCCGGGGCGCTCGGATGGTGACCCCAGTGCCTGGAGGATCTCCGTTGCTTCTGTGAGCGAGACCCGGGGAAGGGAACCTCGGGGGGGATGACCTCCAAACCGAAAGCGTCCGTTACCCGATCTCCGTGTGACGATGCCAGGTGGAGTAGGACAAAGCGCAGCTATTCCTCCTCGACCTTCATGACATCCTCGTGCAAAATGACCCACGAAATTTCAACGTCCACACTCGTGAATTCGGTGTCGTGACGGGACATGAAGCAGGGGTTGGCCCGGAAAACGGGGGCGATCTCGAACACACGATCGAAGCCGGATGACATCGCCATCTGTTTGCAGAACTGAGGGGACTGTGCCAGATAGGCCTCGGTGCCGAAGTACCCGACCTCGAAGAGCTCGGCGCCGGATTCACTGGCTGTCACCATCAGTTTTGGCGTTTGTATATCGAGGAATCCGTTCTCCCTTTAGTAGGTCCGCGTGGCCCACTCGGCCCCCGTTTGGATCTCAAAAATCAAGCGATGCTCAGGGCGCCGGAGGTCGAGGAAGCGCCAATCCATGCGCGCATCTACTCCTGGCGGTTCGGCAATCGTCGGATCGATGGGGAGGGTGTAGTCGGCCAGGCTGAGGGTTTCGATCGTTTCGGTCTGGACCTCGATACCACCAAGCCTGACGCCAGGATTCCGCGAGACCAAGCCTTCAACTCGTATGGCAGATTCTCGAGTCAGGACCGCAATCTGTTCGGGCAGGCTGGGACGGGTCTGTGCGTCAACGACACATTGGACGTGAGTTGAATCCACCTCGATGATCAGGAATTGCAGGCGCTTCTGAGCCCGAATGGTGTGTCCCCAGCCTTGGATGGATGTCCGTTCGTCTACGTGTGCTTTCAGTTGTTCGATACTCGTGATCGTGTATGCCTACAGAAATGAGAAAGGCCCGCTGACATGTCTCGTCGGCTGGCCGTTTGATTGATGGTGCGCGTTCAAGTTATTCTGGGCGCATGGGTGGCGTCGCCGCCGGATCGGATTCCGATCCGTGGTATTGGGATTGTCATGATTCGTCCCGGGGGAGACGAGGCGGATGTTGTTAGGCTGGTTCATATAAAAAAATCCTGCCGCTCAGGACTGACGGGCCTTGACTCTGCAATGATGGTGTAGCTATACCCCACGCTCGGGGGTCTCGTTCCGGTCGTTGTTGTTGCGGTTATTGTCGAGCATAGCACTGCCCAAATGTCGAGTACGATGTTGTCATTTCAGGCGCTTTTCTATTTCCGAGCAGAAGATCTGCATGGTCTTAATACGTGCGAAACGCTTGTCATTCGACTCGATGATGTTCCAGGGTGCGTATTCCGTATCGGTTCGATACAGCATCTCGTTCACGGCCTGGTGGTAGGCATCCCACTTCTCGCGGTTGCGCCAGTCCTCGTCCGTGATCTTCCATTGCTTGTGTTCTAGGTTCGCCCGGTCCCGAAACCGTTGCAGCTGCATCTCTTTATCTATATGGACCCAAAACTTCAGGACCACAGCCCCGGAGTTCACGAGATGTTCCTCCATTTCGTTGATCTCGCGGTAGGCACGATGCCATTCTTCCGTCGTGCAGAACCCCTCGATCCGCTCCACCATCACCCGGCCATACCAAGATCGGTCGAAGATTGCGATGTGGCCCGCTTTGGGGATTTCCCTCCAGAACCGCCACAAATAGTGGTGTGACTTTTCGACGTCGTTGGGGGCGGGGATCGGGATGACCTCGTACCCTCTCGGATCCATCCGGCGGGCAAGGCGCTTGATGTTCCCGCCCTTCCCGGCGGCGTCCCAACCTTCGTAGACGATCACGACGGGCAGTCGCTGCCTGTAGATTTCGTGCTCGAGGTCCCTTACACGACTCTGATGCTTCTTGAGAAGTTTCGTGTACTCCGTCCGGTCGAGGCTCTTGTCCAGGTCTACCTGCCCGAGGATGTCGGGGATCTCGCCCGGGAGCGGGGGCGGATCAGGCTCGGGTGTCTGGTAGCGGGCGTGGTGGACGGCGGCGATCCGGTGGGATAGACGGTCGATCACGGTCTCGAAGATCCGGAGCGATGCCCATCGCCAGTCTTCTGCTGACACGGCTGTCCACGGTGCGTGCTCCGTCGACGTCGCCTCGAGCATGTGACTCGTAAAGTCGAGGTAGGTGTCGTATTGCTTGTGTTTATTCCAGTCGACCGACGTCACGCGCCAGGAGGTGGATGGATTACCCTCCAGAGCATTGAACCGCTTTCTCTGCTCCTCGGGAGAGATATGCAGGAAGAATTTGATGATCAGGCACCCGTCGTCGGTCAACTGACGCTCGAAGGCGTTGACATCCTCATAGGCCGCCGTGGGGATGCGGGTCAGGTCGGTGATGGTGTCGTCCATGTCTTCCACGAGGAACCGGCTATACCACGATCGGCCAAAGATGCTCATCCGGCCTCTTGCTGGCGTCTTGGTCCAGAACCGCCAGAGAAATGGCCGCATGCGCTCGTCGTCGTTCGGAGCTTGGGTGGAGTGAACCCGGACGCCACGTGGGTCGAGGGCAAGCAGAAGTCGGTTGATCTGGCTTCCCTTGCCCGCGGCTCCCCATCCCTCGAATACGAGGATGACGGGCATTCCGATTTCACGAGCCTCTCGTTGCAGCTCACCGAGACGGTATTCGAGGTCGGTGATGAGGGCCTTGTAGTCGGCCTTACGGGCAAAGCGGGTGGTATCGACAGTAGAAAGCATGATTCCCAAAACGAAAAATCCCGTGACGCGATGGGCGACACGGGACGGACGAAGGATCTCTGGCCAGCAGACCAGTCCTTATGGCACCCTGTTCAAGAGGTTTATTCGGTTCGCGTCACGATGGTTGAGGGAGTTCTGCATGGGTCTGATCTCTGAGGGGAACGCCCGTACATCACAGTGCTTCAAGTATAAAAGTGGGCTGATTTCAAGTCAAGGAACGGGCTTTACTCCGAGGAGGAGAGGCCCGGAGGACGTTCGCTGGAGAAGGTGAGGTCCGAAAAACTGCCGGTTACCCGGGAACTGGTGTTGTCTGAGTCGGACATCACGTAGATCCGCACGATGCGTCCCGGTTCCTCGTCTGGGTAGATACGCTTGTAGTCGGCGCAGAGATCGCGAGCTTCCGACACCCACTGACCCTTACGGGCGTCCCCGGATTCGGCAACGATCCGGTGATATCGGAATCGCCAGAACAGGATCTTCTTTTCGTGAACGAGCACCGTCTCTTCCGGTAGGTTCCGGGTCCAGACGTATGAGATCTCCCGTGGGCTGTCGCTGCCTTTTTTTATTATCGAAATCCCGATCTTGGCAGCGAAATCGTCCCCATCCTCCTGGATGCGCCCTTTCTCGTCGATCGTCTCACTATCGTCGATGGTGTTGCTGACCTTCCAGTTCCAGGAAAAGTAGCGGAATTCCGAGACGTCCAACAGGCGGGAGAGGTTGGCCCCCTTGGCCACGGTTCTGGCGAAGTTGCTCGGGGGGCGGTCGCAGTCTGCCACCCATCCCTGATCCCGATCGATCTCGAGGGGGCCGCCCTTTGTCGGTACCTGCCAGTAGAGTGCGGCTGACTGCTCAGTCTCGATTTGCAGTCTTGTTTTGCTGCTGCTCATTCGAGACGGGTCCTCACAGTCGTCCCAGTCCCTGCGTACCCAGCCTTGGGACATATCCAGAGGAATCCGTGTTTGGGGTTCCACGGGGACGGACACCAGGAGTGTGCCGACCAGGGGGAGCAGATACTGTTTGATCATTCGGGCCATCGTGGTTTTGGACGATCCAGGGACGCGTGTATTCCCGTCTGAAATGCCGCTGACGGTGTGAGTCCCGGGCACTGGCGTGAATGGATACCACGGATTCGCTCCACAGGCGGAGCAAAACCCGTATCGCTACAAGAGAAGCAAGCTACGGGCCATCCGGGCCCCGAGAGCTGTCCTACGCCTGTACGTCGATATTGGGGCGTATTTCTGCTAGGTGTACAGCAGGATGAGAGGACGCGAGGCTCATCGCCGGAGCAGAGTAATCGCGCACCTGGGGCCTGAAGTTCACGACTTCCTCGATGAATTCAGTCGTTCGTTCCAGGAGGCTGAGAGAGGTGACCCCGTATCCGTTGTGGCCACCATAAATCGGGGGTAGACCTGACGTGTCCGAAAACTTCCTTCATTGGAGTGAGTTTTCGGCATCGATTTTAGTACGTCTGACTCTGCCCTGGTACTATAGGCCGATCTGTCAGGAAGCTTAGCGCTTTCTCCCTACCCGAATGGCAGCTTTTTGGCCGATTCCGCGATCACCTCAGCAGCCCCGTTCGTTCCCAGGTGCTTCGTGTTTACGACCAGATCATATTGGTCGGACCGGGACCAATCGATCCCGTAGTGCCGCTTCAGATAGGTCTTCCGCTCCGCGTCGATGCGCTCCACCTCTTTGGCTGCGGTGTCAGCGTCGAGAGAATCCCGCTCGGCGGCTGTCTCGATCCGGTGCTCCTTCGGGGCGACCACGCGAACGTGAAGCGTGTCTTTCTGGTCCTTCAAGAGTGCCATCGCGCCCCGCCCTAGGATGATGAGGTTATCCTGCTCACTTAGCTTCTGAATAACCGTGCGTGTCAGGCAGACATAAACATCTTCGTCCAGGAAAAGGCTCTGATGGGTGGAGGGGAGCGTAGCGGACAGCGTAGTGGCCGTCCACCAATCGTGCTCGGCCAGTTCCGGGCCGAGACCGCTGTAGTTGGGGGAGAGGAACTTCTTCAGGACGCGCAGGGCTGTCGATTCTGGCTTCTCGTCGAACTGCTCCACAACGGATACGTGAACGTTCGCTTCTTCGGAAACCTGCGTGATGATTTCCTTGTCTAAGTACTGGTAGTCCAGGAGTTGGGCAACCCTCTGGCCGACGGTGCGTCCGTCGCTCCCATACTGCCGAGATAGCGTGATCAGGCCCACATTCTCTCCTAGGGTTGAAGCTACATCAGTTAAGCCTGGCCATCACTGACCGGGCTGCCGTAAGGGTTCGGTCAACGATTTCGGCGGTGTGTACAGTAGATAAATATAGCTTACCTGTCGGGTTAACAAAGTAGCCCTGCTTGAGCATACCTAACCCGAACGCTTTTTGCCTCGTCAGATCCGTATTCTGTGAGTCCCGATGCGTGCGAATCGGCTCCTCTGCAAAGAAGGGCTGAAGCACGGGGCCATCTCCGAGAATTTGCAGTGGGAGGCCCGTCTCCGCGGCGATTTCTTCCAATCCCACCCGAAGACGACGTGACACGGCGTGCAGGTCCGGGTAGATGTTTGGCTTTGACAGCTCACTGAGCGTAGCCAGACCGGCCGCACAGCTGATCGGGTTTCCGTTGAAAGTACCGCTAATGAAAGCGTAGTGACCCGATCCCTTTCTCTCTGGCGCCGCGCAGGCCATGATGTCTGCTCGTCCGCAGACGGCTGACAGGATGTATCCACCACTGATCGTCTTGCCGTAGACGACGAGGTCGGGGGTGACACCATAGTGTTCCTGAGCGCCGCCCCAGGCAAGCCTGAATCCCGTGACGATTTCATCCAGGATTAGGATGACCCCGTTCGACTTGGCAACGGCCTCGAGCCCTGGTAGGAACCCCTCCACGGGTTGGATCGCCCTCTGTAACGGCTCCACAATTACCGCAGCCAATTCGTGCGCGTGCTGCTCGATCAGGGTCGTGGCCTGATCCAGATCGTTGAATGGACAAATTAGTACCGTTTCGGTGGCGCCTGCGGGGATTCCGTCCGAGAGTGCCCTCGCATGACCTCGTCGATCGGGGTCTGCGTCCTGTTGGGCGTAGTCGTGCCCGCCGTGCCAGCCCCCGTCGAATTTAAGGACCTTCTCCCGACCGGAGTAAGCCCTGGCCAGTCGAAGCGCGGAGAAGGTGGCATCGGTGCCGGAACAGGTGAACCGTACCTGTTCTGCGCACGGCGAGGCCTCAACGATCTTCTCGGCCAGGTCGATGGCCGGTTCGTTGAGCCCGTAGAAGGTCGATCCGCGCCCAGCCTGCGTCGTGATCGCGTCGAGGACTGCCGGGTTAGCGTGACCGAGGATCATCGGGCCGGATCCGAGCACATAGTCGATGTACTCGTTCCCATCGGTATCCCAGACCGTGCAGCCCAGCCCCCGGTCGACGATCATCTGGTGGTCGTCCGGGAGTTTGAACATCCCAAGCGTGGCACCCGCCAGAAAGGCCTGCGCCTTGTCAAGTTTCTGTCTTGAGTGATCTGTCATTGGCCTGCCAAAGGAACGCTAAGATAGTGCTCGCAGACCGTCCCGTCACATGGTTTTGGGTGTCACAAGGCTTGCCTGGAGGGCCCGGATTGATGAGATTTAGCCGAAGGAGAGTTGTTCAACAATCTGGAGAATTGAATGTTAGATCGACGCATAGGGTCGGCACTGATTGTGGGGCTCCTGCTTACTGCTTGCAGCGGAGGCGACCCCCTCAGCAGCATTACCGACTTGCAGCCGGATCCCGTTCCCGCGCCAGACCAGGGTCCGCCTCCCCCAAAACCGAGAGATCTGCTGGCGACCACACCGCCTAGGGGGATGACAGGCCGGATCGTGTACCAGGGAGAGGTGAACAACGGCTTCTTCTCTGTGCACCTGTTCATGACCCTGCCTGATGGATCCAATCCCGTTGGTTTGTTCCCAAACGACGATCCCATCTGGTATACGGGACCGTCCTGGGGACCCTCTGGAAACAAACTGGCGGTCGCGTCGAATTCCCAGGGTCAGGCGGAGTGGGACATCTACACGGTCAATACAGACGGGTCCGGGTTGACGCACGTCGTCGCCGGCCCGTCGAGCGGCGACTTCGCACCCGCGTGGTCTCCCGACGGATCAAAGATCGTGTTCCAGTCCACGGCCAACGACACGACAGGATTCGATATTTTTTCTTTCGATGTAGAGAGCGGGGCCATGACGAACCTGACCAACTCGGTCGGAGACGATGAACTGCCGGCGTGGTCTCCCGATGGAGCGAAGGTTCTGTATCAGACGACGGTCAACGCCGGTACTAACCTCTGGCTGATGAATCCGGATGGAAGCGGGAAGGTCTCATTGACCGAAGGCGCTGGTCAGCAGAATTCTGCAGGTGTTTTCTCTCCAGACGGCTCGTTGATTGCGTTCGAAAGTACGCTGCATCAACCGGTTACGGGGCAGCTTCAGCTTGGCGATTTCGAGATTTATGTGATGAACAGCGATGGATCGGACCCCAGGCGACTGACGGTCGGTGTGGGGGCAGAAGACGTCGCCCGTTTCCCGACCTGGTCACCGGACGGGAAGCACATCGCGTTCGAGTTCCACGATTTCACGATCAGCCAGCTCTTCTCTGTGACCGACATCGCTGTGATGAATGCTGATGGCTCCAACGTATTTCTGCTGGAGAACCAGCCTGTTGAGGCACGTTTCCCGAGGTGGGGACCATAGTTGTCGAGAAGTGATGATTGAGGATAGAAGATCGAGAAGCGCGTCGTATATTGCCCGTCGACTGATAGTGTTGACGGGCACTTTCTTGTACTGAAAGGGAGGCAGGGATGGCAGGGCGAAAGCGGCCGAATGTGATCGTGTTCTTTTCCGACCAGCAGCGGTGGGATACGTCTGGGTTGCACGGGAACCCGATGGATCTGACGCCAAACTTCGATGCGATGGCCAGGCGGGGGACACACATTGCGAACTCGATCACCTGCCAGCCCGTGTGTGGGCCGGCGCGATCCTGCCTGCAGACAGGTCTCTATGCGACAACGACAGGATGCTTCCGGAATGGGATCCCGCTGCCGCAGGATTCGAAGACGCTTGCGCACTACTTCAAGGAGGTGGGGTATCACACCGGGTATGTGGGGAAGTGGCACCTGGCCGACGTAGAGCCGGTTCCAGAGGGGAAACGCGGCGGATATGACTACTGGCTGGGATCGAACCTGCTGGAGTTTACTTCGGACGCCTACGATCTAGTGATGTATGACAACGACGATCAGCCACAGAAACTGCCGGGATACCGGGTCGACGGCCAAACGGATGCGATGATCCGGTATATCGATGATCACCAGGATGAGCCCTTCTTCCTGTTCTCTTCGTTCATCGAACCCCATCACCAGAATCATCTTGATGACTATCCGCCACCCGATGGCTACCGGGAGCGATACACGGGTGGATGGATTCCACCGGATCTGGCTGCCCTGGGTGGGTCGACGCATCAACATCTGGGCGGCTATTACGGGATGGTGAAGCGGCTGGACGAGGCTCTGGGGCGTCTGCTCGACGCGCTTAAGAGCCTGGATCTGCTCGATAACACGATCATTATGTTCACGTCCGATCATGGGTGCCACTTCAAGACACGCAACAGCGAGTACAAACGGTCGTGCCACGAGAGTAGCGTTCACGTTCCCACGGCGTTCCACGGTCCCGGGTTCACGGGCGGCGGACAGGTCGCTGAGATGGTGAGCCTGATCGACCTGTCACCGACGCTTCTGGACGCAGCTGGTATCGACGTCCCGGAGATCATGGAGGGTCGGTCCATCTTGCCGCTGATTCAGGGCGAAGTAGACGATTGGCCGGAGGAAGCCTTCATCCAGGTGAGTGAGGCTCAGGTTGGGCGAGCAGTCCGAACGACGCGGTGGAAGTATGGGGTAGATGCACCGGAGAAGCACGGGGGGCGCGATGCCGGATCCGACACATACGTCGAACAGTATCTCTATGACCTACAGGTCGACCCGTACGAGTTGACGAACCTGATCAACTCTGAAGTGCACGAGATCGTTCGGGAAGTGATGCGGGAGCGATTACTCAACCGGATGCGAGAAGCGGGTGAGGACGAGCCCGTGATCGTGAAGGCGGAGACAAAACTTAGCGGTCAGCGGAAGGTGACCGAGGCGGAAGCCAGGAGTTAGAATCAGAAACGGCCGCGAACAGAATAGTTCGCGGCCGTTCTCGCTTCATTGGGTTCGAGGCTCAAGGCTTGAGCCAAAATGAAGCCATCAGGCTAAGCCAGGAGACCATAATCAGGCCCACTGCCAATCGATGCTGTGCGTTGACCTCTCTGCGGAGGTCGGCTACCTCGGTTCGCACTCCCCCAACTTCAGTGCGCACACCACTCCCTTCACCGTGAACTCCTTGTTCAATTTTACGGAAACGCCAACAGTAACAGAGGAAGCCTACGGCTATGTCGAGGGTGAGGAGCCAAGCCATGGCTGACCACGCTGCGGATCATCCGCACGGTCTGCTCCATTACTTCGAAGACACGGAGCAGCAGAAGGAGAGCGCTACGCTCGGGATTTGGGCGTTCCTGATCACCGAGATCCTGTTCTTCGGTGGACTGTTCTGCGTCTACCTGGTGTATCGCACGAAGTTCCCCGAGGCCTAGGAGGCCGGTTCTCACCATTTGGATGTTCAGTTTGGGCGATCAACACGGCCGTTCTGATCTGCAGCAGTTTGACGATGACGTTGGCCGTCGGGGCCGGTCATCTGGGCAAGAACGGCGCGATCATCGTCTGGATCGCGGCGACACTGATCCTCGGGGGCGTCTTCCTAGGGATCAAGTCCGTCGAGTATACCCACAAATACCACGAGCACCTGGTGCCTGGCGGTCTCTAGGGTCCGGAGCGACAATATCCCATCCAGATGGAGTTGTTCTTCGGACTCTACTTTGCGATGACCGGGATGCACGCTTTTCACACAGTGGTCGGCGCGGGGTTGATGATCTGGCTAATCGTGAAGGCGAAGAACAAGGCGTTCAGCGCGACTTACAGCGCTCCCGTTGAGATGGTCGGGCTGTACTGGTACTTCGTGGTCATCGTTTGGATTTTCAGGTTTCCGTTGCTGTATCTCCTTGGGAGAACGTAAAGGCGGGAACCAAAGAGGACACGGAAGACACAGAGGGACCACTGAGTTCCGTTGACTGGACCATTTGTCTTGTTCGGGCGTCTTGGCATTCCCAAGCATCAAAACGGACCAACCAAAGGCAAGTTCAGTGTACGGGAATCCTCTACTGCTGGCCGGAGAGGACAGATTCGCCGGAGGCGAATCAGGTGAGGGCTTAGGCCGGGGTGCTCTACTTAACAATCAGATGAACGAACACAACCCCCACATCAGCAGCATCGGCGACTACCTGGCGATCTTCATGGCCCTCAGGGTCTTGACTGCATTGACCGTCTGGGTCGCATTCTAGGACTTCGGGGCGTATAACGACCTTATCGCCACGTCGATTGCGACTACGAAGGCGCTGATTGTCGTGCTTTACTTTATACACGTCAAATACAGCAGCAAGCTGACGTGGGTGTTTTCGGGCGCAGGATTCTTCTGGTTGCTGATTTTGTCCGGGTTTACGATGAGCGACTACCTCAGTCTGGAGTGGGTTAAGACGGCGATGAGCCGGTTTTTGGATTGAGGATGTCGGATTGAGAATTAAGGATTGCGAGGCTGGGACCTTATGGCGTGGGCGTATGGTTCGCGCCTTTCCTTTTGAACTGCAGCCCACTACATTGCGACTACACTTTAGCAATGGAGGATGAGTTGAGACGAAACGTACTTCGAGAGCTGATGAACGAGGGGAAGCCGACCCTTGGTACGCACGTGCACAGTCCGTGGCCGTCGATGATCGAGATGGTGGGGCAGTCGGGGATGTTCGACTACGTGGAGTATGTGTCGGAGTATGCGCCCTACGATCTGCACACGTTCGACAACCTGGGGCGGGCGATCGATCTATTCGACGATCTGACGGCGATGATTAAGGTCGAGCAGGAACCGCGCGGACATATTGCGAATCGGGCGATGGGCGGCGGGATACAGAATCTGCTGTTTGCTGATGTGAGAACGGTGGAGGATGTCGAAGAGTGTGTGCGGTCTGTCAGGGCGGAGACCCCCGAGGCGGGTGGACAGCACGGGGTGAACATGCGTCGTTATGTACGGTTCGGTCAGGATGCGGGCTCGGAGGAGTTCATGAAGGCCCTGGATGATGCGGTGATCGCCATCATGATCGAGAAGAAGTCGGCGGTGGAGAACCTGAATGCGCTGCTATCCGTCAAGGGCGTTGATATGGTCCAGTTCGGCCCGGCCGACTACTCGATGAGCATCGGGAAACCACGCGCCTACGACGATCCGGACGTGATGGGGGCGGAGAAGCAGATCATCGAGATGGCGCTGAAAATGGGGATCCATCCCCGAGCAGAGATCAACACTGCGGGCGATGCGAAGAAGTATCTGGATATGGGCGTGAAGGACTTCTGTCTGGGGACCGATGTAGTGGTGTGGATGCAGTGGCTGAGGAGGAACGGAGACGAGATGCGGAAAGCCCTGGAAGGGCATTGAGATCGAGGAATAAGGATTGAAGATTGAGGCCCGGGCTCTTGCGAGTGTCCGGGTTTTCTCTTTGCCGTGGAGGCGAGCTACTTCAGGGGGAGATAAATGCTGAACTGGTGGCGGCCACGATAGGAGGCGATCTGCGTGCTGTCGCACAGCGCGCCGGATATGGGGTTGTATGTGATCGCGTCCAAGCGATTTGAATGGGGAAGAATCGGTAGACACGTAGGCCGTTGGCGCCGTAGTCGGACATGAAGTAGTGTACGATGTTGCCCCAGTCGCCCTGTTTCGCTGCGTATGCACTTTGAGTACGGCTCTGATCCCCAGAGAAGACTGCTCGCAGGTTCGCGTGCTTCGAGAAACATTTGTCCGACGTCTCTTGAGGAGAGTTCCCATGTTCCTCGTGACGTTTGGCCCACTGCATTAAACCCTTCGGGTCGGTGAAGTATCCCTCGCCTCTTGTGGGCTTGTGCAGAGGACCCAGACTCATGTGAGTGGTTACAAATGCAATCCGATAGCGATGTCTGGTGAGGATATCGTTCGCTCACGCGAGGACGTCGTCAGGTGCGTTGCATTCGAGATGCAGGAACACGAACTCGCTCCCGTTTCCCGTGAACAGCTGGTAGCTGTTGGCATTGTTGCCGGATATTGCGATGTCGGACTCTGGCGTGAAGATGCCAGCATACCATGCGAGCCCCTCATAGCGGGGGGCCGGGAAGTACTGCTGGAACAGCGAGGAATCACCACTGCGGGTCATGTCGTGGTTTTCGACCGAGATCCGGTAGGGGATCCTGCCGTGTAGTCGGTCCATGGCATTCCGGGCGACATCCCATTGTGCGAGGACGTTTCTGTCAACGATATCACCGACGTGGCTCACGAAGACGATACGCTGCGGCTCGATGTTCGCTTGAATCCACTTCGTATACGTGTCGAACACCGCGTTGGTGACTGGCGCTTCGCTCTCCGGTTCTGCCCTTGTTCCTTTCCACTTGTAGCGCTGGGTGTCCGGGATGACGGCAAAGCTGAACGTGTCTTCGGGAGCGGAGGGGAGTTCCGGTGAAGCCGTACTCACGATTGCGAACAGAACCGCGATTAGGAACGGTATCACAGGTTTGTTTCCTGGCTCAGTTGGCGAGACTTAGATGGCGCGGCGGGTAAGGCTGAAGGACTGGGCCGTCGGGCCGTGCGGAGGCTGCGTGGCGAGCCACATGGCGAGGGGGACGACATCGTCGGGGCCCTTGACGTACTCACTCGGCGAGAACGGTGGGGGTCCGCCGACCTCCATACGACCAGCCGTCAGGTCGGTGGCCACGGGGCCGGGGATCAGTTCGTTCACTGTGATGCCGTCTTCCCACACCTCGTCTGCCAGACAGCGTGTGAGCATCCACATGCCTGCTTTGCCGACGTGATAAGCTGAACTGCCGGCGCTTGAACTGTGTCCCATACCGGATCCGGTGTTGATGATCTTTCCACCCGATTTCTTCATTAGCGGCAGAATCGCGCGTGTGACGAGATAGGCGCTGATCAGGTTGACGTTCACATCCTCGATCCACAGCTCCGGATCCGAATCGGCTATGGACTTCGGCTCGATACCACCTCCGGCATTGTTGACGAGGATGTCCACGCGACCTTGAGCCTGTTTGACCTGGTCTGCCATCGCCGATACGGCGGCCCGATCGGTGACGTCGGTGGCGATTGTGATGGTATCCCCTCCTGCATCGCGAACCGCACCGGCCGCTTCGTCGAGTTGGGACTGTGTACGGGAGACCAGAACCAACTTTGCTCCAGCCTCCGCGAACGCGATCGCGATCGATCGACCTATTCCGCGACCACCGCCTGTTACTATGGCAACCTGTCCGTCGAGTTCTTGAGACATCGTCATTCCTTCTGTTCAGTAGGTGAGTGCTAGTGTGACCAGCACTGGAACCAGGATTGTGAGGATCGTCCCGTTGACCACCGACGGGATGGCGTATTCACTCCCTGATGCAGCCAGGATCGCCGGTAACGTCGTGTCCATAGATGTGGCGCCGCCGCTTACGATCGGTGCGAGTGGTCCGAACACGCGTCCAAGCGAGCCGGCCGCGAGGATGGTGGTGATTTCGCGGAGGATGTTCGCGAGCAGAGCGATGACCACGAGGTCGCCTCCGCGAAACTGTTCGATGATGACGCTCGAGAGGCTGTAGTAACCGAGCCCGAACCCGACTGCAACTGATTCGGTGACCGACAGGTCTTCCAGGAAGAGCCCGAACGCCACGCCTCCAATCAGCGATCCGATGAGCGCACAGAGGGGTGGAACGAGGATACGGACGCCTTGCGCTCGAAGGGTCTGTATGCCTCGGCCGTCTGAGCCGACCGAGAGTCCTACTAGAAACAGCAGTGCATACAGAGCCCACGTTGTGGCGTGGTCTACGGACAGGAGGTCTGGTTTCAGATATCCGACACTAATCCCCAGGACAAAACTGCCCGCGATGGTCAGGCTAGCTTGCACGTTCGTCTGTCAGCCGGTGGGCGAGCCAGGCAACAATCGCACTGCCGAGGATGCACGACCACGCGATACCCAGGGAGGTCAGTCCGAGCCGTGGCAGGTGGCTCACGAAGGTCTCGTTTCTCCCAAGGGACAGACCCAGGATGAACAAAAGGACGAATACCACGATCCAGGTCAATCTGTCGACCAGTTGGGCCGCGCGTCCGGTTAGGCGCGTCCAGTGGCCGATGAAAAGACCGGCACAGAACACGAGAAGGATTCCCGTCACGGACTGTCTTCAATTGCCGCGGGAGCACTGAACGCTATCTTCAGACGATCCGCATTGAATTTGGGTGATCTGTCATAGTGGTAGATTCCGTTCTGCTCCTGCTCGACGTCTGTCAGTTGAGTATACGTGTAACCCGCGATGTTCGGGCGATCCGTGAGTGCTTTCGTAAGGCCCTCGATCCGATCGTAGACGTCCTCGATATCCAGAGGACGTTTTCCGTAGCCCCAGCTGCCCTTTCGCTCCTCGTCCTGGGACTTTGCCTTCTCTGCCTCATCCTCGTTCCACCACGTCCCACCATACTCGTCAACGACATAAGGCTGCCCTGCATACGGGACCGAAAGCGCTTCGTGCTGTCGATGTGAATCCGGATTGTCCGGTGCGACAGACGTGTATTTCTCAGCGAACTCGTTCACATCCTGCTGGTAATCGTGCACAGTGTAAATATCCGTTTTAACGTGTACATACCCGCTGGCGTCGTTGACCGGGCGTGTCGGGTCTAGGCGTTTGGTGAGAGCGTAGGTTTCTTCGACCGTGCGCCGATGCGCTTCGAAGTGTTCACGAGCGTTACCCGCGGTTTCGTTGAAGGGCGTCCACGCCACGATCGACGGATGGTTGCGGTCCCGCATCACGATCTCCGCCCACTCCCGCTGCTGGTTGTGATTGGCCTGAGGCTGCCCCATATCCAGTCCCCAGTCGTAGAATTCTCCCCAGGTCAGGTATCCCAGACGATCCGCCCAGTAGTGGAACCTCTCCTCGAACACCTTCTGGTGTAGACGGGCCCCATTGAACCCAACAGCCATAGACAATTCGATATCTCGTTTCAGGGCGTCGTCGTTGGGGGCGGTCCATATCCCATCGGGATAGAACCCTTGGTCGAGCACGAAGCGAACGAAGAAGGGGGCGTTGTTGAAGAAGAAGCGGTGGCCCTCTATATGGAACTTCCGCAGGCCGGCGTAGCTGGTAACCGTGTCGACTACGTTCTTACCAGCCAGAAGCTCGAATCGGATGTCATAGAGGTGGGGATCGGCGAGCGTCCAGGGCTTTGGATCCTTGATTCTCAACGAGAAGGCGCCGCCATTCAGGGCCGGTGCTTCTGCGCCACCGATCTCGTTGTCACCGTCGAGGAGAATGGCGCGTATGGTGTGTGCACGCGCATCGTGGCTGAGAGATGGTGTAAGAACGAAGCGTGAACCGTCCAGGTCAGGGACGATGCTTATCGAGTGCAAGTTGACCTCGGGTACGGCTTCCAGCCAGACGGTCTGCCAGATTCCCGTCGTGCGTGTGTAGTGACACCTGCGGGAGTGCAGGTCCGGACACTGCTTGCCGCCCGGTTGGATACCGGATCGCACATCGTCGTGCGCGCAGACGACGATCAGGTTCTCACCGTCGATCAGTGCGGCTGTGATGTCGAAGGTAAACGAAGCCCCGCCCCCGTAGTGTCGCCCGACGGCCGTCCCGTTGACCCAGACACGGGTGTCGTAGTCGGATCCGCCAAAGTGGATCAGGACGCGCTGTCCGGACCAGTCCGAGGGGATCGTCACCTTTCGCGCATACCAGCAGGCGAGAATGAAGTCAGTATGTCCGATTCCGCTGAGTGAACTCTCGGGACAGAATGGGACCTGAATGATCTGGTCGAATCCAGATGGGTCTTCAGGCCAGCCGGCCTGTTCGCCGCTCTTGCCGAAATCGAATGCGAAGGACCACGGGCCGTTCAGGTTCAGCCAGTTTTCGCGGACAAATTGAGGGCGGGGGTATTCGGGGCGGGGGATCGTGGAGACGGGCATGTCGTTCCTTTCGTTCCCTGGCTCCGGCCTGCGCCAAGGCTTCGGCCCGGCAAGAGAGCAAGGGGACGAGGTTAGCGGCTATTCGCTCGGCCAAGGGTAGGTATGGCCTGTGTAGATCCGCTCTCCTCGTACGATGATCTTCTCGGGATCGTCTTTGAGGGTGTCGTACGAGTCGTGGGCTCGATAGCCGATCGTCATGCTACGGCGAGACTGGTCGGTGCTGTTGATGCCTGATCCGTGGTAGCAGCAGTCGTTGAAGAGGAGGACGCCGCCTTTGGGCATCGGGACAGGGAGTGCCCGACGATATTCGTTCGCGTCCTTCCACTCACCACCTGGACGTTTGGCAGTGTTGAAGGGACGGGCGTGACTGCCTGGTACTATGCGAACGCATCCGTTCTCGATGGTTGACTCTTCAAGGTAGATCAACGCAGTGATCAAGGTCGGTTCCCACGGCTGTTCACCTGAATGCCAGGGCACTGGATACGAGCCGGCGGGGCGGACCATGATGTGATTGTGTTTGTTGGTAAGGAGCTCGATGTTCGGGCCGAGGTAGCCCTCGATCGAGTCCAGGATCGCCGGGTATGAGGCGGCTTCCAGATAGACGGGGTCGCGTTCGATGATCTTGGAGAGACGGCGGACCATCTCCGGACGACGATCGCCCTTCTCTTCCCAGACGATCGGTTCGATCATCTCGTCGACCTGTTTGCAGGTTACCTCATTGAGGCGGTTAACCAGGTATTCGGGGAGCGTCTCCGGGACGCGGTAGTAGCCGGTGTATTTGAAGTACCAAATGTCTTCGTCGGTCATGCCTCAAACATCACCGCGGCCTTCCCTGGTCGCGTTCCTTATTCTATGGTAACGGGTTGGTCCCTCGATACGTGTCGGAAGCCGTCCGACCCTACTCGGGATGAAAAGGCTTCGCCTACTCACTCCACCCCGGCAACGACACGCTCGCCTGATATTTCGACACGTTGTAGAGCGGGTTCCTCACCGGCTGATACAGTCTGCCGTCCTTGGCCCCATCGTCCTGCGTATACACCCAGATCTCGTGCTGGTTCCACACTACGACTTCGTCCCTACAGTCTCCTGTGATATCGAGAACGGCGTTGCACATGTCGGGATGGCCGTCGTTGGGGAAGGCGACAACAGGACGCTCCCAGCCGTCGAACATGCCGCCCCAGCGCACGTTCGGGTTGTGGACGAAGAATTCGACGCCGTCACCCCGCCAGTTGATCGGGAGACACATACTGCCGAACGGATTCGGCTCACAGTCGTGGTAGATGTTCCCGTCTGCATCGTAGAAATGGAGGATGCCCTGGTTGCCCCAGAAGTTGATCGAGACCATCTGCAGGCCTGGCAGGTCGTCTTTGAACTTTGCCACAGCAGGATTCTGGCAGTGCCCGATCCAGTGATGCTTGAGGATGTTGCCGTCCAGGTCGGTCAGGAACATGCCGGAGTCGCTGCAGGCGTGCAGGATCGTCAGGTCGCCATCTTCAGGTGCGTTGAAGTTGGCAATCGCCACACCGTCCACGTGGTCCTCGATCTTGTCCTCAAGATTCCATAATGGTGTGCCGTCGTGGTCGAACAGGCAGTGTCCGAACGCGAGCTCATCGTGACCGTCCCCATCGACATCCCAGGCGTAGGGGTAGTGGCCGGTACGGATCTCGTGTTGCCACTGTACTTCCAGCTTCTCGTTCAGGACCCAGAAGTGCCAGTATCGATCCTTGATCACGATGTCTTTGGGGTGACCGTTGCCGGATAGATCGCTGAAGAAGAGACAGTCGCCGAGGATGTGAGGGAATTTATCGGCCTGGGGCAGGCTTTCGGGGGTCGGGGCCTTGTGTTTCACCTCACCTGTCGCGCCGTCGAGAATTACGAATTCGAAATCGCGGCAGAAGACGACCTCGTTCTTGCCGTCACCGTCGACGTCGTGGATCTGGACACCAACGTCGTTGGTCAGGTGATCCTTCCAAGGATCAGGTTCCCCGCTTTGCCACAGGATTTTGCCGTCGAAGTCCATGGCGGTCAAGCAGGCGCACTCGCTGTACGAGTTTTTGGGGCCGTGGTGCATGACCTGCGTGATCAGGACATTGGGTGTTCCGTTACCTGTCAGGTCGCCGAACCGCAGGTTTCGCCCGACTCCATAATTCGGGGTGGAAATCTTCTTCCATAGGACTGGCTTCGGATTCTGCTCTCGGAGTTCGTCGATCTCGCGCTCAGACTTCGAGCGGATCATGTTGACCCGGTCGTGCTCGTCATCAGTCGTAGAAACCGTTACCCGGTGGTAGGTGGCGGGCGCATCGGACTGGAGTCTGATTTTTCCGTTGCCGTAGGTCTCGTCCTGAGCCTCAACGGTAACGCCATCTACCTCGGCCCGGATTAAGTTCCCATTCAGGATGATGCGTGCAGTTAGCCTGATACCGGGGTCGCAGGCGAAGGTTTCTGAAGCCAACACCTCCTCTGAGGCCACCCGATAGCCCTCACCGTGATCGACGCGCACGACCTCTGCTTTACCGTCCCGGACACAGAAGAGATGGTAGCGTCGGTTGTTCTGGTATCGGAAGACAACACCTGATCGGCCTGTCCCTTCTGGTGTGAACTCGGCTTCAATCTGATAGTCTGACCACTCCGGAGTTCCAGCGATCACCATCGGATGGGTATCGGTCCGCCGGTTCTCGAAGGTTTGAACGAGTTCCTTGCCGCTTTCCGATTCGCGTACCTGCCAGGCCGTTCCAGGGCTCTGTCCGGAGGCAAAGCTGGCGACATTCCAGTTGCCCTCCGGTGCGGCTACCGGCAGGTAGTGATACTCCGTATGGGCGCCGACCAGCGCAGAGAACATACCAGCCCTAAGGCGGTCGAATTCGTCTTCCTGCAGTATGGCCATTTGGGTTTACGAGAGGTCGAAGGTTTGTTCGATAAGCTTCTGAAACTCGATCCACGACGTGACTGTGGCGTGGGGTTTCGGGTTCTGCGGGGGTTGATCCTCTGTGTCGTAGTAGATCGCAGCGGCACCGGCTGTCATCGCGCCCTCAACGTCGTAGTATCTCGAGTTCCCGACGTGCCAAGTACGAGGTAGCTCGACGCCCAACTGAGCGGACGTGGCTCGATAGATGAAGGGGTGCGGCTTCCGGAGTCCATAGTCCGCGCTAGATACGATGATCTGGAAGTACTCGGCCAAGGCGTGTCGTTCGAGCTCGTGGCGTAGAACGTCACCACGGAAACCGGAGTTGCTGAGTACGGCGAGTGGGATGTCGCGTGCGGCAAGCCCGTCGAGGACCGTCGTGATCCCGGCCTCGATCGAGAATTGCATGCTGGCTTCCCAGAACTCGAGCTCGACTTCTTCAGGGGAGTGATCGAAGCGTACGCCGAGCGTGTCGTAGATCAGTCTCTGCCTGACAATTGCGGGAATCTCGAACAGACTCGCCTCGCGGCGCTCCTGAATTTGGTAGTCGATCTCGTTTACGACTTCCACGATGTCCTGAACCGAACGACCGTTTGTGATCTCGGCAATCTCCAGGCACCGTTGGATCCCTGCCTGGAGGTCGAACTCCACGGAGGACAGGATCGTCCCACCAAAGTCGAAGGTAACGGCTGCGGGAATCGTCAACTGGTCCGGCGCCTTTGCGGACACCTCCAGCAGCGCCTTCTGGACCGCATCTTCGATCTGTTCGGCTGTGCCTTCCTCGGACTCTTCGACCAGTTGTCGGATCTCCTCGAGGATCGACTCGGAGGCGATCGCTTCGATCAGCAACTCGACACACCGTTCACAGATCCGTGGGGAGTGGTTGGTGACGTTTATGCAGTGCTGAACACCTTCGCTGGGACGTCGGCCGCAATAGACACACCGCTGGGGTGATGTGGTGACCATCCAGCCCGTAACGGTATCGCCGGCGAGCACATCCTGGCAGATGCGTACACAGTTCGTGCAGATCGGCGCTTCCTGATCCTCGAACAGCTTCGCAACGTCGTCTGCGGATCGCTTACAGTAGCCACATCTCTGGACGTTCATACGCGCACCCCGGTCTTTTGATCTCGCTTAAGGATGTGCCGATACGATCTGGAGGTGGACCTGGCGTCGACGTGATCCATCGAATTCACAAAAGTAGATGCCCCGCCAAGTGCCGAGGACCAGCCGTCCGTCGCGGATAATGACGTGTTTGGAACTGCCGAAGAAGCATGCCTTCACGTGAGCAGCGGAGTTCTCCTCCACGTGACAATACTCCGGGGCGTCCCAGGGGATCAGTTTGTCGACCGCGAGGAGTACGTCTCGGACGACGTCCGAGACGGCATTCTCATTGATCGTCAGAGCCGCGGTCGTGCGGAGACAGTAGAGCGTGCAGGTTCCGTCGGTGACGCCGCTGTCAGCGACAGCTCGGGACACCGCGTCCGTGATCGGGAGCAGCTGTGAATGTTGCTGTGTTGCGACGTTGAGCGTAAGCATATGCACGTTCAGGCTGGGACGCGGCCGCGACCGCGAGATCAAGAAACACACGAGCGCGGCGGGGTGTCAAGTCGCTAATTCCAAGTAGCTTAGGTCGATTTTTGGGGCTGCCATATCACCTGGGGGCTTCTGCGTCG
>MDTE01048213.1_pt1 | contig 167085 bp, 135 predicted proteins | sample 811231 | NCBI WGS metagenome assembly MDTE01 (sample SAMN05326651, study PRJNA326480) | marine metagenome | isolation source: seawater | place: Indian Ocean: Red Sea | collected 2010 | reverse complement strand
AGCACACCGCAGCACACCGGAGAGAATCGCATGTCACTCCATCGCATCACCGTCCTGGCCACGTTTGTTGCCACACTCGCCGTCACTGGCTTCACAGGCTCAGCCTCGGACGCCCAGGCCGCTGAACGCAGTTGTCCGTTCTGTGCCGCACCGTCCCTGACTCTCGCCGAGCAGCTTTCTCAGGCCGACGCCGCGGCCCTGGTCATGTGGGCCGATGCCAAGAAGGCACGCGAGGTGGATGGCAAGCGGCTGCCGTCGGAGACGACATACGAAATTCGCGAGGTGATTCGTAATGGCCGTGGTGCCGTCAAAAAAGGACAGCGTGTCCGGCTCTCGCGCTACCGCTCGGGCAAGAAGGGCGACATTTTCCTGCTGCTGGGCAGCCGGGCCGCCCGCGTCGAATGGGGCAGCCCGCTGCCGGTGACCGAGACCAGCTACCAGTACATCGTGCAGGCGCCGTCTCCCGAAGCACCGGCCGCCAAGCGACTGGCCTACTTCATGAAGTTTCTCGAATACCCCGACCGCCAGATCGCCGACGATGCTTACGCCGAATTCGCCAACGCCCCCTACAAGGACATTTCATCAGTCAGCAAGTTGATCCCGCGTGAGAAAGTGGCCAAGTGGGTGGCCAACGCCGAGACGCCGCCCACACGGATGGGACTCTATGGCCTGCTCCTGGGCCTGTCGGGGACCGAAAACGATGCAGCTCTCATGGCCCGGAAGATCGCGACACCCTCGGAGGAGTTTCGGCTGGGCATCGACGGTGTGATGAGCGGCTACCTGCTGTTGACCGGCGAAAAGGGTCTGCCGCTGATCGAGCAACTCAAGCTCAAAAACCTCTACCTGGTCGACGCCCGAGGAAAAGTGCTGACCGACGCCAAGGGTCGCAAGAAACTCGTGCCGTTCAGCGAGACCTACGCCGCAATGCAGGCCCTCCGATTCATGTGGAGCTACGCCGAGGGTCGGATTGCCAAGGAGCGACTGAGACAGTCGATGCGGATTCTGCTGGCACGACCGGAATTGGCCGACCTCGTGATCGCCGACCTGGCCCGCTGGAAGGACTGGAGTATCCAGGATCGCCTGATGGCCATGTACGAGGACAAGGCCTTCAATGTCCCTGCGATCAAGCGCTCGATCGTCCGCTACATGCTGGTCTGCTCGAAGGACACCCCCAAGAGCCCCAAGGGGAAAACCGCCGGCCCGTTGCCCAAGCATGTCCAGACCTCCAGCAAACACCTCGCCGTGCTACGCAAGCGCGACCCCAAGGTGGTGATGGACGCTGAGCGGTTCTTCTTCCTCAAGTAGTCGGTTTTGGGCAAGAGAACCAACCCGTCCGGAATTCCGCGCAGGACGCCGCGGTCAAGTGATGCCATGTTTGACCCTGCACCCATCGCGCAGGCCCTCGCCGAGTTTGAGCTCGACGGGTGGTTGCTGTACGACTTCCGCAACAGCAACGTCCTGGCACGCCGTGTCCTCGGACTCGAGGGCGAACACGCCGGCAGCCGCCGCTGGGCGTGTTGCCTGAGAACCGACGGGCCACCTCGGAAACTGGTGCACAAGATCGAAACCGGGGCGCTTGACAGCGTGCCAGGCGACACTCGTGTCTACCTCGCCTGGCAGGAATTCGAAGACGGCATGGCCTGGCTGCTCGAAGGTCTCGATTCCGTCGCCACGGAATACGCCGCCCGGGCCGGAAACCCGTACGTGTCGCGAATCGATGCGGGCACCATCGAACTCATCCGGGAATCCTGCCCCCGGATCGTCTCGTCCGGAGACCTCGTGCAGAGGTTTGAAGCCACCTGGGATGACACCCAGGCCGCGATGCACCGCGAGGCGGAGGCGATCACCACATCGGCCTTCGACGTCGCCTGGCGATTCATCGCCGAACGGACCGCCGATGGTGGCCAGGTCGAGGAAACCGACGTCCAGCAGGTGATCATGGATCACTACGCCGCACATGACGCGGTCACGTACCACCCGCCGATTGTCGCCCGAAATGCCCATTCCGGAAACCCTCACTACGAGACAGGCACCGGCGACGACACGGCGATCCGCGAGGGAGACCTCGTGCTGATCGACCAGTGGTGCAAGGTCGACCGACCTCGCAGCGTCTACAGCGACCTGACCCGCATGGGATACGTCGGGAGCGACATTCCCGAAAAGTTCACCCAGGTCTTCTCGGTTGTCGCGGCCGCAAGAGACGCCGCAATCAACTGCGTGAAAACCGCCTTCGCCCAGGATCGCCTGCTGCAGGGCTGGGAAGTGGACCAAGCCTGTCGTGACGTGATCGTCGAGGCCGGTTATGGCGAATGGTACATCCACCGGACCGGGCATAGCATCGGCCAGGAGGTGCATGGCAATGGCGCCAACATGGACAACCTTGAGACGCACGAGCTGCGACGCGTGATGAGAAACACCTGCTTCTCGATCGAGCCGGGCATCTACCTGCCCGAGTTCGGCTGCCGCAGCGAGGTCAACGTGTTCGTGGACAAGGACGGCGTTGTCCACGTGACCGGAGGACCATGCCAGGAGCAGATCGTGTCCATCGCCGACCTGGCCTAGCCGGCGATGGCTGCTGCCATCGCCACTCGCCGCGAGATCACCGGTTCGGTTGACGACACCCACCCCCTCCGGTGACACTCATCGTGCGCGTGCGAGTCGCCTGGCGGGCGCCCGCGATCGACAGTTGTGCAAGCCAACCCTTGAGGTGCTTGGTGATGGGCGACATCACGATCGAAGTCTGGGACGCGACCGGAAACAAGCGACAATCGGTGGAGGTGCCCGCCGATGCCCCCATCAACCGAGTGATCGCTGTACTCGTCGACCGGATGAACCTGCCTCGCCACAGTCCGGACGGGCAATTGATGAGCTACAAGTTTCATCACAAGGCCAGCGGTCGGCAGCTGCTCGACACATCAACCCTCGCCGCGGAGGGTGTCAATGACGGCGACGTGCTCCGTCTGCAACCCGAAATCACCGCCGGCACTCACCCCGCGGCCCGAGAGTCTCGATCGGCGATGGCTGCTCCACGAGGTCACTGATCCCGAGGTCTCCTTTGAACGACCAGGTCCTGAGGTTGGGAGATGTCGACGCCGACAACAATCGGTTTGCCCGATTCGAGCTGATCGGCTGGTGGGACCAGGACAAGCTGAACGACGCACGGGTCGTCGTGATCGGCGCCGGGGCCATCGGCAACGAGCTGATCAAGAACCTCGCCCTGCTGGGAATCGGCCACCTGTTCATCGCCGACATGGACCGCATCGAACACTCCAACCTGTCGCGATCCGTGCTGTTTCGCGAATCCGACTGCGGGCGAGCGAAGGCCGAAGTGGCAGCCGAGCGAGCCAGGGAGATCTACCCCGACATCCGCACCACCTGCTTCGACGGCAACATCGTCCATGACCTCGGTCTCGGCATCTATCGCTGGGCCGATGTCATCCTCGGAGGTCTCGATAACCGGGAAGCTCGAGTCGCCATCAATGCCGCCGCCGCTCGAACCGGCCGGACCTGGATCGATGGTGCGATCGAGCGTCTGGACGGCGTCGCGCGAGTCTTCGATCCCGCCAGCGGACCTTGCTACGAGTGCACGATGAGCGAGGTGGATTGGAAGATGCTCGAGGCCCGCAGGAGCTGCGCGTTGCTGAGCCGAGACGAGATGGAACACGGCAAGGTGCCGACCACCCCCACCACCTCCTCGGTCGTCGCCGGCATCCAGGCCCAGGAAGCTGTCAAGCTGATCCACGGACTCGAAACGCTCGCGGGGAGAGGGTTCGTCTTCGACGGGTCTCATCACCAGAGCTACACCGTCACCTACTCGCGACTCGAGGACTGCCCGGCCCACGAGCCACATGAACCCATCGAGTCACTCGAAGACAGCGTCGGCGACATCACCGCCGGGGAGTTACTGGACCGGGTCCGAGGTGATCTCGGCCCCGAAGCGAAGATCGAATTCAACAGCGACCTGCTCGAATCGCTCACCTGCACCAGCTGTCAGCACACACAACCAATGCTCGCCTCGCTCGGTGCGGTTACCGAGTCCGATGCGCGATGCCCAGATTGCAGACAACATCGTACCCCCAATCTCTACCACTCGATCGGACACGATTCGGGACTTCTCGACCAGACGCTCGAAGCACTCGGCGTCCCGGCCTGGGACATCATCGGAGGCCGTGCCGGTTGGGAGACGCGGTACTACGAACTGGCCGGAGACCGAAGCCGTGTGCTCGGCCCGCTCGAACACCAGGAGAATCGAGATGAGTGAACTCGACGTGAGCCAGTTGGCGGACGAGTCGCTGGAAGAGACGGCTTTCCCCGCTTCTCCACAATCGGAGTTCCGGCTCCACTTCGATCCCGATGTGCATGCCGCCATCGCCAGCCATGCTGGCGAAGACACGTCGATCGAAATCTGCGGAGTGCTCGTGGGCCAATGGGCCAGGGACTCAAATGGCCCGTTTGCCAGGATCCAGCACGTGATCCGTTGCGACTCCGCCGCGAGCAAAAACGCCGAGGTCACGTTCACACACGAGTCGTGGGCACAGATCAACGAGGAGATGGACTCGAAGTACACCGACGAGCGAATCATCGGCTGGTATCACTCGCATCCCGACTTCGGGATCTTTCTCTCCGACCGCGACATGTTCATCCAGGAGCACTTCTTCTCGGGGGCGGGGCAGGTGGCCTACGTCGTCGACCCCGTGCGGAATCGTGAAGGCATTTTTGAATGGCGAAGCGGCAAGGCCGAGGTCGCGGCGCACTACTGGGTCGGAGACCGAATCGTGACCTCCGCCGCCAGCGAATCCGATACGCACTCCGAATCGGGCTCGATGACACCCCTGGCCGAGTCAGCGGTGTCGGCCGGCTCCTCGACAACGACGGCGGATCCGCCTCTGCTGCCGCCGGTTTCCGTGATGCTGGCCTGGCTGGGAATCTTCCTGCTCGGGTACGTGCTGAGTTCCTGGAACAGCGGTTCGCGAGACCGACTCCTGGCCGAAGGCGCCATCGCCCATTACGGACTTTGGAACGTGCTGCAGGTCGGTCGAGCCGAACAGGTGGCCGATACCCGCAAACGCGTGGAACTGGCACTGGCTGCCACCAACGAACTCTCTAAACAGCACCTCGAATCGGCTCCTGATGCGGACAGGAAGTCGATCCGCAAGCGATGGCTGGACGTTCGACGCAAGCTGGCAGACTCAAGAGATCAACTCGCATCCATCGAGCAGAATTACTCGGTCCCACCCGAACAACGCGAGTTGCTGCAACGAGTCATTGTGAATCGACTCGAGAACCTGACCCGCGCCGAACAGAGTGGGCCGAGGCTGCCGGTGCCGATTCCCGTGGAACTGTTGAAACCCAGCGGCAAAACGGACTCAATGGAACAACCCACCAACAAGACGTCACCATCTTCATCCCAGGAGACGGGTCCTGCTGACCCAAGACCGGAAGAATCCGGCAAGCGGCCTCAAGAAAACAAGGCCACCAGGAACTGAGCATTGAGCCAGCCCACATCACCCATTCGCATCACGACCGGCGACCTGCAGACGCCGGAAGTTGAAGAATACGTGCAGACACAGCAGTGGCTGACACGCGACATCAGCGATGCGCCCGACCAGCCCTGGCTGATCCGGGTGATCTACGCGAACTGGTTCTACCTGTCGATGGCCGCCGGCCTGGGCGGCGTCTGCGGGTGGGCCCTGCTCGAGCCATTCTTCAGTGACGATCCCAACGCCGAGGACACGGTGGCGGCGTTGTTGATGTTTCCGGTCGTGGCGGGATTCACCGGGCTGTTTCTCGGTGCCGCAGAAGGGATCATGTGCCGCAACCCGCGGCGGGCGATGATCAGCGGGGCCGTCGGCCTGGGGACAGGATTCGGAGGCGGGTTGCTGGCGGTCATCCCCACGGGAATCGTCTTCTCACTGATCGGAACGGTCGCTCTCAGTCTTCAGGACGGACCGCTCGATGAACACAGTATGCCGAGCGGGATGGCACTGCTTGTCTTCATGATGGGCCGAGGAGCCGCCTGGTCGATTGCCGCCATCCCCGCTGGACTCGGACAGGGCATGGCGATCAGGGAAAAACGAGTCATGCTCAATGGGGTTGTCGGCGGGCTGATCGGCGGGTTGATCGGAGGCGTCCTGTTCGACCCGATCAGCATGGTCTTGCTGACCGACGACGGTGAAGCCACGTATAGCCGGGCCGTCGGATTCGCCACCATCGGTATGGCCGTCGGACTCTTCGTTGGACTCGTCGAAGGCTGGACCAAGACCGCCTGGCTGTTGATGAGAGAAGGCCCACTGGCGGGAAAACAATTCGTGCTCTTCAAGGACACCACGTCCCTGGGCAGTTCACCCAAGGCTGAGGTCTACCTGTTCAAGGACGACGCCATCGAACCGACGCACGCGGTGATCTACAACCGCGGCGGACGCTTCGAAATCGTCGACCAGGGAACTCCCGATGGAACCTACGTCAACGGCATCCCCATCCAGAGCCAACTGTTGGCCCATGGCGACCAGGTCGTGCTCGGCAAGACCGTGCTGGAATTCTCGGTCAAGGACAGCGGCTGATTCGCGACATGACACCCGATGAGCCAACACGATTCACATCGCAAACAACCACCACCTGAAGACCCCGGAGTTGCTTGATGACCATCGAAGTCAGTTGTTCCGCTTGTGGCAAGGTACTGCGAGCCAAGGACTCGGCCGCCGGCAAAAAGGCCAAGTGCCCGGACTGTGGTGCCGTGATCTCGATTCCCGAGGCCGTCTTTGATGCGGTCGACGCCGACGAATTCGGCAGTGGATTCGATGACGAACTCGATTTCGCGGCTGTCGAGCAATACAGCCCGGCCGCATCGTCTGGCGGCTCCGGCAGCAAACGACGTCCCTGTCCCGCCTGTGGCGAGATGATCGTCTCGGGAGCGGCCAAGTGCCGATTCTGTGGGGAGATCTTTGATCGCAAGTTGAAACAACAGTCTGCTCGTTCGACTCCGAGCGATGAGGATTCCAACCTGAGCGCGGGCGAATGGTTGATCTGCATTTTCTGCTCGGGGATTGGGTGCATCGTTGGCATTGTGTACATGTGCCAGAGCAAGCCGAAGGGGATCAAGATGCTCGGGATCTCCCTGCTCGTCCAGGTCATCTTCACGGTGATTCGCGTCGTCGCGGAACTGGCCCTCCAGAACAACTTCTAGGGCCGCTGTCGATTCTCAAGCTGTTCCCACACAAGCTGCCATGTCCACGTCAAAAGTTGTCCGATGCGAGTGTGGCGTCAGTGTTCGCGTGCCGGCCAGCCAGGCGGGGAGGTCGTTGTTGTGCCCCAAGTGCGGATTGGCCATTCCGGCGGAGCAGCGGTCGGCCCCCCCCACCTCGGTTCACTCAACGTCTGGCGTCGCCGTTTGTCCGATCTGCCAGTCCAACATCGGTCAAGGTGAACCATGCGTGGAATGCAGCGAATGCAAGCAGGTTCACCACCGGGAATGCTGGCAGGAGATCGGCGGATGCAGCACTTATGGCTGTACGCAAACTCCCTCCAACGAAAACCAGGATGACGGCCAACAGCCTCACACCGCATGGGGAGACAACAAGCAATGCCCGGCCTGTGGCGAGACGATCAAGTCGATCGCCCTGCGGTGTCGCTACTGCGGCACCGATTTCCACTCGGTCGATCCCTTGAAACTCGGCGACCTGCACCGGCAGGCCGATCGCGACGAGTCTCTCAAGAGCACGCGTCGAACCGCCGTGGCCCTCTTCGCCGCCAGCCTCGTCGGGTGCATCGCCCCACTGATGCTGATCATCGGGCTCTGTGTCGTGATTCCCAGGCAGAAGCAGCTGGTGCAAAGTGGCCCGCTGTATGCTGTGATGGGATGGGCGTCGGTCATCATTTCCGGTCTCTGGACGGTCGCCCTGATGGGATTCGGCCTCCTCGAGGCGGTCAGGTGAATTCCTCCGTCCTGCAAATCCTTGACACCTCCGAAACGCTGATACTCGCGCCGTGAACCAGCCACCTGACATCCGCACCGCAGGCATCCGTGAGCAGGGCGCCGTCTGCCTGCATTGCCGGCAGGAACTCGCCCTGGGCGACCAGGTGGCGACCTGTCGCCAGTGTGGCGCCGTGCATCATGCCAACTGCTTTGAGACGTATGGCCACTGCGGTTCGTACGAATGCACTCCGGATTCGAGGCCGACCGGCCAACGAGAGATGGTGTTGACCGGGGCGGTTCCGATGAGAATCACAGACGAGGAACTCGGTCGGGCTGTCCCGTTGCCGCCGTCTCGGCCTGCCACCGCGGCCACCGGGGCCGGCATTGCGATTCCCGTTGGCCCCGATCCGGAGGCGAGCCGCTGGAACAGGCTCGCCATCTTCTCGCTCGTCATCGCGCTGCTCGGCATTCCTCTTTACGGCATCGTCACCGGGCTGGTGGCGATCCTGTTGGGCGGAATCTCGCTGATCGGACGAAACTCGTTCCGTCGTCGCGGCGTGCTGGTGGCCGTGCTCGGCATCGTCATCGGAATCGGGGACTTCGTCGGCTGGGCGGTCTACCTCGGCCAGGACGTCTCCTTCCTGGGCAACGTGGTCCGACTCGATGACTTCGAACCCGACCCGGAAGCACTGAAGCAACTGCCCGCGACGATCAACCGGGCCATGAAGGCCAACGTGCTGATCCAGGCCGGCTCATTCGCCTCGATCGGCATCGGCTCGGGCGTCATCCTCAAGATCGACAACGGCAAGGCCCTGATCGTGACCAACCGGCACGTGATTGACCCCGACTTCGAAGACGACGACGTCACACCGCTCGAGGAACTCTCCAGCCTGATGGTCAAGCTGATCGGTCAGCCCGCCACCCCCGCTCAGCCGGTCTGGATCGCTCCGGACGGCGTTGACCTGGCACTGGTCTCGGTCCCCGTCGTCTCCACCGATGTGCTCTCGGCCGCCTGGAATGCCACACCCGACCTCAAGATCGGAGATGGGGTCTTTGCCATCGGAAACCCCCACGGACTCGGCTGGTCGCACGCCTCCGGCGACGTGTCTCAACTCCGCAGACAGACCAACGGCACAACGCGAATCCGCGTGATCCAGACCACCACCGCCATCAACTCGGGCAACAGCGGTGGAGGTCTCTATGATGAACAGGGCAAGCTGGTAGGGGTCAATACCTGGACCAAGGACAAACGGGTGGCCGAGGGCATCGGGTTTGCCATTTCCTTCCAGACACTCATGGAACTCGTCCCCGCCCGATTCGCGCTGCCCGCGGCACATGCCCCCCGGGACGAGATGGAGTGACGGCTGATGAGCTCCGTGAGACTGCGCAGGTTGGCATCCGATCAGGAGAATCTCGTCGGGTACGTCAAGCGGCACCCGAGGCTGCGGCTGATTCAGCTCGACGGCGACCCCGCCGAACGCTACCAGATCGAATACCGGATCAAGAGCCTCAGGCAGATCGACGAACACCTGGTGCCGGCCAAGGACCATGTCGTCGAGATCTCGCTCCCCAGAAACTACCCCCGCACACCACCCCAATGCCGAATGCTCTCACCCGTCTTCCACCCCAACATCGCACCTCATGCGATCTGCGTCGGTGATCACTGGAGTGCAGGAGAGTCTCTCATGTCGATCGCGATGCGGATCGGCGAGATGCTCTCCTACCAGAGCTACAACGTGAAGAGCCCGCTCAATGGCGACGCCGCCAGGTGGGTGGAAGGCCACGAGGACGAACTGCCGCTCGACCCGGTCAGCATGATCCTCGAAGATGACGAACCCACCACACCACCTGAACTCGCTCCCTCACAACAGACACCAAGTCCACCGCAGCCATCCACAGCATCGGCTCCATCATCCGACGAGAGGATCCTCGTGGTCTGCCCCCAGTGTCAGAAGCCCTACAGGGTTCCTGTCGAGTCGATTGGCCGTTCGGCGACCTGCGTCCAATGCCAGACGCGATTCTCGATTGTTCCCTCGCATGATTGATCCGACGGTCATGACCGATTGCGAGATTCCTGCCGATTCCGACCACCGTGACGTGGCGGCCGCTGATACGCTGCAAGCTGGGCCGAGCCCACCTGGAGACCGCATCGGGCGGCGCGTGGCACATCACCGCAACATGCTGCTCGCCGCCGCCGCCGTTCTCCTGCTCGCGATTTCACTGCGTACGCGAGCGGACCAGCGAGTGGAGTTCGTGTGGCTGCCGGGCTGGCCGATGCCCGAGACCTGCGCGAGCCGCGGAGTGTTCAACGTCGAGTGCCCCGGCTGTGGGCTGACGCGCAGCTTCATCGCATTGGCCGCCGGCGACCTTGCCGACGCCTGGCGTATGAACCGCACCGGCTGGCTGTTGGCCGTCGCCGTCCTCTGCCAATTCCCCTACCGCCTGGCCACGATCCGCCAGTTGAAACTCAGCGGATTCCCTGAGCCACTCCCTCCGTGGCTGAAATCCGGATTCAGCTGGACACTGATCGCTGCACTGATCATCAACTGGGGGCTGAAGATCGTCGGGATCTGACTCTCATCTCCAAGGTCCGCCCCCGGCGACCAAGCTGCTACTTGCCCGCTGCGGCCTTGGCCGCCTGTTCCTGGGCCGCTGACACCCTCGGGTTCGGCGTGGCATCCGCCTTCTCCAGCCCCAGAACCCACCGTACGGCGTTCTCGTGTGACTTCAGCACAACCTTGTTCGTCCAAGTCGCGTTGTTGTGCCCCAGGTTCGAGTAGTAGATCTTTCCCTCGCCCCACTCGCGACACCAGGCCACCGGAACGTGGTAGGGTCGCTTCGGGTTGCACTTGGTCATGTTCAGACTCATCAGCACCCGAACGTTCTTGGGGACCCAGTTGACGTACTGGTAAATCTCATCCTTGATCTGGAATTCCTTGCCAAACGGCTTCATCGCCGGATGCGAGGTGTCGTGAACAGAGATCGTCACGGTGTTCCCGGCGCTCCATGGATGACCATTAAAGGTGCCGCCAGCGATCTCCTGGTACCAACGGTGTTTGGGATCCTTCGTGCGGTAGGTGTCGGTGGCCGAGTGAAACCCGATGTACCCATGTCCCCGAGTCTTGAGCCAAGTGTTGGTGAAATAGTCTCGGTCCTTGTCTGAAATCGGTAGGACGCCCGTCGTGTAAAACATCACGATCTGGTAGTTCTTCAGGTTGTCGGCCGTGAAGTCCGCCTGGCAATCCTGCGTGCAATCGACAGTGAAGAGCCTGGTCTGCTGTCCCAGTTGTGTCATCGCAATCTCGGCCGGCGCAAGCTTCTTGTTGCCACGGTTGACTGAACCGTGCCGGAACCCCTTGCTCTGCGTGACAAACAACACGCGGGCTGGTTTGGCCGCCTGGATCTCTCTGACAGAAGACAAACCAAAGATGACCAGCGCCACCAGTCCGACCGACCACGGTCTTTTTGCTGCATGCATCACGAATCTCTCTCCTCGCATTGTTCTGTCTAGGGTGTCAGCCCGCGTTATGGCCGAGACGGAAGCACGGGGAATCACTTCCTCAGCTGCTTCAGTGTCCCGCCAATGTGTCGATGCACCTCAGCCGTGTTTCTTACCACCAGCACATGAAAGTGGGGATAGTACCGAATCGATCCCTGGCCGCCTCGCACATCCCAACTCTCAGGGGCAATCGTGTCCTGGATCAGTGCAATCAGTTCATTCGCAGTCCGCTCGTCGGCCGGCCCATACAGGCCACTCGTTCGAGCGGTGGGACGTTTGCCCTGTCGCAGTCGACCCAGTTCACGTTGACGGACCTGCAATCGAGGCAGGATGTCAGCAAGCCGATTCTGGATGGCCCGGTGCTTTCGCTTCCGGTCAGCAAACGACAGCAATCGGCTGTTGCGCAGATCTCCATCGAGACGGACCAGGGCCGGCACCACCCGTGCGGGATCGGCCAGTGGTCGACGGTTTCGCACGGTTTGGCACATCAGGTCGGCAAATCGTTGTCGCAGGGCCTTCCGGGTCACACCTCGAGACGCGGTGTCGGCCGACCTGGCCAATCCGGCGATCGGCTGTTGCATCACGGCAACCGGTGAGGTCACCAGCATCAATGCCACCAGTCCCACCGCATGCATGGCAGATTCTCCGCAGGACCGAGTCCTGGATCAACCAGGCTCCAACGCCGTGTACAGGTCGTCCCGAAGTTTGAGCCGGCCAATCAGCCCGCTTCGTTGCCGGATCCGGCCTCTGCCCCATCGCCGCTGCCTGCTTTTTTGACGAAATAGACCACGATGACGATGATCACCACGACCACACCGATGATGTAAGGCAGCATCGATTGCAAAGCGGCATCCGCCGCCACACCGCCATCATCGTTGCCGGCGATCTTGACGTCACCCTGCTCAAACTGGTCCTTATTGCTTGCCCCCGCATTCATGCCACCTGGGGGCATCTGGATCCCCGAACCACCGCCAGGAGGCTGATTGACGCCCGGTCCACTACCCGGCGAACCCTGTGCCACCACGAGATCCGAATCGGCCACAACCATCGCCAACGCGAGAAACAGCGACAATCCCATCCGCAATGACAAGGTCATCTCACTCTCCGTTCTTAAGATCCGTAGCTGATGACAGCCTGTGGAACTGTCTCATTTCGAACCAAGCAAGACCCGTATTCTCACCAATGCTTCACTCGATTGGCAAGAGCCCTTCGCACACGACCTTGGTGACACGCTCAATTGACACGCGTCGGCACAACCAGCGGATCCTGCAGGTAGTGCTCGTCAACCGGGTAGTTGCGGAACTGGATCGAATACGTCTTTTCGAACCAGGCCTGGATATCCTCGACGGCATCGGGATCAAAGTCCGGTTCCACGTAGAGTGTTCGACCGCGGCTGTCTTTCTGTATCTGGGCGTCGTCAACAATCACCTCGCCACGGCTGATCACGTACCTCGGCAATTCGAACATCTTCTGAATATCGTCATCGGGGCTGTAGAGTGTCACATCCCCATCGGCGCCGGGGCCCAGATGTCCCTTGTGAGTGAGTCCGAGCATCCGCGCAGGAGCTGCCCGCGTGATGATCGCGATTTCGTACAGCGTGTACTCACGGTCAAGGTCCTTGAGCGTGCAACGGTCGGCCACCGCCGCCGGCGCCCCGGCCAGGACCTCGCGCCGACGTTCGCGATCCATCAGCAGAGATATGATCTCCGGGTAGGCCAAAAACGACCCGCCGTTGGGATGGTCGGTGCTCATGGCGATCCGCCACGGATCATCCACCAGCAGGTACCACTCGAGTCCGATTGCCCACTGCAGGGCATGCACGACGCTTTTTTGTTTGTAGACAATGGGCACGATACCGCAGCCCGCCTCCATCTCGGTGTCGCCGCTGAACCACTTCCGACCCGTGACCTGGTGCAGGTAATAACCCAGAGGTCCGTCGCCTGTCATTGAGGTCGTGTTCGAGAACATCACCTGCCCGACGTCCACCGTGAGGTTGTCGTGCGTATTGACATACTCGGCCAGTTCAGGCACGCGTGATCCGAACGTCGCCTGGTCGTCGGGATCGCCGTCGTAACTGTGGAACTGGATATGGGTCAGGTGTCCGCGATGGCCCTCCAGCGACCTCATCGTCTCCATCGTTGTCGCGTGGTTGCCGGGCAATCCGAGATTGTTGCAGTGGATATGCACCGGATGCGGCAGCCCCAGTTCGTGAACGGACCGGGCGACGCCCTGGATGATCTGCCTGGGTGAGACACCAAAGTGGCCGACCTGGTCATCAATCCCCTTGGCATTGCCGCCGCCGCTCTTCCAGACTTCAACGCCCCCCGGGTTGACGAGCTTGGCCGTGTATCCCCGCGTGGCATTCAGCAACCAGGCGATGTAAGCCTTCAACAGGCCATCCTCGCCGGCGGCCACCTGCCGCATCACGTAGTGGTTGTTCCCCATCAGGACATAAAAGCCCTTGTCGATGATGGGCGTGTCCTCGAGTTCCTCGTGAGCATGCCGGGCCCCCAGGGGTGGAACCGCGGCATCAAACGCGGTGGTGTACCCGAGCCCGGCATAAAGATACCCGGTGGCAAATGTGCTCGGCACACTTCCCCCGGTTCCCGATCGTGTCATGCGGGTCCGCACAACCGGGTCAGCCGTTCGCTTGTCGTCGGGGATCATCTTCCGGGCGGTGTTCACCTTGGGCCCGGCGATGTGGCAGTGCATGTCGATGCCACCGGGCATCACGACAAGCCCTGAGGCATCGAGCGTGCGATCCGCCCGAGTCTCGGGATCGGTAGGTGCGGCGATGACCACACCGTCCTCGATCCACACGTCGCCAACCTGCCCGTCGACACCGTTGGCCGGATCATAGATCCTCCCGCCTGTGATCCGCAGCACGCTCATGCCACGCTCACCGACTCGGCGTCCTCGCCCGAGGGGCTCGGCTGAGCCAACTGCTTCTGACGGATCCGCGTCTCGATCCCACGCAGGATCTCAAGGTCACTCTTGTAGGGTGATTCGAACGCCGGCCTCAACGGAATCGGCACATCGTCCATCCTGTACACGGTGCCTGGCACGTTGATGCCGTAGGTGGCTGTGGTGAACGCCACCGATGCAGTGCGGGCGGTGTCTGACAGCTTCGGGTCGAGCACCACGCTGGGGATTTGCTCGAGGTGGTCCCGGGCTGGCTGGCTGAAGTTGGACATCGGATCACTGGCGATGATCAGTGCGGCGTCAGCCTCGCCCCGGGCCAGCACGTCCGACGCGGTGAACTCTCCGGGATTGAACCTCGGAAATCCACTCCCCAGGTGCACGCCGAACGGATATCCGGTCGACCAGGTCACCACGTTGTCGGCCCCGGTCACGTTGCCGTGCCCCCGCATTGGCTTCGCGCTCCAACGAGTGTGCTCGTTCATGTCCCGGGCCAGTGCCAGCACGGCCTCGCTGTTGAGATGCTTGCCACGGGTCATGGTCAGGCCCATTCCGAAGAGGATGACTCCAAACTTCGCCCGCTTCATCCCGTCCATCACCTCGTGGAGCTTCTCGAGAGAAATCCCGGTCGTCTCCTCGATCGACTCGTCCAGCTCGAGCCCCTTCGCCAAGGCTCTCAGGGCCCACGCCAGCTCGAAGTCCCTCCGGGGCTTGACCTGCAGGAAGTGATCAGCCGCCTTGGCGCTCTTGGTCTTGCGGACATCGATCAGGACCGCAGTCCGGTCCTTGCGCCCGTTGGGGACAAACTCCCCCTTGGGCATCAGGCTGTACTTTGTGAAGTGACGAGGGTGACTCTCGGCTGGATTGCCGCCCCAGAAGATCAGGTAGTCCGCCCGATTCTTCACCTCCCCCAGCGAACAGGTCACCTCGCCGACACCCTGGAATGCGATGCCCGAGGGTCCGTGGCAGACGCTGGTCGTGGTGTCCACCACGCCCCCCACCCAGTCGGTGATCGCCAGAGCCACCCGCTGGGCCTCTGAAGTGGTGTCGCTGAGCCCGTAGGTCAACGGGAACCGGGCCTCCAGCAAGATCTGGGCCGCCCGGTCCATTGCAGCGTCGTATCCGGCCGGCTGGCCGTCAATGAGCGCCTCGGGCCGATCCTCGATGTGGTGATTGAAAAACCACGCCTTGCCCAGCACGCAGGCGTTCTTGGCCTTGGTGATCCGATCGCCCTCGACGGTCAATTCCATGTCGTCGCAGACGCACCCGCAAAACGTACAGGTGGCATCCTGGACCACGCGCAAATCATTCGGTTCCGAAGCAGACGCGGTAGCCGGAGTGGCTGTGTCGGTGGAACTCATCTCGGGGGCCTCTTGTTTCTCGCTTGAGCCGTTCGCTCAACCTGCCTCGCCAGCGACCGCTTCCAGGTAGACGTCCAGTCCCTTGCTGTCGGGCATGCCACAGCCCTGTGTGTCACCTCCCATCAGCCGGCTCGACTTGTCACCGTAACTGATAAACAGCATGCCGGACGGCAATTCGTCGCCGCGCGCCGCCTTGCAGGGCACGGTGAATTCTCCCTGCTCGTTGTACACGCGTACCATGTCACCTTCCTCGAGGCTCAGCCGTTCCATGTCTTGTGGGGCCACCTGGAGCGTGCTGATTTCCTCCTGGTATCCGTCGGTGTACTTGCCCTCGTTGAGCGTGGTGCCCTGCTTGCTGGTTCGGCCGGGGATGAGAATGAACAATTCAGCCATCGGACGCACGATCGGGCACGGGCCATGGAAATCGGCAAAAACCGGGGAGAGACGGCGATTCTCGCACCCGGCGTCACCGAGGTCAATTCACGCCATCGCCGGAGAACCGCTCAACCCGATCTCGACCAGCCGATCAGCGGGAACAAATCCCTCGGAGGTCCAACCTCGAAACTCGTTGTAGGCCTTGACCTGTGCAGCCAGCCGGTCGGCATCCAGTTCCCGGGCAGGTTGTCCCTCCTGCTTGAGCGGTTCATCCAGGAATCGCTGTGGCAGGGTGTCCTCATCGGGTGTCCAGCCCTGGCCGATATTGTAGGCCTTTTTGGCGGTCACGATCCGTCCGGCGGTTTCCAGCAATTCTTCAGCTGTCACATCCCATCCGGTCACGGGACCCAGGAGTCCCGCCATCCCTGAGGCGCGATCCTCGAAGACGCCTCGCAGGAACTTGCAGAGGATCAGCGAGTCCATCAGCACCGCTTCATCCTCGACCCGGACCACCGGCCCAATCGAATCCATGCCCTGTGTGTCCGGTGCAAAGTCGACCTCGTAGGCACCCGATCTGTTGTGGTCGGCGCCACGTGGGTTGACGGCGAATCCCAGGGCCATCGCCTGCAGCACGCGAGGCTCGTAGCCGGGCAGTTCGAGTCCTTTCACGTGTGGGGCGAGTCCGGGTGCGTCGCCACCAATCCGCTCGGCCACGATCCTCGTTCCCTCAGCCAACATGTCGCCGGCTTCCCGACGGTGACCGATATCGTCGATCATCGACAGCATGGCCGCGCCGTCTCCGAAACGCAGCTCAGGCAGGTCGACGAGACCCCGTTCTGCGCACTCCATCGCAAACGCAACGCTCGCACCAGTGCTGATCGTGTCGAGGCCCAGTTCGTCGCATCTCCTCGAAGCCTGCAACACGATCTCCGGATCCGACACGCCGCACAACGGACCAAGGGCGAAGAGGTTCTCGTACTCCATCCTCACACCCGCCTCGTTCCCATCGGCTCCGGTCACTGCGAATATGTGCTCGCAGCCGATCGTGCACGCGGCACAGCTGGCCCGGGTCCGGTCGCGATCGGTCGCCAGGGCATCGGGGGCGAGCCGTTCAGCACCTTCAAACTCACCCGCCTGGAAGTTTCGAGTCGGCAACGTCCCCAGGCGATTGAAGGTGACCAGGTTGTCCACCGTCCCGAGCTCACGGTACTTCGCCGTCGCCGGTCCCAGGGACTGGCGAGACAATTCACGGGACATGGCAACCAGGCGATCCGGGTCGGAGAAGGCGACCTGCCGGTCACCGGCCACCGCGACGGCCTTCAGCCGCTTGGACCCCATCACCGCGCCAAGCCCTCCCCGTCCGGCGTGGCGAGCGTCGTGCGAGATCGTGGCGTAACGGACCAGACGCTCTCCGGCAGGCCCAATCGCCGCGACCTGGAAACCGCCAAACCGCTCGTCTGAGCCGTCGGCACCCAGACGCGACTCCAGGGCCTCAGCCGCCGATCGACTGCTCTGTCCCCACTCGCTCCGGGCCGTCTCCCATGCCACACCCTCGGGCGTCACGACCAGGGAGATCGGTTCCGGGGATGCACCGGTGATCACGATGGCGTCGTGACCGGTCCGCTTGCCCGCGATCGCGAAACTCGACGACGACAACGAGTCGTTGATGCGGCCGGTCAAGGGGCTCTTGGCCAGGACGGCGAACTTGGCGGACGTCGTCAAAGGACTCCCGACCAACGGACTGAACACAAACACCAATGGCGACTCGGGCGCGAGAGCATCCACGCGTCCCGGTGTTTCCTGGTGCAGCAGCCACGTCCCCAGCCCCACGCCGCCGAGAAAGTTCCGCAACACTCCCTCGGGCCACGGCACACAGGTCGATGTGCCATTGCTGAGATCGACGCGGAGGTACTGGCCGTGGTAGCCGGGAACAGGAGACATGCGCCAATTGCAGGCCACGGAGCCCGCAATTGCAACAACGAGACTCAACCGCCGGCATCAGCCGCCAGCAGCAACACGTGGTCGCCGGGGGCCAGCATCAGCGTGGGATCGGTTGTGAAATGTCCGGCATTGACGTTGGCGAGATAGCCTGACCGCGGGCGTGCCCCATCCAGGCACTCCGCCGCCAACTCCGGCATCCTCCGCCCGGCTTCCTCGAGCGCTTCCCCGAGACTCGGGGCAGCGATTCCCTGGCAGACCACGATCCGGTCGCGGCCGGCACGCCGACGGGCGATGCCGAACAACTCGACCGTCACGCCGCCTGCCTCCCCTTCGCTCATCACCTTGGTCTCTCGAGAATGTGTCGCTGCCGGATCGACGGCCTTCAGAGAATCGAATCAAATCCTGCCACGCCGACCTCCTCGCGACTCACCAACGGTTCCCCATACCCGGTCCCGATGGTCCAGCCCCAGTAACGGGCCCGGTCACGAATGTCATCCAGCAGTGTCGGACTTTCGGTGCTGCGACCTTCGATCACCTGGCTCTCATAACACTGGATCGCCTGCATCTTCGTCTCGATTTGAGCGCTGATGTCAAACACGAATGACGGCTTCGGATGAATCCTCAGATGGATGCTGAAGTAGTAGAACAGCCGAGGTGGCCAATAGGGCTCGCCAGCCATGTCCGTCTTCGACAACTTGCTCCAGAACCTCGCGTCATCGACCAGTCGACTCGCGGCGACGTGATCAGGGTGCGCGTCTTCCCAGAACGGAGCCAGGATTACACCCGGCCGCGTCACCCGAAACACCTCCGCCAGTTTCTCCCGGCTCACGAGATCCGCCTCCAGCCTGCGATTCGCCAACCCCAGTTCTTCTCGCCACGCCAGCCCCAAGACCTCAGTCGCCGCACGCGTCTCCTCCGCACGCCGTTCGGGAGTGCCCCGGGGCGTGGGCTCGCCATTGGTCAACTCGAGTACGCCCACACGACGACCGCCGGCGACCAGGGCTGCGATCACGCCCCCAACGCTGATCTCGGCATCGTCGGGATGCGGAGCCACGACAAGCAGATCGAGTGGGGCTTGCCCCCCCGGGGGACTCGGCTCTCCCACGCTGCCCTCTCCCGATTCATCGCGCATCATCTGCTCCTGCCTGTCCCGGCACGCCGGTCATGTTCGCGAGACGCCCACGCCGGAACCGATCTGGACACCCGACACATTTTCACCAGAATACCGCTTCGCACAGGGGGCAGGCGAGGCACAGACAGGGTTCATCGTGACAGCATTTTCCGATTCACCGCTCACGCGGCTGGCCATTGTGGCTATCGTGTTGCTTCCCATGCTCGCCGGCTGCCAGTCGGTCATCGACAATGCCCGCGCCCAGGCCCGGCCCTTCACGCGACAATTCACTCCCTCGCCACACGACGGCCGAGATCCGACCGAGGATCCCGAGGACAAGTGGCAAGACTTCACCAGGGAGGCCAAGGCAGCTCACGTCGCTGACAAAGACCCGGATCCCTGGTACCGCAAGTGGTTCATGTCGGCCAAAGCTCGGCAAACCGAGAGCCACCTCGGCGTCGAGTGATACGGTGGTCCTGTAAGACCGAGCGGACTACTCGCTGTCAGGCGGTTCGGACTCACCCGAAGACTCACCGCCACCCTCGGGCTCATCCTCCAGCGCCCGAGACACCGAGTCCAGCAGCACGTCCATCGTGAACGGTTTCCTCAGGTAGTCGTGCACACCGAGCATTTCGGCGTACGCCTTGTGCCGCCCTCCCTCGTTGGCCGTGATCATGATCACGCGTGGGGGAGCATCGAGTGTCCGAAGGAATTCGAGCACGGGAAATCCGCCCATGCGGGGCATCATCATGTCGGTGATCACCAGCCCCGGTCGATGCGTCTCCACTAACTGACGCCCCTCGATCCCGTTGACCGCGTGTTCGACGCCGTATCCCGCAGACTCCAGCACGCCCACGAGCGTTGCGGCCGTCTCGCGATCATCTTCGATCAGGACAATGGTCTGCTTCTCGTCACTCACGCGTCCCATTGTGATCGGACCCCGGACCTTTCACAACGACGCAGCTCCGAGAATCATGGTTCGTCAGACAGCGGGTACAGCGCGAGCCCCGAGAGCAGCTTGGGATAGAAAAACGTGCTCTTCGGTGGCATCGTCTCTAAACGCGATGCAATCTGCCGGACATGTTCGAGGGTCGCGGGGGCGACAAGCACCGCCAGCGGTGAACCGCCCGACTCGATCGCCTCGTCAACCTCGTCCATCAGGTGAACGTACCGGCATCCCAGGTCACGATCTTCATACGCCGGTCCCAGGATCCCGTCGATCAGCAGGGTATGGAGCCGGCTGACACCCAGCCCTCGCCACTCCGCGCTCCGATCTTCCGCCAGTCGCTCCATCACCGATCCGTCCCGCAATGTCGCGAGCAGCCACTCGCCATCGACCGACGTACCCAGGGCCAGTGAGTCCTGATCGCCGGAGGCATCAATCCTGGCCCACGCCGCGCGAGACGCCTCACGACCGGTGCCCATCGAAGTCACCTCGAAGTGTTCCGCGAGTAACCCGGTGAGACGGTCCTTGTCGAGTCCGTCCAGGCCGGAGACGAGCCGGTGTGTTGGCAGGATCGCCAGGCCCGGATCATTCATGCCCACCAGCATCATCATCGTATAGCCGGCGGCATCGACGTCGGGATGCGCCTCTTGATAATTCAGTGCTGTCTCATAGCGATGATGCCCGTCGGCTATGAACACCGGGGCCTCCGCCAGGTGATCACACGCCGCCGAAATCGCCTCGGCATCCGACACGGCCCACAGGCGATGCACGACGCCATCGTCATCCACGACCTCGTCTGCCTCCCGACCCTCGCAGGCCACCTCGAGAGGTCCCTGCACGTTGGCCGTATCGGCCGGGTAAAGCCCGAACACCGGAGAGAGGCACGTGCGCCCGTGCTCCCACAACGCCAGACGATCCGCCTTGGGACCCGGCATGGTCTGCTCATGAGGAAACACGGTGCCGGTGCCGAATCGCTCCAGCCGGATCCTGCCCAGAAAGCCACGCCGTATGTGACTGACACCCTCCCAGGTGAATTCCTGGTGATAGACATACAGCGACGGCTTCTCGTCGCGAACCAGGATCCCGTCCGACTGCCATCTCTCCAGGAATCCCGCGGCACGGTGATAGCGAGCCGTCTCAGATTCATCGCCGGGTTCGTCCCGATTGAGAATGAGGCGGACGATGTTGCAGGGGTGTTGCTGGTAGAGCCGGTCCTGGAATTCGGAGTCAATCACGTCATAGGGCGGCGCCACGACATCAGCCAGTGCTCCCACCTGGTCCAGCCCGTATCGCCACCCGCGAAATGGTTCAATCTCGGCCATCGCCCTCGCCCTCGCCCTCCCTGCGCATCTCCCGTGCCGCTCGCCGGGCAACACGGACGAATTCGGCCACGCGACCGAGACTCATTTCGCCCCGCTCGTCCTCGACACCACCGGCAGTATCCACGCCGACCGGCGCCACGGCCGAGATCGCTGCGGCCACGTTATCGGGTTGTAACCCTCCCGCCAACAGCAGCGGAGGCCAACTTTCCACCAGGTATTCAGATCTCAACAACGACCAGGGCGCCACCTGGCCGGTCCCACCATACTGGCCGGCCATCTTGGCATCGGCGAGTACAGCGTCCGGAACACCGTCCACTTGACCGCAGGTCTCCAGGTACCCGGCCAGGAGCCCGAGGCCACTGTCACCCACGCCCACGGCCCGAAGCAGTCGCACACGCGGCGCCATCTCACTCCCACAAGACCGTAGCGCCTGTCTCAAGTCGGCCAGGAATCCCGGTGGCTCATCCCCGTGCAACTGTACCGTCGACAGGCCCAGATCCTGCTGGCAAGCGACGACGTCTTCCAGTGACGCGTTGACAAATAGACCAACCACCTCGATCTCTCCGGGCAGCGTCTCGATGATCGACCGAGCGGTCTCCCGGTCGATGCTGCGGCGGCTTGGTCGAAAAAAATTCAGGCCCACCGCATCAGGCCTGTCTGACGGGGAGAGCTCTCCAAGACGTCCGGCCAGACCCGGATCCCTCAGCCCGCAGACCTTGACCCACATGACAAATCCGTCCCTGGCTCCCAGCTCGCATCAGGCCGAAGCGGCTCTGCGGTTGCTGGCTGTTCGATCGCGGCCAGCCAGCAACGAACCGCTCTGGACCCTCTCTCAGCCTGCCGCGCGGCTCATGTTACGTCGCTGGTCAATGCCTGATCAAGGGAGTAAAACCAAGCGATGGCCGCCTTCGAGCACCACATCTTTGTCTGCTGCAACCAACGCAGCCCGGGTCACCGACGTGGCTGCTGCGACCCCGAGGGGGGCTCGCGGCTCAGAGCAGCCATGAAAGCCGAGGTCAAGAAGAGAGGTCTCAAACCGGCGGTCCGTGCCAATTCCGCCGGGTGTCTCGATCAGTGCGAACACGGTCCGTGCGTCACCATCTATCCGCAAGGGATCTTCTACGGACACGTGAGACTGGAAGACGTGGAGAGGATCTTCGACGAGACGATCGCCGGGGGCCGCGTGATCGAGGACCTGCTGATTGCCGACGATTGTCTGAACAATCCTGCCTGCCCGCACATCACCTCCGGTGACCAGACGGACGCCAACCATCAGCCCACCGCGCCGGACGATCCGACATGAACATCGTCATCCTCGGTGCCGGTACGGTCGGCATGTCCATCGCGCGGGCTCTCTGTGCCCGGCACCACAACGTCTGCGTGGTGGACCAGTCCCGCGAAGCGCTGGCAGAAGTCGAAGAGCGGGTCGACGTACATACGGTTTGCGGGAATGCCTGTGACCCGGTAACCCTCTTCCAGGCAGGCGTCGCCTCTGCGGAGCTCTGTCTCGGACTCACCAGTTCGGACGAGGTGAATATCGTCGGAGCCAGCGTTTCTCGCGAAATGGGAGCCGGCCGAAGCGTGGCACGTATCCACCACCCGTCCTACCTCGACACGACCACGTTCAACATCGGAGACCACTTCGGGCTCGCTCGCCTGTTCAGCCTTGAAAACCTCACCGCTCTCGCCCTCGCCCGTGCGATCCGAGTCCCGGGTCTGTTTGCACTCGAGAATCTCGCGCAGGGTGGGGTCGAGGTGCAGGAGGTGGGAGTGGTCGAGGGTGCCGATGCAGTCGGGCAGCCGTTGGACGAACTCGACCTGCCCCGCGAGGTGCTCGTGGGAGTGATCACCGGCGAAGAGCACACCACGATCGCCCGGGGCTCCGATATCATGGCACCGGGACAGCACGTCACACTGATCGGAAAGATCGGGGAACTCGATGAAGTCCGGCGGCTGTTTTCACCCAAGCCCCCCCCTCGTCAGAACGTGGTGATCGCTGGCGGCGGTGAAATCGGGTTTTCCCTGGCTCGTGTACTCGAACACAGGCCGCGATTTCACGTGACCCTGATCGAACACGATGAAGATCGATGCGAGTTCCTGGCCGAACGCTTGGCGACCTCAACCGTGCTCCGCGCCGACGCCACCCGGCGCAGCCAACTCGAGGAAGCGCGAGTCGGCACCGCGGACGTGTTTGTGGCCGCCACCGGTCACGACGAAGACAACATCGTCTGTGGGGTCGAGGCGAATGAGATGGGCTGTCCGCGGATACTCTCGGTCGTCAGGCGTCCCGACTACTCCGATGTCCTCACCAAGGTCGGTATCGAACAGTCGGTCAGCCCCCGCGAGGTGCTGGCCGAGGAGATCCTGGCGATGCTGCAGAGCGGTCCGGTGATCAGTCGCCGCGAGATCGCCGGTGGAACAGCCGAGGTGCTCGAGATCGAGGTCGGCGATGACGCCGAGGTCACCGGGGCACCTCTCAAGGAACTCACACTCGCCGGAGGCCTCGTCGCCACCATCGTCCGCTCACCAGCCATCTGGGTTCCCGGTGGTGACGACCAGTTGAAATCGGGTGACACGGTGATCGTGCTGGCGGAGTCAGACCGAGCCACAGAAATTCTCGGCCGTTTTTCGACGCGGATCAGGTCATAAGCCGTCACACAACCTCTCACCGGATCTCGTCCTCACGGCTCGCTCGACTTCGCAACCCCATCCCGTATTGGCCTGTTTTCGCTCCAGGAGATTCACTCCGGTGATCACGGTGTTCGTCTCCGAGTTCGTCACCAGCGGCGCCTGGGCCGACCAGCCGCTCGAAGGATCGCTCGCTCGCGAGGGCCGGGCGATGATCGAGGCCCTGGTTCTCGATCTGGCGACGGACCCAACCCTCGAGGTCGCCACGACCTGGGACAGCAGGCTCGGTCGATTTCCTGTCCCGGGTGTTCACGCCGAGGTGGTCGACAACACGATCAGTGCATCGAGGCAGTTTCAAGACCTGGCCGGGTGGGCAGACCGCACGGTCGTGATCGCTCCCGAAATCGGCGGAATGCTGACAGACAGTCGGCAGTCAGTCCTGGACGCTGGAGGATGTCCTGTCAGTTGCCAGACTGCCGCTCTCGCTCTCTGCTCCGACAAACTCGCCACCGCCTGCCATCTCAGGGGTGCCAACGTCAGCACCATCGACACGCGAACGGAAGCGGAACCGAGACCCCGTGCCGAGATGGTCGTCTGGAAGCCTCGCGACGGTGCCGGATCCATCGGCATCGCAGTCCAGCCCGCGGACGCTCCACCACCGGCACCCGACCTCGTCGTGCAACCCTTCCTTGAGGGAATCCCCGTCTCCGTCTCCTTCATCATCGACCGAGACCGATACACTTCTCTGCCGGTCGCACGACAGCACCTCGTTGACGAGCAAGCGCTGGCCTATGCGGGAGGCACGATTCCGGCCGCCGGTTGTTCCAACGAGACATACCGGCAGGCGGTCACAGTCGCCACCGCGGCCTGCCGCTCGATCGAGGGACTCTACGGTTGGGTCGGTGTCGATCTCATCCTGCATGAACAGCTGGGGCCGGTAGTGCTTGAGATCAACCCGAGACTGACAACGTCGTTTCTTGGCTACCGCCAGTTGAGCGGACCTGGCCTGGCGCGGCACATCGTGTTTCCGGACGAACCGTACGACTGTGACCGGCTCTCCGACCCGGATCTCACTCCGATCACCTTCACGTCTGCCGGGAACATCCTGGCCACGGCCTGACTCTCTCGCCATGCACATCGTTGGACTCGACATCGGCGGAGCTCATCTCAAGGCGGCTGGCACTGACGGCCACGCCACGACACGTGCGTATCCCATTTGGGAAGACCCCGCTCGCCTGGCAATGGAGCTTGGCATCCTGCTGGGACAGCTTCCGATTGCCGATGGGCTGTCTGTCACGATGACCGCGGAACTGGCCGACTGTTTCGAGACGAAGCGAGACGGCGTCCTGGCGATACTCGACGCTGTCGAGCAGGTGGCCGACGGACGGACGGTGGCCGTGTGGCAGACAGGAGGCGAATTTGTCTCCATCAGCGACGCCCGGGATCTTCCCCGGCTCGTCGCAGCAGCCAATTGGCATGCCCTGGCCACGTTTGCCGGACGACTCGCGCCCACCGGCGAAGCACTTCTGATTGATATTGGCAGCACGACGACCGACCTGGTCCCGATCCTGAACGGCCAACCCATCCCGTGGGGCCTGACCGACCGGCAGCGGCTCGAGAGCCGCGAACTCGTCTATACCGGAGTCGGGCGAACGCCGCTCTGCTCGCTCGCCCCAGCGGTGACGCTGGGAGACCGCGGCATCGGCCTCGCTGCCGAATTGTTTGCCACGACTCTCGATATTTATCTGCTGACCGGCGACATACCCGAAACAGATGTCGCTGATGCCGGAACCGACACTCCAACCGCAGATGGTCGATCGGCCATCTGCGCTGATGCGCGGAGGAGGCTCTGTCGGATGATCTGCAGCGATGAGACAGAAGTGACGGACTCGGAGATCGAGGAATTGGCGTTGGCGCTGGCCGGTATTCAGCACGACATCATCCTCAAGGCCGTCGACAGGGTCATTGGCCGGTCCGAAGCGGGGCCTCCGCTCGACGCAGTACTGGTCAGCGGCAGTGGTGCATTCCTGGCCCGCCGCGTCGTCGCGGCACACCCCGATCTCGCAGGGGCCGCAACACAGGTCGATCTCACCGATTGCTTCTCAGCTGACGTCGCCACCGCCGCCTGCGCCTACGCCATGGCCCGATTGGCCGCCGAGCGAGTCCCGGAATTCCAATCTGACTAGCAGGCTGACTCGGATCCGGTGGCCACCGAACGCTCGATCGCCTCGACGAGAGACCCGAGTCGCCGGGCGTGTTCGAGGACCGCGGCATGGTACGACTCGTCGTGCCACTGGCGGACCAGGTCGTCGTGGACCCGGTCGAGTTCAATCGCGGGTTCGGAGACCGGTGAACCGTACACCTCTCCCGACGAGGTCGCCGTGAAAGACTGGAAGTCGTGGTATCCAGACTCCGCCGCAGTCATCACCCACCCGGTCGACAGCGTCACGGTGCTCGAGGGATGATGGTCGATTCGGGCTACCACGCCGCCGGATAACCGCACGGTCACCGACACCCCCAAAGAATCTCCACGTCCCGCCAACGGCACGGCGAGGACCGACTGCGGGGCAGCCCTGGTCAGGTGCAGGAGCTGGTCCAGCCGATCCAAGACCGGTCCCGGAATCTCGCCCAAGATGTCGGCATCCTGCTGTTCGCGTTCCAGTCCTGAGTAGCCCCAGGTGGTGTGCAAGAGCGACAGCGGTTCGCGGCATTCTCCTGCATCCTGCAACATCAGCGCCGCCTGGAAATCGTCGTCGGCGAGACCGGGCGACAGGACCAGCAACTGGGCCTCGGAGATCGCCCGGGCCAACTGACACTCGGCGTTCGACAGCGGAGAAACCACCGCGACGGACACACCCGAGCCGAGAAGCGACTCCAGCCCGCTTCGGCGTGTCGACGACCGGTCCGTGAGCAGGACCAGGTCGAGACGCCCGGGATCGCTCAATTCGCCAATGTTCGCGGCGGTTTCACCGACCGACATGTCCGTCCGGAGCCCGATCCGCTGGGCGTGAAAACGCGCCAGGCGGCATGCGCCCACCACGCCCAGGACCAGGCTCTCGGCTGTTGTGACCATCCTCGTTCCGCCGTCAAGGCTTACGCACGTTGCCGGTCATCCGCACCTTCAATCGGCCGTTGCTCTTGTGGCCGCCGGGCGCGTTGACCTTCAAAAACAGGAGGCCGGTATCTCGAGGCGTGATGGTACCACCGTTGCCAACCAAGAAGGGCTTACCAGGCTTCGTCTTTTTCCCGGCCTCGGGTGCCGGCACCACGACTCCGATCAACGCACCACAACGGATCCCGTCCGCCATGTCCCTGGCCGTGTCAGCCACGGAGAACCCTGAGGGCCCCACCTGGAGACTGGCAATAAACCGGTAATCACCAGCCGAGAGGATTCGGAAGGCCTGGCCCTTGAACACCGCGGCGACCGGCTTGCCCCAGCCTCGCGACACGTCCACATCCACTTCCAGCTCGTTGGCCGACAGCATCTCCTCGTCCAGTTGCTTGATCTTCTCGCGGACGCCCTTCACCTCCGGGGAGAGCTTGAGAATCAACTCGAGCATCTGGCGTGTCTTCACCAGGTTGCCTGCTTCCTCGTACTGCTTCGCCAGGTCGGCGGCCTGGCGGACAAAGCTCTCCTGGAACCGCTGGACTTTCACGTCAATCGGCTTCGTGCTGGCACCTTTGGTGCTCTTCCTGGCTGACGCCTGGTTGGCCTTGCGCTTTGATTTTCGAGCCGAACCCTTGGCTCGGCCGGCCTGGACATTCTGATTCGCATGAGCCTCGATCAATTCCTCGACACTCAGCAAACAAATGGCCAGCAGGGCGGCACCCACCCCCAGAGCTGCGGTCCTGTTCATCGTCACCCTCCCACTCCAAAAGTCACCTGCAGGAATACTGCGCTGCCCTGGCCATTCTCGACAATCCCTGAAGGTGCCGCCAGTCCCTGATTCCCCATCCTCGGCCAGCGACCGCATGGCCGCCTGCATCTTCCATCCAGGCGAAGGGACAAATGCCCTCACCGCATCGGACGAATGACGTCGCAGGCGAGCAGGACGCCAAAGGCAACGATCCCGAACAGCACGCCGCGCAGAACCCAGATGCCACCCGGTTTCCCGAACCAACGAACGAGCAGCTGCCCCTTGCGGGTCTTCTCCAACAACCACTCATGGTGGTACAGGCCTAGAGCGGCCAGCCCGGCAACCATCGCTCCGATCAGTTGCTGCTCAGTCATGAATCACATCGACTCGGACGGGGGAAGAGGCCGAGGTCACCTGACGGTGGGATCGGCCTGCGTTTCGCTGGTGGCGAGTTGTTGGTGGATACCGGCGGGAGATAGAATCGGGCGTTCCACAGATCGCCACGGCTTGGCGTGACACCTTGGATCCAACTGATTCCCGTTTCAGACGAGACTCGCGATGCCGCTGCTTGGAGTCAATATCGACCATGTGGCCACGATCCGGCAGGCCCGTCGGACCATCGAACCCGATCCGGTCTGGGCCGCGGCACTGGCCGAACTCGGCGGCGCCGATGGCATCACGATCCACCTGCGAGAAGACCGCCGACACATCATTGATCGAGATGTCCGGCTGCTCAAGGAGACCGTCCAGGTGAAACTGAACCTGGAAATGGCGGCGGAGGACGAGATCATCGGGATCGCCCTGGAGACCCGGCCGGGCCAGTGCACGCTGGTTCCGGAAAAACGCGAGGAAATCACGACCGAGGGTGGTCTGGACGTGATCGGCCAATCCGAACGAGTCGCCGCCGCATGCCGACAGCTAAAGGACGCCGGTATCGAGGTCAGCCTGTTTATCGACCCGGTCACCGAACAGATCGAAGCGGCTGCCGACATGGGAGCTGACGCGATCGAACTCCACACGGGTGCCTATGCCGATGCATCGTCTGTGGGGGAGGTGGACCGAGAATTTGAGACACTTCAACAGGCAGCGGCCGCCACGCTCGACGCCGGCCTGGTCCTGCACATGGGCCACGGCCTCACCTACCGGAATGTCTCACGCGTTGCCGCCATTCCCGGCATCTGCGAGTTCAACATCGGTCACTCGATCATCTCTCGAGCCGTCCTGGTCGGACTCGAACGGGCGGTGCGCGAGATGAAGGCCCTGGTCTCGTAGGTCCGTCGGCCGGATCAGCTGCCGGCCAGGTACTTGACGATCGACTCGCGGATCTCGTCCCGTACGCGCCGAAACACCTGCCGGCGTTCGTCATCGTTGCCGACCGCGTCGGCCGGGTCATCAAACGGCCAATGCAATCGCTGAACCCCTCCACCCGGAAACGAGGGGCATTCGTGAGCGGCGTTGTCACACACGCTGATCACCACGTCGGGAGCTGTTCCGCCGGGTGGCAGGAAGTCATTGATCGACTTGCTGACCTGCGAGGCGATATCGATGCCCAACTCGGCCATCGCCTCGATGGCCAGCGGGTGGACATATCCCGAGGGCCTGGCGCCAGCCGAGAGGCTCTCCATCGTTCCATGGGAGAGTTCTCGGAGCAGGCCCTCGGCCATCTGGCTGCGACACGAATTGCCCGTGCACAGGAACAGGACACGTGGCGGGGATTGGCTCATGGCCTCCATCATAGCCAGCCTTCGCCAGGATGCCGACTCGATGGGTTGGGTCTCGGTCGAGCCTCTGGGACACCCGTGCCGCCCGGCTTGCTGGCTTGGGGTGCGTTGTTATGATCGGGCAGCGACCGGCAGTGCTCCTCACCCCGGTCCCCTTCCCGTCCGGTCCCGACCAGGTCCTCGACAAGATCCGCCGATGGCTCCGATCACCTACAAGGACGCCGGCGTCGACCTGGATCTCTATCGCGAGGCGATGGACAAGTTGCCCGGGCTGCTCAGACGCACCCACGGCCCACGGGTGATGGACCTGCCGGGCGGGTTTGCCGGACTGTTCCGACTCAATCCCGGAAGCCGGCTATTTGGCCGCGGGTACCGAGACCCGGTGCTGGTGGCCGGGTCCGACGGCGTGGGCACCAAGGTCAAGGTCGCCGCGATGGCCCGCAAGTGTGACACGGTCGGGGTCGACCTGGTCGCGATGTGCGTCAATGACTGCCTCTGCCTCGGGGCCGAGCCACTCTTCTTTCTCGATTACATCGCCTTGGGAGCGGACAACCCGCCACTGATTGCCGATCTGGTGTCGGGCATCAGTGACGGCTGCCTGCAGGCCGACGCCGCATTGTTGGGTGGTGAAACGGCCATCATGCCAGACCTGTACACCGACGACGACTTCGACATGGCCGGGTTCTGTGTCGGGGTGGTCGAGCGACGACGCCTGGTCGACGGGACCGCCATCCGGCCCGGCGACGTCTTGCTCGGCCTGGCTTCCAATGGCATCCACTCCAACGGCTACAGCCTGGTCCGTAAGGCCGTCTTCGACGCCGCCGGGCTGGGAATCGATGACCCGGTCGAGTCCCTCGGCATGACCGTCGCCGACGCCCTGCTCGCACCGACCCAGATCTACACCCGACCGCTCCGCAAGGTCTTGCAGAGATACCGGGTCAAGACCGTCATCCGGGGCATGGCACACATCACCGGTGGAGGACTCGAAGAGAACCTTGAACGCATTCTCCCCGATGGAAACCGTGCCGTTGTTGACAGCAGCCTCTGGACTCCACCCCCCGTCTTTGACTGGATCGCCGGGTTGGGAGACGTCGACTCCGACGAGATGTTCCGGGTGTTCAACATGGGGATCGGGTTCGTACTGGTCCTCGATGCGTACTATGTCGAGAGTGTACAGCGGCGGCTGGCAGAAATGCGGACCGAGTCCTGGGTGATCGGACGGATCGAGGCCGGGGATCGCGGCGTCGAACGGATCTCGTCATGAGTCATCACCCCGAGGACCATGCTCTCTCCCGGGGACCGCGTTATCGCAGTGTCTGGATCACGTTTGTCCGCAACGCATTGATCCGCGAGATGACCTTTCGCAGCAATTTCATCATCACCGTGATGACCAGGGCCCTCTGGTTCTGCAGCCAGGTGCTGCTCTTCAAGATCATCTTCCACAATGTGCAACACATCACACCCGGGTGGAACGAATACCAGTACTTCGCGTTCATGGCCACCGGGATGCTGATCAATGCCCTGGTCGAATCGCTCTTCATGCCCAACATGGCCAATTTCAGCGAGCTGATCCGAACCGGCAATCTCGACTTCGCATTGCTCAAGCCGATCGATACCCAGTTCCTGGTCTCGTTTGAAAAGATGGACCTGGCCATGCTCAACCAGATCCTGCTCGCCACGGGACTGCTGACCTACGCGCTGAGCAACCTCCCCGACGATTCGAGCGTGCAGGTGACCGCGGCCGGGATCCTGCTGTACCTGCTGTTTGTCGCAGCGGGAGTCGTGATTCTCTATAGCCTGATGATCTCGCTGGCCAGCACCGCCATCTGGTTTGGCCGTAACCAGGGCCTCTACGATTTCTGGTTCTACATCACCGTCTTCGCCCGTTACCCGCGGAGCATTTACCAGACCGCCACCCCGGGAGGCGATGTGATCCGGTTCGTCTTTACCTTTATCGTACCGATCCTGGTCGTCGTCACCGTGCCGGCACGGGTGCTCCTCGACACGCTCGGTCAACAGGCCTGGCTGGCTGGCATCTCGATCGCCACCGCCGTCATCGGGATCTTCCTGTCCCGGCTGGTCTTCACCTGGTCATTGCGCAGCTACCGCAGCGCGAGCAGTTGACAGGCGGTTACTCGTCGTCGAATCCGAACGGGTCGTCGTCGTCGTCGACCGAGAAAATGTCTTCTTCGTCGAGGCCTTCGATCTCAAGATCCGCATCGGATTCGGCAAACGGCTCCTCGTCGTCGCCGCCCTCGTCGTCGTCATCCTCGGCGAACACATCCTCGACGTCGTCGTCGAACGCATCGTCGTCGGCGTCGTCCTCATCGTCCTCGTCGTCTTCATCGTCGTCAACACCGACCTCCGACACGTCGGTTTTGCTCCCTCCAGCGAAAATCAGCACGCCGGCGGGTAACAACGCGACCAGCACGCTGACCGTCAGGGTCATGATCACCAGGATGAGCAACGGGATGTTTCCCGTCACCTTGTTGGCGTACTCGCCGGTGACAAACGTCATGATCAACAGCACAGAGAGCCCCAGAGCGGGGATCGCGCCGATCAGCGACGTCATGGTCAAGGAGAGTTTAGACACCGGGATTCTCCGGGTGAGGCCTGGACAGCACCACAAAGCAGCGGCCCGTCCGTCACAATCCTAGGTCCCAAACCCTACCCCGGGCAAGCAGTTGCCTGGCCAGCGGTCGGCCCGTCGGCCATGTCCTTTCCGGCTGGCGCGGTTGCACCGGGTGTAGCAACCTGAGAAATCACAGCCCTCTCAATCCGGGACGCCGCGATGGCTCACGAACGCCCGCGATGATTGGACCCAGCGCGTCCGCTCTGCCACGATGACGCCCATGCCCTCCCTGAAAACCATCAATCGCAAGGTCATCCGCTGCGAACGCTGTCCCGAATTGCGCGACTACTGCACCCAGATCGCCGAAACACGGCGGCGCGCCTACATCGACCAGGAATACTGGGGGAAACCGGTGCCGGCGTTCGGGGACCCGGCGGCCCGTCTGCTGATCGTGGGGCTGGCTCCGGGTGCCCACGGCGCCAACCGCACCGGGAGAATGTTTACCGGAGACCGCTCTGGCGATTGGCTCTACCGGGCGCTTCACAAGGCTGGGTTTGCCAATCAACCGGAGTCGACGGGAGTCGACGACGGCTTGGTGCTCGGCAACTGCCTCATCACAAACATCTGTCATTGTGCGCCCCCGGGCAACAAGCCGACCCGGGAACAGCTCGGCAATTGCGGAGACTGGTTCAACCAACTGCTGGACACGGTTCCAGCCCGCGTCTTCCTGGCTCTTGGTGGCCTGGCCTGGAAGAGCCTCACCCGATCGCTCGAACAACGAGGCTGGCTCACGGGTCGGCTGCCGCGGTTTTCGCATGGGGCCTCGGTCAAGCTGGCAGGCGACCACTGGCTGCTGGGCAGCTATCATCCGAGCCAGCAAAACACGTTCACAGGTCGGCTGACCGAGGAGATGTTCGACTCGGTCTTTGCCGAAGCCAAACGCCTCACACGGGACTGATCTCCCGGTTCGCCCCCATCTTGCATGGCGGAACGAGCCTGCGGTATAAGCGGTCGAGACCAGTCGGGAAACGGCCAGGCTGCCTCGCATCATGAATGACACCACGACGCCCTCCTGCTCATTGTGCCAGGCCGCCCTGGCGGTTGAAGACGCCACTCGGTGGCGGTGCCTCAATTGCTCGGCCGAGTATCTCGTCGATTCCCAGGGCGCAGACGCGGGGAAGTTGTCCGGTGACGGCGACACGCTACCACTCGCCGAAGGCATCGCCACCGCCGGAAGGCTGCTGTTTTATGGACTGTCGCTTCCCGAGCGAGCTACCCGGAGCTCGATAGGCCTCGCCGCTGGTGCGGCCAGGGACACGGCCCGCTTCCTTGTCCCCCGCGCGTTCCAGGACTCAAGAACATATGGCCTGGTCGTTCGCAATTCGCTCAACTTTCTCGCCACCAACATCGGAGGCGTGCGGCATGAAGACGACACTCACGAACCGCCTCCTGACGATTTCCTTGCCCGCAAGGCCGTCGGGAACTTTGTCGACATGGCCGGGTGGGCCACGCTGAGTTGCTCACCCGTCTGGTTGATGGCAGTCGTCAGCGATGTCGCCTACGGTGCCCGAGCGTACACGCAGCAACTCGCCACCGAGTTGCAGTCCAGGGGACTGATCGACGAGCAGTCAACGGTGCACTCCATCGATGACCTCCTCGCCGCTCTCCAGGGAGCCAGCGGCGAGGCAGCCGGCCTGCTCGACGCACCTCCATTGTCGATCCAGGAATTGAAAGCCACGCTCGAAGCCACTCGGTCAGCCATCGCCGGCGCCGATGTCTCGACGCTCGTGCCCGAACACGAAATCGAGAGCATGTGGCGGGAGATGCAGGAGATGGCCGCCGAGCAGGACGTCGGACTCCTCGGGATCTCAGGCGCCATGACCATGCTCACGCTTCAGAAAGTCTCCACCGTCGGACAAGGTGCCCTCACCGGGATCCAGGTCGTTGGCGGCCTGCTCGACCGCGAGATCGTCGGGCATTACAGGGACGCGCTCACAACGCTTCGCGAACAGGGTTTCTACAACACGCTGGTGACAGCGTCCGAGCCCTACATCGACGCGGTCTGGGACAACTTCTCGGTCGATCAGGAGACGTGGACCGAGGCACTGCTCAGTGGCCGAGCCATCAGCCAGGGGCTCAGCACGGTGGCCAACTGGCTCACCGGAACACCGAAACAGGCCGACAGCCCCGCCGATGAGGCCGACGCTGTCACGGACGAGGAGGAGTCTCGCTCGTGAACGAACACGCACTCTGGGCACCGTGGAGACTGGACTACATCAAGACCACCGATCGCGAAGAGGGCTGCTTCCTCTGTCGGTACCGTGACGAGGGTCCCGAAGCCGACAACGAAAATCTCGTCATCGGCCGCTCCGCGCACTCCATCAGCTTGCTCAACCGCTATCCCTACAACAACGGACACCTGCTGGTCGCCCCGTTGGAGCATGGCGGAGAACTCGAGGAGCTCGGTGATGAGGCTCTCATGGATTGCATCGTTCAGATCAAGCACTGGACCAAGCGACTCCGAGAGGGCATGTCTCCCGACGGCTTCAACATCGGCCTGAATGTCGGACGCGTCGCCGGAGCAGGATTACCAGGGCACCTGCACTGGCACATCGTCCCGCGCTGGAACGGCGATACCAACTTCATGCCGGTCGTGGGAAATGCCAGCGTCATCCCGCAATCACTCAAATCGCTGTACGACCTCCTGGTGCTGCCGGAATCCGAGCGACAGGACTGAAATCCAACTGCTGGCATTGGCCTCTGTCGCGACATATATTGGATTCCATTGTCCCACCTCGCTCATTCTCACAGCGACTCCAGTCGTTCCGGCCGCCCACCCACCACGACGATTTTTCTCTGAGGCCTGCTCGCCATGAGCAGCCTGCGTCATTCATTCCGCTCCTGTTACATATGCCGTGTGCCACGGCACCTGCCCTCATGCTGATTTTTATCCTTAGGATCCTGTACTTTGTGGTCTGCGCTGGTGCGCTGGCGACTTACATCCGACAGGACACGGTCTCGCTTCCCTACTACCAGGCCTGGCTGCTCTGGATCGGCCTGCTGGCGCTGACACAGGTCTTCACCGTCATCGATGTGGCGATCAAGCAGAAGCGGATCGAGGTGATTTCATCGGTCTACTTCGGTCTGCTGATCGGTGCCCTGCTCAATTACTTCCTGATCCAGGCACTTGAACCACTCCGACCGAACTTGGAATCCGCATACCTGACCGGTGGAACCACCAAGCCGGGCATCGACGTGATGCGCGTGATCGAATTGCTCTCTCCGCTGATCCTCAGCTACGTCAGCATCTCGTTCCTGTTACAGACCAAGGACGATTTTCGCTTCGTGATTCCGTATGTCGAATTCTCCAGGGAACTCAAAGGAGGACGACCACTGGTACTGGACAGTTCGGCTCTGATTGACGGCCGCATCGCCGACGTGGCTGACACCCAGATCGTCGAATCCAAGATCATCGTCCCTTCCTTCATCCTGAAGGAAGTCCAGGACATTGCAGACAGTAATGACAAGAACCGTCGGATTCGTGGTCGCCGGGGACTGGACGTCCTCGACAAGCTGCAAAAGAGCACCAACGCCGAGGTCTCAGTCTTCCGCGCCGCGGGGATCGACCGCAAGGACCTGACCAACGACCAGAAACTCGTCGAGCTGGCCAGCGAACTCGGCGGTCGCATCGTGACCAACGACTTCAACCTGAACAAGGTGGCCACACTGCAGGGACTCGCTGCCATCAATCTCAATGATGTCGCCAACGCCCTCAAACCCCGCTTTGTCCCTGGCGATTCCCTCAAGACTCGGATCACCAAGACCGGAGAATCCGCCGGCCAGGGTGTCGGGTTCCTCGACGATGGGACCATGGTCGTCTGCGAAAATGCCTCCGATCTGATCGGGTCAGAAATCGACGTCATCGTGACGAGCGTCTTGCAGAACAGCGCTGGCCGGATGATCTTCGGACGACAGGCCGACTCAGAATAGCCCACCTTCACATCACACCGGCCACACAGCGGCCGACTACATCTGCTGGCAGGTGTCGATCCCCAACAGGCCCAGGCCGTGCTCGAAGACGCGGGCCGCCAGGTCGCACAGTGCCAGCCGACTTCGGCGCCTCGAATCGTCTTCCTCCTTCAGCACCGGGCAGGTGTTGTAGAAGGTTGAAAACGTCCCGGCGGTCTCGAACAAGTAGCCGGTCAGCACGTTAGGCCGCTTTTCCGAAACAGTGGTGTCGATCGCATCGGCATAGCGACACAGGGCCATGGCCAGCGCCCGTTCTGCCTCGTGCTCCAGCTGAATCTCGACGTCGCCACCACGCAACTGTTCTCTCGCGATTTCCCCACGACGGAAGATGCCCAGGATCCTGGCACAGGCGTATTGCATGTATGTCGCCGAATCCCCGTTGGTGGCCAGCATTTTCTCCCAGCTGAACTGGTAGTCACTTTCTCGATTGTGATGCAGGTCGGCGTACTTGATTCCGCCCAGCCCCACGGTCTCGGCCACTGCCGCACGGGTCTCCTCGTCCAGTTCCGGGCCATCAGGCTTCTCATCGTCGTTGTCGTCGACGATGCCCCGGGCCCGCGTCACCGCCTCATCCAGCAGACTTTCCAACCCGACCGTGTCCCCGGACCGCGTCTTGAACGGACGCCGATCGTCGCCGAGCACCGTGCCAAAGCTGACATGGACCAGCTCGGTGTCACCAAAGCCCCAGCGGCTGGCAGTATCGAACAGCAACCGGAAGTGCTCGCCCTGCCGTGCGTCGACGACATAGAGAATCATGTCCGCCGCCAGTTCCTCGACCCGGTAACGAATCGTGGCCAGATCCGTTGTCGCGTATGTGAAGGCTCCGTCGGTTTTTCGCACGATGAATGGGGCATCATTGCCTTCGATGAACACGCACACAGCGCCCTCGCTCGTGCTTGCCAACCCTGATTCCTCCAGGCTGGTCACCACCTCCCCCAGCATCGGCTGGTAATGGCTCTCGCCGAGCGCCAATTCGAAGGTGATTCCCAGACGTCGGTAGACACTCTCCATCGCCTCCAGGCACGCCGGAAGGAATTCCTCCCACAACGCCCGGTTCTCGGCGTCGCCGGCATGCAGTTTCGCCGTCTCGGCTCTCGACGCCTCAGCGATGTCAGCGTGCTCGATCACGATGGCTCGCAATGCGTCGTCGCCATCCACCGACGCGATCTCGGATTCCGCAGCGGTGATGGCCTCGTCGAGCCCAACCAGCTCGGCACGGAGCTTTTTGGCCTCGGCCTTGCCCGACTTGTCCCCGCCGGTCATCGCCGCCTCGAGTTCCGCCAGTCGGGCTCGTGCCGCCACCGCCCGTTCCTGCTGTCCCGGCAGCGCCCGCTGCTTGTCGTGGTAGCCGGCAATGCGATTGACCAGCCGGTAAAGCCGAGACAATTCAGCCACCGCATCCCGGCGGTAGGCTGCCTCGTCCAGGAAATGCCGATATCCCTGGATGATCATTCCAAACTGGGTACCCCAATCGCCAATGTGGTTGTCGCCGGTGACGCGGTGGCCCTGGAAGCGGAAGACCCGGGCCAACGCGTCCCCGATCACCGTGCTCCGCAGATGACCCACGTGCATCGGCTTCGCGACATTGGGGCTCGAGAAGTCGATCACCACGTGCCGAGGAGTGTCGACGGCCTCATGTCCCAGCCGCGGATCAGACATCATCCGAGACACTTCCGCGGCCAGCCACTCATCCCGGACCCGGAGATTGATGAACCCGGGGCCGGCGATCTCGGGATCGGCAAATTCTTCACCGGCGTCAAATCGCTCGACCAGCTCAGCCGCCACTTCCCGAGGATTGCGGCCGGTGGCCTTGCCCAACGGCATCGCACAGTTAGCCTGGTAGTCACCAAACCGGGCGTCCTGAGCCGCACGGATCATTGACGTGTATTCAGACGGATCCTCGCACAGGCCGGTGAGGGCGCCCGAAAATCGGAGCCGAAGTTCCGCGAGCAGGTTCATGCCAACTCTGCTTCCGTCCCCGGCTCGACCGGCTGGTTGTCGACGCCTTCTGACTCCCAGTCAACTCGCCGGGCGTCGGCCCACAGATGATCGAGATCATAGAGATCCCGGGCCTCGGGCTCCTGCAGGTGGATCACAATGTCGCCGAAGTCGATCAGGGTCCAATTCGAGTCGTTGTCGTAGCCTTCCAGCCCGAGTCGCGTGTCACCCTCCTCCTCGCGGAACACGCGGCTGATCTCATCGGACACCGCGTGCATCTGGCGCCGACTTGTTCCTGTGGCGATGACAAAATAATCGACGATGGGTGTGATGCCGGTGAGATCGAGCACGACCACGTCTTTGCTGCGATAATCGTGGGCAATCCGTGCCGCACGGCACGCCTGCCCTCGCCGCGTCTCCCGACCCGCATTCGGGTCGGGGGCGATCTCGGCGGCGTCCGTGCCAGGGTCGGTCGTGCTGGAATTCAGTTCGTCCGCCACGGTCACGCGACGCCTGCTCTCTCTATGGGAATCCGGCCTAGAACAGGCCGATCGAGTACTGCACGATCAGTCCGGCGAAAACGACCGAGACCATGCTCATCAGCTTGATGAGAATGTTGAGGCTCGGTCCGCTGGTGTCCTTGAACGGATCGCCGACCGTGTCACCGACAACGCCTGCCTTGTGGGCATCGGACCCCTTGCCGCCGAAGTTCCCCGCCTCGATATACTTCTTGGCGTTGTCCCAGGCACCGCCCGAGTTGGCCATGAAGATTGCGACGGCGAATCCGGCCGTCAGCCCACCGGCGAGCATCCCCATCACTCCGCCGACCCCGAGAACGAGACCGACGAGAATCGGTACGGCCAGGCCGAGCAAAGACGGGGCGACCATCTCACGCTGAGCGGCACCCGTCGAGATCGACACGCAATTGGCGTAATCCGGCTTTTCGGTCCCCTCGAGAATGCCCGGGTGCTCGGAAAACTGCCTCCTCACCTCCTGGACCATTCCATCGGCCGCTCGTCCCACCGCCTTCATCGTCATGGCACAGAAGACAAAGGCGAGCATCACGCCCATGAACATGCCAATCAGCACGGCAGGATTCATGACCGAGACATCATAGAGTCTCACGAAGTCCGGAATCGTGGCCGTCGCATTGTCGACCAGGTATCCCATGTCGACAGACGCGGCAATGTCCACATCCGCGACCGATTCGCCGGCCGTCGCCTTGGTGATTTTCTCTGCAAATGCCTGGCTCGCCTTGGAAGCGGTCGCCGGCATGACGAGATACGTGGCGACCTCGCCATTTTGATCGATAGCGATGGCACGATCGTTGAGCTTCACGACGGTGTCTTCCGTGTCGACACTCGTCACCGCCCACCGCTCGTAACCGACCCGCACTTCCTCGACATAGGCGGCCAGGAGAGCCAGGGCCGTCAGGGCCGCCGAACCGATGGCAAATCCCTTGCCGGTTGCTGCGGTCGTGTTGCCGAGGCTGTCCAGGGCATCTGTCCGTTCACGAACGATCGGCTCCAGGCCAGCCATCTCAGCATTGCCGCCGGCGTTGTCAGCGATCGGTCCGTATGCGTCTGTGGCGAGCGTCAGGCCGAGCGTGCTCAGCATGCCAACGGCTCCCAGGCCGACGCCATACAGGCCCATGGCAAACTTGCTCGCGTCGCCGAATGCCCAATCGGTGCTGAATCCAAAGGCCAGCAGGATCGCAGCCCCGATAACGACAATTGGCACCCAAACGCTGTAGAGGCCCTCGGCCACACCCGCGATGATGATCGTCGCCGGACCACTCTCGGCCTGCTTGGCAATGGCCTGGGTCGGGGCGTATTCGTCACTGGTGGAGTACTCGGTCCACCAACCAATCAACCACCCGGCCAGCAAGCCAACGGCGACGGACACGAACAGGCCCTTCGGCAGTTCCAACAAGATCACCAGGCCCAGCGCGGCCACCGCGACAGCCACGCTGCTGTAATTGATGCCTTTGCCCAAGGCCTTCAACAGGTTTTTCTGGCTCGTGTCTTCCTCGGTCTTGACCAGGTACACGCCCCAGATCGAGAGACCGATCCCGGCGGCGGCCAGGAGCATGGGCAACAGGAGCGCCTTGAGTTGCATATCGATGTTGCCGGCGTATGCTGCGACGCCGAGTGCAGCGCTGGCAAGAATTGACCCGCAGTATGATTCGTACAGATCAGCCCCCATGCCTGCCACGTCGCCGACGTTGTCGCCCACGTTATCAGCGATTGTCGCCGGATTCCGCGGATCATCCTCGGGAATGCCAGCCTCGACCTTGCCCACAAGGTCGGCACCGACATCGGCGGCCTTGGTGAAAATGCCTCCGCCGACGCGGGCAAACAGTGCCTGGGCACTGGCCCCCATACCGAAACAGAGCATCGTCACGGTGATCTCGGCCAACGACATGTGGAAGCCGATCGCGTCCTGCAGGTAGTACAGGGCACCAAACCACAGGCAGATATCCAACAGCCCCAGGCCGACCACCGTCAGGCCCATCACGGCCCCACTGCGAAACGCCACCTGCAGACCCTCATTCAGGGAGTTCTGGGCTCCCTGGGTGGTGCGAGAACTCGCCCACGTGGCGGTCTTCATGCCGAACCAGCCGGCCAGGCCACTGAACAGGCCTCCGGTCAGAAAGGCAAACGGAACCAGCGGATGCTGGGCCCCCAGGCCAAAGGAGACAAAGATCAGGGCCAGGCAAGCGATGACGAAGAAGATCCCCACCACGCGGTACTGGCGCTTCAGGTAGGCATCCGCGCCGTCGCGGACCGCCTGGGCAATCTCGACCATCCTCTCGTTGCCTTCATCCTGCTGCATCATCCACACGTAAAACTTGCGGGCAAACACCAGGGCAACCACCGAACCAACCAATGACAGCAACCAGCAAATGAACACCAAGTTGGCCGTTTCGGCGGTCGGTTCGTCGCTTGACGACTCGGCAGATTCGGCCGCATCGCCACTGGCCTTGTCATCGGCCGCCTCGCCACCAGCGTCTGCGTCCTCGGCCGCGGACTCATCCGCATCAGTTGATTTCGCGTCGGCATCCTCCTTTTCCGCCGGCTTGGCGTCGCCGTCAGCCTCCTGGGCAAGCAAGCCCGAGGACGACCAGGCAACGGTCCCGAGAAGTGCCAGGGTCAAGAGTGCCAGCGCCCACGGCGTCCGGCTGGTGCTGTTCGCAATTCTCATCGCGCCTACCCAATTCCGCTGTGTTGGTGTACCAGAAAGCGGCGAGTCTAGCGCGACGGTCCGAGCGTGTCAACGTGCCTAGAGGCCACCGAACCGCTGGTTGAAATCAAACTGCAGGGTCGGAACCTTGTCATTGAGATAACGGTTCCAGAGCCCGGTCAGTGGCAGGTCATCAGCCGGCGGACGTTCGAGCAATTCGTCGATCTTCTTGATCAGCATCAGCCCCCACAACGCCTCCTCCACCGTCAAATCCTCGGTGATCAGGTCCTCGTACCGGCCCAGCACCTCGTCGAGCCGGTCGAGACCGTCGATCAGCAGCGTCCGCGCCTTGGTCAGCTCGTTTTTCTTGAACAGCTCTTCACCCTCGAACAACTTCTGGTGAGCCTCGGCCGTCGCCGGTTCCGATTCACTCAGGGTGCGAGTCCGCCAGTAGCGGTAGTTAACCACGTTCTGGAAGCTGCGGACCATCCGCCGGATCTGGCCCACCTCGACACCCTGCGATCGTGCCAGCTCGGCGTAGTGAGATTCGCTGGGGAGTTCGAGATTGACCGAGAACCCCTGTCCCGTGTCAAACCGCTCCTGTCCGTACCCCTCGATCCAGTCTCGTTGCGCCTTGCTCCACTCGGCCAGGACGAATTCGCTGAAGAATCCTTCTTTGTTCAGAGCGCCGTTGTTGTCGATGCGGCAACGATAGGGGTACTGCCTGAAGATGTGCTTCATCATCAAGTGCTGCTGAAACCCCTTGGACTCCAAGTCGTTAGCCGCCTCGTAGAAACGCTGTGCGGCGAGGTAGTTGTCGAGCCGATCGGGATTCAACACCGGATCGACCCCCCCCCGATACCTCGGATCCGGATCTCCCTTTTCGTCGGCCGGCACGTCTTCGTACTGCTGGCCTTCGGGATTGAAGTACCGGCGATACACCCGCCACTCGTCGGCCACACCGATTTTCTGCCCGAGAATCCGACCGATCTCGTAGTTCAACTCGGGGGAAAACCGGTTGTACTCGGTCCCGTCCTTGATGAACTTGGCGCCTTCCTTGATCCAGTAGTAGCGGTCCCGGACATCGTCCCACTCGGCCGCCACGTTGTAGGCCATGTTCCAGCCGTGGTACCGCCAGATCTGCAGGAAGTGTGGCTGCAGCATCGTGATCGACTCGGTCGTCGACCGAACCTGTGCCCAGTTCTTTGTCTCCTGCTGCTCGTTGTAGTCCATCCACAACAGGGTGACGGCGACACCCCGCATGCCGAGCAGAACCAGGTTCATCGCAGCACTCGTGGGATCCACACGACCGAGGTTGTGCTCCGACAGGCCCAGCCGCTGTCCCTGGGGCCGTCGCAATTCGGCCAGTACCCCACCGCCGGACGTGCCGCTGGAGGGGCGACCGAGCACGAAAATCGGGATGAGCAACACCAGGATGGCCACGAAGTAGACCAGCTTGCGTTGCCGCGACGAGAGTTGGTTCATCATTTGTGCTCGAGCTCCCTCAGCGAGAGGCTGTAGTAGGCGATGACCAGGCAGGGAATGACGTAGGCCATGGCAACAGCGATCGACGGGGCCAAGGACTGTGACCAGGGCACATCAAAGCCATTGGCCACGTAGACGTCCATTTGGAAATTGCGGAAATCCGGGACAATGTTCTTGACGATGAACAAGCCCTCGTTGAGAAACCCGTCGATGCCCTTCACAACCTCATAAAACGTCGTCTCGGGCAGTTTGTCCGTCAGGTTGATCTGCCGCACAATGCGGATGATCGACTCGAGCGGACCCCCACCCTCGACGTCACCGCCGACAATCTTCTCCAGGAACGGCATGAAGCCCTGTCCGACCAGGAGCATCACAAAGGTCAGCAGGGCCGCGATCGGGCCCTTGAGGAAGCAGCTCGCCGTCACCCCCAGGACCACGATGAGCCCGAGCATCAACCAGATGCCGCCCACCGCCTTGGTGTAACCTGTGGCAAACGAATGGGAGGGCAGCCGGACGAACAGGTCCCGTTGAGCCATGCCGAGGTACTGCCCCGAATCGAGGCAGGCCACCTCGATCCGCAACTCGCCCTGGTTGTTGATCAGGTCATCGATCAGATCGAGTGTCTTTTGCGCCCCGCTCTCCTGGTCGTAGTAGTTCACCTGCCGATCGAGCCGCATCAGGTTTTCGCCGAATTCGGTGATATTGAAACTCGGCAGCGGTGCCCGCAACACCTCGACCGTCGACACCACGATGTCCGGGTCGTCTATCAGCACGTACTTGTTATTGCGGACCTCGACGGCATGAGCCGGCACGGGATCGCGAGTGACCGGCACCGTCTGTCCATCGACGCTCGCCTCGTAGGCTCCTTCACCAGCCCGTCGCACCTCGGTCGCGGTGACCGCCGTCCCCCGCTCGTCTCGAAAGATCGCCCGGTCGACTTTCACCAGTGAATACTGCAGCAGCAGACTCTGGCGGATGTCGTTGCCCTTGTGAGTCCTGAAGGCCTCGAAACTGCTCTCCAGGAAAAGGGGTCGGTACCGCTTCTCGCCCTTGCTGTCGGTCACAACGATCTCGGCTTCGATTTTCTCGAAGTCCCAGATGGCACGCCACTGGGATCCACCCGCGATGTATGTCCGGTACTCCCACACATCCCCGGTATTGACTCCCCGCTCGGTCGGCCCACCATCGGCACCCTTGAAACTCAACGTCCCCATCACCGGTCGCTTGGCGACAAGGTAGCGGCCCAGCGCCTGGGCCCTCGCGTCGTCAACAAGCCTGGTCAGTTCCGGGTTGTCCTGCCTGAGCGCAGAAACGGAACCCGCTCGCGTGACCTGGGTCGATCCCTCGTCGGCCGTCACGCGGACCGTGACCCCGTCCTCCTCTTCGACATACTCGACGAGCGTCTCGACGCCGTCGGCGCCCATGACTGTCTCGGAGTACACCGTCAGGTTGTGCGCCACCTCCCGGTCGATCCAGACGAATCCGGCCACGCCCATCGCAACGACCAGGATCGTCATCAGGCCGCCGAACCCGAGCATGCGACCGAGGACAATTTCCGTCTTCCGCGCCGGCTTGGTGACCACGGTGTGGAGGGAGCGGTTTCGGATATCCTCGGGAAGCCCCCAGCAGGACAGCAGGAGCACCACCGGCAGCAGCAACCAGGTGATGGCGGTCAGGACGAAACTGATGTAGTTCTTGACCTGCAGGTCCATCCGCTCGTTCGGATTGTCCATGAACCAGCTGCCGAACATGAACAGCAGAGCGAACAAACCGAAGACCATCAGGGCCTTGCGACGAATCGCCTCGCGGAAGGTCAACTGTGCGATCGCGAAGACCCGGCGTGGGGAGAGTTGCAGGAGATCCCGCGGAAACAGCGGGATCCAACGCAGCACCAGCATCGGGCCCTGCAGACCATGGGTCAGCGCTGACAGCGCCGACGCTCCCAGGATCACAAGCACCAGGAACGCCGCCACGGCGCCAGCCCAGTGACCGGCCGCGGAGAGAAAATCAAAGGGTTGCACGTCGACTGACATCACCGACTCGCCCGAAGGTCATGACTTGTTGAGAACCCAAGGCGTGGGCCGCAATCACTCGGCCCCGTCGTCCTCGGGAACAAACCGGCGTCCTGGCCGCTCTCGACTCTCCTCCACCGTCCGCAGGAACAACTCCTCGAGAGTGCTCGTCGGCTGCTCGATCGTCTCGACAGCCGCGCCGTGACGTTCGAGCACATCGCGGATGTCGGCGAGAGCTGCGTCGTCCAGCTTGGACGTCATCAGCTGAGTCCTGTCCTGCTCCTTCAACAGATCCTCGACGCGGCCGAGCTGCTTCAGTTCACCCTCGAAGAGAATCGCGATCCGGTCGCAGACATCCTGCACATCGGCCAGCAGGTGGCTGCACATCACCACCGTCTTGCCCTCGTCACGCAACTTGAGAATCAGGTCCTTCATGTCTCGCGTGCCCAACGGGTCCAGGCCCGTGGTCGGTTCGTCCAGCAACACCAGGTCCGGATCATTGATCAGGGCCTGGGCCAGGCCAATGCGGCGGGTCATGCCCTTGGAATACTCCTTGAGCTGACGGTGCTTGGCGTGAGACAGGCCGACCATGTCGATGTAGTGGTTCACCCGCTCCTGCCGTTCGGCCTTCGTGATATTGAACAGCCGGCCGTAAAAGTCGAGAGTTTCGACCGCGTTGAGGAACCGGTACAGGTACGACTCTTCCGGCAAGTACCCGATCCGCTCGTTCTTTTCGACGTCGGTGGCCGAGGCACCCAGGATCGAGATGTCGCCGCCCGACGGGAACAGCAACCCCAGCAGCAGCTTCATCGTCGTGGTCTTGCCTGACCCGTTCGGCCCGAGCAGACCGAAGATCTCACCCTTCTGCACATCCAGCGAGAGCGACTTGAGGGCCTGCACCTTGGGGCGGCCCCAGAAGTCACGGTAGATCTTCGAGAGATTGCGGATCTTGATGATCGACTCGCCGTCGCCACCCTCTCCTGTCGAACCGGTTTCAACCGGGTCGGCCCCCACGGCGACCGGCTCGACCACCTCGTCGGCTCCGGTTGCGTCGTCCGACTCGGGACCCGCATCGACAGCATCCCCAACTTCGGGGGCGTTGTGATCATCGGTTTCGGTAGTCTCGCTGCTGGCCGCTTCGTTGATGTCCATCGCAGGGGTCCGCGGTGGTGAAAGGGATGCGTGGTAGGATCGAGCGGAGTGCCTCGACACACGCGGACCGAGGGGTCCGACTGCGCCTACGGCACAGCCCGTGCGTTCGTTGGAGAGAAACTCCGCGCGGCAGGCCCTCAAGGCCGGACCGCTTTGAACTTTAGGAGCCAATTTTTGACCACGCAAGACGCCTGACACGGTGGCGGACCGAGTCGCCCGTCGTGTCATGACGGTCGTGGCGGATGTAGTGCCGGACTAGAAGCGGGCACGGCGACCTGAGAGGTATTCCACGAGTGCCCGGTCAAAACGCATGCTCGTGTCGAGTCTGACGTAGTCGGCCCCCATCGCGTGACATTCCTTTTCGTAGTTGTCACACATCGCCTCCAGCGTCTCGAGGTAATCCCGTCGGATCCCCTCGGCATCCAGCACCAGCGACTCGCCGCTCTCCGGATCCTTCAGGTCCACCATGCCCTGAAACGGAAAAGTCGCCTCAGCCTCGTCGAGGACGTGAAACATGATCACGTCGTGGCCGGCATGCCTCAGCTGCTGCAGTCCACGGATCACGCTGTCCGGATCGGTCAACAGGTCACTGAAAATCATCAGCAGGCTGCGGTGACGGATCATGGCGGCGATCCGGGACAAGTTGGCCCCGATCTCGGTCAAACCCGAGGGTTGGGCCTGGGCCAACAGAGCCAGTACGTTGGCCAGCTGCGTGCGTTTGCTCCGTGCCGGCAGGCTGGCCCGGATCTTCTCGTCAAACGTGATCAGCCCCACCGGATCCTGCTGGTGGATCATCAGGTAGCCCAGCGCCGCCGCCAGGCAGATGCAGTAGTCGAACTTGGTCAGCTCCTGCCTGTGCGTGTAAGCCATGCTCTCCGAGAGGTCCATCACGAGGTACCCCGTGATGTTCGTTTCGGCTTGGTATTCCTTCACATAAAACCGGTCGGTCTTGGCGTAAACCAGCCAGTCGATCAGCTTGGGATCATCGCCCTGGGAATACCGACGGTGCTCGGAAAACTCGACGCTGAATCCGTGAAACGGGCTCGCGTGCAGACCACTCAGAAACCCCTCCACGATGAACCGCGCTCGCAGGTCCAGCCGCGAGACGCTGCGGACCACCTCGGGCTTCAGGTACTCTTCGACCGACGGCATGGGCGATGGGGCCTGGAGTCGTGGGATCAGTCGTACTTGCTGACCGACGGTTCGGGCACTTCCCGGATCAGGCGGGTGACAATGTCGTCGGTGGTCATCCCTTCCGCCTGGGCCTGGAAGTTCGTGGAGACACGGTGCCGGAGCACGGGGATGGCCACCTGCCGGAGGTCTTCCATCGAGACGCTGGGTCGACCCGCCATGGCGGCCATCGCCTTCCCTCCGGCCAGCAGGAACTGCCCGGCACGTGGTCCGGCACCCCAGTCGATCAACTCGCGGACAAATTCCGGGGCACTCTCATCGGCCGGTCGCGTCGCCCGCACCAACCGGGCGGCGTAGTTGATCGTCAACGGTCCCGCCTCGATCTGGTTGATCTGCTTCTGCAGGAAAACGATCGCCTTGGGAGAGAGCACCTTGCGGGTCTCGGCCTCCTCGCCCGAGCTGGTGGCCTGGAGAATCTGTTCCTCTTCAGCCAGGTCGGGATAATCCACCTTGACGTTGAACATGAAGCGGTCGAGTTGCGCCTCGGGCAGGGGATAGGTCCCCTCTTGCTCGATCGGGTTTTGCGTGGCGATGACGAAAAACGGGTCCGGCAGCGGGTAGGTCTCCTGCCCAACCGTCACCTCTCGTTCCTGCATCGCCTGCAACAGCGCGGCCTGGGTCTTGGGCGGTGTCCGGTTGATCTCATCGGCCAACAGCACGTTGGTGAAGACCGGTCCGTGGACGAAGCGGAATTCACGACGGCCGGTGTCGGTCTCGTCCAGCACGTTGGTGCCGGTGATGTCCGACGGCATCAGGTCGGGCGTGAACTGGATCCGCTTGAACTTGACGTCCAGGATCCGTGCGATCGTGCTCACGATCAACGTCTTGGCCAGCCCCGGGACTCCCACCAGCAGGCAGTGTCCCCCCGTAAAGATGGCCGCGAGCATCTGGTCGATCACGACATCCTGGCCGATGATTACCTTGTGCAGTTCATCCTTCATCACCTCGCGGTGACGACAGAACTTCTCGAGCAGATCGTCAAAATCTCGTTGTTCAGCCATGGGCGGCGATGTGCAGGAGGGACAAGGGCGGAGGAAAGCGGGTGACGCACTCGCGTGTTGACCGGGACGGCACGACGCCAGAAGATAGGATACAGCGGGCCGAGCCATCATGGACAGCATGCCCGTGAGGAGTCAATCAAGCACATGCTGCGATCGCTACGATCACAAACCACCAGCCCCAACCCGGCCTGGGGCGTGCGGATACTGGCGGCCTGCTTGCTGGTGACGTCCTCGGTCACCGCCCCCGCCGCTGACCTCACCGCTCAAAACGTCCTCCGCTCGATATCGATGGCCCAGAAGTTTCTGCTCAGGAGCCAGCAGGCCGACGGCCACTGGACCTCTCGTGTCAGACGGCAAAATGACGTCGGAGTCACCAGCCTCGCGATGCTCGCGCTGATCAATTCGGGGATGACCGCGGAGGACGAGGAGATCCGCCGCGCGCTCGCGTTTCTTCGAGGCCCGAACGGGGAACCGACAGAGACATACGAGGTCGCACTGAAAATCAGCGCGCTGGCCACCGCGAAGGACGGTCAACGTGATCGGGGCCGGATCCAGCAGATGGCCGACGAACTCCAGAAGGGACAGATCACCGCCGGTGCCGGGGCGGGATTGTGGGACTACTCGTACGCCAGGCCCGGTGGCGGCGGTGACCGCAGCAATGGCCAGTTTGCCATCCTCGGGCTCCGCGATGCCGCCCACGCCGGAGCCCTGATCGATCGCCGGGTCTGGGAACGCACCCGCGCCAACTGGCTCAGGTTCCAGAACGGAGACGGCGGCTGGTCATACACCGGTGGAGGCGGTGCACTGGGCAGCAGCGGCAGCATGACAGTCGCCGGGATCGCCACCCTCCAGATCACCTCCGCGATGCTGCGAGACGAAAAGGACCTGGATGCCAACGGACAACCGCGGTGCTGCGAGCCGGTCACCGACGACCAGCAGCTCGAACGTGCCATCGCCTGGATGGGCCGGCACTTCTCAGTCGGCAGCAACCCCGGAGGCCGCAGCTGGCTGTTGTATTACCTCTACGGCATGGAACGAGCCGGCCGGCTTTCCGGCCGACGCTTTTTCGGACGCCACGACTGGTATCGCGAGGGAGCCCTGTTTCTGATCAACGGCCAGAACCAGCGTGATGGCAGCTGGCGCGGGTCGGGAATCGAGACTGACGAGATCATTGCCACCAGCTTTTCCTTGCTGTTTCTCTCCAAGGGACTCGCCCCGGTCCTCGTCAACAAGCTCCAGTTTGGCAACAACAACGACTGGAACCAGCACCGAGACGACGCCCGCAACCTGGTGGAACATGTCACGGGCCTGCCCAAGTGGCCCAAGCTGATGACCTGGCAGGTGGTGGACATCAATCGACTCCAGGGGGCCAGCGGTGTCCGTGACCTGCTGCAGGGCTCTGTACAGATGATGTCCGGCAAGGATGTGCCGCAGTTCACCGACCCCCAGGTCAAGATGCTCAGAACCTATCTCGACCAGGGCGGATTCCTCTTCGCCGTCAACTGTTGCCAGGGCGCCGGTTTCCACGATGGCATGTTCCGTCTCGTCAAGCGGCTCTACCCCGACGGCGACGCCCAACTGAAGCCGCTTCCTCCCAATCACCCCGTCTACCGCTCCGAGTACCTGTTCACCGACCCCGCCAGTGTCAAGCTTTACGGAGTCGACTTCGGTTGCCGGACCGTGATCATCTTCACGCCCGAGGACCTCTCGTGCCTCTGGAACAAGTGGATGAAGCAGGATCCCCCGTCGCGCGAACTGGAATTGAAGACGATGATCATCCGGGCGATGAAAATCGGCGTCAACGTGATTGCCTACGCCACCGGCCGGGAGCCGCCCAACAAGCTCGATCAACAGGAACTGGCCGAGCAGGGAGGAGCCGAGGACGCCGTCGCCCGCGGGCTGCTGAAGGTCCCCAAGCTGCGACACGCCGGAGGATATAACGACGCGCCGCTGGCTGTCCGAAACCTCCTGCTGGCCGTCAATCGTAGCTTCCCGAGAACAGCTTCGACGCGCAGCATTGAGATCCCCGCAACCGACAAGGCACTCTTCCGGTATCCGGTCGTCTATATGCACGGGCGCAACCGATTCGACATGGCCGCCAGTGAAACCCGACAGCTCCGACAGTACCTCGACAACGGCGGACTGCTGTTCGCTGACGCCATCTGCGGTGCGCAACCGTTTGACCAGAGCTTCCGGCGGCTCGTCTCCAGCCTTTATCCCGACGCCAAACTCGAACGCATTCCGGTCGACCACGAAATCTTTCGGCTCGAATTGGGTCACGACATCCGCAAGGTCAAGCGGCGCGTGATTCCGGTTGGAGGCGCCGCCGGTACAGCCCTCGCGACCGAGATCCGTGAAGATGACCCATTTCTCGAAGGACTCAGGGTCGACGGCCGCTACGTTGTGATCTACAGCCGCCACGACCTCAGCTGCGCTCTCCAGCGGCAATCCTCGGTGGCCTGCACCGGCTACATCACCAAGGACGCGGTTCGAATCGGCGTCAATGTGCTGCTGTATGCCATGTTGCAAGACACGGCTCATCGCGACCGGATGACCCGCCTCCGCGATATCGCCTCGATCCGCCGGCGACTATTTGCCCGGAATCGATAGACTGCCGGGACGGCATCACGGTCGAGCTGGCAGCAGCCGAGGATCCAGCCAGGCCGTCCTGTCGCCGACATCCGCGCGACGGCCGTAATCGACCTCGAGTGTCAACCGCCGCGCACCGCGCACGTCAATCGGCCCGACCCGACGCACCGTGCCGCCTCCAGAAATCTCCCTGGATTCCCACGCGACGTTTCCGTCGACAAGCACCCGCACGGTGACGTCGCCAGCTTGCCCCACCGTGTCGTCAATCCCCACCCGGCTGCAGAACGCCCGGTCTCCCGGATTCAGCCGCCAGCTCATGCGAGACCGACTGCTCATTCCCAGGCCGCCGGCGACCCATGCTCCGCGGACAATCAACGGACCGCCACCGATCGATCGACCAGCGATCGGCAGCCGAACCGGACCAATGAAAGGTACATGAGACGAACGGACTGCCATCCGATTCTCCAGGCGGATCAACCCGACGCCAAAGCGCTGCAGTCCGTCGATGCTCTCGGGGGGCAGCTCGAGGTCCACCGTCTCCTCGGCCGAACGCGATGCATCGGTGACGCCAACCCACGTGAGCTTCACCCGGCCGTCCTCACCAAGGATCGGCCAGCCAGAGGTCAGCCGCGATCCACATCGCAACGCAATCCGCACGTGGTCTGCGGCGCGTGGCATTTTTGTCTCCAGGCTCGGATCCATCGTCACCAGGGACACCGACTCGCGAGACACGCGACGCCGTACATCGCCCGTCTCCACCTCCACAAAATCGCCGCTGACCCCCATCAACGATCCGGTCAACCGATCACCCCCAGCCAACCAGACTTCGTCTGCTCCGCCGCGACCTCCCCGATGAGCTGCACGTGACATCACCGCACCGGACAACCGTCCCAACACCATCACCCGAACCAGCTCCAGCGGCACACGCCAGGTCCTGCGGATCCCGGCCAGGGACCAGGCCACCCACACAGCTTCCTCGTCCGCTCTCAAGACATGTCCGACAATCCGGTCACCACCCACCAGTTCGACCCGGTCTATCCGGGCAGCCGTGTCCTCACGTGATGCCTGCTTCGGTGACGGCTGGGTCCTGGGCGGGATGCGATCCCACCGAAGCAGATCGGTGGCCGCAACAACGCGACCTCCGACTTTCCAGTGAGTCTTGGTCCCGACGCGTTGGATCACGATCCGCGGTCCCGACACGGTCGTGCCGTCGATTTCTTCGAGGACCACGCGACCCATGCTGGCCGCGGGGGAACGTCTTGCGGCAGGGGTCTGGTCTGGCTGGGCCCCCGCCCAGGTCGGCCAGGACAACCCGATCGCGATACCCAGCAACCACCCGGCGCCGACCGGAAACTCCGAGGCGGCACGGTGCGGAATCAAGCCGGTCGGTGAGAGTCGCCGCATGAGTCGTCCTCGCTCGCGGCTACCGTTCGAAAATCGGCAGGTAATTGTTCGGGGTCTGCAGGATCAGCAACGCCATCGCCGTTCCGTAGTGATCACACGTGCGGTCTCGCCAGCCGCCGTCTGATTGTTGCGTCCGCAACAGGTGATCCCGAATCGCCGGATACCAGTTGGCCCAGGTTTCCCCTCCCGCCTGCCACGTCGCCTGGACGGCATAGTAGTGGCCATAAAGGAAGTGCCGATTCGTGCGGGCAACATTGGCAGGCGTCGCGATGAATCTCTCGAGAAACACCAGCCCCTTGTCGATCTCGGGCCCGTCGTAGATTCCGGCGCTGGCCAAACCGACCAGGCCCGCAGCGGTAACCGGAAAGAGGCTCTCGCGCCGTGCCGGCATGTAGCGAAATCCTCCGTCGCTGTTCTGGCATTTTCGCACGAACACCGTACAGGCTTCGATCGTGGACCGGGGAACTTCGATGCCGGCGTGTCGCGCGGCCCGCAATGCCATTACCTGGCAGACGGTGACCGACAGGTCGGCAAATTCCACACCACGCGGCTCGTATCTCCATCCTCCGTCGGCATTTTGAGACTGGATGATCAAGGCGACACTGCGTCCGAGCACGGCCCGGAGCCTCTTTCGCACTTCGGGACGTCGTTCCATCCCATGCACCTCGGCCAGGCACAACGTGGCGAACCCATGGCCGTACATCGGACCGTGCGAGACGAATGGCTCGTTGATGATGTATCCACTGGGTCGGGCGGAGGCGATCAGCTTATCGATCACACGATTGACCTGGTGGCCGTATCGACCCCGGCCGGGAGTGTGGCCCCCGGCCAGGAGCGCAAGACCCGAGAGGCTGGTGATCGCGACGTTGCCGGTAAACTGCTTGCCGGTTCCAAAGGAGCCGTCGGGATGTTGTCGGGCAGCGAGATAGGCCAGCCCGTTTTCGATCCCCCGTTTGGCCTCGGGTGTCACCATCCCACGCACCACCGCCGGCTGGCGATTCAACGAGGAAGCCGAGCGGGATTGTGCGAACAGCGGCCCCGTCAGGCAGGCGATCACCGCGGGCAGCAGGCCAATGCGGCCGATGGCCCATCCCACCCGTGTTGTCAGTCGGAGGGCACCCGCTGAGGCAGAATCGGGGCGGGGTTGTTGCCCGGCGCCGTACCGGGCCAGGCCGGCAGCCAGAAGGGCCTCGGACGGGTTCCACCGTGTGCCGCCCGCTGCTCCATGGCACGCCGGGCCTCGGTCCTCGGCTGCCCCATCCCGGGAGGCCGGGGACCGCCCACCGGTCCCAACTCGGCACTCGGAAACGGATCGTGAAACTCGAAGCTCTTGCGTTCGACCTTGGGATGACGAGGCCGCGGGTGAGGCATCCTGGTGTTGTTGTTCACCAGGCACCCGGGCAGGAAGGGGGTCACAACAACCAGCAGGCTGTACACCGCCAGCCGTGTGAATGCGCCGGGAAGCGATCGCCACCGGACGTGCCTGGTCTGTCGTCGTTCCAAGACCACCATCCCCACGCCGCACCCCATTGACCGGTCGCGCGGGATTGTAGTGCGGGGGGCACACCGGGCCTAGATGACTTGGTGACTTCACGGGCTCTTTCCCGTCGCCTCCTTCAGGCAATACAGGTGGCGCGTGGTTCGGAGAAAGAACCGGCCTTGTGAAATGGCCGGCGAAGCAAATACGCTCTCGCCGATCCGATTCCGCGCCAACTCCTCGTACCGGTCTCCTCCACCTCGGATCACGAGCGTCATGCCCGATTCATTGGCCCAGTAGATGCGGTCGCCTGCTGCCACCGGGGATGCGGTGAAGCCACCTCCAAATCGACGCTGCCAGACCTGCTTCCCGGTCTCGGTGTCCAGACACGTGGCAATCCCCCGGTCCGTCACCAGGTAATACCGCTTGCCGACGACGATCGCCGAGGGCACAAACGGAGAACCACGTGGGTTGCTCCACTCGATGTGAGTCTTCGTCACGTCGCCGCGGCCCCCGGGACGAATCCGCATCGACGGACCGCTCGGACCACTCACGACGTACAACCGTCCGTCGATGAACAGCGGGGTCGGAATGCACTCCCTCCGCATTTCACCCGCATTCCACAATGCCGTCCCGTCGGTCGGGTCAAAGGCCTCGACCCGCTGAGAACCACAGACGACGAATTCGTGACGGCCGTTTTTCAGCCGGATCAATTGGGGCGAGCTCCACGAGAGCCATCGGCCTGGCCGATCGACCTTCCAGCGATTGGCGCCGGTGGCCTGGTCAAGTGCGACCAGGTAGCTGTCTCCGTAGTGGTCGACCTGAAGCAGGATCATGTCCTGGAAGAGGACCGGGGAACTTGAAGCCGCAAAGCGGTTCTCGATCACGCCGTACTCGCCAGACAACGAACGATGCCAGGACAGTCGTCCCGTGGCGGCCTCCATGCAGAAGACGTCTCCGGTGCCAAAAAACGCCCAGACATGACGGCCATCGGTCACCGGCGACGGACTCGCCATGCTGCTCTTGCTCCCGTGGTACCTTGTGGGAGCGGTGCCCCAGAGTCGTTGATGCCAGTTCACCCGACCGGAATCTCGATCCAGGCAGATCAGGTGCAGGTTTGCCAAGTTCCTGCCATCAGACGCCGACACGAACACGCGGCGGCCATGCACCACCGGGTTCGAGATTCCTGAGCCCGGCAGAGGGGTCTTCCAGGCGACGTTTTGGGATTCCGACCATGTCACGGGGACCGCCGTGTCGCGGCTCACCCCGTTGCGGCCCGGTCCTCGCCATCCCGGCCAATTCTCGGCTTGAAGCGTCTGACCCACGCAGGCCACCAGGAAGCCAAGCGTCACCGCCAGCGACCAACAACTCGTGAATCGCGTCTGCCGCCACGTCATCGACTCGCCCTCCTGGCACCACGCTGTCGTGAAGCGTTGTTGTCTCCCTTGGAAGGCAGCCCGCTGGTGACGCCCACCCCGGCTCCCTCCGCATCACAGATCCTCAATTGCAAGCTCCAGTTGTTGGGCACCGCCGGGTTCTTGTGCTGCGGCCCCTGGCACACCTTGACCAGCATACGGTTGCGCCCCTTCTTCAGGGTGACGGTGGTCCGAAATCGATCGAGTCGTGTGCCGTTGAGCCACTGCAGCCTCCTGAGGACCCGCTTGCCATTGAGCCAGATGGTCAGGTTGTCATCGGCGCCACAGCGTATTTGCACGGTTTGTTTCCTGGGCGAGATCACCTCGGCGTAAGCGTATCCCACCGCCTCCTTCACCGCAGCGATCGAGCGGATCAGGTTCGACTGGCCAAACCGATCGGTCGCCGTGTGCCTGACCCAGGAGATCTTCTGGTTCCCCTTGCCCTGGTAGCTCCTCGCCAGGTCGACGCCCGTGTTGACCTGCGTCTCCGGTGGCAATACCAGGTCGAAACCGGTTGTACCCGGTGCATCAAATGGCCCCAGCAGAAACCAGTCGGTGACAAATCCCATGTGTTTGACGATGCTGACCTCCTGGCCAACCCCCTTGAGTCTGTCGGCAGCCGCCCCAACTTGCCCAGGATTCCTGGCCGCCTGGAATGCCTTCCTGTACGCCGCCTCCGCCAATCCCAGCTTGCCAGCCTTTTTGGCCTCATCGCCTCGGGCGAGGGCCGCCGCCACCGCGTCGTCACGAAACTCCGGGTCGTTCAGCCAGCCGGGGATCAGCTTCTCGCTTGTACCCGGCTTGAGCCGGTCGAGCAGTGCGAGCACCAACCGACGTGTCCGGCCCTGTCGTCGGGGATCTTCGGCGAAGGCCGTCAGTTCCGAGACCGGGAATTCCGGTGCCGGATCACGAGCCAGTTCGCGCCGCGTGATCTCCTCGTAGACCGTCCGCACCCAGTTGGCCGCAACGATATTGTCGGTGTCCATGGCCTCCAGCAGCCGTGGCAGGATCTCGAGCCCCCGGCGAGACAACCTGGCGGTGGCATTTCGTGCCGCGACAGATCCCTTGCCGCCTGGCCCGGCCTTCGTGACCGCTTCCAAGTCATCATCAATCTCGTCGGCCACCAGCAACGGGCTGGCCGTCAACAGGCACACCACCCCCAACAGCCGCACAGACGTGGTACCCAGTCGAAGCCAACCGGGCAGACCCTTCCGGTCTCTCAATTGATCGTTCATGAGTTCTCCTTCCGCCTGCCGGTCCCCGGCCAAGGAACTCGAAAAGAGACCAAGCCGTCGGAAGCGGTCACGCGATGCCTGATCCTAAACCGAGTGGGGCGGTGGGGGAAACCCGCCGGAGCGCTGACTTCCCTTTCCCCACATCCACCGGTAGCATCGCTGCCGAATGGAATCCCCCGGACGGAAACGGGCCATATCCCATGGCGACACCCCGCGTCTGCGTGCTGCGAGCTCCCGGCACAAATTGCGATGTCGAGACCGCGTACGCTTTCGACGCCTGCGGAGGAGCGGCCGAGCGGATTCACCTGTTTCGGTTACTCGAAAACCCGGGCCTGCTCGACACCTTCCAGGTCCTGTGCATCCCCGGCGGGTTCAGCTACGGCGATGACATCGGTGCCGGAGTGATCTTCTCCAGCCAACTTCAGGGCCAGCTCTCCGAAACGATCGGGTCGTTTCTCTCCGGCGACAAACTGGTCCTGGGAATCTGTAACGGGTTCCAAGTCCTGCTCAAGGCGGGAATCCTGCCCGGAGGTGGTGAGGCCTGGCCCCCGTTGTGGATCCGGGACGCCGACGCGGTTCCCGACGCCACGCTGACCTGGAACAACAATGGCAAGTACACGGCTCGCTGGGTCCGCCTGCAGGTGACCTCGTCACGCAACGTCTTCCTGAAAGGCATCGACCAGGTCGATCTCCCGATCGCCCACGCCGAAGGACGGCTCGTGCCTCGAGACCAATCCGTGGTGGACGAGTGGTTCCAGCGAGACCAGGTCGGACTCTGCTACCGCATGCGACCCGACGACGGCGACAGTGTGCCGCAAGATGGATCACCACCGGCAGCTTCCGACCCCCTGTTGCCAGAGCCCCACAATCCCAACGGGTCGTATGCCAATATCGCCGGTCTCGGCGACCCCAGCGGCCGCGTGCTGGGACTGATGCCTCATCCCGAGAGATTTCTGCATGCCACGCAACACCCCCGCTGGACACGACTCGGCCTCGAAGGACAGGGCGACGGCATGACCCTGTTCCAGAACGCCGTCGATTACTTTGCCTGACCCGGACTTGCCTGCAACGGCCTACAGCACGCCGGCACCAAACTCCGGAGGCTCCCGGTCAACCGTTTCGGACTCCGGCGGCTGATGAGGTCCGGCAGGGGTCTCGGCAGCCGGTTCGATCCGCCCGGCAATGGCCGGGGACCCGTCGGCCAATGCCGCGAAGCGATCCTCGTCGTAGTCGTCGTACGTACAGACGTACCCCGGCTCCTTCGCCCGAATCTGCTCCTCGCCGTACGCCTCGATCACCCGTTCCTGGATCATCTCGCGGCAGGACGAGTTGATCGGATGAGCGATATCGGCGTAGAGCTTGGCACGACCGTCGTCTCCCTTGATCGCACGGTCGTCCATCAACTCGGCACCACACTGATTACAGAAGGTGCTTCGCAGGTGGTTCTTGGTGCTGCACTGAGGACATCGATCCGTCAGTTTCCGTGATGGCATCGCCACGAAGGCGCCGCGCGTGCCCTGGATAATCTTCAGGTCACGGATCACGAAACAGTGGTCAAAGGTGACCGAACAGAACGCCAAAAGACGTTCGTTGGGATCAGCCATCAGCTTGATGCGAACTTCCGTGATTTCCACTGTTGTCCTCCTTGTCGCGACTCCCCAGCCTCCCCCGCTGATGTCCGTCCTTCCGCAGTGGCCCGGTTCTGTTCTCTGTCTTGTCGTCGTACTCGCTCAGTGCCGTCCGCCTCGTGTCCGTATTGTCACGCGTCTGCTCCGGATCTGACCGCCACTGCCCAGGGGACTCCTGAAGCGAGCAACCGCCGCGCCACGGTTCGTGCCTGGCGGTCGGTCGTGCAGAGACTGAAGCAGGCCGAGCCGCTCCCGGTCATGGCTGTCGCCGCCACCTGTTCCTGAGACATGAGAGCCAGCAGGCGAGTGACCTCCTTGTTCAGTTCTGTTGCCGGTTGTTGCAGGGAATTGTGAAAGAGCCCAATAGAGGTGGCAAACTGGCCACGGGCCAGGGCGTCCACCAGGGGTGCAGCGGTGCGTGGCTCGGTGCTGACCTGGCAATGACGGTATACCTCCGCCGTCGACAGGCCACTCGTTGGCCGTGCCACCACGAACGGCAACGCCAAGATCCGATCGACCCGCTCGACCTGCTCGCCGCGACCTCGGCAGATGGCTGCCGGAATGTTGCGGACGAAAAAAGCCACGTCGCTGCCCAATTGAGCAGCCAGCGACGACAGTTCCTCGGGCGCCAAGCCCAGCTCCCACAGCCGGTCGAGCGCCACCAGGGCGGCCGCCGCATCGGTCGATCCGCCAGCCAGGCCCGACGCCACAGGTATCCGCTTCGTCAACTCGATCGCAGCACCCCGAGAGATGCCCGCGTGACGCTGAAGAAGCCGGGCCGCCTGGACGACGAGATTGTCATCTCCGGTTGGCGCCGACTCGCCGGCCGACACCTCCCCATGACAACGCAGCCGAATCGCTGAAGTGGGTTCCTCCGTGAAACGCAAAGTGTCATGCAGCGAGATCGTCACCATGAGCGTTTCCAACTCATGAAAGCCGTCATCTCGCCTGCCCAAAACGTCCAGGAACAGGTTCAACTTGGCCGGGGCCTCAACCCTCAGCGCTGCGCCGTCTTGGCGGATCAGCATCGAGCGTCCTGCCCCCGTGCTTCGCCTCACCTGCAACAACGCCCCCGCCGCAGCCTGTCAAGGCCACACTGAGAGAACGTCGAAGTTGTTGTGAGCATTCAAGCCGTTCGGGAAACTCCGTTTTCTCCCCAGGAAACAGCATTCCAGGCAACCAGACATTCGCCAGCCACCCAACGCCGAGGATGCTACCCCGATTCTTCCGACACAGTCAACCCCCCTGAACCTCACATGACTGGGGTCAGAGCTCGAATAGTGAATAGTGGAATCCCCAAACTGCCCAGACCTCCCACTTCCCTGCGACTTTTCACTGTTCGAGCTCTGACCCCAGTCATGGATTGAGGAGGCCGAGAAGACCGAGGCCGTAGAAGGTGTATTCGACGTCGGCATCGGTGTCCCAGGCGGCGCCCCGAAATCCCCCGGTGGGAAACTCGAGTTCCGTCTCCAGAAAGTGCGTAATCCGCTCGAGCTTGATCACGCCTTCGAGTTCCAGGTCCTGCACGGTCAGGAGACCAGTGAAAGTCGAGAGCCCATCACTGAACGGAATCCGCGTGTTGGCCAGGAAGCCACCCTCATCTCCCTTGACCACGCCAAGAAACTCCCGGACATCTTCTCGCAATTCGTCATCCATTCCGCCGAGCATCACGAGCAATGCCACGGCTGCGGCGGTCGGGTTTGTTCCGCTTCGCTTCATCGGGGCGATCTCGACGAATCCTCCGTCATCCCGCTGCCGGTCATACACAAACTGGATCATGCGGTTCGGCTGAGGAACACTGCGCCCGAGCAACTCATAGGCCAGGGCCACCATGAACGAGTGGTAAGTGCTCCCCGCTGCTCCCTGGGTCGTTCTCGCGTATCCCCCGTCGGCCGTCCTGGTGCTCTCGAGTGACCCGGCAATCTCATCAATGAACCCGTCCGGGGCACCAGCCAGTGGATCGGGACCACCGGCCAGCTGGATCATCAAACCGGTGTAGAGCCAACTGACGAGATCAATCACCGAGAGTGACCGCGATCGGCAACCGAGCACATACCCGCCAATGCTGTCACACTGCTCCGGCCCGATCGCGCCGAGCATCGCCAGTCCACGCACGGCAAAGCTGGTGTAGTAGAGGTCCGAGTCCCCCTCACGGCCACGGAATCCCCCATCGGGCATCTGCCGCGACAGCAGGAATGCGCTGTGCCGGTCGCGACGTGCGGGGTCGACACTGGCGAGCCCCGCAGTCAGCCGATTGCTCAGCCGCAGCAGATAAGGTCCATCGTTTGTCACCATGTCACCGTGTCGGCTTCGGGTCCCAGTTGTCAGAGCGAAACGGCGCGGCAGGAATCCCGGCCGAGTTGACCAGGTTGACAGCCGGGTTGTCGCCAAAGGCATAGCGGACGGCGATCGGGTCAGGCACACGAGCAGACTCGACCACAACCGTTGACCCGTCGATACTGGCTTTTGCTTTGTGGTAGACGCGGTCAGGACCTGCGAGCGCGAATCCGAGCACGGCAGGATCGGTCCCCGTCACACGGATCCCTCCACCGACGTGGTCAAACTGCACCCGAACCCGCGAGTCCTCGATCGTCACAGATCTCATCAACGGACCCATCGCGACGATCTTCTGTTTGTAGGCCACCGCGAGTGCCGCCTGTGCGAGTCGGTCTCCGACCGACTGCTTGTCCTTGGGGTGAATATCCCTGGCCTCTCCCACGGCAATCGTCACCGCCATCCCCGTGTCATCAACGCGTAACGCCTGCTGCATGCTCTCTCGCATCACGGCCCAGGACGTGACGAGATTGGGATCCTCCCGTCGTGTCTTGAAGTTCGGCAGCTGCACCCAGAAGAACGGAAACGACTCGGATCCCATTTGTCCGGTCTGTCCCCATCTCTTGCGCCAGTCTCCGATCAGAAGCGGCAGCTGGTGGCGGTACAATCTCGCCGAAGCGACCGTCCTCGCATTGCGTTCTCCCTGGTACCAGATCCCACCGCGGATTCCGTAGCCAACCAGCGGAGCGATCATTCCGTTGAACAGGTTGGCAGGCTTATTGCGATCCGGCTTCGGCTTGTTCTTCCAGGGTTTCAGGACCGGTTTCAGCCGACTGTCGGCGGCCTGCACATCGATGCTCGTCCAGGCCTCGATGGCCGTGCCGCCCCAGGACGAGTTGATCAGCCCAATCGGCACATCCAGTTCCTGATGCAACCGGCGGCCAAAGAAATAGGCCGTGGCCGAGAAACCACCGACGGTCGTCGGCTGGCAGACCCGCCAGGCTCCAGCGACATCAACGGCGGGCTGGAGCTGCGCTGTCTTGCGGACCGTGAACATCCTGATGCGGGGATACCTGGCGGCAGCCGCCTCGACCTTGGCATTCCGGCACCGCTTGACCGTCATGGCCATGTTGCTCTGCCCGCTGGCCAGCCAGACATCCCCGATCAGCACGTCCTCGATCTCCAGCGACTCTCCGGATTCGACTTTCAATGTCAGCGGCCCTCCGGCGGCCAACGGCGACAGCATCACACGAAACTGTCCATCCCGGCCAGCGCGGACCTTGTGGTCCTGCTTTCCCAGCCGCACCCTGACCTCCGCGCCGGCTCGCGCTGTACCCCAGACAGGCACAGGACGGCCTCTCTGCAGCACCATGTGATCGCTGAACAGCGCCGACAGTTTCAGCTGAGCCGTGGCGGAATTCTCCGAGACCACCAGCCAGGACACCGATGCCATGACGGCCCACCAGGCCACCCGGTCCAGAGAAACACGTCGACTTACCATGCTGTTGGCACCTGTCACGAGTTGATGGGGAGCAAACGGAATCGCGGGAATCTTGACACCATCACAGCGACGGCGCCCCCTCGGGCCGGCCCCATTGGCACTGCTTTACGTGATTCCCAAGCCGCTCTACCCTAGCAAGCTGCGACCTTCGACTCACCACAGGTCGCCCTCCGGGAAGACGCTCTTGACCACCGAACCCGACCGACCCGATGGCTCAGCGTCGACGCTTCCGGCTCCCTCGTCCGCTCACGCACCCGGCAGCCTCAGGGAACTGGTTGCCGTGGCCCTGCCACTGGTGATCAGTTCCGGCTCGGTCACTCTGATGTACGTGGTCGACCGGATCTTCCTGACCTGGCACAGTCCCGACGCCCTGGCCGCAGCGATGCCATCGTCGATGGTGCACTGGAGCCTGCTGTCGATCCCGTATGGCGTGGCGATGTACACCAACACCTTCGTCTCGCAGTACGACGGAGCCGGCCGTCCCGACCGCATCGCGGCATCACTCTGGCAAGCCATATATCTCTCAATCTTCGCTGGCCTCATCCTGGCTCTTTGCACACCACTCTCGAGTGCGGTCTTCGCCTGGGCGGGCCACGCCCCGGGCGTGCAGCAGATGGAGACACGGTATCTCGAGGTACTCTGCCTGGGCAGCCTGCCCTTCCTGTTGACCGGAGCGTTGTCAGGCTTTTTCACGGGACGCGGCAAGACCGCGGTGGTGATGTGGGTCAACGTCGCGGCATCTTTGCTGAATATCGGCCTCGACTATCTGCTGATCTTCGGGTGGGGACCGATTCCCGCCTGGGGCATCACCGGCGCAGCCATCGCCACCGTGTCGGCTCAATTGACCGCGGTCGTTCTCTACACGCTGGTCCTCTCCAGGCCCGAGACGGTCCGCGCCTTTGGCCTCTGGACCCAACGGCGATTTGACCCTGAGCTCTTTCGCCGTTTCCTGCGCTTTGGATTGCCCAACGGTGCGATGTTCCTCGTCGACGTGGCCGGTTTCACCGTCTTTCTTCTGATGCTCGGCCAACTCGGGTCCGACGCCCTGGCCGCCACTAATCTCGCCTTCAACATCAACTCGATGGCCTTTGTCCCGATGCTCGGTATCGGGACGGCGGTGATGATCCTCGTCGGCCGCAGGATCGGTGAGGGGCGGCCCGAGCTGGCGACCCGCACGGCATGGACCGCTTTCGGTCTCGCCGCGTGCTACATGGTCCTCTTCTCCACAATCTACCTGACGATTCCCGAGGCCATCCTGACGCCCTATGCAGCGATGGCGGATCCCGAAAAATTCAGCCAGATCGAGGCTCTCGTGGTGATCCTGCTTCGCTATGTCGCCGTCTACGCCTTCTTCGACGCGATGATCATCGTATTCAGTTCCGCCGTCCGAGGTGCGGGGGACACAAGATTTGGCCTGTGGCTCACCCTCGTCGCTGCCTGGATCATCATGGTCCTTCCCACCTGGATCGCGATTCGCACGGATCAACTGACCCTGCACCTCGGCTGGATCGCCTGTACCGGTTTCATCGTCACGCTCGGAATCGGCTTTCTGATCAGGTTCTTGGGCGGCCGGTGGAAATCGATGACCGTGCTTGAGCCCGACGTGAAGTCTGAGTCGCCGCTGGCCCCGGAATCGGCCTCTCAGCCGCCCACCCACCCAGACCCCCAACCAAGCCCCTCACCCCTGGCATGACCAACATCGACGAGCTGATCGATTCCTCCTGGGATATCCCCGAGGGCGTGACCTACCTGAACCACGGGTCATTTGGTTTGGCCCCGCTCGCGGTGCGCGAAGCCCAGCAGAGGTTCACCGCCGATCTCCAGCGACAGCCGATGGAGTTCTTTGTTCGGCGTCTCGAGGATCTGCTGGATGGCACCTGCGACGCGATCGGCCGGTTTGTCGGTGCCGACCCTGCCGACCTGGTGCTGGTCGACAACGCCACCGCCGGCATGAATATCGTCGCCGCCAGCCTGGCACTCGAACCGGGCGACCAGGTGCTTCTGACCGATCACGAGTACGGAGCCGTCCGCCGCCTCTGGCACCGCCGATGCAACGCTTCTGGAGCGGAACTGGTGGTTCGCCGGCTGCCGTGGCCACTGGAAGGCTCCGACCCCGCAACGGAACTGGTTGAGCACCTGGAGACGGCCATCACCGATCGCACGAGGCTCATCGTGGCCAGCCACATCACCTCGGCCACCGCCACGACGCTGCCGATTGAAGCCATCTGCCACGCCGCCCGCCAACGCGGTGTGCCGGTCTGCGTTGATGGCCCCCACGCCCTGGCGATGCTCGACCTGCAAATCGACCAGATCGGGTGCGACTACTACACCGCCAGCGGACACAAGTGGCTCTCGGCCCCGTTCGGAAGCGGATTCCTCTGGGTCCGTCGCCAACACCAGTCACGGGTGCGACCGGCCATCACCAGCTGGGGGGGCAGCATCAGCGGACGGGCGGCGAGTTGGAAGGACGAGTTCACGTGGGGAGGGACACGGGACCCCGCCTGCTGGCTGGCGATCCCCGAGGCGATTCGGTTTCTCAAGGAATTCGGCATGGACCGGTTCCGTGAGAAGACTCACCAGATGGTCACCGGAGCCCGTCGCCGGCTGATCGCCCTCACCGGTCTCGAACCGCCAATGCCCGAGAGCCAGGCGTGGTACGGATCGATGGCGATTGTCCCCTTGCCACCCGCCACGGATGTCGACACGGGCCACGGTCGAGTCGACCCGCTGCAGCGGCGGCTGCAGGAGGAATTTGGTATCGAGATCCCCGTCACCACGATGCACGAACATCGCTACCTGCGAGTCTCGTGCCATCTCTACAACACCACTCGAGACATTGACCATCTCGTGGAATCGCTCGAGACGTGCCTGCGTTCGTGATGGGCGTCGGTGTGGGCGTGGATCCCAGGGTGCGCTGCGCGACCCTGGGGTTCACGCATGCCAAACACAGCGGGGTTCATATCAAGGCCGACGCCTCAGAGTTCAGGCTACCCGTCGGGAATCAATTGCACGTTGACCCCGCCGGTGTTGTCTCTCAATTCGCTCTGAAAGTCATTGAGCCTGAGAAACAGCGTCCCGTCGACGGCGGGTGTCAACTCACCTCGGGCACCCAACGAAATCACCCGCGGTGGCACGTCTTTCTCGATACGAGCGGGTTGCACCACGCCGACGAGCCTCCCGAGCGGCAGGCCGGAGGGATAGCGAAAGCTGATCCCGTCCGCCGTGCTCACCCAGGGCTTCGGCTCCTGGGCCAAGGTGAATTGTCCAGTCGCACGGACCGAGACCGTTTCACCTCGAGCCACGCGAATCCCTGTTGACTGCCACCCACGCCCCGCGCGGACCTGAACCTCCGCGCCCCTGGCTCCAAGCGGTTTCGTGCGGACAAACTGGATCGCCGCCCGCTCAAAATCCCAACCGGGCACCAGGTCCCGTGCGACCAGCTGCCATTCAAACTGCAGCGCCTGGTGCCTGGGGTCACCCTGTCGACCAAACGCCTTATCGAGCGACGCCTGGAACTGGCCATCGGCGAGATGGCGTCCGAGTTCGGCAAACGGGCTCTTGTAGGTGGGATGAGAGGCCAGGAAACGACAATAGGCCCACGACCACGCGTAGGTTTCAATCTTGGCGTGCTCGGTCCTCCACAGCCGACCAAGGGACTCGAATCGAGGAAGTCGTCCTCGCTTGATGTCACGTCGCATCATACCCAACCGCCCCCATTCCGGGAGATGGTCGGAAATGGACGGCATCACGCCAAATCGAAACCGTCCGGTTTTCGGGTCCGTCACGTGTGTTGCAAACAACTCCGCCGTGCCCTCGAGATACCACACTGGCAAGGGAGGTCCGCCCCGAGTAGTCATGAAGCAATGCGTCGCCTCGTGGATCATCAGGTGACGCCGGTAATAATCACCTCGTTGGTCTTTCATCCAGAATCGATCGGCCCGGTGCTTGCCTGGGTGCTCACCTTTCAAAAAAGTCTCGATGCTTGGAGGCAACAGCCCGGCACTGGCAAACTGTGATGGATCGGCCATCACGCAGCCGGTAATGCGAAACTGATCGCCTGGAGGCGGCCCAAAGGCGTCGACCCAGGTGCCCCATGCGGATTCGAACGCGGCCATCAGCATACGTGCGGTCTGATGCGACACATCGGTGTGCAGCACCAGGTGCCGCGACCTGTGGGTCTGGATTTCGGCCCCCAACACAGACTCAGCCGGCAGCACGGAAACCACGGCGCACACCAGGAGACTTCCGGTTCGTGCCCAGGCCGATCGCCGGACCGGCTGGCTGATGCCAGTCTGAGGGGTCTGCCTGTTGTGGACCGCGGACTCGACGCTCATAACTCTCCGCCGGTTTGGATGCCGTGGTTGGGGCAGAGTACAATTCGCGAGGTGACCGGAAAAGACCATCCAGGATCGAGCCAGCCATGCCGTCATTCACCTACAGCCTCAACTCCAGCACGATTCGTCCCACGCCCATTCTCGAGAAAATCGCGATTGCAGGTCGCACCGGATATGGAGCGATCGAGCTCTGGCACGACGACATCGACCTGCACCTTCTCGCTGGTGGCACACTGGCTGAGATCCGCAAAGCCGTGGAGGACAACGGGCTCGAGGTGCCAACCACGATCTTCCTGAAGGGGTGGTGGGACACGACTGGTGAGGAGTATGAGCAGGAGATCGACGAGATCCGGAGACGACTTGAGCAGTCGGTTGCCGTTGGTGCGGCATATGCCATCGGCGGCCCACCCCTCGAGTCAGTGGACTTTGAGCTCGGCGGACGGCAATACGGAAGACTCCTGGAGATCGGTCGAGAATTCGGTGTCAAACCGATCATGGAATTCCTGGGTTTCGCCGACGAGGTCAATTCGATCGAAGCGGCACTCCGAGTGATGGAAGGGAGCAATGATCCGGACGCCACGACTGTGCTCGACCCCTTCCACATCTATCGCGGTGGCGGGGACGTGGAGTCGATTGCCAAACTGACCGCCTCCCAGATCGCCATCTCGCACTTCAACGACTGCATCGACACCAAGCCGCGTGAAGAGCAACACGACCCGGATCGCGTGATGCCGGGCGACGGCATCTTCGATCTCGCGCGGTACTGCCAACTGCTCACGGAAATCGGCTATGACGGGTGGCTTTCGCTGGAGCTCTTTCGCGAGGACCTCTGGGCTCGTGATCCCGAGGACGTGGCACGTGAAGGGCTCGAGAAGATGAGATCGGTCGCCGAAGCGTCCTAGGTGATCTCACCGGCCGTCACCAGGGGAAGCCGCTGCGGCCGACAGAAACTCGGCCAGCGCCTGGATGTGCCGGACAAATGTCCGTGTGGAGATGACCCGAGCCGGCCGGCGGCCGCCAGCCTGGTATCTCAATTCCCCCATCTCCACCCACGCTCCCCGATCGTCGAGTGAATCGACGGCGTCCTGAGCCCGTCGACGGACCGACGCGGTGAGCTTTCGCGGCGAGACTTTCGGGGGCCGACTGGCGTCGACGGGCTTCAGTTTTCCGATCCGACCGGCTCGCCTCCATGACGCCTCGATTGACTTCAGGCTGCTACCGATCTGGAAGCCGTAGTGAGTCGGCAGATCATCGTCGGTATAGACCAGCTCGTACTTCCGCGTGAAATAAAGCGGCCGATTGGTCTTCAACTCGTAGAACCGTGCCAGCCGCCCAGGAGCGATCTCTGAGGACTTCAAGTAATTCAGTGCCTTCGGCACGGCCGCCAGGAAGTCCTCGCGGCCAGTCTTCTAGTACAGGTAGATCAACGTCCGCATCACGCCCTGGGACTCACCGCCGGTGATCGACGGCGGTTCAAACTTGCGGGCCCACGCCGGGTGCATGTCGAGATCGTATTGCTGCGCCCAGGCTGGCTGAGGATCCGGCATCTGGGCGAGCAGGATAAAGTCTCCGGCACGCTCGGCCGCCTTCCGGTATCGCACCTCGCCGTAGATCTCGTGAGCCTCGATCATCACCCGCACCACATCGGCGATCGAATTGTCGTTGAATGTGTAGAAGGTGTAGTACCGCTTCTTGGGAAACGTCCGGGACCATGTCTCCGGGTAGCTGGCCCGCTTGACCGGGAACTGCTTGGGATCCGGAAACGACTCGTACCTCTGAGGCCAGGCCCCATTGGGAAACTGCGCTCGGATAAGGGCCCCCAGAGCGAATTCGACCGATTCGTGCACCCGCCGGTCACGGTAACCCAGTGCGCGATCCAGGTGCATCAGATAGGTGAGAGCCGACTGGGTCGTATTGTCGTCGAGCGTGGTTCGGTTTCGGCCCTTCGGGTTGCCGCCGGTTCGGTAGGCGTATCCCTGCCGACGCTTGGGATCAGTCTCGATGCGATAATCCCACCCGCCTGAAAGCAGCTGGCCTGAGACAAGATGATGGCCGGCGTCGATGGCGGCTGCTCGCAGGACCGGGTCGTCACAGGTCATCCACGCCCGCAAGAGTCCCTCACCCACGACGGGCGTTCCGGGAGGCTGCACCCACGATGTCCCCCGCTCCGCCTTGCCCTCGCCCTCGCGTAACGACAGGTCATGGCTGTAACGCCAAAGATAACCTCCGTCGGCCGAAACCTTCTCGCGAAAGAAACGGACCGCCTTGTGCAGGGCCTGCCGCGCCGATTTCGGCGTGACGGGTTCAGCCGATTGGGCGGGTGCCACGAGTGAGCCAGTGAAGGCCAGGAGCACAATCAGCAGAATCCCCGAACGACGCATGTGGCACCTCGCTTGAGTTCGTGCGCAAATCTCGGATCTCACGGCGCCAAACAGTCTACTGCTGCCGAGCCCCCATTGCGCACGCCGCGTCTCTTGACCCCACTTTCGCCCAAGCTAGAATCGTGACTGTCGAGTTGGCCTTGGCCAGCCCGGCTGGTAGGGGCCGTAGCTCAATTGGTTAGAGTACCGGACTGTCGATCCGGGGGTTGCGGGTTCAAGTCCCGTCGGCCTCGCTCCTGAAAAAAGCCCGCCCTCGCTACGCGACGGCGGGTTTTTTCGTGCACGCACTCGGCTGACTGTGCCGGCGTGCTAGAATCCCGCCCACACGTCGGCCCCATCACCTCGCGATCCGGGCACGCCACCACTCATGCCACGGCTCGACATCCACCACGGTGACAACCTCCCGCTGCTCGAGCAGTTTGAGGACGAGTCGTTCGGCCTGATTTACATCGATCCGCCATTCAACACCGGACGGCAACAGTCGAGACGGCGGCTGAAGACAACCCGTGATGACAATGGAGATCGCGTTGGGTTCGGCGGCAAGACGTACCGCACGACCGAGCTGTCCCGACAAGCGTTTGACGACGCGTACGACGACTACCTCGCGTTTCTCGAACCACGACTCCAGCACGCCCATCGACTGCTGACCTCGAACGGCAGCCTGATGCTGCATCTCGATTATCGCGAGGTGCATTACGCCAAGGTCCTGCTCGACGGGATCTTCGGCCGCGAGTCGTTCATCAACGAGATCGTCTGGAGCTACGACTATGGAGGCCGCAGCCGTAAGAGATGGTCACCCAAGCACGACAACATCCTGTGGTACACAAGGAGGCCCGACGACTACACCTTCCGGTACGACGACATAGATCGGATCCCGTACATGGCCCCCGGACTGGTCGGCCCCGAGAAGGCAGCCCGTGGCAAGACCCCCACCGACAGTTGGTGGCACACGATCGTCAGTCCCACGGGCAAGGAACGGACCGGATACCCCACGCAGAAACCGCTGGGCATTCTTGAGCGGATCATCCGCGTGCACTCCAACCCCGAAGACACCGTGCTCGATTTCTTCGCCGGAAGTGGAACCACCGGCGAAGCGGCACTTGCTCATGGCCGGCATGCGGTGCTGATTGACGAAAACCAGGAGGCCATCGACGTGATGCTCGAACGCCTCGCCCGCTTCCATCCCCGCCTCCACACCTCGGCTTCAACCTCCTGATCCCAACCCCGACGGCAAAAACGAGTCAAAACTGCGAGAAACAAGAGGTCCCGCTGGTCCCATCGGTGCCGATGGATATAATCAGGACCATCACTCATCAGCTGGGCAGCTTCTCATGTTGAAGATCCTCGGACCACAAAGCGGCGACGACTCCTTTTGTGACGGACTCTCGCGTCGCAACTTCCTGCAGATCGGTGGCCTCGGCACAGGGCTCAGCCTCGCCGGACTCCTCGAGGCGGAAGCCGCTGCGGGCAAGCGTTCGTCGAAGAAGAGCGTGATCTTCATCTACCTGGTCGGCGGCCCGCCACACCAGGACATGTTCGACCTGAAGCCCGAGGCCCCGGCCGAGATTCGTGGCGAGTTCAACCCGATCCCGACCAACGTCCCGGGAATCGAAATCGGCGAGCACCTGCCGAAGCTCGCCCGAATGATGGACAAGTTCACCATCATTCGCTCGATCTGCGATGCACAACCCGAACACAACGCGTTCCAGAGCTACACGGGACACAACCAGCGGCTGCCGATGCCGGTCGGAGGATGGCCCACTCCCGGTGCCGTCGCCAGCAAGCTGCTCGGCCCCCTGCGACAGGGTGTGCCCCCCTACGTGAGTCTCTGCTACACCTGCACGCACGGACCGTACAACGAGCCCAGTCCCGGATTCCTGGGCGTGAGCCAATCGCCGTTCCGTCCCCTGGGACCGGGTCGCGCCGACCTGGTGCTCAACGGCATCACCCATGATCGCCTCGGCGACCGCGCCCTGCTCCGCAAGAGCCTCGATCGTTTTCGCCGCGAGGCGGACACGTCGGGGATGATGACTGGGCACGATGCCTTCACTGAGCAGGCGCTCGGTGTGCTCACCTCCTCGCGGCTGGCCGACGCGCTGGATATCTCGAAAGAGAGCGACGAGACCCGGGCCCGATACGGCAAGGGCAATCCCAAGATCATGATCGACGGAAACGGCGCACCTCGCGTACCGCAGAGTTTCCTCGCCGCCCGGCGGCTGGTCGAAGCCGGGGCACGCGTCGTCACGGTCAACTACAGCAAGTGGGACTGGCATGGGGCGAGCTACGGCACGATCTTCAACCGGCAGCGAGAAGACCACCCGGTGCTCGACAAGGCTCTCACCGCCCTGATGGAGGACCTCGAACAACGTGGCCTGCTCGAGGACACGCTGGTGGGGGTCTGGGGAGAATTCGGTCGCACGCCCAAGATCAACAAGGGTGTCGGTCGGGACCACTGGCCCCGCGTCTCGTTCGCGCTGCTCGGGGGAGGATCACTCAACCACGGCCAGGTGATCGGCGCCACGGATCGGCTGGCAGGCGAACCGGTCTCGCGGCCGGTCAAGTTCTCTGAACTGTTTGCCACGCTCTACCATCATCTCGGTCTCGATCCAACCACGGCCACGGTCAACGACTTCCAGGGACGACCCCAGTACCTGGTCGCCGATGGCTCCGGTCCGATTCGCGAACTCGTCTGAGTTTTGCCCCGCGCCGCGGGCACACGTCACAGCTGGGCCTGAAACCACGCCCAGGTCTTCTCGAGATTCGGCACCTCACTCCGCGACAGGTACGCGGAAAACGCCTCCTCGTCGGACAGCGCCCGTGACATCACGTCCCGCGGCAGCTCCCTGGTGCAGCCGCGTCTCATCACCAAAGCAACCTGCGTCAGTCGCGTCGACTCGCCGGTCGGGTCATTCAGATCCAGCCGGCTCAGCCCGCCCAGCGGATGCGCCGACACGAACCCGGTCCCCATGGCCGCGAATTCCTGGCCGAGCTCTGCCAGGTCTCCCCAGGCGAGGTCGAGTGGATGGCCTGACGACACCACGAGCCAGCCCGTCTCTGACAATCCGGACGCCAGTCGCCTGAGTCCGTATCGCCCCGCGATGGGGTTCTCGGGCAACACGTCGATGGCCACGATCAGGTCGGCGGTTCCATGGAGATCACTCGGGACCAGGTCGGCTTCGAGAAGTTGGACCTGCCGTCCCAGGTCCCGACACCTCCTGATTCCCAATTCCAGCGCTGCGCGGCTCGAATCGGTCCCGACGACTCTCAGCCCTTCGCGTCTTGCCCACCACGCGGCCATGTACCCCGCGTGACAACCGACATCGATCACATCTCGGATCCCAGGCTGGTTTTCCAGGAGGTCGTCCACCAGGGTCGCCGCATCGAGAATCACGCTGCGCCGGTGCGAGTGGACCGGCCCCAGCAGGCGAGGATCGGCCACCAGGTCATAGAATGCCGCCTCGGCAGCCGCGCTGTCCGATTCCTGCACATACGCTTCGTGACGCACCTGGAACTCCGCGACCAGGTCCGGAGGCAATCCGGCGCTCAACCGTTCCCACCAGCCGGGGTCCTCGAGCGAATCCAGGTCAATCTCCCAGGATTCCCTGAGTTCTCGATCGAGGCGCTGCAAGTTGGCTCGAGTGGCCACAAGCTAGAGACTCTCCAGGAAGTGGAGCAGGTCGGTGCAGTCCCGCGGGGTCAGCGGTGCATCGAGCCCATGGCGGAATCGGCCGATCACGTCAGCGAGGCTCGAAGCACGATTGTCGTGAAAATACGCATCCCGCTGGCTCACGCCTCGCAGCGACGGAGGGTTGAACCGACGACGCCCGGATTCATCGGCAAGCCCCACATCGTATGTGGCGGCCGAGGTGTAAGTGGGCGGCGCGTGGCACGAGATGCACCCGGACCGGACAAAGACCGAGCGTCCCCGCTTCAGTACCTCCAGATCCCGGGTTTGACGCGCCGCGGCCAGCGAAGGAGCCGGAGGCAGCGAACGCAGGTAGGTGGTGATGTCAACGACCTGCGAATCAGACAGTGACTCGCCATGCATCGTCAGTCTCACCGACTTGGCCACCTGGTCTTCGAGGCTCCGGGCAGAGCCATCCCAGGCCCACGGACCGGTCTGTGCGCTCCCCAACAGCGACAGGACTTTCTTCGGTGCGCCGAACCCGCCATCTCCCAGCGTGTCGCTGCGTCCCCCGTTGGTGTGCCCCCGGGTGTGACAGCTGCGGCAGCTGATCCAACCATCGCTCGAGAGTCGGGCGTCGTGAAACAACTGCTCACCACGATCTCTGGACTGCAGCTCGGGCGACGGACCGAGCTCAATCGTCTCGAGCACTTCGAGAGGGTCCAACGACACGAGCGAAACCGAGTCGGCAAACCTGCTGGCGACCCACGCACGCCGGCCTCGGTCATCGAGCACGACCGACGAGGGCCCGGCGGGCAACGGCTGACGGCCGTAATACTGGATCCCGTCCGTGCTGGTGACCAGCTCATGAACGCCAGACAGCACAACGACTCTCAGGTCGTTGTGACCCAGCACGATCGCGGCCGGATCTCCGGCCGCGCGATCGGGGATGCCGACGTAGTCGAGGCCGAGACGAGATTGCATCCGGGCGGGATCGCTCTCCAGGGACGCCACCGGCACGGTCCTGACCACGTTGAGCATGACTCCTCCCCAGTGCACGCCATCGCGAGTCGTTTCGGCCTTGGCGTCCATCAGCTGGTGAGGCAACAGGATATGGCGGCGGTTAGATGAGAGCGCCATCTGTCCGACATTGATGCCCAGGATCGGCCGAATGACGGGAGGCAACTTGAGTTCCGGGTCACAGATCGCCAACCGGCTTCCAAAGGTCGCAGCGACCAACCAGCGACCCCCGGGCAATTCCAGCACGCGCCCCGGTGCCAAGGGCAGGTCGACGGTACGCACAAGCCGAGGACGCCGCGTCGGGCCCTCGTCGTCAACGGCCAGCAGGGCCATCCGTCGCGACCACAGCGACGCGACGACGATCCGCCGTCCGTCCTCGGACACCTCTACCGATACAGGAGAACGCGGCACCCCCAGACGCCACACCACACCGGGTTCTGTGCCCGTCCGTATCCCCAGCAATTGGTGACCGGCCTCGTCGGTCACCAGCACCACGTCGCTGCCGGGCAACGCCACCACGTCGGACAGCGCCCGGCCCGCCTCGATCTCTCGGACAACACGATGTGACCGACGATCGATCAGTGTCACTGTGCCACTGCGACGGTTGGCCACCACGAGCCGGCCGCCCGCTTTCGCCATCGCCACCGGCCGACGGAGATGCCGGGCCAGGATGGGATCGTCGGCGGCCTGGCACAGATGAGCACTCGCCAGGGACAGGCAGCACAACAGTACGGCTTGGCATCTCATGACGGCCATTCTAACAGGAAATCACGGCGGTCATCTCGCACGAGTTGATCTCGCGTGGCCTGGTGCCGACTCGTTTCGCGATCTACGAGTCGCTACGCTGGGGATTCTGACATCGGCTCGCGACAGGCTCCTCTCATGAATCGCGTTTCCCCGTTTTCGATCGCGATGGCCCTGTTGCTTGGCTGCGTTGGCACGGGACAGGCCGCCAAGCCGACCGCGGGAGGCTGGTATCGCAATCTCGCCGAAGCCCAGGACATCGCGAGGAAAACCGGGAGACCGCTCTTCGTGGTCTTCCGCTGCGAAACCTGACCCGAGTGCTGGCAATGGGATGAGCAGGTTGCTCACAAGGACCAGCAGATCGCCGAAAAGCGGCGGCGATTCGTTTGCGTGAGAATCACGCAATTGGGAGGTGTCGACCTCAACCGGTTCACATTCGACATGGACGTGACCTGGAACGGATTCTTCACCGACGCCAACCTCAATGTCTACAGCCGATATGGCGGCCGAGACGGAGGTGAGCCGGAAGACCGGATGAGCGTGGCGTCACTGCTGCGGACGATGGACGAGGTGCTGACGGAGCATGAACGGAAACCGGGTTCGAGACGATTTCAGCCATCGCTGCCGGGGCGCCAGAGGCCTCGGGACATCCCGCTGCTGAAAGCCAATCACCAGGGCTGTATCCGGTGCCACATCGCCCGCGAGTATCAGCTTCTGCAGTCCTTCCATGACAAGACGTTTTCGCGTCGTGAGCTGTTTCGGTTTCCACCCCCAGAGACGCTGGGAGCCGAGATTGATCACGACCACGGGCACCGTGTGAAGGCTGTCCGGGCCAAGTCAGCAGCGGCTGTGGCGGGCCTGAAACCCGGGGACGTGATCACGAGAATCGGAGATGTGCCGGTACATTCCGAGTACGACATCCGCTTCGCACTCGACCGTAGCACGATGCCCGGGGTCGACGGGAAACCACTGCATTGGACGGTCGCCCGAAGTACCGCATCCGATCAGCCGTCCGGCAGCCAGGACCGGTCGCACACGACGTTGCTTCTTGCTCCCAATCGCGGCTGGTGGACGTTTGATATCGGCTGGAAGATGTCGCTGCGGAGTGCTCCATTCCGGACCGGGATGAGAGGTTACAGCCTGGCCCCGTCCCAGCGCAAGGACCTGGGACTCTCGAACAAGACACTCGCTGTCAAGATCTCGAGTGTCTATTCCGACGGCTTCGCCCGCAGTGTGGGCCTGAGGAAAAAGGACATCGTGCTCGGCATCCCCGAACCCCTTGCCAGGGTCCGGCTGTTCGACACGTTTCTCGGCCATATTCTCAGCCGGCATCGCCCCGGAGACACGGTCAAGCTCACCGTATTCCGCGACGGCAAGAAGCAGATCATCTCGGGCAAGTTCCCCGAATGGTTCACCGAGGAAACGTCGGTGCCGTGACACGGTCGCAACGGGCAACGGCGAGAGATTCGTGGTCGCGCATTGGGAGATAGCGAAACTGGTAACAGTTTCGATGTTCCAACATCAACCTCGAGCCGCAGCATCACGCGTCCGCGTTGTAACCAAGCCAGCTAAGTGGCTCATCACCGTCAATCCGCTTCGTGGCGAAACGGCGTCGGGTGAGGTCAAACAGGTTGTTGGGATCCAGGAGCGCGTCGTCGTCCTCGATTAGCTCCGCCACGGGAATCTCGACCGTTGCATCCTCGACAGGCCGCTCGGACTGCTGATCTTGAACAACACCGGCATGGGTCATCTCGGGATTTGTGATTCGTGTCCCTGACGAGAACCGGCTATCATTCTGACCTGATCCGCAACCGACAAGAGCACCACAACGGGCCGATATCTGCCGGATTCGCCGCACTTTCTCTTGACCACGCCAAACAAATAGTGTTCCAATAACACCAAGTCAGCCTGCCAGGAGGAAACCGCGTCATGGCCACGGGCAAGCCAGGCAAAAAGCCGAGCTACACCTACCAATACCGGATGATGTCGGTCGCGGTCGACTGCGTCATTTTCGGCTTCGACGAAGGCGGTCTGCACGTCCTGCTGATCGAGCGAGGCGAGGAGCCTTTCCTTGGCAAAATGGCCCTACCTGGAGGATTTGTCAGAGCGGAACAAGAGGATCTCGAGACGGCCGCCCGCCGCGAGCTTGCCGAAGAGACCCAGATCACAGTCACTCACCTCGAGCAGCTCTACACCTACGGCCACCCCGATCGTGACCCTCGTGAAGAGCACGTGATCTCGGTGTCATACTTCGCCTTGGTCAACCGGGTCGAACACCATCCTGTCGGCGGCACCGACGCACGGGCGGCCCACTGGATTCCGCTGGAGGAAGCCACGGCGATGGACCTCGCCTTCGATCACGCGACCATCGTCAAAACTGCTGTCGAGAGGCTGTTCGCCAAACTGGAATACGATCCGCTCGGCTTCAAGTTGCTCCCCTCACGATTTCCACTTCGCGATGTGCAACGGCTCTACGAGATTGCCCAGGGGAAGCCCGTCGACAAGCGGAACTTCCGAAAGAAGCTGAGTGCCATGCAGCTCTTGCGAGAGACGGGCGAAACCGAGTCGGACGTGCGGCACCGTGCGGCGATGCTCTACGAGTTCAACTGGGATGCGTACAAGAGTCGCAAGGAATCCGGTGACTTGGATTTCAGCCTGTGATGCCGCCGAATTGAAGTCAGCGGTCGCATCTACGGCTGCGGCGGAGGGCTGGTCGAGAGGTTTGAGAGCTGATCGATTTGGAATCTCGGCTTCCCCACCCGGTCGGTCAGCCCACTCTGCAGCGTTCCGGTGACGTAGATCACGTCGTTGTTCTGCAAGGCTTCAAGCCGCGGATCGTCAGCCAACGAGATGTCACCGCCATAGGGATCGTTGTCGCTGGGAGTCGGTGCATACAAGAGGTGCCAGGCGTTGTCGGTCTTGTCGAATTCGACCGTCCCTTTGAACCACCTGTATGAAGTCGCGTCGTAACCGAAGTTTGCCTCGTTGATCTCGGGCACCCGCGTCAATGAAGTCTCACCGTTGATCGGCTGTACATCCTCAGCCGGGACGACCGTCCCCGGTGTCGCCACCGGTTTCTCACCCTTTGCCCGGATCACGTCCCCGGCCGAATCGTCGATCGCGGCGGCACCGATCTTACGATCTGTTGGAGTTCTCAACGACGACGACTCGGTCGCCCCGTCTCCTGCCTCGGCCGGCTCGGCGGCGCCTTTGGCAGGATCGGCCGCATCTGTGGGATCCTGGTAGACCGGCACCGGTTTCCCGGCTGGTGCAGCCGCGCCCGGAGTAGCCGCAGGTGTCGACAACGTCGGAGGGGTGGGAAGCGGCTGGACCACTCCCGTGGGTGTCGCTGCCTGGGGACCAATCGGACTTGCTCCCGGCAGAATTGGCTGGACGGGCTGAATCGGGGTCGGAGCAGTCGTCGGCGAAAGCACCGGCGACGGCACGGTCGACATCACCTCCGGGTAGCCCCCGTAGCCGTAGGGGTTGTACGAGTAGCAACCGGCAGTGAGCAGCAGGACCATCGCGCAACTGGCACAGCAGGTCCTGGACAGAACAGCCCGGTTCAATCGAGTCGACATCACTCACATCCTTGTGATCGTGTGGTCTCGAGCGAGCTCGAGGAGAACCACCCGTGGGAGTGGTACATGAGAGAGAGACAGCAAGGTGCGGGGATTGTAAAAACCGCGTGAACTGTGTCCAGACGAATCTGGACCATCCCGCGGCTATCTCATCTCGATCACGACCTTCACCAACTCGCGGTCGTCTCGTACGCGGCGAAGTGCTTCGGGGGCCTCCTCGAGCGGGACGACATCCGAGACCAGTGGGACGACGTCCACACTGCCCTCGCCGAGTGCAGCGATCGCCCGATCAAACGGCCCACATCGCGATCCCACCACGGTCACCTCGTCAATCACCACCGGTGCCAGTGCCATCTGCTGCTCGCCTGCGACGGTCGTCTTGAGCACGACCGTCCCTCGAGGCCTCACCAGGCCGAGCGCCGTTGCCAAACCCGTCTCCGATCCCGTCGCGTCCACGACCAGGTCGCTGGCCCGGTCTGCCGGCGCATCCTGCAGCCGGCAGGTGTCGATACCCATCCGCTGGAGGACCTCGAGCTTCGCATCGTGCTTGCCCACCACCCGGACGGCACAACCGACCGAATCCAGGACCTGGGCGCAGAGATTCCCCAGGCGTCCGGCACCGAGCACGGTCACGCACTCGAAACTCCTGACGTCGATCTGTTCGAGCACCTGAAACGCTGCGGCCACCGGTTCGGCAAACACGGCCATCCGGTCATCGAGGTCATCGGGTACCTCAAGCAGGTTGCGTTCGGGCAGCACCAGGGTTTCGGCAAATGCTCCATCTCGTCCGAGAATTCCCAGGACCGTTCTGCTCGGGCAATGATTTCCCAGCCCCCGCTCACACCACTCGCACGCTCCACACCAGCAGTTGATCTCGCCGACCACCCGCCGACCGGCCAACCGCCCCGACCGTGCCACGCCGACAAATTCGTGGCCCAGCACGCCACGAAACCCCATGTAACCGTCCATCAGTTGGAGGTCGGTTTCGCAGATCCCTGCCGCGATGACGTCAACAGCCACCTCTCCCTCCGGCACCTCCGGCTCAGGTCTGTAACTGTCCAGCCGCACACCACTGGGATCGAGGACGACGGCCTTCATGATGCCTGGCCCCAGGGCAGCAACGCGGCTCGCTGAACCGCACCGCAGTCCTGGTCAGCGAAAGCCTGGTCGATCTTGGTCAGCGGATAGCTGTGCGAGAGCACCCGATCGAAGGGATACTTGTGAGCCGATTCGGACAGCATCGCGAGGGCCCGCTGCAGGCTCTCGGGACGGTACCACATCATCCCGAGAATCGTCTTGCCACCGTGAACAAGCTGAGACGGGTCGATCGAGACGGTCTGTCCCTGGTTGATGTTTCCAATTTCCAGCAACACCCCACCCTGGGCCAGCATCCCAATCGCCTCGGGCAACACCGCCGCGGCACCGACCAACTCCATCACCAGGTCGGCCCCGTCGCCATCCGTCAGCTCTCGCACCCGCCGGACTCGATCCTCAGGCGTGGCGTATTCGTTGAGATCCACGACCTGATCGGCTCCGAAGGCCAGGGCGAGTTCCAGGCGGCTCTCGACACCGTCGACCACGATCACCTGGCTGACGCCTCGCTCGCGGGCCACGGCCACCGCGTTGAGACCGAGCCCACCGGCGCCCTGGATCACCAGGCGATCCCCTGGACCGGCCTGGCCACGTTCGAGACCGTCGATGACCTGGGCGAGAGCGCAGTTGGCGGGGCCGGCCAGTTCGTCAGGCACGTTGTCGGGGACCTTGAAGACCGCCTGGCCGGGCCTGAGGTAATAATACTGGCCGTAGGCAGCTGTGAAGTGAGGGGGCTCGTTCGGTGGAAACCGGTACTTGAGACCCTCTGGGCACCGAGGCGTCGAATCGCGCTGACAACTCCGGCACTCGCCGCAGCCGACGAAGTACTGAAAGACCACCCGGTCGCCGACCTCGAGCGGGGCTCCCGCTGAGTCGACGGTCACTCCATCACCCAGTTCGTGCACCACCCCGGTCATCTCGTGACCGATCGACAGGCAAAATGGCTCGGAGTGACCGCGCGAGACGTCGTAGGTGCCCCGCCAGATATGCAGGTCGCTGCCGCAGACATTGGCCATGGTGATCCGCACCACGGCGGCTCCGGGCTGGGCCTCCGGCACGGGAAACTCCAGCAGGTCAAATGGACGCCTCACGCCGGTGAACGCTGCCACCAACCCGGTTTCAGTCATGATCGCCTCAATCCCACATGGTGCCTCGTCCGGAGCACATCCTAGTAGCCCACATCGTTGGCGACCAATGTCAGCGGCTCTGGTTCGGGCCTCTCACCTGCTCGGTGACCATTGAACCGCTGCGGGGGGGATGCGAGAATCGACGCTTGAGGAGAGGTGACAGAGTGGCCGATTGTGCGGCACTGGAAATGCCGTGTCCCGGGCAACCGGGACCGCGGGTTCGAATCCCGCCCTCTCCGCTTTTGCCCTGCTGGTGGTGAACGGGCCACCAGTGGTTTTCCCCGCCACAATTCCCATCTCGCATCGGCCCTGCGGTGCGGATATGCTGAAAGTCTCGGGCATACTCTCACAACGCACACCAGGGTCGCGGCATGGCGGGGCACAGCGATGATGTCTGGGTCGGATTCGACCTGGGCGGCACCAAGATGCTGGCCAGCATCTTCGACTCGTCGTTCGAAATTCTCGGGCGGGCGCGCAAGTCGACTCTGAACTCGGTCTCCCCCAAGAAAAACCTCAAGCGGATCGCCCGGACGATTGACGAGGCGCTCGAGGAGGCCGGTCGGGACCGCCAGTCTATTCTCGGCATCGGCATCGGCTGTCCAGGGCCCGTCAACATGACCACCGGCCTGGTCCACGAGGCCATCAATCTCGGGTGGCGAGACGTCGAGGTTGGCGAATGGCTGTCCGACCGCATGGAGTGTCCGGTCCGAGTGGTCAATGATGTCGACGCGGGCGTCTACGGCGAATACCGCTTCGGGGTCGCCCGTGATTCCCGCTGCGTTGTTGGGATTTTCCCGGGCACCGGTATCGGAGGCGGCTGCGTATACGAGGGACGCATCCTCAGGGGACAGGGGATCACCTGCATGGAAATCGGTCACTTTCCCGTCGACCCCGGAGGTCCCTCCCGTGGCAACGGCCGCTGCCACACCCTCGAACACGTCTCCAGCCGACTCTCCATCGCCGCCGCTGCAGCCCAGGCCGCCTACCGGGGCCACGCACCTCACCTCGCCGAGCACGTCGGGACCGAGGTGGCCACGATCCGCAGCGGAGCCCTGCGCAAGGCGATCGCAGCGGGTGACCAGGTGATCGAGGGCATCGTGCGGGAGGCGGCCGAGTGGATCGGCGTCACCGCCGCCGGCATCGTGCATGTGCTCGCCCCCGACACCATCGTGTTGGGTGGAGGACTGGTTGAAGCCATGCCCGACCTGTTCCGCAACGCCGTCGCCGGCAGTTGCCACAAGAACCTGCTCCAGAGCTACCGCAATACCTACCGCGTGGTGACCGCCGAGCTCGGAGACGACGCCAGCGTGCTGGGTGCTGCAGCGTGGGCCGAAGCGGAAATCGCCGGCAATTCCACGCCGGTCGGGTAGTCGGCCGCCATCCGCTTCACCGCCTCCTCACGCAGCGGCTGTGCTATACTGGACTGCTGCGCTCCGGTTGCGCACAGTCGACCTCTCCCACGCTCGACATTCTCTTCGCCCCTCTCACCTCTCCACCCTCATTCCCGATGTCCGAACGTCTCACCGCCATCCACGACCCGCACCGCCTGGTCGCAACTCCGCCGCTGTCACGGTCTGTCGCCGTGATCGACATTGGATCGAGTTCGGCCCGGATGGCCATCGGCGAGATCGTCAACGACGGTTCGATCCGGCTTCTCGAGTCGCTCTCACAAGACGTCAACCTCGGACACGACACGTTTACCCGAGGACGCATCCGCCGCAAGACGACCGAGGGCTGCGTGGAAGTGTTGCGGAGCTACCGGCAGTTGCTCGCCGAATATGGGATCACCAGTCCCGACCAGGTGCGGGTTGTCGCCACCAGCGCCGTACGAGAAGCCTCGAACCGAGTCTCTTTCCTCGACCGCATCTACGTCGCGACCGGTTTCGAGATCGAGGCTCTCGATGAGGCCGAAGTGAACCGGATCACTTACCTCAGCGTACAGCCCATGGTCGAGGATCATCCCGCGCTGGTCGATGCCCAATCGATCGTGACCGAGGTCGGAGGCGGCAGCACCGAGATCCTGCTTGTGCAATCCGGCGACGTGATCCACTCCGACACCTACCAGCTCGGATCACAACGCCTCAACGAATCTCTCGAGAAAGCCCCCCGTGGACGATTGGTTGAGTTGATGCGATCGGAGGTCCGGCGGACGATGGATCGCGTCAGGCAGAGCGTCCCCTGGCAGGCTCCCGCCGAAGTCGTAGCGTTGGGTGGGGATATCCGGTTCGCTGCCAGGAAACTGGCCCCGGACTGGAGCCGCGAGGAGCTGGCCTGCCTGGCGGTCGACGACATCGCTTCACTTTGCGACCAGATTCTGGCCCTGTCGATCGACGACATCGTCAGCCGATTCCAGGTCAGCTACCCCGACGCCGCCGCGCTCGGTCCGGCGCTGCTGTGCTATGTCGAGTTGGCCCGAACCTTTGACCGGCAACAGCTGTTCGTTTCCAGCGTCAACCTCCGGGATGGGCTGCTGCGTGAGATGGCCACGGCAGAGCACTGGAGTGACGATTTCGCCAGGCAGGTGACAAGATCCGCTGCCGAACTCGGCCGCAAGTACCAGTTCGATGAACCGCACGCCGAGCAGGTCGCACGTCTCGCACGACAGCTCTTTGAACAACTCGCCGACGACCACCAGCTCGATCCTCGATTCGGCACTCTCCTGGTCACCGCCGCCATGCTGCACGAAATCGGTGCGTTCGTCTCAAGCCGCAGTCTCCACAAGCACTCGATGTACCTGATCCAGCAGAGCGATCTGTTTGGCCTCACACGGCACGACATGCTGCTGATCGCCTTGATCTCGCGCTATCACCGTGGGGCGTCGCCCAAGACGGCTCACCTGGGCTACAACAAGCTCAACCGGGATCAACGGATCGTCGTGGCCAAGCTCGCGGCCATCCTGCGCATCGCCACGTCTCTGGACGCCTCCCGCAGCGGTCGGGTCACCGAGTTCCAGTGCAGCAAGCAGAAAAACAAGCTCGTGATCACCGTTCCGGGGGTCGAAGACCTCTCGATCGAGCAACTCGCGATGGACCGAAACGGGCTCCTGTTCCAGGAGATCTTCGGCCTCTCTGTCCTGCTCCGCTCCGCCACCTGACCCCGTCTTTCTTCTCTGCTTTCTCCTTTCACTCGCCCTCATGCCCGCCCACAACGACCTGTTCATCAACCGGGAACTCAGTTGGCTGGAATTCAACCAGCGCGTTCTCGACCAGGCCGCCGACCCAGGACATCCGCTCCTGGAACGAGTCAAGTTTCTGGCCATCACGGCCTCGAATCTTGACGAGTTCTTCATGGTGCGGGTGGGAGGCCTGCAGTTGGTTGACCGCGAGGGGCGTGGCAGTCGAGATCCGGCCGGTCTGACCGCCGCCGAGCAGCTCGAACAAATCCACCAGCGGGTGCACCGCATGGTATCGGACCAGTACGCCCGCTTCACCGATCAACTGGAGCCGGAACTGGCCGCCGAAGGCATCCGGCGGGTCACGGCGGATGCGATCGACGACGAACAGCAGCGGGTGCTGGGCCAGATTGTCGATGGCGAGATTTACTCGGTGCTGACACCGATGGCTGTCGATGGTGCGGCAGAGTGCCCACTGCTGCCGGGAGGCCCACTGTGCGTCTCTGTACGCCTCGCCGACGACGAAGATGGATCGCCTCGGTTTGCCTGGATCCCGTGTGGCCGGACCTGTTCCCGGATCCTCACGCTCCCCGCCGACGGAGGTTACTCCTTTATGCTCCTGGAGGACGTGATCGCCTGGTCGATCGAACGGTTTTTCCCGGACGAGGAGGTACTCGAATGCGTGCCGTTTCGGATCACCCGGAATGCCGACCTGAGCCTGCGGGAGGACGAGGCGTCCGACTTGATGGAAGGCATGCAGGAGATTCTCGAGGCCCGCAAGGAAAGCCACTGCGTGCGGCTCGAGATTGCTGCCGACGCCGACGCCACCACGCTCGACTTTCTCAAGGCCCGCCTCGACGTTGCCGACGAGGATGTGTTCCTCATCCCCGGGCCACTCGACTTGACCGGTTTCTTCACACTGGCTGACCTGACCGGGTTTGATCATCTCCAGGACACGCCCTGGCCACCCGTCAACTCACCGGCCATCGATCCGAGACGCAGCCTCTTCGACGTTATCTCTGAAAACAGCGTCCTGTTGTGTCATCCCTTTGAGAGCTTCGACCCGGTCGTGCGATTCCTCGAGGAGGCGGCCACCGACCCGGACGTGCTCGCGATCAAGCAGACTCTCTACCGCACCAGCCGCGACAGCCCGATTGTCCGAGCCCTGGCACGGGCCGCCGAATTGGGCAAGCACGTGACGGCGATCGTCGAGCTGAAGGCCCGCTTCGACGAGGCACGCAATATCGAGTGGGCTCGTAGCCTCGAGCACGCTGGCGTCCAGGTCATCTACGGCATTCGCGGCCTCAAGACGCACGCCAAGATTTGCCTGGTGGCCCGCCGCGAACCCGGCGGCGTCAGGCGGTACGTGCACTTTGGCACCGGAAATTACAACGAGACCACCGCCCGGCTCTACACCGACATCAGTTACCTCACCGCCGACAGGGAACTCGGATCCGACGCCGCCACGTTCTTCAATACAATCACGGGTTACACCCAACCGAGACGGTTCGAACTGATCGAGGCCGCCCCGCTGGGGCTTCGGGATCGACTGCTCGAGCTGATCGCGGCCGAGACGGAACGGAAGCGACAAGGCCAGCCGGCCAGGATCCTGGCCAAGATGAATTCGCTGGTCGACCCCCGCCTGATCGAAGCACTTTATAAGGCCAGTGCCACCGGCGTCGATGTCCAGCTCAACGTCAGGGGGATCTGCTGCCTCCGACCCGGCGTCGAAGGGCTGTCGGACAACATCTCGGTCACCAGCATCGTTGACCGATTCCTGGAACACAGCCGCGTGTTCCACTTTCACCGGGGCGGCAAGGGTCGGACGTTCATCGCCAGCGCCGACTGGATGCCACGCAACCTGGATCGTCGAGTCGAGCTGATGGTCCCGGTCGACGACCCAGCCTCCGCCTCCCGCCTGGTGTCGCTGCTGGAGACGTGCCTGGCCGACACGACCAAAGGCTGCTCGCTGAGGGCCGATGGGTCCTACGTGCCGCCCGCGGATGTCTCGGCCGCTGGCCGAAGCCAACAACTGCTGTATGATGAAGCCTGTAGCGCGTTGCGGCTCAGCGAAGACTCTCACCGGGCCGGCTTCGTCCCGCACCGTGCTCCAGGACATGAGGCCACCGAGAGCTGACATCTGCCCTCCAACCAAGCCCGCGCAACACACGTGGGGTCTCGCCCGAGATGAAGACGTTGCTACTGCTGAGACATGCCAAGAGCAGCTGGGGACAAGACGTCGCCAGCGATCACGACCGACCGCTCAACGGACGAGGCGAACGGGCGGCCCCGCTGATGGGCCGACTGCTCAAGCACCATGAACTCGTTCCGGAGGTCGTCGTCACGTCCACCGCCCGTCGGGCCCAACGCACCGCCGACCTCGTTGCGGACGCCTGTGGCTACGACCAGACAATCCACACGTCCGACGACCTCTATCACGCCTCGACCGCCGAGTGGCTCAGCGTGACGAGTGAATTGCCTGAGGACAGCGAGCGAGCGTTGCTGGTCGGCCACAACCCGGGGATCGAGGAGATGATCCTGCTGCTGGCCGGCGAACATCACCGCATGGCCACCGCCGCGCTCGCGCAGCTCGAACTCCCCATCGAATCTTGGTTCGACGTCACGCTGATCCCGCGGGCCGATCTCGTCCACCTCTGGCTCCCCAGGGACGTCGAGGCGAACGGGTTCGCGTAACTTCTCGGCCGTCTCAGTCGTCCCACCGCTCCAACCGCCTGATCCCGTCGATCACCGGTGCCACCAGCTTCGGACGCTCCAGCAATCGGATCGCCTTTCTCGGCGACGCCCACTGCCTGGTCCTCGACTTCTTCTCGGGCCACTTCTTAAGACACCGGCTCACCTCGAACAGCCACACCGTCACCTCGATCGTCTTTTTCCCCTTGCTGTCGGTGTAACGGCAGAGCGCGGGCTCGAGCACCCGGCCCTCCAAACCTGCCTCCTCAAACGACTCACGCCCCGCACAATCGGTCCCCAATTCGCTCTTCTCAATCGTCCCCTTGGGCATCGTCCACGACTGACCGCCACGAACGGTCACCAGGCAGAATTCGAGCTTTCCCTTCCGCACGCGAAACGGCAATGCCGCAGCCTGGTACAAATCCACCCGTTCCGTTTGCTGCTTCCGCTTCTCCCGTTTCTTGCCAGCCATGCTCTCCCACCGTCCCACAGGGTCCACCACCATGCCGCTACGTGTTGGAGGCGATTATGATAGATCCTGGCGACCACCCGCGTCATCCCCCCTCGCCCCGGTCACACGACTGAAGTTCCCGATGGCACCCTCACGCCTCACTCTCCTGGCAATCCTGCTGCTGCCCGGCACGTCGGTGGCCGCTCCACCGTCCGTCACGCTGCTGTTCCCCCCCGTGATCCAGGTGGGTCAAACCGCTGAGATCACGGTCTCGGGCGCCGATCTCGGCACCATCCAGAAACTGGTCTCAGTCTCCGGATCTCTCAAGACGATGTCGGTCACCAAGTCGACCATCTCTGTCGAAGCCACTGCAGCGACCGCAGCGACCACCTCGATCGATGCGTGGACGATGACGTCGACTGGGCTGTCCAATCCGAGATCGCTACTTCTGGTCCCCCATCCGGTTGTCGTGGCCAAGGAGCAGGACGACGAGAGTCCGACCGTCATACCTCTACCGGGCACGGCGGCTGCTCGTCTCGACCGAGCCGCAGATCGCGACCTGTTCGAGTTTGCCGGCCGAGCGGACCAGGTGGTCCACGTCACCTGCCGATCGCATCTCCTCGACGGATCCGTTCTCCCGGTCGTGACACTGTTCGACTCGGACGGAAGCGAATTGGCTCATTCGAAGACTCATGACCGCGAACCGACCATCACCTACAAGCTACCCACCGACGGGATCTATCGCGCCCGGGTCGCCGATCGGCGGTTTGCCTTCGACGCGTCCTCGATTTACACCCTGACGATCGAAGCCGGTCCCAGGCTCGTGACCACCAGGTTTTCGGCGATCCAGACCAACGACAGACCCATCGAGTTGCTAGGGCACGGGCTGCCAGGCGGTACCATCGATCCTGCCACTCACCTCACTTCACTGATGACCGAACACGACCTGCCGACCAACAGTCCGTTCTGGCCTGATCGTCGCCCCGTCTCCACGCTCGACCCGGGATTCCGAGTCAACGCGCCAGGTTCCGTGGGCACCGCCTGGGTGACCCGCTCACACGAGCCGGTCGTCCTGGAAACCGAGGCTGAAAACGACACCGCCAGCCATGCCCAGCCACTGAAGTGGCCGGCGCGGGCCAGCGGACGATTCGAGCGAGCCGGTGACATTGACTGGTATGTGATCGACGCCAAGAAGGGACAGGACTTTGAAGTGGTCGGCTGGGGAGACCGACTTGGACGGGCGATGCGAATCGAGGCGATCGTTCACGACGACAAGGGGAAAGCACTCACAACAATTGGCTCACTCGCCGCCCCCAAAAAACTGCCGATCACGCTCCCCCTATTCTCTTACGACCCACACGGCACATGGAAAGCACCCGCGGATGGCCGCTACACGATCGTCGTGCGTGACATTTTCGGAGGAAGCCTCCATGGCGCCTCGCGTCATTACCAGTTGGTCGTTGCTCCACCAAGACCGCGCTTCGCTGCGTTCTTTGCCGTGGGCGACGGCAAGAGCCACTCGGGTCCCTCTCTCCACGTCGCAGCAAAGACCACGTTGACGGTGGCCATTGTGCGACTCGGAGGCCATGCGGCGCCGATCGAGATTTCGGCCGAGGCCCTTCCGGAGGGTGTGACAGCCCTTCCCTTGCTCATCCCCGCTGGCAAGAACTCCGGCACGCTGACGCTTGAGGCCACCGACCAGGCACAGGTCGGAATCACACCGATCCGCCTGCTGGCGAAACACAAGAATCCCCAGGCGGCCAAGCCAGGAGACAAGTCCGACACCCAGGCCGTGCTCCCCATAGCCCATCTGCCCGGCCCAAACCCCACGCACCGGATCGCCGACGGTGTTCCGCTCGCCGTGCTGCCCCCCAACAAGCCGACGGACAAGGCGAAGAAGAAGAACGAGTCGCCCACCAACAAGTGAACCACCACAGCACATGACCTCAGACTCCACCATTCCCAGGGTCTCGGCCGAGCCTCTGATTTACGAGTTCTCCCGGCATCTCGAGCCACGGGCCACGATCCGCTCCGGCGATCGTCTCATCGTCGAGTCCGAAGACGCACTCTCGGGACAGATTTCTCAACCGGGAGACGAACGAGACAAGTCAGCGGTGCCCAAGAGCAACCCGGTCAACGGCCCCTTTGTTGTCGAGGAGGCCGAACCGGGAGATGTGCTTCGGGTCACCATCCATTCGATCGATCCTCTCAGGCCCCAGGCGGCCACCTACACGGGCGCCCCCAGGCAGTTGTGCGAGTGGCTGGGGACCGACGTTCCTCCGGGTGGCCACGTCTGTCCCATCTCCGATGGCCAGATCCACTGGAGCGACGAGATCGCGATTCCTTACACACCGATGCTCGGCTGCATCGGCACAGCCCCCGAATGGGGCGTCCCCACCACCGGCCCTGGTGGACCGCACGGGGGAAACATGGACATCCGCGAAACCGGCCCGGGTGCCACCGTATACCTACCGGTGTTTGTTTCCGGTGGGTACCTGTTCCTCGGTGATGCACACGCCGCGATGGGACACGGTGAACTCTCGGCCACGGGTCTCGAAATGTCGGCGGTGACCGAGATCTCTGTCGAACTGGTCAAGGACCAACACCTGGCGTGGCCGCGGATCGAGTCCGACAACGAGATCATGACGGTGACGACCGGTGCACCGACCGAACGATCCATCGCTCGAGCGTATGCCGAGTTGATTCTTTGGATGGAATCCGACTTCGGCTGGGACCGCTGGCTCGCCTACGACCTGCTGACCCACGTCGGCGAGATCTCAATCGGCTACTACGACTCGGGCAGCGTCGCCGCCAAGATCAGCCGGGAATACCTGTCGAAAACAACGTAGCGCTACGTGATGTTGCGAAACGGGTAACAGTTTCGACGAGTCAACAGCGACCATATGCGTTGTCACCAAGGCGGCTACGTAGCCAATCTGGTAACAGATGGGACGGGCAACGGGCAACTCCCTGACGCGTCACCATTTCCGCCACATGGCATCGGCCACCGGAACTACGCTGCTCGCCGCGACGTGTAGCCGGTTGCCGCGCCGATCACGTCCTCGACCACATCGGCCGCTCGGTGCATGTGTTCGGCAGTCAACCCTGGATGCACCTGGAACATGAGACTGGTCTCGCCCAGTTCACGGGCCACGGGCAATCGCTGATTTGGTCTCCACCCCGTCCCGTCGAAGGCACGTTCCCGATACATCTCGGGGCAGGCCCCACTCCCGCACGGGATCCCATGCGACACGATCTCGGCAGCGATTCGATCTCTGTCCCATCCACGGACCAGTCGCTCCGGCCGCGTGTAGGCATAGAACTTGTAGTAACTGTGCCCGAACCCCGGACCTGGCTCCGGCACCCGCAAAGCGTCAACGGCCTGTAACCTCTCGGACAGGACCGAAGCGTTTTGACGACGCTGGGTGACCCAATCGGACAACTGAGCGAGCACGATGCGTCCCAGCGCCGATTGCATCTCGGTCAACCGCCAGTTTGTCCCCAGCCGTTCATGGACATAACGAAACACCGCACCGCGCGACGGCGTGTGCACCGCCTCGTAGTCCTTGCCATGGTCCTTGTAACTCCAGGCCCGTCGCCAGGTCTGGATGTCATCGGTGACGACCAGTCCCCCTTCGCCGCCGGTCGAGAGAATCTTGTCCTGGCAGAAACTGAACGCGGCAATGTCGCCGAGTGTTCCGACCGGGCGTCCGCGGTAGACCGCACCATGAGCCTGTGCACAGTCTTCGATCACTCGCAGGTCGTGCTCACCAGCAAACTCGAGAATTGGGTCCATGTCGCACGGCCAACCGGCCAGATGCACCACCAGGACGGCACGCGTTCTCGGAGTCCAGGAGGCCTTGAGCGTGTCGACGGTGATGTTCCCGCTCTCGGCGTCCACATCAGCAAACACCGGCACGGCGCCACGCGCCGCGATCGCGCTGGCGCTCGCCAGAAAACTCCGGCATGGCACCACCACCTCGTCACCTGTCTCGATGCCGACTGCCTCGAGGGCCAATTCGAGCGCCACGGTTCCGTTGGCCACAGCCACCGCGTGCTCGCACCCGAGCCACAACGCATACTCGCGTTCAAACTCCCGACCATGTGGACCGGTCCAGTAGTTGACTCGTCCCGACGCGAGCACTTCACCGACCGCCTCGATCTCGCGTTCCCCAAACACGGGCCAGGGAACCCAGCCACCTGGTTGCCGACGCACGGTCATGACGATCCTTCTCTTCTCCGGTCCCTCGCGCCTCAGGCCGCCTTCGCCTGCCGCGTGTAGTCGTATTGCCTCATCAGCCACCCGGACAGCCGCCAGCAGGTCTGCCTGTCCGCGTGCGGCAGCTTCTCGATCCAGTCGTAGTCAGCCTTCAGTCTGACCGCGCCGGCCATACGTAACCGGTTTCCGGCCACGGTGTGCCCCACGTCAAACGCGTCGCCAGCCTGTAGCGAGGCCGCGAGAGGCTCGCAATCCAGGCCGCAGGCATCTCCGATCCGCACCAGTTCCGAGGCCGGATCCTGCACGAAGTCCTCGTAACGAACCAGGACTCCACGATCACCGGCTCGACGTCGGAGGCGTGCGGCGAGAAGATTCGAAACGGTCCAATAAACGACCGAGTACCATGCCGGTCGAGCCTCCAGGGCGTGCTGCACGCCTGCCGTGAGGTCTCGATCGAGAGCTTTCTTGCGAGACCAGGCCACGGCCCGGCTGTCCCGCACCAGGTGAATCAACCTCACGTCGATCCCCGGCACGCGAAACAGCCAGCGTGCTCGCAGGGGAGTCTTCGAGGAATCGACGATCACCCGACGGCCACTCACCCCGGCAATCGCCTCAAGCAGATGGCCGGTCTGTTCCAGGTACGTCCGTGCCGCTGACGTCTGCCACAAGGCAGCGGCTTCCGTGCGCCACAACGCTGCCGGTCGAAACCGCTCGAAGCGGTCACGAAGACCGAGATAGCTCTGGACGGTCACGCCGGGAGACATGGCCTGCCATCGCGATTTCACATCGCTCCAGAATTCGCAATCACCCGCCCGATCACCGCACGCACAGAACTCGTTGTTCAGCCATGCCGAACGATGGACGTTGGACAATTCGCCGACGCTGATCGTATCCGGGTGATTTCCCAGCACGGTATCGAGCACCGTCGAGCCGCTGCGACCAGCACCGACGATATAGATCAGCCGAAGACGTGAGTCGGTGGATGTGGGCATGGAGCGACCACACAGGCAAAGCGGGTTCGAGACCGCGGGTTGTATCTCGACCCTGCCCGCATCGACAAGATCAGCTCCGATTCCCCCGGCACTCCACCGACACCTCCGGCGACGCCACCAGCGTCTGCAAGACGACACAGTACCGTTCGGTCAACCTGGCCAAGGTCGCGAGCTGTTCGGCATCGGCATCGGTGTCGAGAGCAAACCCGAGCCGGATCCCGGTCAGCCCGACTGGAGCCTCGCGGTCAACCGCCAGCGTGCCACGGAAATCGAGATCCCCCTCGGCAGTCACCTCGCCACCTCGCACCGGAATTTCCAGGGCGGTCGCCACGGCCCGCAACGTGACACCGGCACAGGCCACGAGCGATTCCAGTAGCATGTCTCCGGAACACAGGGCCTGGCCATCTCCGCCTGTCGCCGGATGCAGGCCGGCCTCGGCCACAGCCCGACCGGCCTCGGCCACAGCCCGACCGGCCTCGACCCGGCACGTGATCGACTCGTCCCCGAGTCGTCCGCTGGCCCGGAGCGTCAGCTGCGCCGCTGACGGGTTGTCCCTGTATTCCGCCTTCAACGGTGCCTGTAGGGCCTTGAAGTCCAAAGCGTCCATGATCTGTTGCTCCTGCAGGCCGTTCGACCCAACGAGGTGAAACGGGTCACAGTTTCGACGAACCACCAGCCACATTCCGACTGTTGCCAGGCTGGCGACGAGGTGCATTCCACCGACCGACAGATTAGAAGTGTAGCCAGGCAACCGAGCACCCATCCATCGAGCACCTCCATGCCGACTCCTCCTCTGATCGCAACCATCGACCCGGCCGCGCCCATCGTGGCCGCCAGTTGGGGCACCTGGACGTTTCGATTCGAAGCCAGCGATGAGCCGTTGCCGGCCGGAACGGTGATCCGCGTCGGCACCGACACCGACACTGACTGGGGCGTCGCCCAGTTTGACGATCCGGGGCAGGCCGAGTACGCCTCGGTGACGGCACCCGACGGTGTCGACGTCGCCGCCCGCACCGCGGGGGTCAAGGGGTTTCAGATCGAGATCGGTCCGTCGGGCCTCGCCGCCGGACAAGCCATCTCGGTCACGATGGGAGACACCGTTGGCGGAAGCCCGGGATCCCGCGCGCAGACTTTTCGTGAATCGCGAAGACTGTTCGCTGTCACCGTGGATCGAGGACAGGGCGTGGAACGCATCGCGGATTCCCCGGCGGTCGAAATCGTCGGCGGGGATCCCGTGACACTTGTGGTCGTCGTTCCATCAGAATTGCCGCCCGGCGAGCCGTTTCCCGTGCTGGTCAAGGCCGAGGATGCCTGGGGAAACGCGTCGAACGGGTACAGGGGAGAGGTCTCCCTGGAGGCCGACGGAGTGGCATTCGACCAGCACGTGATCAGGTTCGGCGAGCCAGACGCCGGAGCGGCCTGGCTGCAGGGGGCGACCGCCGAAGCGGCCGGGGTTGTCAGGATCGTGGCCACAGACGAGGCGGCTGGGCTCGAGGGAACCAGCAACCCGGCCTGCGTGGCCGAGCACGTGGGAGAGCAACGGCTGCACTGGGCCGACCCCCATGGCGGTCAGCTGGTCGACCGAGAGAAGTTCGCCGGCTTCTTCGAACACGCGCGAGACGTCGCGGGGATCCAGTTTGCAGGATTCCAGAGGAACGCCGATGTGCTCGACGAGCAGGATCTCGTCGTCCAGCAGGACGTTGAATGGGCCTTTCATCAGCCGGGGCGGTTCATCGCGATCCCCGGCTACGAGTGGTCGGGAAAGACCTGGGACGGGGGCCATCACAACGTCTACTTTCGCCGTCATCACCAGCCGATTCACCGCAATGCACCGGCCGAGACGACCGAGTCGGTGGATCGCTCGACCGAATTGCATCACGTGCGTGACCTGTACGCACGCTATCGCAACACGGACACCATCATCACGCCACACGTGGGTGGTGAGCACTCGGACCTGAAACACCACGATCCGACGCTCGAACCGGCCGTCGAGATCGTGTCGAGCCATGGCGCGTTTGAGTGGATGAGGCGAGACGCTCTAGCTCGTGGCTACCGGCTGGGATTCCTCGGTGGCAGTGACAGCTACACCGGGCGACCGGGCGACGATCGACCCGGCCACCAGCAGCGTCGCTACTCCAAGGCGGGACTCACGGGCATCTACTGCGACGGGGTGACCCTGGAGAGCTTCTTCGAGGCGATGCGGGCTCGCCGAGTGTACGCCACGACCGGCGCCCGGATCGTGGCCCGTACCGGCTGGGACGGTCACCCGATGGGGTCGATGGTCAGCACCGGCGACAACCCCGTGATCGACATCGATGTCGTGGGAACCGCTCCCCTGGAGTCCATTGAGCTCTTTCGCAACGAAGACCTCGTGGGCCGGTGGGAAGACGCTCCGATCGGAGCCCCCGGCCGGATCCGGGTCCTCTGGCAGGGATCCAGCCGCCAGACCAGTTATAGCGGTATCGTGTGGGAGGGCATGGTCCGAGTCGAAAACGGACGGTTGGCTGGCTCACAGACGTTGAGATTCGATAGCCCAAGATCGCACGTGGTGGACGAGGGTGACGACTTCCTGAGATTCCATGCGTGGGGCTGCGGGTACCGGATGGGACTGGAGCTCGATATCGAGGGGGATGACTCGACCCGGATCGAGGTATCGCTGTCGACGCAGGCGATCACCGGTCCGGCCTATGGCGGCTTCGGTTCCGAGCAGCCTCGCCGGATTTCTCTGGCTCCGGCCGAGCGGGCAACACTGATCGGTCACCTCGGCGACCTGACCACTGCACCTCGCACCCTGGACCTCGGAGTCCGCGACCGACGCCTCGACCTCTCTCTCGCCCCCTCGCACGGCCCGACCGAAGCACACTTCTCCCTGGCCGACCCGGACCCGGATCCGGGCGTCAACCCGTACTGGATCCGAGTGGTCCAGGTTGACCAGGAGATGGCGTGGACCAGTCCAATCTGGATCGACTTTGTCGTTTGAGGCGTCTTCGCCTCTCCCGTGCAACAGCCCATTCGACACGCGTCCAGCCCGCTTTCTTTTTCTTGTGGACTTTGCTGTCGGTCCCCTCGCATCATGAGACTGCGGGATCCGGGCAACCCGAGAGCATCATGACGACACACCGCAGACTGTCAGGCCGCCAATGCGCCGAGACCCTCGAGGACCGCACGTTCCTGTCGGTCTCCGCCCTCTTCATCGACATCACCGGCGACCTCCAGATCACCTCCCACGACGACGACACGATCGTCGTTCGTGAAGACCCTCAAAGGCCCGGTCGCGCGCAGGTGCTGGCCGCCGAGGCCGGGCAGCCGCTCTTGCCGCTCAACAGTCTCGGAACAATCGATGCCGATGAGATCCGCAAGATCTCGATCACCGGCGGTCCCGGCGACAACGTGATCGACCTCTCCGAGATCACGGCCTCGGCGTTCAGTCGCGGCGGTGGCGTGCAAATCACAGCCGACGGACGCAACGGCAACGACACCCTGATCGCCTCGGTCGATCTTCCCGACACACTCAAGGGAGGCAACGGCGACGATCGGATCATCGGCGGTGACGGTCGAAACCGACTGCTCGGAGGCCACGGCAACGACACGATCGACGGTCAGGCAGGTGGCGACCGGATCGACGGCGGACATGGCAACGATCTCGTACACGGCAACGACGGCAACGACTCCATCGAAGGCAACGACGGCCACGACACCCTGTTTGGGGATCATGGGGCCGATACGATCACAGCGGGAGACGGCGCCGACCTCGTCTACGGAGACTCGGGCGGAGGCAGCAGCAGCGGTGCCGACAACCTCCACGGGGGCAACGGCCATGACACCCTAATCGGCGGCCCCGCCGGCGATACGCTCAACGGCGGATCCGGAGATGACCGCCTCGCCGGAGAAGACGGCCACGACACGCTGCTGGGAGGCGGGGGTCATGATCTGCTGGAGGGACATGACGGCAACGACTCCATCAAGGGCCATGACGGAAATGACTCGATCATCGGTGCCGCCGGCAACGACTCATTGAATGCCGCCGGTGGACAGGATCTTGTCCACGGCGATGCCGGCCGAGACACGATCAGTGGTGGAGCCGGCGACGACACGCTGCATGGCGGCCTCGATGATGATCGACTGCTGGGTGGGGCCGGGAATGACCGCCTCGAGGCGGCCGGTGGCCACGACACACTCAACGGCCAGGCCGGAAATGACATCGCGGTGGCCGGCGCAGGCGACGACAGGCTCTATGGGGGAGGTGGCCTCGATACCCTGGATGGCGGATCCGGCAACGACACGCTCAACGGCGGAGGAGCCAACGACCAACTCGCCGCCGGACCCGGTGACGACAGGCTCTTCGGAGGCGGTGGCCACGATCGTCTCGACGGCGGAGAGGGACAAGACACCATCAAGGGGCAAAGTGGCGATGACACCCTGCTGGGCGGACCGGGCAACGACCGGCTCTGGTGGAATCTCGCAGGTGGCAACGACTCGATCGACGGCCAGGCCGGGTACGACCGGGCCGAGTTCCGTGGCAATAGCCAGAACAACGTCTTTGACATCACCACCAATGCCAGCGGACAACTCCAGGTCCTCGAAAACCCGCACACCTCGACCATCTCACGTGAAACCGAACGCCTCGATGTGCTTGGCGGACCCGGACGGGACACCCTCAGAGCCCGTTCACTCGACGGAGCACCACTGGTCGAGATCAACCTCAAGGGAGAAGCAGCCGGAGATCACATCGACGCTTCGGCCAGCGGACAACACGGCGCCGCGCTGGCTCTGCGCGGCGGTGAAGGCAACGATCGCCTAGTCGGAGGACCAGTCGGTGAAAAGCTTGACGGGGGGACCGGTGACGACTCGCTGGCCGGCGGCAGCGGTGATGACACGATGACCGGAGGAGATGGCAGCGACCGGTTGCTGGGAGAAGACGGCAACGATGTCATTGATGGACAGGCAGGCAACGACAGAATCGAAGCCGGGGCCGGTCATGACTCCGCCCGCGGAGGCCCCGATCACGATACGCTGCTGGGCGGAGCCGGAAACGACTCGCTTGATGGTGGCACCGGCAACGATCGACTCAATGGAGCCGCCGGACGGGACCGGCTTGATGGCCAGAGTGGCCAGGATCGGCTCTATGGAGGAGCAGACCACGATCGACTTGATGGTGGCACCGATGACGATTCGCTATTCGGTAACTCCGGTGACGATACGCTCATCGGCGGACATGGACTCGATTGGATCGGTGGAGCCAACGGAGATGATCTGCTGTATGGTGGAGATGGCCACGACACCATCCTCGGCCAGAGCGGACACGATCGGATCTCCGGTGGCGACGGTCATGATCGTATCAACGGAGGGTCTGGACATGACTCTCTCGTCGGGGGAGACGGACGCGATTCCCTGTTTGGGGGAGGAGGCCAGGACGCGGCCGTCGGAGGCGATGGAGACGACTATATCAACGGACAGGGCGGATCGGCCGACACCTTGGCTGGACAGGAAGGCCAGGACGTACTGATCGGTGATGCCACCGAGATTGACGAGCAATTCCGCCTCGTCGCTGCCTGGATCGATGCGGTGTAGCGGGACGACAGCCGCAGAACGCCGAAGACATTCTACCCATTCCCCCCAGACCTCCAGGATGGCTTCTGCCAGATGGAACTTGGGCAATCTGGGTTCTTCTTGCCACACGTAGGAATTGCCGCGAGAAGTCGGGGGGTGTGCGTCGATAAGCAGGTTAATCCGAGCGTTCGGGATATCCGGATGTTACGGACTGTCTCGCTGATGACACCCAGGGATGGGAAGCATGTTCTTCAACTCATGGCTCGAGTCCTTCTCACAACGATTCACCCGCAAGGTCACTGGCCGACCCCGTCGGCGGCAGCGATCTGCACCGGGCAATCCTGAGCACTTGGAAGACAGGACCTTGCTCTCTGTGAGTGCGTTGTTTTCCAACGGCGTCCTCACGGTCAGTTCGTTCGATGACAACGGGCCGGACAGGATCGAGATCGGTGCGGACGGGTCGGGCAACGTCCAGGTCCATGCCAACTCCAATCTGCTCACAAGCCTCGGCGCCCTGCCAGCGTCCACGGTCGCCGGCATTTCAGTCTCCGGGGGTGACGGCAGCAACCTGATCGATCTGTCGGGCGTATCCACGTCCGTTTACAGCAACGCCGACCTGGTCATCTCGGTCGACGGTGGGAACGGCCACGACACGATCATCGGCAGCGCCGACGCCGATGACGTTCTCGACGGCGGCCACGGTAACGACGTGATTATCGGGGGTGACGGTGTCAACCAGATCGACGGCAACCACGGTCACGACACGATCGATGCCGGCGACGGCGACGACGTGATCCTGGGTGGTCACGGCGACGACGTGATTGAAAACAGCGACGGCGACGACATCATCGACGGTGGTGACGGCAACGACTTGATCGAGGGCGGCGACGGCAACGACACGATCGACGGAGGCCACGGCAACGACGAAATCTATGGAGATGCCATCGGCACGACCGACATCGGCGACGACTCGATCCTCGGCAACCACGGCCACGACACGATTTCCGGGGGAGGCGGACAGGACACGATCAACGGGAATGCCGGACACGACGAGTTGTCGGGCGATGCGGGCGCTGACTCGGTGCTCGGCGGTGGTGGCAACGACGCGATCACCGGTGGAACGGCAGCCGACACGTTGGTGGGCAACAGCGGCGATGACGTGATCCATGGAGGATCCGCCGGTGACTTTCTGGATGGGGGAAGCGGGAACGACGAACTCCACGGCGAGGACGGTCCGGACAAGCTGACCGGGTCCTCCGGCAACGACATCCTCGACGGTGGCGACGCCAACGACACGCTGTTTGGCGGTGGCGGCGACGATCTGCTGGTGGGAGGTCGCCAGGACGATTCGCTCAAGGGACAGGTCGGTGACGACACCCTGTCAGGCTCATTCGGCAACGACACGCTCCACGGTGGTGGCGGCCACGACAGCTTGTTCGGCGACGACGCAGATCCATTCTCCCTCTCCGCAGGTAGCGACTACCTCAACGGTGGTGGCGGCCATGACACGATGGACGGCGGCATCGGGACCGACACCCTGTATGGCGGCGCCGGCCGCGATGACCTCAGTGGCGGCCGCGACGACGATGAGCTGCGTGGCCAGGGTGGCATCGACACCCTGCGAGGCGGCGGTGGCAACGACACCCTGATCTGGAATTCTGGTGAGGGCTCGGACGAAATGGACGGCGGAGACGCCAACGACACGGTCCAGGTCAATGGCCGTGCGACCAAGGACACCTTCACCATCAGCACGGCCTCTGCCAACCTGAGGATCAGCGAAGGCTCCCACAACGTCGACATGGTGGACGGTTCGGTGGAACGCATCGACCTCAATGCCGGCCGCGGCAACGACCGAGTCATCGTCGGCGGCCTCTCGACTGTCGGCAGCATCGAGCTCAACATCGAGGGCCAAAGCGGCAGGGACACGATCCATGCCGGTGACGCCGCGATCGGCAACGTGCAACTGATCGTCGACGGCGGCACTGGCGACGACACGATCGTCGGCAGCGCGGGTGATGATCTGCTCAACGGTGGTGAAGGAGACGACTCGATTTCCGGCCGCTCCGGCGACGACGCCATCGACGGCGGCGACGGAGCTGATACCCTGCGGGGCGAGTCGGGGGACGACACGATCCTGGGATCCGACGGCGCCGACTCGTTGCGTGGCGGACACGGCGATGATGAGCTCCACGGAGGCCAGGGCAGTGATGACATGACCGGGGACTCCGGTGATGACACGCTCGACGGATCCAACGGCAACGACCGGCTCAACGGATCCAAGGGCAACGACCTGCTCGAATCCGGAAACGGACAGGATACGCTCAACGGCGGCGCCGGCGATGACCGGCTCGACGGTGGAGCCGAAAACGACACGCTCAACGGCAACGATGGCGACGACATCCTGCTCGGTGGCCAGGGTGACGACCTGCTCGACGGAGATGACGGGGACGATGTGCTCAACGGTGATGATGGTCATGACACCATCAACGGAGGACTCGGAGCCGATTCGATCGCCGGAGAAGACGGGGACGACAAGATCAATGCCGGACTGGGCAACGATATCGTCAGTGGCGGAAACGGCCACGATACCCTGCTCGGTGGCGGAGGCCGAGATCTCGTGCTCGGAGACGGCGGAAACGACTACCTCAACGGACAGGGTGGCCGAGACACGCTCGCCGGCAACGCGGGCAATGACAGCTACGCACCGGGCGATATCGCTGACAAGGACGATGACTTCCTGCCCGCCGACTATCCACTCGACTTCGAAGACCGGGACAACCTGATCGACCCGGTTGTGTAGCGAAACGGGTGGTCACCGAAGGGGTGGTCGCGAAACTGGTGACAGTTTCAAGGAGTCACCAGCAACCGTCTCTGCATTGTGACCCATGCAGCGACCCGGCTTGTCAGCCTGCGACGGCCCGCTCGTACATCTCGAGCATCTGAGTCAAACAAACGTCCAGACTGTAGTCGCGTGCGATCATGTTCGAACCGGCTTCCCCCAAGTGACGATACGCCTCGGGATCATCCAGCACCGCCATCGCCTGATCGACAAACGCATCGACGTCGAAAAACCCGGCCAGCAGCCCATTCTCACCAGCGCGGATCATCTCCTGGACCGGCTCGGTGTCGCTGGCCAGCACCGTGCAGCCGCACGACAATGCGTTCATCATCGACCAGCTCAACACGAACGGCACGGTCAGGTAGATGTGCAGGTCGGAGATCGAAAAGAGATCAACCAGCTCGAGCGGATTCACTCGCCCGGGGAACAGGATCCGAGACAGGTCGTAATCGTCCTGTTTGAGAACGTGTTCGCGATAGCTGTCCTCCTCGATCCTGTTCAGGTCTCCGCCGTAGCAGACACGATCACTGCCGATGCAGATGAACAGCACATCGTCTCGTGCATCGCAGATCCGCTTGGCGACCTTCATGAAGACATCGAATCCTCTCATCGACTCGAAGCCTCGCGAAACATAGGTCACGATCTTCGTGTCCGGCGAGATCTCGCGGTCGCCCAGTCTCCGGGGTGCATCGGGATTCCGTGACCAGATCTCGCGATCAATCCCGTCGAAGATCGCCTGGATCTTTGGTTCGTATTCGCGGGGCAACAGGCTGGCCTGCCACTCCGTCGGCGCATACGCCTGCTTGCAGGTCTGCAGATCGAGATGGATCATCGCGTTGCGGGTCCTGGACCGAAGCTGGTCGAGTTCCCTGGTCGGGTATTCGGGACGAAAGTCCAGGTCCGATCCCCTCGAGTGATAGTAGTACTCGAAGTAGTTGACAACCGGGCAATCGTAGAGGTCGGCCAGGAACACCGTCGATCCGAATCCACTGTGCCCGACGACCAGGTCCGGCTTGACGTCTGGACGGGCTTTCATCGCCTCGTACACCGCGTGCGCGTGCCAGGTGGCGTTTTCAAATGTCCGGCTGCAGTAGTGGGTGTCTCGGGTGGCCCCGCCGGCAATCTTGTACTGGATCCGTTCGATCCCCTCGATCGTCGCCGGCTCCAGTTCACACACGAAGCTGCACTGAAAGCCGTGGTTGTCGACCAGGTGCCGCGCGATGTGACCGAACTGTGCGGGAAAATTCTTATGAACAAACAGGACGTGCATCGATGTCGCCTGGTTGTGAAACAGAAGTTGGTTGCTGGCGATAGCGGGGAAAGAAGTCGTCGTCGAAAGTAGCCGGAGCGAATCTCTTTTGCCATGTCGTCTCGAGCCGCTCGTTGGCGTCCGCGTCCAGCACGATTCGCAGCGTGGCAAAACCAGCTCGCTGCCTGGAAAATCCCGCCTTGAACCGAAACAGCGAGTCCTCGCCACCACCGAGTCCTCCACCCAGGTGCAGCGCGCGGTTGCCACGACCGGACTCCGCGCCGAAGAACCGGCGGGCCGAGTCGAACAGCAGGCGGCTTGGCCCCGCCGACCGCCAGTGATCAGCGGTTCCGCCGAGGTGATACTGCACGATCCCGTCTTCCTCCGTGAAGATCGCCGCCGCCGCCATTTCGGCACCTGGTCCAGGCGCATCGACCACCGCCAGGTGCAACCGGTCTCCCAGGGCCGCCTTCAACCCGTAGAAATAGTCGGCACCAAAGAAATACCGATCAGATGCCCCCACCTGTTTCATCGTCTGCTCATAGATTGACAGGAACTCGCCGTAGCGTCCCCAGTCATTCCAGTGCACCCGGAAACCCTCGCGGCCCAGTCTTCGGATCTGAGACCTGATCCGGGACCGCACTTCGCTCCACTGGTCCGCCTCGTTCTGCTTGAGGTTGATCGACACGGTCTGGCCGTGTTCCACCCTGATCCCTTGCCCGGGATCGGTGGCCTGTAACCAGTCACACGGCAGCAACGGATGGAGACGCAGGAAGGCCGTGACCATTCCACGTTCGGCTGCGGACGAGACCAGGCATTGCAGCATCGCCTCGGCGTCAGCTCCGTCACTCATCACCGGCCCCGGATATCCGTAGGGGCTGGCCCCGTCGGAGTATCGCCTCCCCGGATCTACCAATGCCGGCAATGACCGCTCCAGCATGGGAACCAGCAGCTGGTCTCCGGCATCTTCAGCCCAGAAGGCCACCGCCTCGCCACCCTCGTCCTCGGCGGCCAGCCGACAGTACTCCGGCAGATGATAGACGTCGTGCGAGATGCCGCGGAGCGCCGCGTGCCAACGAGGATCATCCGTCTGAAGCCAGGCCGATTTCATGCCGCCTCCCGCAACAACCCGGCACCTTCGCCCCCGTAGAACCGTACCACGGCCGCCTGCAACAACTGCTCTTGGGATGCGTCCAACACACCGCCGCGGCTCACGCGGAATGGGCCGGGAGCCACGCCCCGGAAACCGACCTCGTCCCTCCCGGGCATCTGTCGGTTCAGCAGGCCGGCAATTTCTGCGATCACACCGCACGGGTCGGCACAGAGTTGTGCGTATTCAAGTCGCAACACCCGCTCGGGATCGATGGCCGCCGCCTGCTCGTCAAATCGTTCTTCGAGGAATCGCACCTGTCCGACCAGCTGGTCCCACGTCGGTTCGTCTTTGAGCCAGCTGTACTCCCTGGGCTTCAGCGATGTCCAGGTGTCGATCGAGCCCCCGAAATGTTTGCGCATGCCATAGAGCGACCTCGCGGTGTCGGTCGGATCGCGGCGGATCTGGACAACACACGTCCGGCTCATTTCCCGGCATACTCTCGCCGCGTGCCAGCCAACCAGGAACGACTTGAAGACGAGCGGTTTGTGGAATTCTGCAGCCATTGCCGTCAGCAGTTGCCCGGCCCGTTCCCAATCAACCGTCTCCTCGTGGCCCGGTTCCTGCTCGGACAGGTCCGGGTAGTTGAGCAGGTCTTTCCAGAAGTACCCAAACTCGTGAGGCTCGGAGATCGACGTCGTCCGTCCGAATCGAGAGACAAACCGGGTCTCGGCCGACTCGGGGCAGAGCTTTCGCGACAACCGGATCCCAAACAGGGGTGCCCGCCAGAACGACGCCGCGAGGTTGTTGATGTAACCGACGTCCAGGTGAGATGTCACCAGCTGCATCAATAGGGTGGTCCCGGATCGAGGAGGCCCGATCACATGCAGGATCGGCCATTCCTCGAGGGACACCCCTCGTGCATTCCCAACCTCACCCATCGCGCGGACTTCCTCATCGTGGCGATCCGCGAGCAGCTCGTTGAGTTCTTCCAGGAATGACTCCTCACACGGGTCCTTGCGGAACGGCGCCGCCAGAGATTCGGCATCGCGATGGCCCGGTTTGGGTACGGTCATACTGTCTCCTGCCAACGGCTCGAACCCACACGTCGCTGGTCCCGTGGGCTTCCAGGGATGTCTCACAAGTCAATCTCCCGCACCAGCACAAACGCCTCGGCAGCGCCCAGGTGGACCGTCGAGCCTCTCAGGCTCGCCAGCGAGCGAATGGTCTCCAGCGACCTGGGATGCGGTGGTGGCACGAGTTTGCTCTGGTAGCAAGCCATCGACTCGATCTTCTTCTCGAGCGTATGACTGATGTCGATGAACACCGTGGGCTGAAACGCGGTATCGGGAGTCGGCCGTGCCCATTCCGTTTCGGAGAGCGTCTCGTAGGCCAGGACCCGCCGCACGGGGCAACCGGCCAGGGGGCGGGCGGCCACGAGACCGGCGTTGTGTACGTGAAAGTGGTCCGAGTGGATGTCGCCGTGGTGCGGCAGGTAAAGCGTGGTCGGTTGCCACTCGGCGATCAGTCGGCCGATCGCATCAGCCAGTTCATGACCCGGGACGGTGTCGAGTCGCGGAACGGGAAAATCGAGAAAGCGGCATTCGCGGACGCCAAGAACCCGGTGTGCGTCGGCCAGTTCGGCTCGAGACCGGGCGACCGATTCATCGGAGAACAGTTCGGGAATCCCACGCCCGACCACCGTCACGTAGACGTCTTCACCGGCACCAACGTGCCGGGCCATCACGCCTCCACAGCCCAACACCTCATCATCCGGATGCGGTGCAACCACGAGAACCGTCATGCCGCGCGGCCCTCCGTCCGGCCCTCCGACGGCTGGCTCCGAGCACCCGTCGTCGTCATGTCGCCCAGCAGTTTCTCGAGCATCGCCACCCGGTCTCGCAATCGAGCCAGCTCGTTGTCGACGACGAATCCCAATCGCTGGCCCACGCGAGGCCGGTTCGGCCCTTCGGTCTCTTCCAGCCACACCAGTCCCGACGCGGCCTGCACAAGCACCTGATCATTGGTCACCATCAGGACTCGCCCCACCGTGCCGCGGATCGGCAGCGACCTCTCGACGCGTGCACGCCACACAATCAGCTTGTCGCCTCCACAGTGCGTGTACGCACCGGGATGCGGACGGGAGGCCGTACGAACCTGCCTGGCGATCTCGTCGGCCGATTCCGACCAGTCGATCAGCCCGTCGGCCGGACCGCGGCGACCATTCCACGTCGCCAACGACTCATCCTGGGGCTCGGGATCCCACCACCCGGCAACCAGGCGAGGCAGCCATCGGTCGAGTGCACGGTCGATCGCATCCGACTGAACAGCGACCACGTCCTGCGCGTAGGCCTCCTCCGGCACATCGAATGCCTCCTGCACCAGTATGCCCCCGGCATCGGCTTCCTTGGTCATCACGAAAAACGTCGCCGCCCCCTCGCCGCCATCATGAGCCAGCCAGGCAATCGGAGCCCGGCCACGACCGCGAGGCAGGGCCGTGGGGTGATAGCCGACAGGTGCCAGGCGTGGCACAGCCAACAGGCGGTCATCCACCATCTGGGACAACCCGACCACCATCAACAGATCGGGAGCCCAGTCGACCACTTGCCTGAAGACGTCGTCGTCATTGATGTGCGAGAAGTGGCGCGCTGGCACACCCCGCGACTCGGCCAGCGGAACCAGGTCAACGCGAGAGCCTCCAGCCTCGTCCTGCGGAATCGGGAGTCCGAGCACGCCGACCAACTCCGTGTTGTGACGCAGCAACGCCTCGAGCGTCAGACGTGAGCTGTTGACCGATCCCGCCAGGACAATCCGGGGCGACGAGGGATGACGCGTCGTCATGCGGCCCTCCGCGCCGTTTGTTCGGTTGCCACGCGTGACGCGGTCGGTGCGTAGTGCTGTTCTCCACGCCAGACCACCGCAACAGTCCTCAGCACGATCCACGCGTCAAGACCTGGTGCCAGATGGTCGACATACCATGCGTCGTACAGCCAGCGGTGAGGCCACGAGAGGTGGATGTTGCCGTGGACCTGGGCCAGGCCTGTCAGCCCTGGCCGCACGAGGAGCCGGTGGAGTCCCCGTTCATCGTATGTTTTGAGGTGCTCTGGCAATCCGGGACGAGGCCCGACGATCGACATGTCACCCCGGATCACGTTCCACAATTGGGGCAACTCGTCGATCTTGGTCCGGCGCAAAAAGTGCCCGACCCGTGTCACCTCTGGATCACCGTCAAACACCTGGACGTGCGCCGTACGGAGACGGTCAGTCATCGTTCTCAGCTTCAGCACCTGGAATCTCTGACCATCACGTCCCAGCCGGTGCTGCACGTACAGCACCGGACCCCGGGAGTTGCACTTGATCAGGATCGAGGCCAGCACCAACACCGGCAGCGCCACAACCAACGCCACCATCGCAAAAACCACGTCGAGGCATCGCTTCAGATGGCAGCGATAGCACCTGGTCAGCCAGCCGGATCGGTGTGAAAGGGGATTGCGCACGCGAATGTCATCCGGGACAGTGCAGAAAGCGGCGGAAGGTATCAGATCGCCGCTCGATCGATCAACGGGCAATCCAGCTTCCGCTTCGCGGCTCCCGTCGTCCCATGCGTCCGTCCCGGTCATCCTGTTTGATCTTGCCGCTCCCGGTCCGGGAGTCTTACGATCCCACTCCGTCCCAACTCTCCACACCCTTGGTTCGACCCTGGTCTCATGGCTTCGGCGGGCTCCCCCACAATCTGGATCATCGGCAGCCGCCAGATGCACCTGCGGATTCCGCTCCTGCACCGGCTCCACGACGATGGCTTCTCAGTCGCAGCCGTTGGCCCGGGCCCGGGCAGTCAACTGACGGCTGCGGGCTTCACGTTCCACCGGGTTCCCCTGGCAGGCAAGCTCTCGCCGTTGGACGACTTGCGAGCCCGGTCAGCCCTCGTTGAACTCTTCCGGGAACACCGCCCGGATCTCGTCCACTCGATCAACACCAAGCCCTCGATTCTGGTTCCGGCCGCCGCCAGGACAGCTGGCATCTCCGCCTGCATTCGCAGCATCACCGGACTCGGATCCCTCTTCAGTTCACACGCACCGACCTCCCTGGCGTTGAGATGCGTTTATCGCTTCCTGCAAAGACGTGCATCACAAGACTGCCAGCTGACGGTGTTTCAGAACCCGGATGATCAGCAGTATTTTCTGGACAACCACCTGGTCGCCCCGGGAACCGACCGACTGGTGCTCTCGTCTGGCATCGACGTCGAATCCTTCGTCGCCCTATCTGGAACCCCGACGTCACGAGCAGCCCTGCGCGATGAACTGGGACTGACCGACGGGCCGGTGATTGCCATGGTTTCGAGTCTCAGTCGATCCGAGGGCATCGCCGAGTACCTCGACGCAGCTCGCCTGGTCCGAGAACGAGATCCCCGTGTCACGTGCCTCCTGATCGCATCCGAGATCCACGAGGACCGGTCGAGCATTCCGGTCGACCTGGTCCGTGGCTGCCCCCATGTCCGATTCGTGGGTCCGGGGAGTGATGTGCCTGGCCTGCTGGCGATCTCGGACCTGTTCGTCTTCCCAACCTACCTGCAGGAAGGGGTCCCGCGGGTGCTGCTCGAGGCCGGCTCCATCGGACTCCCCCTGGTGACCACCGACATGCCCGGCTGTCGTGAGGCGGTGCGGCACGGCGAAAACGGCGTGCTGGTGACGCCCCGTGATGCCCCGGCACTGGCCCACACGGTGACGGACCTGCTGGCCGATCCTGCCCGGCGGCGCCGCATGGGCCAGGCCAGCCGAGACCTGGTGGCCAACACCTTTCACCTCAACACCGTCGCGGCCGCGTATGCCGATATCTACCGTGAGGCTCTGGGGATAACCAGAACGGCTGTTGACAATCCAGTCCGCAACGCGGCGTAGCTGCGTTGGTCACAACGCGGACGATCGCCGGTGACTCGTCGAAACGGTTTCCAGTGTCGCTTCATGGCGTTGCGATAAACTGCGATTCGCTACGCCGCCGCGCGGGCCGCCTGCGACGCCTCGTGCTCGCGCAACCACAGCTCGAGCACCAGCAATGAATACAACAGGGTCGGTCGGTTGCGATCTGACATGCCGCGGCCTTCCAGCAACCGAGTGATCAGGTTCTGATCCAAGTACCCGGCCACTCGCGCCTGGGCACTGCCCAGCGTATCCCACAAGACGTCCCGCAAGGGTCCGGCCAGCCACGTATCCAACGGAATCTCGAATCCTCGCTTCTTCCCTGCAATCACCTCGCCAGGTAACAGGCCTCGCCAGCCATCTCGCAGCAGGCTCTTGAGCTTGCCTCCCCGCAGTCGATGAGCTGCCGGCAGGGAGACTACGAATTCAGCGAGCTTGTGATCGAGGAACGGAGAGCGTGCTTCGACAGAATGAGCCATCGTGGCCATGTCCATTTTCACGAGCAGCCCGCTCAGCATGTTGACTCGGATATCGGTCGCCGCCTGAGTATCCAGGGCTCCAAGACCACGCGGCTGCACGCTCTCGAGCCACAATTCGGTCGGCCGCACGGACTCGCCGATCCACGCGGACGCCTTGTCACGTTCCCGCAGCTTGTCGGCAGTCCAGGCGAGGTAGCGTTCACCCGGCGACATCCCCAAGCCACGAAACCACCTCGCGGCAAAACCGAGGCGACTTCTTCGTGTCGGTGCGAGCCGCCCCAGAAGCGATCCCATCGACAGGCCCAGCCATCGGGCAAATCCCGGCGCGGTGGCTTCGAGTTGACCGGCCAGGTAGGCCGCCAGGTGCCGGCGGTAGCCCGCGAACACCTCGTCCCCGCCGTCCCCGTTGAGAACCACCGTCACGTGTTCTCTGGCCACTCGCGACACCGCGAGGCTCGGAATCGCGCTGGGGTCGGCAAACGGCTGATCATAGTGCCGAACCAGTTCGAGCAGGCTGTCACGCGGCGTCACCTCCAGGGGAAGAACCGTGTGACTCACTCCGAGCGCCGCAGCGGTTCTTGCCGCCACGTCCGATTCGTCAAACCGGGGATCGGGCATGCCGATCGTGAATGTCTCGAGGTTGCCGCCCGCAAGGGACGCCGCTTCACGGGCGATGATCGACGAGTCGAGGCCTCCGGACAGAAACACGCCGAGCGGAACATCGGACTGTAGTCGAATCCGCACCGATTCCCGCACGAGTGCACGAATCCGTTCGAGCGCTGCACCGTAGTCCAGTTCGCTACCTGGAAGACGACGTGTCGGACGGAAGTCATCGAGAGACCAGTAGGACCTGACGTCAACATCGTGACCGTCAAATACGAGCACGCTGCCGGCGGGGACCGTCACCACGCCTTCGAAAACCGTCTCCGGTTGAGGCACACTGCCCAGGGACAGGTAGTCCGAGATTCCCTGGGCCCGCAATTCCAGCCGCCCCCCCGCTGCCGCAAGCAGTGGTCGCAGAGCCTTGAGCTCCGAAGCGAACACGAGACCGCCATCGGGTGTGCGCGCGTAGTACAGAGGTTTCTGACCAAACCGGTCACGGGCCAGCACCAGTCTCCGACGGCGACGATCCCAGATCGCCAGGGCAAACATGCCCCGCAGGCTCCGCGCCAGATCCTCACCATGGTCCTCGTACAGGTGGACGGCCACCTCGGTGTCCGAGTCGCTGCCCAGGCAATGCCCACCCCGACAGAGCCCTCGCGCCAGATCGCGGTAGTTGTACAGTTCGCCGTTCATCACGACGGCACAGTCACCTGACTCATTCCAGATCGGCTGTTGGCCTCCCTCCAGGTCGATCACCGCGAGTCTCCGCATGCCCAGCCACACGTTGCCGTCCTGCAGGCGTCCCTCGTCGTCGGGCCCCCGGTGAGTGATCGTCGAGAGGGCCCGGTCGACCGACTCAACGTCGATCGGTCGATGTGTCCAACTGCCAAGAATGCCGCACATGAGAGTGTTTTCTCGTTGAGCCTGTCAGGCCGCTCGTTTCTGCGCGGTGCCCGACTTTGTCACACCCGCCCGCAGCCGATCACCGAGCACGTCGTCCCAGACTGCCTCGAATCGCTCCACCATCCGATCGAGGCCGAGGTGGTTTTCGATCTGCCGCCTCGCTGACAGGCCTTCTTGAATCCGCGCATCCCGACCGGCGTCCAGGCAGGCGTTCACAGCACCGGTCAACGCATCCACGTCGCCGACGGGAACCAGTCGTCCCGTTGGTCCCAGGACCTCGGACGTACCTCCAGCATCGGTGGCTACGCAGGGCACGCCACACGACATCGCCTCACCCAGCGCATTGGGAAACCCCTCCGTTCGCGATGCCAGAACGGCCACGTCGAGCGAGGCCTGCCAGGTCGGCATGTCCGAACGGCGACCCAGGAGGTGCAGCTTCGACGACCAATCGTGGCGGACGCTCGGGCCATTCACCGCCGCAACCAGTCTCGTGAGATCCGTGTTGTCTCGAGTGACACCAGGTCCGCAGAGCACCACGTGGCAGTCAGGTCGGGTCGAGATCCAATGGGCGGCCGACCGCAGCAGGGTGTCGAAGTCCTTCAGTGGATCCCACCGGGCGGCCATGCCCACCAGTTCGCACTTACCGTGCACGCCCAGCTCACCGCGGATCAGTCCTCTGGCCTCCTCGCTCGGCTGAAAGACATCCGTTTCAAAGCCGTTGGAGATCACCTGGCACCTTGACGCGTCGTATCCCAACTCGACATGACGTTGGAGCCCGGCCTGTGAATTGGCGACGATTCTTGCCGGCAGCCGAGATGAGAGCGCGGCGCACGCCCGGGCCGTCCAGACGGTCGTCGCCTTGTCGAGGGCCGGCGTCGGCCCGTTCATTCTCAATGTCCAGACCACCGGGGCCCTCGATTGAGACATCCTGGTGGCGAGACCACCAAGGAGGTCCGAGTGGTACAACCAGGTTTGAACCAGGTCTGGACCCACCTGACCGACGCAGCGGATAAGCCGGACCAGTGTCATCGGTCCTGGAATGCCACGTCGCATCCCCACCTCGATCACCGGAACTCCCAGCTGACGCAACTGTTCAGCCACCGGACCACCCCCGATGAGCGAAACCACGTGCGGATCCCAACGAGACCGATCCAGCCGGCCGAGCAACCGCAACAGCATGGTCTCGGCCCCGCCCAGGTGCAGGTTGTTGATCACGTGCAGAATCCGACAACGACTCATGACCGATGACCCTCCGGGATCGTCCCGACCATCAGTTCACGATCAGATCCTGGATGGGCACCAGTGAGTTGGGAGAGCACGGCAGCACCCACGAGAAATGGCAAGACCTGGAAACTGACGAGCAAGGCGGTCATCACCGACAGCGCCAGCAGGTGTGACAGCACATACAGGCAGACATGCCGTGCCCCCTGTTTCCACAGGCCGACGACAATCATGCCCATCCCCGCGAATGCCAGCGCCGCGGCCGGCAGACCACCCGACAACAGGACACCCAGGTAATAGACGTGCACCGTGTTGTGCGTCATCGCGGAGACCCGCACATGAGTTCCGGATGGCCCATACCCCAGCAGCAACGTCTCGTCGGCGTATTCGAGCGAAACTCTCATCAGCTCGATTCGCTCATCGACAGATTCCTCGATCCGGTCGATCCGCTTGGAGACCAGGTCCGAGAAGTGATAATAGAGATCGCCAACGCCAGTGATTCCCTCACCACGAATCACCCACACCAATCCCAGGAGGCACAGGAACGCGGCGACTCCACGCCGCTTGGGCTCGTGCCACACGTACCAGATCACTCCTGGCAGCGCAAAGACGATCGACTTGGACACAGCGGCCAGCAAACCGGGCACAAGAACCAACAACGTTCCGAGCCGCCACTTGAGACGCCCGAGATACGGGATCAACATCAGGCACGGCGTGAGACTCATCACCAGGGAATTGCACTTCAGGCTCAATCCCGCCGCCCGTGAAAAGCCGCCACCAAAATCGATGATGTGCTGGTTGCCCAATTCCGGGATGTACCCAGCTCCCTGCCCCACCGCCACGATGGCGTTGATCACGGCCGAGGCTAGCACGGTGAGGATCATGCGGCGGAGTGTGAGCCCCGCAAATGCCAGCCAGCCAAACGGCACGACAAATCCCCAGATGTAAATCACCTGGACCAGTTCGATGAGCCCACCGTCAGGATCCAACAGAGCCGAAAGCACAAACAACGGCGCAGCCATGAGCAATGGCACCTGGAAACCCTGCAGACGCACGAGCTGTGTGGCGTTCAAAGCGACGGCCATCACCAGGAACACATCGGCGTAGGTAAAGCTCACCCCGAAGTTCAAAGCGGGAAATGGCAACAGGAACAATGCCCCCGTGGCACATGTCGTTTGAAGCGTCTCCGAGGAGGTCGATGCCAACACGCGTGGTTCGGCCAGGGCCAGCGAGCTCACACGACTCATGCGGCCCTCCTTTCGGAATCCCCATGGGGTCCCGCCGGCTGCCAGCGGCATGAGCCTCCTCCAGCCTGCCGCTGGAGTGTTTCGGACAGGACCATCAACTTGAATGCGGCCCCGGCACACCCGGGTCGGCCCTGGGCCAATCCGTCGGCAACCCTCGCAACCGTCGACTGATCCAGCCAGCCGCACTCTCGAAACGCCCGAGCCCCCAGGCTGTCCTGAAATCGCTCGCCCAGTGGGCCTCTCATCCAAGATGCCAAGGGCACACCAAACCCCATTTTCGGCCGTTCGAACAGCTGCCGGGGTACATGGCGTGACAACTGGTCCTTCAGCAGTGACTTGGATCCGGAACGCATCTTGACCCGCGTGGTCAGGCTGGCTCCGAACTGACGAATCCGATGGTCCAACAATGGGCAGCGGACCTCGAGCCCGTGGCGCATCGACGCCCGATCGACTTTGACCTGCAGGTCATCGGGGATGTAGTAGGCGGCATCAAATGCCGCTGCTTGCGACAGCGGATCTGCATCGACCCTTGCGAAGACATCCCGAAACAACGTCACCGGTCGCTCATCGGCACCCGGGATCTCCGGAACGATCTCCGAGATCGCCGTCGCATGCCAGCCTCTCATGATCTCGGCATACAGTCCCGCCGCATCGCCCGCCTCCAACCACCTCGCCATGCGGGCACCCCGCCGTTGATCCACCCGGCGGAGCAATGATCCCCCGACCATGCGGATCAACCTCGGCCATCGCTGGGCCGAAAGCGCTCGTCTGAACCACTCGTACCGAGCATACCCACCGAAGAACTCGTCGCCGCCGTCACCACACAGTGCGACTGTCACGTGTTCGCGAACTGCCTGGCACAGCAACATGGTGGGCAGACCGGATGTGTCGGCGTATGGCTGTTCGTAGCAGTCGAGGAAATCCCCGAGCAATCCAGGCAGCGTGGAAGTCCTGACTGGGATGACGTGGTGAGTCAGACCGAGATGCGCGGCAATCGCCTCAGCGTGCAACGACTCATCATGGCTCGCCTCGTCGAACGAAACGGTAAAGACCGGCAACTGGCCCTGGCCGCCTGCCGCCAGCGATGCAGCCACCAGTGACGAGTCGACCCCGCCGGACAAGAACGTCCCCAACGGAACATCACTGGTGGTGCGACGCGACACCGCATCGCCGATCAGGTCCGACAACTCCAGCGAGTCCACAGACGACCATTGACCCCAGTCCCACGCCAGGCAATCAACGAATCGGTGTCGTGAGTTGATCCGACCGTCCTTGAGACTCACCAGCTCTCCCGGCCGCAGCTGTGTGACCTGCTTGAAGAACGTCCGCGGTGCCGGGACATAACCCAGGTGTAGAAACTCGGGAACCACGTCGGGGTCCAGGTCCCGACGCCACCCACCAAACGCTCTCAACTCGGATGCAAAACCGGTCAGGCCCTCGCCGTGATAGACGAACAGCGGTTTCTTGCCCGCACCGTCGCGGGCCAGGTGCACAATGCCACGCTCGTTGTCATGAAACGCCAGGGCAAACATGCCGTTGACGTCCGAGAGAATTCCGGTGCCGCCCTTCTCGAGAGCTTCCAGCAACACCTCGGTGTCTCCGGTCGTCTTCAACGTCACTCCCGGAAGATGGCGGGCCACCAGTTCTTCGGTATTGTAAATCTCGCCGTTGAACACGATCGTCGAACGGCCGCTGGCCGAGGTCATCGGCTGGTTGGCCCGTGGGTCCAGGTCGCGGATCGCCAGGCGGCGAAACGCCAGCGACACAAGACCGTCGTCACTGGTCCAGCAGCCATCGGCGTCCGGCCCGCGATGCGAGAGAGTGGCGGCCATCTGCTCGGCCGCGACTCCCACCTCGCGAGTCGCCACATCCCTCTGCCACCCGGCCAGGCCGCACATCTCAGCAACCCCCCTCAACCGCCGCCCTCGTCTTCCGCCAGACGATGACCAATGCGGCCAGCACAAAGGGAATCTTGGCACACACCAGCGCCCAGCCGGCCCCATACAATCCGTGCTCGGGCACCAGGAGCAGGCAGATCACCAGCGATGTGGCAGCGGTCAACAAGCGAAGAGGCAACTGGGACGAGATCGCGCGAAGAGCAATCATGGCCGTTGTCAGGGCCCCGGACAGGTAGGCCACCGCCGCCGCCAACATCACGACCAGGAGCAGATCGACGTGATCACCAAATTCGCTCCGGAACAGTGTCACCAGTAACCACCGGCCTATCACCGGCACGACCGCCAGCCCCAAACCACCGAGCACCAGGTACGCGGCAAGCATGCGGGCCAGCAGGCGACGAAAGCCTTGCGAGTCTCCGGCGTGATGCATCGCCGCCAGTCGCGGGCTGGCGACCTGGTTCATAGCACGTGTGAACATGCCGCCCGCGGTGATCAGCGCCGCCACCGCGCCAAAGACGCCGAGCTCTGCCAGTCCGAGGTGATGGGTGACAAAGTACTGCGGGATGTTCATCTCCAACGATACCAGCAACGTCACGATCGCCAGCGGCAAGCCCATGCTGCACAGGCCCAGCAGCTGCCTCGCATCAAATCGCGGTCGCAACAGTTTGCACGTGCGGCGAATCCATGACCCCGTCTCGCCTGTCACCCATACCGCCGCCGGGATGTCACACCCCAGGAGCACCAGCAGACGGGCGACAACCAGGCCACCGGCGGCACCGACAATGCTGCCAGTTGCCAGCGCTCCGCCACCCACCCCGACTAACAAAGCGAGCCCGTGACAGGCCTTGCTCTGGGCGACCCGATCCATGCGTTCACGCTGCTGCAGCAGCCCGTAGATGACATCCGAGAACGACTCGGCCGATTTCGCCACTGCTACCAGCACCACCGCCCACAATGCCGTGTCGCGATGACCGACCAGCCAAGCGATCGTCGACGCCAATAGCAGGGCCGCCAGCGTCGACACCAACCGCAATGCCAGGTAGTCGGCAAATCCGTATTCCGACTGGGCGTCTGTCGCCTGGATGGCTCTCAGTTGCAGGCTCGCGCAGACAAACACCGGCGCCGTGATACTCAAACCGAGCACGTAGAGCCCAACGAGTTCCGACGAGCCGACCTTGGCCAGCACCACCAGGATGCCCCAATGGCATGCGGCATATGCGAGATTCGCCGGGAGTGTCCAGGCAAAGTTTGTCCGCAGCGACAGCGGACGAATCCCTGGCCGATGGGCCGAGAGCGAGGCGGTGGATGATGAGATATCAGGGGCCAATGTGGCTGAGACCCGGCGCGCAGGGAGAGCGTGGTGTGCATCCGCCTGTTGGCGGGGCGAGGTCATACCACATCGGGGTCACGGCCGAGTAGCCGAATTGCGGACAATTCGGTCGAGGAGTCCTGACAACTCGTGGCTGAAGTGGTGCCACATCAGGCGGTCGCCGGTGGCTCGCCCCATCTGTTACCAGATTGGCTACGCCACGTCGCGGACAACTCCACGGACGCCGGCGAAGGTGGCGAGGCGTTCCACGTCGAGTTTCGGCCTGAGCCACTGGTCACGACGTTCTCGAATCTCGGGCCGCCTCCACACCGGCATCAGGTGCCTCAGGTAGTCCCGGCAGACCAGCGGTGCCTCGGGCAACCTCCGGCCCCTGGCATACGCCGCCAGGAAAGACTCGGCAAACGCCTCCGCCTGGCCAATCCGCTCGACCGGTCCCAACCAGCTGCGGAAGAGCGTCACGATCAGCCACGCGGCATCAAAGACCCAGGGTCCTCGCACCAGCCACGGGCTGCACAGGTCCGAACCGGCCCAGTCGACGATCACCAGCCCGGCTCCCTCGTCGGTCACCAGGAGATTCCACGCATTGAAATCGCCATGCAACGCGACCTCGTGGTCCTGATTCATCGAGAACCCGCTAACGTCTCCCGGTTCAGGACGCCACGGTCCACCAAGAGATTCTCCCACGTCCAGCGGAATCCTCAGACGCTGGTGGATCTCTGCGAGAGCCTGGCCTACCCGCTCGGCCATGACACGGCTGTCGGTGGCACCCCGGCCCACCAGCCAAGACCACAGGGGTACCGCGTTGTCGATCCTCTGAAATTCGATCCGCCCCTGAGCGGGATCACCGCCCGTGATCGCAGCCACGTCAAACCACTCGGAATCAGCAGCAATCGCGGCCGCGCGATGGGTCTTCTCGGACTCGATCACAGCCACCCGCGAGGCCTGCAGCTTGATCACGGTGGTTCGAGTGAGAATTGTCTGGCGGGCACCGGTCGGCGACGGCAGGCCATCGCCGTCGTGGTAGACGACGCGACCAGCTTGTCGCCGCCGCAAGGCGACAGCCCATCTCAGCACGCGACGACGTTGCCAGGCCAACAGCAGCACGCCCGTAGCCGTCAGAGCGGCCAAGAGAACCGGTCCAGTCATGCAGCGAGAACCTAGGTGGGATCAGGTCTCCTCTGCAAGGTGAATCGGTCACCCGGCCCCTCGGCCTGAAGCCATATTGACGCGCAGGACGTGCTGTCATACCGTCCCGCCCTCGACGCCTCGCGTCCCGTTCTCTCACTCAGTCAACATTCCTTCCATCACACCGAGCCCGCTCGGCTGCGGCTGTCCTGTCGGCTTCTGTCGTTCCCCCCGCAGGCCCACTCGGCCTGATCCGGATGGACGACTTCCGACCTGGGCGGCCGAGACTCCTCCAGTCCCCAGGCACTTCAACAAGTTGCCCATGCGTCGTCACGTCGGACTTCCCGCAACAGCCTGCCTGCTGGCCGGGTGTATTCTGTCCCTGCTGGGGACCGGCTGTGCCCTGAGTGATGCCGCGGGGCCGCGATTCACCGCAGACACGTTGCCCGAGTCGCTTGTGGCGCCGGGCTTCGACAATCCGCGCACCGTCCAGTGGACCAACATGGCCATGCCGGCCGTCGGCAGCCAGACCATCGCAGCCGGCGACGTGCTCGATGTCACCATCGCCTCGGGACTGACCACCGACAGCACGGTCAATTGGCCGGTGCGAGTCAATGCCCGTACCGGCAGTGCCACGATGCCCGGCATCGGAACGCTCCCGCTGGCCGGCCTGACGCTCGAGGGAGCCGAGGCCGCCATCATCGCCTCATGCGTCAACAAGGGGCTTTTCTGGTCACCCAACGTCACGGTGACCATGAAGCAGAAATTCAAGAACCGCGTGATGGTGCTCGGAGGCGTCAAGGAACCGGGCGTCTACGACCTGCCACGCGATCGCAGCAGCCTGCTGGCCGCGATCCATGCCGCGGGTGGACTCTCCCGCGACGCCGGAAGCAACATCGAGATCAAGTCGTCTGCCAGGGCATCGACCGCCGACCCGATTCCGTCGGCCGACGGCCGCATCAAGACGGCCGGATTCAGCCTGCCGCTGGCCGAGAACACGACCAACCAGGTCGTCCGGATCAACCTCGTTCAGGCCACCCAGGCCAATTCGGCCGGCCACCACGTGCCCGACGGGGCCACCGTCATGATCGAGAAACGAGACCCCGAGCCGATCCACGTGATGGGACTCGTCAAGAAACCGAATCGCTACGACTTTCCGTTTGACCGCGAGGTGCGGGTGCTCGATGCCATCGCACTGGCAGGCGGACTCTCCTCGACTGTCGCCGACAGGGTCTACATCATCCGGCCCATGCCGGACGGAGAAAACCAGACGGCGCTGATCGAGGTGTCGTTGTCGGGCGCCAAGCGCGACGCCAGCCGAAACATTCGACTCGGGCCGCGAGACGTCGTCTCGGTTGAACACACTCCCGCCACCGTCTTGCTCGAGATGGTCAAGATCGTCCGATTCGGCCTCGGAGCCAGTCTGACACCCCTGTTCTAATCACACGATCCCCGACCCGATGCGCACTGAACTGGCACCGCCGACACCCGTGACAAACGACGTCCCGCCCGGGACTGCGGTCAGTCCCCAGGCCGCCACGCTGACACGAATCGTGCGGTTCCTGCACGTGGTCCGGATACGAAAGGGACTCCTGTGTGGTGCGATTTTCATCGCTGCACTCCTCGGAGGCCTCTACTTCGCAACCGCCCCGAGACTCTTCGAGTCCAGCGCGAGACTCTACGTCCTGCAGACGGGATCGAATGTGTTGGAGGAAGGAGCCGAAACCCAGGGCGGGGTGCGTGAAAACATGGCCAACTACCAGGGCGTGCTCACCAGCGACGCCGTACTCGAGGAGGTGGTCCAGAAGTTACCAGCCAAACACCGGATCGATCTGAAGGACATCCCACGTTCGAAGTGGATCAAGACGCTCCGTGAGCAACTGGGAGTCTCTGCTCCCAGACGCACCAACCTCATCGATGTGCGATACCGCTCAAGAGAGCCGCAGGCGGCGGCCGCGATCGTCAACCACGTCGTCGACAGCTACCTCAAGCTGATGCGCGAGATCCACAAGTCGACGGCGAGCGAAGACGTCGAGTTTCTGACCCGCAAGCGCGAGAAGCTGGATGAGGAGACCAACAAGATCAACGCAGAGCTCCACACGCTCAAGCGACAGATGCAGATCATCTCCGGCCCGGACAACCAGAACATCAACCCGGCCGCCGAGCGGCTCCAGGAACTCAACAAGCACCTCATCGACGCCATGAACCGCACGCGCGAGGCACGAGCCACGCTCCAGGCGATTCTCGAGGCGAGTGAGCGAGGTGAAGACATCCAGCAATTCGCGCTCCAGCAGATTGAAGTCGTCGGCAAGGAAGTCTTCATGAAACGCATGGGACTCGATCAGCAAGACGCTTGGCTGGTGATGCGAGCCCGGCAACAACTGATCAATGACCAGGTCGAATATCGCAACCTGTCCGCCGAGCTCGGTCCCAAACACCCCCGCATGCAGAAACTCGCTCTCCGCATCGAAGACCGGCGGAAATGGCTGGCCGAACGTCCTGGCGATATCAACCAGCAGATGACCGACCTGGCCAAAAACCAGCTGATCCCAACCCTGATCGACATGGCCCGCCAAAAGTCTCGTTACGCGGAACTGCGTGAAAATTCACTGCGGGATGAGTTCAACCGGGAGAGCCAGGTCGTGTCGAGCTTCGAGGCCCTGATGGGTCGGATCAAGCTGTTGAACTTCGATCTCGCGAGAAAACGAGAACTGGCGATCGCTGTTGCCAATCGCATTTCACGTACGGACCTCGGCAAGGATCGGGGGGGCCTGAGGACCAAGATCGTCAGTCACCCGAAGGTCGCGCGGGCACCGGTGACGCCGAGATTGCTGGTGGTTGTGCTCGTCGCGCTGATCGGTGGCCTCAGCTCGGGGCTCGGGATCATCTATGTCCTCGACTACTTTGACGATCGATTCCGATCTCCGGAGGAACTCCAGCTCCAGACCGGCATCGGCGTCATGGCCATCGTCGGCGAGCTCCCCGGCGACGCTGACGGCAAGGGACTCGACGTTGTTCGCACCTTTGCCGAGCCCAACGGGTCCGAGAGCGAGGCGTTTCGGACTTTGCGCACGACGCTGGCCTTCTCGACCGAACCCACCACGAGACTCGTGGTCACCAGTACCGAGCCGGGCGACGGCAAGACGACCGTCCTGGCCAATCTCGCTGTCGCCTTCGCACAGAGCGGCAAGAAGACTCTGCTGATCGACGCCGACATGAGGCGGCCGGGGATGACCGCACTGATGGACATGCGAGGCCAACGAGGGCTCTCGACCATCCTCCGCAACAACGGTCTCCTCGAGTCGGATGCCGCTCAAAACGTCCTCCCCACCTCGCTCCCTGATCTCGATGTGATTCCCTCTGGTCCCCGGCCCACCAACCCGGCCGAGTTACTTCACGGCGCCCGGTTTTCGGAGTTGCTTGCCTGGGCCGAGTCGATCTACGACCAGATTCTCATCGACGCGCCACCGACGATGGCGGTCACCGACGCGGCGATCATCAGTCGCCAGGTCGACGGCGGCCTGCTGGTGGTTCGACCCGACAAGAACCGCCGCCGGATGGTCATTCGAGCCGCCGAATCGCTCGGAGCCGTCGGAGCAACGCTGCTCGGAGCGGTCATCAACCACGTGGCCGCCGACACCACCGGTGATTATTTCGGATACGGATACGGATACGAATATGGCGAGGACGAAGCGCGAGCTGAATCCTCCGAACCGATGGGGCGAGCGGCCTAGTCGACGCCCCGTCACGCTTCCAACTGGCCCACTGGAAGGACCCGCCATGGCACCCGCACGCCCCGGCTCTTACTGGCTGAAAACCATCGACCTCTGCCTCTGCCTCGCACTCGTCGGCGTGCCACTGTGCCTCGGCGGACGCAGCGGCTGGGGCCAACTCGTCCTCCTCACATCCGCATCCGCCGCCGCCCTGGCGTGGATCGGTGGGAGGCTAGCGGACCGGGTCACGCCCTTTCGGGCCGGCTGGCCCGAACTGCTGCTGACCATCGGCGGTCTGTGGCTGGCTCTTCAAGTTGTGCCGCTGCCCGCCGGGGTGGTGACCGCCCTGGCACCCGTCCAGGCGGAATGGCTGACCATGTGGACCGCCGACGGATTGGGCACCTGGTCGACCCTGTCCCTGGCACCCGCTGCCACGGCCCGGGCAGCCTGGAGTGTCGTCTCCGTGGGCCTGCTCTTCGTGGTGGCTTGCCAGAGATGGAGACAGGTCGAGGACGTGGAACGATTTCTCAAGACGACCGGCTTCATCGCGATCGGCATGGCCATCCTGGCCCTCGCCCAATTTGCCACCTCCAACGGCCGCTTCCTCTGGTTTTACGAACATCCCTTCACGTCGACCCTGCACCAGGTCAAGGGTGCATTCACCAACAAGAACCACTTCGCGCAGTTCATGGCGCTGGGATTGGCACCGGTGGCATGGTGGCTGCTGCAAAGGACCGGCGGGAAAGCCCCGACACCCCGTGGATTCTCGACTCTGGCCCAGTCGGCCGGCACCGGAGACCTGTTGCCAGGCGTGCTCGCGGGAGGGCTCGGATTGATCGTCTTCTCCGGACTGCTGGCCCTGTCACGCGGCGGTGCGTTGGCGCTGGGTACCGCGACGCTGGTCGGAGGACTCGTGCTGTACCGCCACAAACAGGTCTCCGGCCGCCTGCTCGCGGGAGTCGCCGCCTCCGGACTCCTCGTCGCTGGATGCCTCGCGTTCTACGGATTCCAGGACGTCAGCCAGAGGCTCGAACACTGGGACCCGGGCGTTCGCTTGCTCGTCTGGGACGCCAACATCCAGGTCGCCGAGGCGTTTCCCTGGACCGGCACCGGACTGGGCACCCACGCTGAAGCCTATCCCCGGTTTCTCTCCGAACCGTTCCAGAAGCGGGAATTCACACACGCCGAGAATAGCCCGCTGCAGGTGGCCTCCGAAACGGGGCTCCCAGGTCTCCTGCTGTGCGGACTGGCCATTCTCGGCTGCTTCCGATGGTGCCGTCATGCCGTGCGGCAGGGGACAGACCCCCGGATCGCTACCGCAGCAGCGGCCGTTGCCGCCTCGCTCGCCGCACATCTTGTCCACTCGCTTTTCGATTTCCTCTGGTACGTCCCCGGTTGCATGGTGCTGGTCGCCCTGCTCGCCGCCGCAGCTCGCACCCTCGCCACCGCAGCAGCCAACACCGCAGCAGCCAACACCGCAGCAGCCAACACCGCAGCAGCCAACACCGCAACCGGCACGCCAGTACCCACCGCGGCGGACCCACCGGCCGGCGGCCTGGTGTCCCGGCTGGGCTGGAGCCTCGCGGGACTGCTCCTGGTGTCCGGTTCAGCTCTCGGTGTGCAGGACGTGGGGCAGAGAATCGCCGGCGAAACACACTGGAACGAATACCTCCGATTGAGGTTTGCTCGCGACGTCGAATCCGAGACCGAGGGGATGTCGGTCTCGGAGCGTCGTGCCTACAGCCGGCAACAGCACAACCTGCGAGTCCGCGCCCTGGGCCGCACCATCACGGCCGATCCAACCCACGCGCGGGCTCACTTACGGCTGGCAACTCATTACATGGCCATGGTGGAGGACCGTCGGGGCCGCGGCAAGAACCCGCATATGCCGCTCGCCCAGATTCGCCAGGCCGCACTGGGGGCCGCCTTTGACAGCGACCAGGAGCGATCCAACTGGCTCGACAAGCCGGGAGTGCTCGGCAAGAACCGCAAGACGCTCTCGCGTGCACTGGCCCATTCCCGACGGTCGCTGTCACTCTGCCCGCTCCAGGGCATGGGCTACATCTATCTCGCCCAGCTCGGATATCTCGAAGGCGACACGTCGGCCCGCAGTGCCGAGTATTTTCAGCAGGCGCTCGCCGTGCGTCCTCACGAGGCGCGAGTCCACGAAGCAGTAGGCATCGAGGCCTGGATGAACGGTGACGAACAGGCAGGACTCTCACATTGGAAACGGGCCTTTGGACTCGATCGCTCCGTCCAGAGACGCATACTCCGGAGACTCGCCACCGCCGGGCTCCCGACTGACGCCATCATCCGCGAATTCGATCCCGACTGGGACTCCCTGGTCTTCATGAAAGACACCTACCGGGACAACGTCCCAAAAGCAGACTACCAGGTCGTGCTGGCCGGCTATGCCGAGGCGGCACGCGATCGGGCGGGACAACAGGACGGGACCGACGCGGTGACGAGCTGGCTGCAGGCTGCCGGTGCCTTCCGACAATTGGATCAGGCAACCCAGGCCGAGCGGTGCTACAAGGAGGCGCTGGTCGAGAACCCCGCGTCCCTGACCGCCCGCCTGGCCTACGGACGATGGCTGTTTGCAGCGTCACGATTTGCCGAGGCCCTCGAACACCTCGAATGGTCGTCGCGGCAGCAGCCCGACGACGAGCAGCTGAGACGGCTCGTGCGGGCCTGCCGCCGCTCGGCAAAAACGGCACCACCACGTGCCCCGTCGGCCAACTAGGCAGACCCCAGGGTCTCGTCCTGACCACGCTACTGGCCAACGGTCCGGCTCGCTATCATCGACCGCGCCATGTCGGCCCGGTCTGTGACTCCAGCGACCTGGTCAGATGCGCCACTACCTCGACACCCTTCCGACAGGTTTCCCGAGATGACCGAATTCCGTAGCGAACACGACTCCATGGGCGAAGTACAGGTGCCCGCCCAGGCCTACTATGGTGCTCAAACCCAACGGGCCGTGGACAACTTTCCGGTCAGCGGCTGGGAGCTCCCGGCAGCTCTCGTCCACGCGCTCGGTCGAGTCAAGCTCGCGGCCGCGGTCGCAAACCATGATCTCGGCAAATTGACCGGCAGCGGCAAGAACCCGCTCGACGAGTCCCAGGTCGATGCGCTTAAGGCGGCCTGCCAGGAGGTCATCGACGGGAATCTCGACGGCGAATTCCCGATCGACGTTTTCCAGACTGGCTCGGGGACGTCGAGCAACATGAATGTCAACGAGGTAATTTCCAACCGTGCCATCGAATTAACGGGAGGAGATCGATTCTCGGCCGACAAGCCGATCCACCCCAACGATCACGTCAACATGGGGCAAAGCACCAACGACATGTTTCCGACGGCCATCCACGTTGCCGCGGCCGAGGCGATCAAGGAGCAACTGGTGCCCGCCCTGGAGCGATTCCGTGATTCCCTGGCGGCCAAGGCGGCCGAGTGGGATCAGGTGATCAAGATCGGCCGGACGCACCTCGCCGATGCCACACCTTTGCGACTCGGGCAGGAAGTCGGCGGGCTCGCCCGCCAACTCGCCCTGTCGGTCGACCGTGCCACGCGAGCTCTCGAGGCGGTGCTCGAACTGCCCGCCGGAGGCACCGCCGTGGGGAGCGGGATCAACACCCACCCCGAGTTTGGCAGCCGCGTCGCCGCTGATCTCGCCACCCAGACCGGCATCCCATTCCTCGAGGCGGTCAATCACTTCGAGGCCAATGCCCAACGAGATGGACTGGTCGAGTGCCACGGCCAGCTCCGGGCCATTGCCAGCACGTTGTTCAACGTCTCCAACAACATCCGCTGGCTGGGCGCCGGACCACGTTGCGGTTTTTACGAGATCAAGATCCCCGATCGCCAGCCCGGCAGCTCGATCATGCCCGGAAAGGTGAACCCGGTGATGTGCGAGAGCATGATGCAGGTGGCGGCGCGCGTCATGGGGAACGATGGCGTGATTGCATTCTCCGGTGCCACGGGCGGACAATTCCAGCTCAACATCATGATGCCGGTGATGGGGCAAACCACGCTCGAGAGCATCGCACTGCTGACCGGAGTCTCCAACGCCTTCGTCGAGTTCTGCTCCGACGACATGGAAGCCAATGTCGAGGCCTGCGAGGCATCGGTCGAAAAGAGCCTCTCGATGTGTACCAGTCTCAACCCGTTGATCGGGTACGAGAGCGCTGCGGCACTGGCCAAGGAGGCCTTCAAGTCAGGCAAGACCATCCGGGAACTCTGTCTCGAACAGGACATCCTCCCCGAGGAAACCCTCGCCGAGGCTCTCGACCCGATGAGAATGACCGAGCCACAGGCCTGACCCACACATCGCATTGGCCCGGCCACCCTGGTCTGTTTCACACCGGGTCGTAGCCCAGGTTGGGAGACAGCCACCGTTCCGTCTCGTCGATCGAAACACCGAGACGGGCGGCGTAGTCCTCTACCTGTTCCCGGGTGATGCGGTCGACAGAGAAGTACCGCGCTTCGGGATGGTGAAAGTACATTCCACTGACCGACGCCGCCGGCAGCATCGCGTAACTCTCGGTCAGCGTCACCCCCGCACGCTCTTCCGCCTCGAGCAAATCCCACAGCCGCCCCTTCAGGACGTGGTCGGGACACGCGGGATACCCAAAGGCTGGTCGTATCCCCCGGTAGTTCTCGCCGATCAGTGCCTCGAGATCCAGCTCCTCGTTTTCGCCCCACTCACGACGGACCTGGAGATGGAGAAATTCTGCAAAGGCCTCGGCGAGTCGGTCGGCCAGGGCCTTGGCCATGATCGAGCGATAGTCATCGTGTTCTCGGTCAAATCGCTGCACCAGACTCTCGATCCCCACCCCGGCCGTCACGGCAAATGCCCCGACGTGATCCAGGCGACCGGAGTCGCGCGGAGCCACGTAATCCACCAATGACCGAAATGACTCCTGTCCCCGGCGTTCCCACTGTTGCCTGAGCATGGGGAATCGCGCCTGTTCCCTGCCGGAACCAGCCGGATCGAGCAGCACAACGTCCTGGCCCTCGGAGACGGCCGGCCAGAAACCATAGACTCCACGAGCCTCGATCAAGCCGCCCTCGACGATTTCGTCCAGCAGGTCCCGGGCGTCGTCCAGCAGCTCACGAGCCTGTGTCCCGCATTGGGGGTCGTCCAAGATCCGCGGGTACTTGCCACGCAACTCCCATGTCGCAAAAAAAGGTGACCAGTCGATCATCGGCACCAGCTCACCAAGCGGCTGGTGATCAATCGTCCTCAACCCGAGGAAACCCGGTTCTGCCAGGTCCACCGATTCCCAGTCGGTGGGATGAGATCGTTCGCACGCATCGGCAAACGGAACCAGCGTCTTTTGCTGCCGTTCTGAGAATGCGTCACGATCGCGAGCCTGGGCGTCTCGATTGGCAGCAATAAAGGCCTCGCGATCCTCGTCACTCATCAGCGACTCGACCACTCCGACGGCACGCGACGCATCCAGGACGTGGACGGTTGGTCGTTGCAGTTCGGGAGCGATCTTGACCGCTGTGTGTCGTGCACTCGTGGTCGCTCCGCCGATCAACAGGGGAACGGCTGGCCCCTGACGCTGCATTGCGCGGGCCACCTGCACCATCTGGTCCAGCGACGGGGTGATCAGGCCCGAGAGTCCGACCAGGTCGGCCCTCTCTCGAACGGCCGTTTCGAGAATCTCCTCGGCGGGCACCATCACGCCGAGGTCGATCACGTCGAAGTTGTTGCACCTCAGAACAACACCAACAATGTTCTTGCCGATGTCATGCACATCACCCTTGACGGTGGCCGTCACGATCCGCCCCCGACTCTCGCCGGTCGTCCCCGCGGCCTGCTTGTCCTTCTCCATGAACGGGGTCAGGTAGGCCACAGCCTGTTTCATGACGCGTGCACTCTTGACCACCTGTGGCAGGAACATGCGACCCGAGCCAAACAGTTCACCCACGGTGTCCATGCCGGCCATCAATGGGCCCTGGATCACGTCGAGCGGCCTCCCGAGTTTCACCCGAGCCTCCTCGGTATCCTCCACGATGTACTCGTTGATGCCCTTGACCAGCGCGTGGGACAACCGTTCTTCGACCTCGGCCTCCCGCCATGCCTCAACCGCCACGTCAGCGACCTCAAGCTCGTCCTGCAGTGTCGACGCCAGGGTGAGCAACCGATCGGTGGCGTCCTCCCGTCGGTTCAGAAGGACGTCCTCGACGTGTTCAAGAAGCTCGGTCGGAATGTCGTCGTAGACGGTCAGCTGGGTCGGGTTGACGATCGCCATGCCGAGGCCGGCCTCGACGGCGTGGTACAGGAATGCCGAGTTCATGGCCCGGCGGACCGGCTCATTACCACGAAAGGCAAACGAGACGTTGCTGACTCCGCCCGAGACCGATGCGCCGGGACAGGCCTCGAGAATCTGCCGGGTCGCTTCGAAAAATGCCACCGCGTACTCGTCGTGCTCGGACATCCCGGTTCCGACGGTGAGAATGTTGGGGTCGAAGATGATGTCTTCGGGGGAAAACCCCACGCAGTCGACCAGCAGACGGTAGGACCGCTCGGCGATCTCGAGCTTTCGGTCCGCAGTCGTGGCCTGACCCTGTTCGTCAAATCCCATCACGACGACCGCGGCACCGTATCGCCGCACCAGGCGTGCCTGGTCAAGAAAGGACGCCTCGCCCTCCTTCAGGCTGATCGAATTGACGATCCCCTTTCCCTGCAGACATTTCAGGCCACGTTCGATCACCTGCCAGTCGGAGCTGTCTATCATCACGGGCACGCGGGCCACGTTGGGTTCGGCGGCGATCAGGTTCAGAAACGTCTCCATCGCCACAGGCCCGTCGAGCAACGCCTCGTCCATGTTGATGTCGATCACGTTGGCGCCGCCGGCAACCTGTTGCTCGGCCACGGCGATTGCCGTTTCGTAATCGCCCTCCCGGACCAACCTCGCAAAGCGACGGCTGCCCGAAACGTTGGTTCGTTCTCCCACCATGATCAGGTTGCTGTCGGATCGGATCGACAGGGGCTCGAGCCCACTGAACGTCGGCACACCCGACGGCGCGGGGGCAACGCGGGGCGGCAGGTCCCGAACCGAGTCAGCCACCTGCCGGATGTGCTCCGGTGTCGTCCCACAACATCCTCCCACGATGTTCAGCCACCCGGCCCGGGCGAATTCGGCGAGCGTTCCCGAGAGTGCTTCAGGAGTCTCGTCGTAGCCACCAAACTCGTTGGGCAGGCCGGCGTTGGGATGACAGCTCGTCGGCAGCGGAGCAATCCGCGATAATTCCTCGACATACGGACGCATCTGTGTTGGGCCCAGGGCACAGTTGATGCCAACCGACAGTAACTCGGCGTGCGAGATCGAGTGCCAAAAAGCCTCGAGCGTCTGTCCCGAAAGGGTGCGTCCGGAGTTGTCAGTGATGGTCACCGAAACTGACACCGGCAGGCGGATGCCGTGACTGGCAAAAAACTCCTCAATGGCAAACAAGCACGCCTTGAGATTCAACGTGTCAAACGTCGTTTCGGGCATCAACAGGTCGACCCCTCCTTCGACCAACCCGCCGATTTGTTCGAGATACGCCTCGACCAGCTCGTCAAAGGTCACGGCCCGAAAGCCGGGGTTGTTGACATCCGGAGACATCGATGCCGTGCGATTTGTCGGACCGAGACTGCCGGCAACAAATCGCCGGCGATCAGGCGTGCGATCACTGGCCCTGTCGGCAGCCCGTCTTGCGATCTGCGCTGCCGCCAGGTTGATGTCAAAGACGTGAGACGCGAGCGCGTAGTCGGCCATCGAGATCGACGTCGCGTTGAAGGTATTGGTCTCGAGAATGTCGGCCCCAGCCTCGAGAAACGCATCGTGAATGGACTCGATCGCCGCCGGTTGCGTCAGGCACAACAGGTCATTGCAGCCCTGCAGCGGCACACTCGGGCTCTCAAACAGGTCTCCCCGGAATGCCCTCTCGTCCAGCTTCAGTTGCTGGATCATCGTACCCATGGCGCCGTCGAGCACAAGAATGCGACCGGTGAGAGCTTGCTCGATCGGCGAGCGGGTCCCGTCAACGCTCACCAGTAGACTCCGTCGACGCGGTCAGACCGAGAGCCTCGAGAATCTGGGCACAAGCGGCAGACCTGTTGAGTGCATAGAAGTGGATGCCCGGTACGCCTTCTCGGACCAGTTCCTCGCACTGGGCGACGGCGTGTTCAACGCCAACAGCCATCTGGGCGTCCTTGTCGTGCTGGACATCCTCGAGGCGGCTGGCCAGGCCCTTTGGAATGGTCGATCCGCACATCGCCGCGATCCGCTGGATTCTTGAGAACTCGGTGATCGGCATGATCCCTGGAACCAGCGGCACGTCCACACCTCGCGCCCCCAACGCATCTCGAAACCGCAGGAAACTCCCGTTGACGAAAAAGAGCTGCGTGAATGCCGCATCAGCCCCTGCCTGGATCTTATCCACCAGGTGCCCGAGATCCACATCGGCACTGACGGCCTCCGGGTGGACTTCGGGATATGCCGCGACACCGATCCCCAATGTCGCATTGGCACCTCGGATCATTTCGACCAGCTGCGAAGCATGGGCGAGTCCGCCTGGCACGGGAGCAAACACCGTGTCCCCCTGAGGAGGATCCCCGCGCAGGGCCATGATGTTCCCGATGCCCAGCTCACCAACTCGGCCGATCCATTCAAGCAATTCCTCGCACGTCGAGCCTACACAGGTCAGGTGCGCGGTCGCCGGAAGACCGTATCGTCCCTGCACCACGTGACACAGCTCGAGGGTCCGATCGCGAGTCGAACCTCCCGCTCCGTAGGTGCACGACACGAAGGCCGGTTGGAATGGGACGAGACGATCGAGGGTCTCAAACAGCGTCGCATCACCCTCAGGAGACTTCGGAGGGAAGATCTCGATCGACACCGCGGGAGGCCCCCCCGGCGAGCGTCCCGCGTAAATGTCTCGCAGTCTCAGCATCGTCCGCCCCGGTCACAACCGAACTAGTAACGGTAGTAGTCCGGCTTGAAAGGCCCTTCGGCCGGGATGCCAAGATAGTCGGCCTGCTCCTGGGAGAGCGCTTCGAGCTTCACGCCGAGCTTACCGAGGTGCAGGCGTGCCACTTCCTCGTCCAGCTTCTTGGGCAACATGTGCACCCCCAGCGGAAAATCGTCGTCGCCAAAACCGAGCTCGGCGGGCTGCCAGAGGGCGATCTGACCAAGCACCTGGTTGGTGAAGCTGTTGGACATCACGAAACTCGGATGGCCGGTTGCACAGCCCAGGTTGACCAGCCGTCCCTCGGCCAGCACGATCACCGACCGCCCGTCCGGAAAAACGAACTTGTCGACCTGTGGTTTGACTGTCACCCGCTTGATGTCGTCGCGGTCCACGAGATAGGCGATGTCGATCTCAGAATCAAAGTGACCGATGTTGCAGACGATCGCCTCGTTCTTCATCTGGTCGAGATGAGCACCGCTGATCACGCCGCAGCAACCCGTGGCGGTGACAAAGATGTCGCCACGTGCGACCACATTGTCCATCGTCGTCACTTCGTAGCCCTCCATCGCCGCCTGCAACGCGCAGATCGGGTCGATTTCGGTCACGACCACGCGGGCCCCGAGGCTCTTCATGGCGTGGGCACATCCCTTGCCGACGTCGCCGTAGCCGCAAACCACGACGACCTTTCCGGCGACCATGATGTCAGTCGCCCGCTTGATCCCATCGGCGAGCGACTCGCGACAGCCATAGAGGTTGTCAAACTTGCTCTTGGTGACCGAGTCGTTCACGTTGATCGCCGGAACGCCCAGCCGCCCCTCTTCGTGCATCTGGTGCAAGCGATGCACGCCCGTGGTTGTCTCTTCAGTCAGCCCCTTGATCTCCTTGAGCAATTCAGGAGTCTTGTCGTGCACCATGGCGGTCAGGTCGCCGCCATCATCCAGTATCATGTTCAGGGGACTGCCGTCGGCCCAGTACAACGTCTGCTCGATACACCAGTCGAATTCCTCCTCGGTCATTCCTTTCCACGCATAGACGGGTACGCCGGTCGCCGCGATAGCCGCGGCCGCATGGTCTTGGGTCGAGAAGATATTGCAACTGGACCACTGCACGCTGGCGCCCAGCGCCGTCAGCGTCTCGATCAACACGGCCGTCTGGATCGTCATATGCAGACAGCCGGCAATGCGGGCGTCAGCCAGTGGCTGGGAGGCACCGTACTTGTCACGCAGCGCCATCAGGCCCGGCATCTCCGTCTCGGCCAATTCGATCTCACGCCGGCCCCATTCGGCCAGCGACATGTCGGCGACCTTGTAGGGCAGCGAGCTGGTTTCAGGCGAACTGGTGGACATGCCGAAAGTCTCCTCTGTGTGTTTGCACGCTTAAATTAGGTGATGCACGTGGCTCCGGCAAGCTGTGTCCGAGCCATCCTTGCGCACCACCAATGACGCCGTGTGCGTCGCGATCTGGATCGTCACAGATCGCCGGACCCCGGAGTCCTGATCAGGGCCGAGAATTCTGGATCGTCGATCGCAGCGCGGATCCGTTCGCTGATCTCAAACGACTCCCGGCTCGACTCAAGAATCCTATGGCTGTCGATCAATCCGAGCCGATGTGCCAGGCGATCCGAAAACCCTGGCAACAACAGACGGGGATCCCACCATCGAATCCTCGCCTCCGATACCTCGTGCAGGTGCCGCACGATGTTGGTCGCACACGTGTTGACCAGCGTGTTGTAGAACTCAGGACGCTCCACCAGCTCGTTGATCCGGTCGAGGATCGAGAGGAACATCTTGCGGATTGCCATCGGCTCGGCACGAATCGGAAACAGATAGACCGGATTCTGACGGACAGCGCCGCGAAGCCCCACCACGTCTCGCTCCGTCGCCACGACGTACATCAGCTCAAACTGCCGCGTCAGCCCTCCCAGCACGTTGAATTCCTCACCCTGTTGCCGCCGGACCTCTACCGAAACCGCGAGGTGCCGTCCGTCCTGAAACCCGAAAGACAGGAACGTGTGGGCCAGTCCTCTCCACCCGGCAAACGGCTCGACAAAGAAGTCCACGCGGTGGAGCCGCTCCAGATCAAAGCGGTCGTCTCGATACGTGACCGTGAAGTCGTCCGTGGTCCGATAGCGGCAATCCCTGATTCCGGTTATCGAGACATATCGGTCATCCGGCTCGCGTCGGACAACCGGCAACACCGCCTGGTCGGCCGACCAGTTCTTGCGTTGCGACGGCTTCTGAAACAGCCACCACATCAGATCCTCCGAACAGGTCGATATTGCAAGCCTTCTAACCCGCGACCACGCCCTGGCCCATGACAATCCTGGCGACGTTGTAGTAGATCACGACCCCGACCACGTCGACCACTGCGGCGATCAGCGGATTGGACATCAGGGCCGGGTCGAGCCCCATTTTCTTGAATCCCAGCGGGAGCATCGCTCCGGTCACCGTCCCCATCGCGACAACCAGGAAGACGGTCAGCCCCACAACGGCACCCTGAGCTGCGGAATCCACGAACCACAACGCGGCCAGGAAACTCAGAAACGCCAGTCCACCTCCCAACAATGCCGCGAGCACCAATTCGCGGGAGAGCACCTGGAGGCTCTCCTTGCGATCGAGCTGGCTGATGGCCAGCGCCCGGACGATCAGCGTGGCCGATTGAGAACCTGCGTTGCCCCCGCTGGCCAACACCAGCGGAATGAACAGCACCATCCACTGCAGGGCTTCCGCGTCGAGATCCGATTTCAGGGACTGCAGGGCCAGGGCCGTCAGCACGGCGGCAAACAACAACACAACGAGCCAGCCACCGCGCTTCCAGGCCAGTGTCACCAACGGGGTCGAGAGGTAGTCATCCTCAAGAGGCACAACCGCACCCGAACGGTAGGCGTCCTCGTCGGCTTCCTCCTGCGCCACATCCATCGCATCATCGTGGGTGACGATGCCGACCAGCTGGTTCTGCTCATCCACGACGGGAATGGCCAGGAAGTCGTACCGCGCGAGCCGCTGGGCAACATCTTCCTGGTCGTCATCCACCCGGACGCTGATGACGTCCTGCTCCATGATCTCCGCGACACGCATTTCCGGCCTCGCCAGGATCAGGTCACGCAGTGACACGAAACCTCGCAGCCGTCGTCCCTCATCGATCACGTAGACGTAATAGATTGTCTCACTGTCGGGTGCCTGCTGCCGGAGTTGTTCAAGTGCCTCCGAGACGCTGGCCTCCTCAGGCAGCGACGCGTACTCGGTTGTCATAATCGAACCGGCACTGTCGTCGGGGAATGACAGGAGCCGCTGGATGTCTCGTCGCTCGGCCTGGGCCACCAACGGCAACAGATCCTCGACACGTTCCGGGTCGAGCCGTTCCAGCAGGTCGACCCGATCGTCGGGCGCCATCGCCTCGATCAGCTTCGAGAACGACTCGCGAGGAACGGTCTGGACGAGTTCCAGCTGGTCGGGCAGATCGAAATAACTGAAGATCTCGGCCTGCCGTTCCGCGTTGCAGCAGGCCAGCACCTGCCAGACGTCGCCGACCTCGAGTCCCTCAAGCACTTCGGCAACGGCCGCAGCGTGGAGAGCCTCACAGAATTCACAAACACCCGCCGCATCCTCGGCCGCCAGCATCTCGCGCAGGTCTGGCAACAGCAGCAGGCGATTGTACATGGTCACCCCCCCAGCGACGCCAAGCTGAGTCGTGGCTCTCCTGAAAAGCGAGCCCCGGAACACCCGGGCCGACATCCAGTTTCGCGGTGGTGAGGGCGACGCCTAGCGTTTGGAGAACTGGAAGCTCTTCCGCGCCTTCTTGTAACCGTACTTCTTGCGTTCCACCATGCGGCCATCACGGGTCAAGTAGCCGCCATCACTGAGCGTTTCGTGCAACAACGGCTTCTTGGCCTGCAACGCCCGGGCAATGCCCAGCACGATCGCTCCGGCCTGGCCGGTGGGACCACCGCCGTTGACCCGAACCCAGACGTCGACAGAACCCAGCATCTCGGTCGCTCTCAACGGCGCCTCGATCAGCAACCGATCTCGTTCGATCTGGAAATAGTTGTCCAGCGCTCGCCCGTTGATCGTCATCTGGCCATCACCGTCCTGGATGCGGACGCGGGCCACGGCCGTCTTGCGTCGCCCCGTGCCGATCGCCACACCGTGCCGGTCGATCTTGCCGCGGATCAGGGTCGGCATCCGAGGTTCGCGCGGTTCCTCGGGCTCGTCGGTTCCCTCACCAAGAGTCAACTCGGCGTCGCCGTCGTCATCCCCGCCACTCTCTTCTCCATCCGCATCAGCCGATTCCGCCGACTCGTCTTCTGAGGTGTCTGCCGCTTCTTCACCGTCCTCTTCGGCTGTGGTGTCTTTGGCGCTGTCCTCTTCGGCAGCATCGTCCGAAGCTTCTTCGGCAGCCGCCTCGTCATCGGCCCCGTCTGTGGCCTCGGCGTCTTCAGACGCAGCGTCTTCAGACGCAACGTCTTCAGAGTCGTCAGGCGTCTCGTCCACCGCTTCGTCTGTCGATTCCCCAGCCGCCTCGTCCACCGGTTCGTCGGCTGCTTCGTCCGTGGCTTCCTCCGCCACCTCATCCACCGTTTCGTCAGCAGCCTCGGTCGTGGTCTCTTCCGAAGCGTCAGGAGCGTCGTCGTCGAAGATCATCGTTGAGTCTCGTTCTTGCCGAGAGCCGGAACCTGGCCCCCATGGATGTTATCCGGTCTTGTGATTATCCGGGAAGCAGATGTTCAGGAAACGGCTGAGGGTCCTGGCCCTGGTGGGGATGCTCGTCACCGCAGTAGACCTTGAGTTTCTTCAACATCTGGCGGCCGAGCTTGTTCTTGGGCAGCATCCGCCGCACGGCCTCCTGGATGATCCGCTCCGGGTGACTCTCAAGCACCTCGGCCGCAGTCGTCAGCTTCCGACCGCTGGGATATCCCGTGTATTTTTCGTAGGTCTTCCACAGGAATTTCTTGGTGAACTGCGGATGCGACTCGTGCGCCATCTTCTGGCCGCTGAATCGGACGAGGTGAGCGTTGAGCACGACCACGTAATCGCCTGTGTCGACATGTGGCGTGTAGTCTGCTCGGTGCTTGCCCATCAGGACCGTGGCGATCTGGGTCGCCAGTCGACCCACGATGTGGCCTCCGGCATCCACGACAAACCACTTGCGGCAGACCGTCTCGTTACGAGCCATGGTCGAACGAGCGGGACCAATTGAAACCGGGGACACGGGATGGCCCTCGATGGAGGAGATGGTGTTGTCAGAGTGAGAAATCCCGATCGTTCCACGTAGAACCCATCGGGGGGAGGAAACGTCCCAGAGTAGCGAACGGGGCAGCCGGCATCAACGCTCAACGAACTCACCTCAGCGGCGCCCATCCCCCATTCGCCCAGGGACCCGGACGCCGAATCGGTGCGTCGCACGAGCCAAAAACCGGGGCCAGCCCCGGCATTCGGAAGCACCAGCCGCCAATCTCCGTACCGGCCCAGGTTGCTGTCGCCGCGTGCCGAAACACATGGCGGGGTCAGGCGACCGGGGTGGCCCTCCGTGTTGGCTACGGCTGATGTGTTTCCGAATAAGTCGGGTGGTGTGACCGACGCCGGGGTTGTCCCGGTCCCTCCCAAGCGCCTTCTCCAAGCCGCCCAGAAAGGGGTTCCCAGGCCTGGTGCGAGGCCGGCGAACCGGCTTCCGCCCCCTCGTCCCGGGAACGATCGACACACCCTACTCCGTCTCACCGGAAATTCAACCGACGCCAACGGGGAATTCCGCGCGCGGTCAGAAAAAGTCTCCTCCGGGTCCACCTGGCGACTACAGGCTGCCCTTGGACGAGGGAATCCCCTGCTGCCTGGGGTCATCAGACACCGCCTCTCGCAGCGCACGAGCGGTTCCCTTGAACAACGCCTCGGCGATGTGATGGGAGTTGTCGCCGTGGTGCAGCACCTGGTGCAGGTTGATCCGGGCATTGGCGGCCACCGCCTGCCAGAACACCTCGACCAGTTGCGTGTCAAATTCGCCGATCTTCTCAGTCGGGTAGCTCACGTTCTGAACGAACCAGGCGCGTCCCGAGAGATCGACAGCGACTGTCACCAGTGTCTCTTCCATGGGCAGCGACAAGCTGCCATATCGCCGAATCCCTGCCTTGTCTCCCAGCGCCTCAGCCAGCGCCAGGCCCAGGCAGATGCCGACATCCTCGACCGTATGGTGACCGTCCACCTCGAGATCGCCCACAGCCTGCACAGTGACATCAAACAGGCCGTGCCTGGCCAGCAATGTCAGCATGTGATCAAAAAACCCGATCCCGGTCTGCACGTTGCAGGCACCGGAGCCATCGAGATCCAGGCTGAGCTGGATGTCCGTCTCGTGCGTCTTGCGACTGATCTCGGCACTGCGGTCCATCGGCGTGGTTCCTCTCACGTGGTCACCAGCCATCATCGACGACTCCTCCCCGGCAGGCAATTCTCTCCACCGGGGATTGCGGGCCCGCAGCCCGTCACGCCTCACCCGGGCCTCACAATCGCTACGACCCGATGCTGTCGAGCACGTCCAGGAAGTGATCGACCTGTTCGTCGGTCCCTATCGTGATTCTCAACCCCTCGCGAGCTGGTGAGCAGAGATCGAACACCATGTATCGCACAAGGACCCTCTGCGCCTTCAACGCCTCGAACCGCCTACGATGCTCGCCGTCCGGGTGCGTGGCCCACAGGAAATTGGCCTGGCTGGGAACGACGTCAAAGCCGCGCGAGGCCAATGCCCCGGACAGGCGATCACGCGTCGCCCGAATCCGTGACGCGTTCTGCTGCATCCACGCGAAGTCTTCCAGCGCCGCCGCCCCCGCGGCCAGCGACAACGTGTCGCAGTTGTAGCTGTCTTTGACCTTTCGCATCCCACCGATCACGTCCGGATGTGCCACGCCAAATCCCATTCTCAATCCGGCCAGGCTGAACGACTTGCTCAAGGTCCGCGTCATCACCATTCGCGATCGACCAGGCTCGTCCCGGAGCAGCGCTCCATCGTGAGGCTCATCGCAGAAATCACCGTAGGCCTCGTCCAGCACCAGCATTCCCGACGGGGGCAACAGGCCGAGCAGGTCCGGGTCAGGAAACCGGTTACCGGATGGCGAATTGGGATTCGGCACAAACAGCAACCGACAGTTGTCGAGCCGGGCCACCGCCTCCTCGATCGGCCAGGACCAGTCCTCGTCCAGGACAATCCGCTCAACCCGCGCCCCCTGGATCTCGCCAAGAGTCTCGTACAACACATAGCTCGGATACGGATATGCTATCGTCTGGCCCGGATCGACAAACGTCCGCAACAGGATCGTCAGGATCTCGTCGCTCCCGTTGCCCGGGATGATCCATTCGGGGTCCACGCCGACAACGCGTGCGGCCGCCTCACAAAACGCCCGGCCCAACGGGTCGGGGTAAAGGTTGAGTCTTCCGGAGGCCGCTCGCCTGATAGCGTCTTGCACCCGCGGCGAGGGCGGGTAGGGATTCTCGTTGGTGTTCAGCTTCACCCATCCCGATTCCTGGGGTTGTTCACCCGGAAGGTATCCCTCCAGCCGGTCCACATCGGGCCGGAAGGGAGGACGAAACGGAGAGGACGGGGTCGTCATCGGTCAAATCTCTTACCAGCAGCACCTGGGCCTCAATCAAAACCAGATTGTAGCCACAGTCCCAACCTGGGGTCAGAGTTGGAATCGTGAATAGTGGCATTCCCATGACTCGAACAGGTAAAAGCGACCCTCCCACTCTTCACGATTCAGGCCATGCCCCCATGCGACATGCACCGCTCGCTGCTCTGCTCACCCTGGTTCCCTGGCCGGCAATCGCTGCGCCCGCGCTGCCGCCTGGTACGCATGAACGGGTCACGGTGACCAGAAACACCTCGCTCGACTGGGTCTTCACGATCTCCAACCAGTCACCCGATACGCCGCCGGCGGACTGGACCAGGGGATATGAGTCGACCAAGCAGGGTTACCGCCTGCTGGTGCCCGCCGGGATCCCGCAGAATCCCGACGCCCGGACCCGCATCCCGCTGGTGCTGTTCATCTCGCCGGGAGACAACCCCGGTGGCCTGGGGGCGTTCGGCAAGGTGGCCCGGCAGCGGGGTATGCTCGTCGCCAGTCCTCATGAGGCCGGCAACCGCTGCCCATTTCCTCGCCGCGTCCACATCGTTCTCGATGTCCTCGACGATCTGAGGCGGAGATACCCGATCGACCCCGACCGCACCTACCTCGCCGGGTTCTCTGGCGGCGGCCGCGTTGCCTGCACGATTGGTTTTGCGCTGCCCGAGTTGTTCGGCGGTGTCGTCAGCTTTTGCGCGGCGGGTGACCTCCGGCCCGAGAGCTGGCTGAGACACCGCGTGATCAACCGCCTCAGTGTCGCACTCGTGACCGGTGAAACCGATTTCAATCGGGGCGAGGTCGAACGGTTTCGTGGGCCCCTGTTGTCGGAAGTCGGCGTGAGAACTCGGGTCTGGGTCGAGAAGGGAGTCGGTCACGCCGTGCCAGGGCTTCCGATTCCCGAAGTGGTCAAGTGGCTCGAAGCCGACCGGCCGCGGCGGGCCAGGTACGCCGAGGAATGGCCCGGCTCGCGACTCCCACAGGGCCCGGCCCCCGGTCGACAGGAGACCGCCCAGCGGCTTCTCGAAGAGGCCAGAAAGAGGACCAGCAAACCCGCCACGGTCTACTCGGGACTCATGCAACTGAAGGGCGTTCGTGTCCGTTTCTCGGGGACGCCCGAGTCGGTGCAGGCCGAGCGGACCCTGCTCGAGTACGATTCGCGCGACAAGCGACCCTGGGAACTGGAGGACATCGCGGAGCAACGGCGGTTCCTGGTCGCACGGGCGAGAAGCATCGACGCCTATGGCTCTGGTCACCTGCCACCCCAGTACGCAGCGGGACGCGTCGACATGCTCAAGTTCGCCGTGGCACTCTGGATGAGAATCCAGCAGGACGGGCAGGACAAAAAAGCCGTCCAACAAGCCCAGAAACGGATCCCCGTGCTCAAGAAACGGATCGCCGAGATACAGGCTCGCAAGAGGCAGGGACAGAAAGAGGAGAAGGGGAAGACCCGATGAACCTCGAACTGGTTCGCACTCGCACCGAGGACAACGTGAGGCTCGACGGTGCACTCCGCAGATCCAACCGCTCGCCCGGGGACCTGCCAGCCGATCTCGTGATCATCGTCCACGGCACCGGCGGTAACTTCTACGCCCCCGGGATCCTCGAACACCTCGCCACGAGGCTCCCGGAACTGGGGACCCCCACGCTGAGAGTCAACACCCGCGGTCATGACGGGCTGAGCGGAGGAGACGGTGGCGCGGCACTCGAGCAGATCGACGACTGCCGACTCGACTTGCAGGCGTGGATGACCTGGGCCACCGAACACCTGGGTCCACGTGTGCTCCTGCTGGGACACAGCATGGGAGGAGTCAAAGCGATCTACGCGACCGCTCACCAGGCCGTGCAGCCCGTCGGCATCGTCGCCGTGTCTCCCCCCCGTTTCAGCCACCGGCAGTTCCAGGAGCACCCGGACGCGGAGGCATTTCGAGAGGATTTCCAGGCAGCCAGCGGGTGGGTCAGCCAGGGGCATGGCGATCAGCTCATCCGGGTTCGCCAGCCATTACCGATGTGGATTCGGGCGGAGGGATTTGTCGAGAAGTACGGCCCCGAGGACCGATACGACATCGCGAGGCTGCTCCCGCGTGTTGATGTGCCCGTGCTCGTTCTCGTCGGATCCGAAACCGTGTCCCGATCACCTGCCTTCCACGACCTCCCCGATCACCTTGCCACGCTCGATCTCCCCCCCTCTCGCCTGGAAGTGATCGAGGTCCCCGGCGGTGACATGCACTACACCCACGACCCCGACTCCCCTCTCCGCTACATCAGCACTTGGGGTCAGAGCCTCAATAGTGAATAGTGGGTCTTCGGGCCGGTGCGAGTCGTGAGTCGGACGGCCACTATTCACTCTTCATGCTCTGAATCTTCAGCACGATCATGTCTCGATTGCGGTGTTCGGTTGCATTGTCGCTGTTTGGAAGGTCGCTGAAGCCGGCATTGAAGCGGGCGTCTGTGTCGGGGGCCTCCGGGGTGACCGTCGACACGCGACACGGCGTCACGCCGTCAGAGTTTTCAGCCAGCGCGATCCGCCACCTGCGGAAGTTTCTCGATGAGCTCGGCCTCGAGCTCGCGGTGGCCACCTTTCCGACGCGACGGGGACTGGCCGACCGGCGAGATCTCGAGGCACGTGTCGAGGCGATCAAGGGGGCCCTGGCGTTTGCTCGCACGCTGGGTGTGAATCGGGTGACTCTGCACACCGGGCCGGTCCCGCGCGATGAGGAGGACGAGGCCGGTCACAACGGTCGGGAGTTGTTACTCGAGGTATTGTGCGATCTGGCCCGTCATGGGAACCAGGTCGGCTCTCTGCCTGTTCTCGAACTGGGCGCCACCGGGCCGGAGACCGTCCGTGACCTGTTTGGCCAGGTCGACACGGGTCCGCTCGGCCTTGACCTCTGCCCGGCCACCTGGACCGGCCGCGGCCACGATCCGGTCTCGGTTTTCCGTGAACTCTACGACGTGGTGAATCACGTCCGGGTTGGAGACGCCATCAGGCACTCCGACGGGTCATACGACCGTGTTCCGGTCGGACATGGCGAGGTCGCCTGGGACGAAATGCTGGCGGTGCTGTCCGAAGCCGAGTACTCCGGGTGGTTGACGGCAGGGACCTCCGGTGGTGACGATCCAGCCCGTGACGCCACGCGAGCGATCTCGCTGCTGACGTCGTACTGGCCCGGAGGTGCGGACAGCCTCGCCTGAACCACGACACGGACACGCCGCCGCAGGCCCATCGAGGCGAGACGGTCACGGAGGATCACACGCGATGCCAGCACACGGTCACACCGGGAGCGATCACGCCACGGCCAGCGCGAGAAGCGTGTCGGAGGTCACTCGTGAGATCAAGGAGCTGCTGGAAGGGCAGTTCCCCGATGTGTGGGTAGCGGGCGAGATTTCCAATTGCCGCCCAGCTCGCTCGGGGCATGTCTACCTGACTCTCAAGGACGACCAGTCCCAGCTCTCGGCAGTCATCTGGCGCAGTACTGCGGCGCGGCTCAACTTTGATCTTGTTGACGGGCTCGAGGTCTTGGCGCGAGGCGGTGTTGAAGTCTATCCGCCTCGCGGACAGTACCAACTGATCATCCGTCAACTGACTCCCCAGGGCCTCGGCGCTCTTGAACTCGCGTTCCGCCAACTCCAGGAGCGACTGGCGGCCGAAGGTCTCTTCGATGCAGATCGCAAGCAGCCAATCCCGAGGTACCCGCATCGTATTGCCCTGGTGACCAGTCCCACCGGAGCCGCCGTCCGCGACATGTTGCAGGTGATCACCCGCAGGTGGCCAGCTGCCGACGTCGTCGTGTTGCCGGTGCGCGTGCAGGGCAAGGGAGCGGCCGATGAAATCGCCCGCGCCATCGAGACCGTCCCATCCCTTCCTGGAGTCGATGTGGTCATCGCCGGACGCGGCGGCGGCAGCCTGGAGGATCTCTGGGCCTTCAACGAGGAGATCGTGGCAAGAGCGATTGCCAGCTGCCCGGTTCCCGTAGTCAGCGCCGTCGGTCACGAAATCGACGTCAGCATTGCTGATCTCGTCGCGGATGTCAGGGCCCTGACACCCAGCGAGGCCGGCGAATTGGTGGTGCCAAGCCGCGATGAGGTGATGGCGGAACTGCGTGGTCATCGCATGAGGCTCGCCGGCGCACTCAACCGGCAGGCCCAGAGAGCTCGTGGCCAACTCGATGCACTGACAGCTCGGCCCGCCCTCAGTCGACCGCACTCACAGATCCACGAACTCGCCAGGCGGGTTGATGATCTGCAGGGGCGTCTGGACCGCGCCGCGAAGTCTCGCATACAACGAAGCCGTGACCGGCTGGGGACGTCGGCCGCCACGCTGCAGGCACTCAGTCCCCTCGAAGTCCTGGCCCGTGGCTATTCCGTCACGAGGCGGCCCGACGGCTCGGTGATCCACCAAGCCAACCAGCTCCAAACGGGCGAGATCATCACCACCACGCTGGCCGACGGAGATGTTACCAGCGAAGTCCAGACGGTCTCCACGCGCTGACTCACTCTCCCCAGTCCATCACGCACACCACACGGAATGACGCCGATGTCCGCAGAACAAACTTCTCAAGACATGACCTTCGAAGAAGCCCTGTCGTCACTGCAGGGCATTGTGGCTTCCCTGGAATCTGGAGACCTGGGACTCGAAGAATCACTCGCCGAATTCGAAAAGGGCATCGGTCTGCTCAAGACCTGCAACGACGTGCTGGAGCAGGCCGAGGGGCGTATCGAGGCGCTGACAGGTGTCGACGCCGACGGCAACCCGGTGGTCGAGCCCTTCGACAACCAGGCGACAATCGACTCCAACACCCCGTCTGCAGGCGAGGAAGACGAGGAGACAGGCCAGGAAGACGACAGCGAGTCGGTGCTGTTCTGAACCGCACAGCAGACGGCTGCACCGCTGCGATCCGTCTTGCTACCGGGGCCTTCGATACCCCCTGCCCCGACCCTCGACGATGACCCACTCTCCAGCAGCCGGCAGGCCCTTGAGTCGAGTCGTCTTGCCAGACGGCCACGAGACCGTCAGCTCGTCAACTCGCTCACGCCCGCCGGTTCCGATGACAAGTTGCCGTTGGTTCGACGCCATGTAGCCATCGCCGGCGGTCAGGAAATGAGACCGGATCCGTTCGCCGGACCTGACGATCACGCGTGCCCCGATAGCGTCTCGCGCCGACCCGGTCGCCACCAACCGGACGGTCAGGCCGCTCATCGGTGCCGAGCCAACCGAGACGGTTCGGTTCAGCAGCACGGCCACCGGTTCCTGGAGGTGCGTGACCACAACATCATCCTTGCCATCACGATCCAGGTCACCTCTCGCCAGCCCACGGCCCAGCATCTCTCTCTGGAAGTACGGACCCACCTCTGCCGCACCGAGCTCGACAAATTGGCCGCTTCCGGTGTTGCGATAAAACTGGGGACGCATCCGGTAGGGCTGGTTCAGAGGTCTGAGGTCATCGACATGGCCGTTGGCGACGACAAGATCGGGAGCACCGTCGAGATCCGCATCCAGAAACTGGGTCCCGAATCCGAGCATCCGCCAACCTGGTTCTCGCAAGCCCGCCCGAGCCGTATCGTCGGTGAAGACCAGGTCACCAACCTGCCGGTACAGCGCATTCGCCTCGTCAAAATAATTGGTCACGAACAAGTCCAGCCGCCCGTCACCATCGACATCTGCCGCCGCCACACCCATGCAGGCCTGCGACCTCCCGTCTCGATCAACCGCCACGCCGCTCCGCATCGCGTGCTGCCGCAGCGGGCGATCCGGTTCCGAACCGGAGGTCCTCGAAAAGAAGAAGTTGGGGACCGAGTCGTTGGCGACAAACAACGACAGGGCACCGGCTGTTTGAAATCCGCCGGCAACGATTCCCAGTCCCTTCCCACCGTGCTTGCGATCGAGCCCCAGGTCTTCGGTCGCGTCAGCAAACCCACCGGCTCCGTCACCGCGCCACCAGCGATCGCGTGCCGCCGAAAACTCGTGAGGATGACACGCCATCTTGACGCCCTGAGTCTCACAGATCGTCGTGAACAGGTTCCGCCCCTCAAGATAGTTGACGTCGTAGAGGTCCACGTGACCGTCACCATCGACATCCGCCACCAGGCAGCCCGTGCTCCAGCCGGTGGTTGGGAATCCGAGTGTCCCGGTCAAATCCTCGAACGTCCCGTCGCCGTTGTTGTGGAAGAGACGATTGAGGCCGATGTTGGCCACGTAGAGATCGGGCCAGCCATCGTTGTCGAAATCCCCAGCTGCGACACCCTGGCTGAAACCGCGGTCCCCCAGTCCCGCCTCCAAGGTCACATCGGCAAATGTCCCATCGCCGTTGTTCCGGTAGAGACGATCACGGTACTCGGTCTCCCCGTCCGACCCGTCACTCTCGGCCTCAGCCCACGGGCACCCCTGCGTGAAATACAGATCGGGCCAGCCGTCCTGGTCGTAGTCCAGGACCGCCACGCCTCCCCCGGTGTACTCGAACATCCGGACCCCCGGTGTGCGTCGGTCCGGGCTGTTGTGGTAGGTGAACGTCACACCCGCATCGGTCGCCACGTCTTCAAAACGGAATTGTGCCGATGCACCTCGCCTCGGTCCTGGTGCATCAGCCACCCGAACGGAATGGACGTCGAGAGACGCGTAGTTGGAGACGTCCACACCACGGGTGGGCTTCTCTGAGGCAACGGTCAGGCCCGACTCGACGCCCTCCGCCGCGAGCCGCTGCCGGACTCGGGCCACCAGCTGGCCCGCCCACGGTCCCACCCCACGGTGTTCGAGCGCTTCGCTCGCCCACCCAAACGCCTCCCACAGCCGTCCCAACGACTCGCACTGTTCGGCGGCACGTCGCAAGAGGCCCAGGTCCTCTGACCAGGCGGCTCCCTGGCCGAGCCGGATTTCGATGCGGCCAAGTGTCTGGGCCAGGTCCTCGAGCCGCTCGGCACGCTCACGAAACCGGGCCGCTTCCTTCTCGCGCCCCTCACGGACCAGCAACTCGGAGAGCTGGTAGTTCGCAGATTGCAGGTCAGGCTCTCGGTCGAGCGCCTCCCAGAGACACCGCATGGCCTCCCGGTCTCGTCCAAGCAAACGCGCCAGTCTCGCATCGGCCTCCCACAATTGCGGATGCTCCCGGCCCTGGGAGCCCGCCAACCGCATGCGACGGGCCACGTAGTCCTTTACGACATCGGATCCTCCGCGTTCGAGGACTACCCACAGGCCTCGGACATGTGCCTCCACGAGCCCGGTCCCGGCCGACGCCGCAGCGGCGTCGCACCTCCGGAGAGCGTCGTCCCAGTGGCGTCCCGCGATCGCGACGGTGCCCAACCCCAGCTGCGCCAGCGGATCGTCCACATCCTGATCCAGGCAGGACTCGAGCATGACGGGATCGGCAAGCACGTTTTGAAATTCTCCCAGGAGGACGAGGTGTCGCTTCGAAAACCGGCCCCGCCTCAGCAGATTCAGCAGAGGCGTCCTCGCCTCCCACCGGCGGCCCGAGACCGTGAGGATGAAGGCCAGGTGGTCGTTGGCCATCACGTGTTCTCGTTCCTGGCTGACACGCTGCTCCAACCGGCTGGACAGTCTCGACAGCGCTCGGAGACTGTTCATCCTGTCGCCTGGCCCCAGCATGCCGGTGAGGCGTTCGGGATGCTCGGCATCAGGCAATTCGCAGAGCAATTCCACCGCACGGTCATATTCGCCATCTCCCATCGACCACTCCGCAGCCAGCTTCCGCGCGGCAACGTGCTCAGGGGATCTCTCGATGACGCGGTCGACCAGCGTCCGGGCCTCGTCTCGTCGGCCCAGCCGGAATTCCCGGCGAGCGTCCTTGAGCATCTCGCCATCGGAGCGTTCCGAGCGACGGAGCATCCACCAGCCGGTTCCGACCGTCGCGACCAGGACAAGGAGGCCCAGCAACCGTCCCCAGGTGAGCGCGCGTTTCGACCCGGACATCCTAGGGCCTCGCTTTCGAGGCCTGTCGCTGCTCACTGGCCAGGCGAACCGGCTGCCAGAGCGTCTCCACCAGACGCGGCTCTCCCTCGCGACACTCGATCAATCGATCGACTCCCACGTCCGCAAATCGGTCCACCGTCCCGGAAGTCGGCCAGCGAATCTCGATGTCATCGACCTCGGTCGCTGACCCCAGTCCGATGTGAGCGACAAACGGGTTACCGCCAAAGCTTCCCCCTGAACCGATCCGCTGGTGCACGACCCGATCCACCGAGCCCTCGTGGAACCTCACCGTGATCCGCACGCCAATTCCCAATCGGTTACTCGTTCGGCCTCGAACGCGGATCGCCAACCAGTGACGATCAAACCCGGGATTCTCAAACAGCGCGTTGCCGTAGGCGTCGCCGGGGTACCAGCCTCCAATCTGCTGGAACACGTCCAGGTCGCCATCGTGATCAAAGTCGGCAAGCGCCACCCCGTGGCCCTTTTGCAGGTGACCGAAACCCGCCGCAAATGTCACGTCCGCAAATCGTCGGCCTGACTCGTTGTGGAACAGCAGGTTGGGCATGATGCCGGCGTACTCGGGATAACCGGTGCCGAGGTAGAAGTCGGGCCAGCCGTCGTTGTCGAGATCTCCGAAATTGCAGCCCATGGGCTGGGTCACGCGGACCAACCCCATCGCGGATGCCGATTCCCGGAAACCCACTGCACCCTGTTTGCCAACCGTGCCCAGGTACAGGGCGTCAGATTCCGAGTTGTGGTCCTGGCCCAGGTAGTCACGGGCCACCTCGTCGACACCTTCGCGGTAGCTGGCCACATAGAGATCCAGCAGGCCATCGTTGTTGCAGTCCCAGAACCAGGTCGGAAAACTCAGCTCAGGACCCATGACCCCAAGTTGCCGGGCCACATCGACAAAGCGTTCTCCAGCCTCGTTGCGATACAGGCGATTGTCACCGCCTCGCACCGACACGTACAGGTCCTCGTCGCCGTCGTTGTCATAGTCTCCCCACGCCACCCCCTTCACGACGCCGCCACCGTCCACGCCGAGTTCCGGTGCGACATCGACAAACTGCCCCCCGTCGTTGCGAAACAGCTGCCCGGCAAATCCCTCGTTGCCGACGTACAGGTCGAGATCTCCGTCGTTGTCATAGTCGGCAAACGCCGCAGTCTGGGTGGGAAAATCCAGGCCCGGGCCGGCCAGGCCCACCTCGTACGTGACGTCTTCAAACCGACCGGCTCCGTCATTCTCCAACAGCGAATTGGGATGATCTCGACCAGCCGCCTCAAGCCAGCCACCACGAAGCACGAACAGGTCGACGTCGCCGTCGTTGTCATAATCCGCGGGAACCAGATTGAGGCCTCCGAGAATTCCGCTGAGTCCGGCAGCACCGGTGCGGTCCTCGAACCCGCCGTCACCGGTATTCCTGTAAATCCTCACCGGCTCGGAGGTGTCCCACGTGCTGGTTGCGATATCGGCCCAGCCATCCCCATCGAAATCCTCGGCCACGGCGCCGCCGCTGAGCGTGACGATATTGAGCCCCAGCGAGGCCCCCCGATTGGTGAACCGCGGAAAGTCCTTGTCCGACCGAAATACCTCCTCGGGAATTCGCAATGACTCGGGCACCTGGTCCGGGTAGCCACCCACGGCCATCGTGGCGATGTTCAGTAACCACCGCCCCGCCGCGTGCTCCGGATTCACCGCCAGCAACGCCCTCAACACCTCGATCGCCTTCCGTGCCGACTCGGGATGCTCGTGCACGCCACCTCCACGGATCGGCAACAGGCAGCTCTCGGGCGTGTGGCAGACAATGCAGTTTTCCGTCTCGCCCCGACGCAACCACGCCACCGCGACCTGGAACCTCGCATCGTCGAGTTCTGCCCGGGAAAGAGGAGGCACGAGCCCCTCGGCGATCTCAAGTGCCTCCTGCAACCGACCCGTCGCCTCGCGGTTTTCGCCGAGCCTGAGATGATGATGGCCCAGTGCCCAGAGCAACCCAAATCGCTCGCGTCTCGGCGTCGTATCGGGCAACGCTTCCAGCCGTTGCCGCGCCTGCTTCAGCCCGCTCCGGCCGAGAAACGGGTCGTCGACGAGCATCCGGTCTCGCAGGTCGGCCAGTACGCGGACCATTTTTGGCACCGCGTCACGACCGGGGCGACCGGTCGGTTTGACATCGATCAGCGAAGGTGGCCAGCCGCACCAGGTGGCGAAGGCGGCCGCGGCCACGACCGCCCACACGACCACCATCCGCCGGGTCGCGCCGGCCGCGCTGGCCTGCTGCTCAGTCACCGGCGCCCCCGTAACCCCCGTGCTGGCCTCCCGCCGCCGGAGCGTCTCGACCGAGCAGCTTGTTGAAGGCACTCCCGGTGTCGCGGAACCAGTCGAACAGGATGCTGACGTCGGTGCCAACACAGAAGTGCTTGACACCCATCTCGAGATACCGCTCGGCCTGCTCGGGCGTGTTGATCTCGGCCCGCGGCGCCACTCCCATTTTCAACGAGGTCTCGATCACGTGTTTCTCAGCTTCCAACACCTCCGGATGCGTCCACTCTCCCGGACGATCAATGCTGTTGGCAAAGTCGGCCGGGCCGAACTGGGTCATGTCGACTCCCGGCACCGACAGGAGGCTCTCGAGGTTGTCGACAGCCGGTTTCTTTTCAATCATCAGCGCGACCACCGCCTGGTCGAGGGCGTCGGCAAACGCGGGAGACCCCCCTTCGAGAACGAACCGCACATCACGCCTCATGCCCACGCCGTGAATGCCGCCATTGCTGGGCGTTTCGGCCCGCACGGCACGCACGCACTCCTGGACATCTTCCACCGTCCGGGGATCAGCAAACAACACGTTTTGAATGCCCGAGCCAATGGCACGGATTGTCAGGTAGGTCCGAGGCTCCTGTTCGATCTTCATCATCCCGCTCATGTGCGGAAACAGGTCGATCGCTCGGCCGAGATTTTCCAGCGCGTAGAGGTCATAGGGTGCGTATTCGGCCACAAACTCCACGTAGTCAAACATCCCGCTGTGGCCGACCAGCTCAGTGATCGAGGGCCAGGACGAGTGGAGATGCGTCCCGAGGCTGGGAAGATCGGCATCGAGAAGTTCGCGCAGTCGGTTGTGACGCATCGGGGGGCTTTCCGGGGTGAGATCAACTGATGGAGAATTCGGATCAGCCGTCGATTCTATGACAACAGGTAGATCACAACCACCAGCACGCCGGCTGCGCCGTAAACGATCCCCCACGCACGACCCGTCGCCAGGGTCCGCGCCAACCAGCTCTCCTCGATCGGGGCCGTCGCGTCCCGCTCGTCCTCCTCGGGCACCGGCAGCAGGGCCTCTGAGGCGAGGATCATCCCGGCCACGAACAGAGTCAGCACCACCAGGTATCCGACGACATTCCAGGGACGCCACGAATCGGGCAAGCGATGATCGATGAAGCCAAAGCCGATCATCGCCCACAGCCCGATCACGGCGACCACCGCTCCGAAGCAGCTTCTTGGAGTGAACCCGGCACGTCGGAACGCCATACGATCAAACAGCGCCCCGGTGCCCTCACACTCCCCGCGTCCGGTCAACAGACTGACTCCCACCAGCACCAACGCAGACAGAGGCATGCCGACCAGTGCACGCACCGGCGCAGTCCCGTGGTCCCAGCCAAAGAACGCCGACAGCAGCGGCACCTGGTCGAGACCGGTCGAGACTCCCAATTGTGGAATGACACCGGCCGCGCCGGCCGCGGTGTAGCCGATGCCCACTCCCAGGCACGCCAGGCCACCGGCCCGGTTGGCGCGGCGGAAAAACAGCGCGCCAGCCACAACAACGAACAGCGTCGGCTGGAAAATGCTCCCGATCTTCCACGCTGAATCGAGCAGCGTTGATTCGATCCGGTGGTTGTAGATGGCATACCCCAGCCCGACACCACCGGCCACCATCGTCACCACCCGACCGACAACCAGCGATTGGACATCGGTGGCATGCGGTTTCATCGGCCGGTGAATGTCCTGGCGGAACAGGGTCGCGAGACTGTTGAGATAACTGCTGGCCGTGGAGTTGGACGCGGCGACCAGGGCCGCCAGGAACAGCCCACCGAGCCCGACGGGCATCACCGTTTGAGCGAGATGAGGAAGAATCGAGTCCGCACCACCCGGAAGATCCTGGAGGTCGGGGCTCATCCCCGCAGCCATCGCAGGCACGATGTAGCACAGCGTCAACGGGCCGGTCAGCAACGCCGCCCACAACAGTCCCTTGCTCGCCTCCTGTACCGTCTTGCCCGCAAAACTGCGCTGCAGCATGTACTGGGACGTGAACCAGTAGGGCAGGCCGAGCACAAACAGCATCAGGATCGTCAGGTAGTCAATCCCGGCATCCGGTCCGCTGGGCCGCCACATGACCCACTTGTCAGGCGCCATTTGGGCGGGGTCAAAGAGAGCATCGAGTCCACCACCCGCGCGAATCCCAAGCGGCAGCAGGATCACCGCTCCGCCGATGATCAGGAAGCTCTGCAGCAGATCCGTGTACACCACGGCCAACAGCCCGCTGGCCAGGCAGTACAGCACCACCACTGCGGCAACGATGACGGTCACGGTTTCAAACGTGTCGAACCCCGGCAGGTGAAACCCGTCGGGGACGGCAAATGCACCGGTGACGATGGTCGCGCACGTCATCATGGTGACGCCCGAAAACAGGGCGTAGAAGACGATCCAGAGCAGAGACACGATCACCGAGACGACCGGGCCATACCGCTGCTGGATCAACTCGGTGATCGTTGTCAGCCCCAGCCGCCGGAACCTCGGCAAGAATGTCACCGCCGCGATCGCGGCCAGCATATTGCCGCTCCAGGCCATCAACAGCAGCGGGGCACCGGATTCGAATGCAGTCCCGGCCGGCCCGACGAGATACAGGGCGGCGACATTGGTCGCCATGATACTGCCACAGATGACCCAGCGATTCAGCGAACGGCCGGCGATGAAGTAGTCGTCGCCGCTGCGGATGAAGCGGGCCAGCCACAACCCAAGGCCCAGCATGCCGATCAGGTAAACAACGACGATTCCCAGGTTGATCCAGCTGGCCGGTGTCATGTCGCTTCAACTCCGTGATGGGTTCGCGTTACTGTAGCCGAATTCGCTCCCAGTACCTCCCCATGAACCGCACCGCCTTCCGACTGATTCTGCTCGTTTCGTGTGCCCACGCGCTGGTGCACGTCTTTGAGCTCGCCCTGCCAAGCGTCGAGCAGATGATCGGCCAGGAGCTGGTCGGCAAGACCGCCGCTGAAAACAAGGCAGCGACTGGAACACTCGGTCTCGCCTGGAGGCTCCCCTTTGGCCTCCTCGCGATGGTGGCCGGCTGGCTCGCTGACCGGTACGGATCCCGGCGGCTGCTCGTGGTCTACCTGGTCGGTTGTACGATCACCGCGATGCTGACAGCCAGTTGCCAGAGCATGCCGCCGCTGTTCGCATCGATGCTGGTGATGGGCTGTTTCGCCAGCATCTACCATCCCGCCGGGCTGTCGCTGATTTCCCGGGTGACAACGCCAGAAACACGTGGGCGGGCCCTGGGATGGCATGGCATTTTTGGATCGGTCGGAATCACCGCCGCCCCGATGGGGGCCGCGGTGCTGTTTGGCACCGGCTGGCTGGGCTGGCGTGGCTACTACATGGCCCTGTGCCTGCCGGCGGTCGCGATCGCCGTGCTCGTGCTGCTTTCGATTTCCCGAGTGGGTTCAACCCGTGACGAGGGATTCGGAGCGGTGAACGCGCCCGAAGAAGGTGAAGCATTCCAGCGACGCGCCTATGCGATGCTGGTGGCGTCCGGTGCTCTCTCCGGATTCGTCTACGGCGCGTTCCTGCATTTCCTGCAGAGATATCTCGACGGTGCCGGGATCCGAACCGAGTCGATTTCGGCCGAGAGCTTCCGCAACCTGTTGGCCGGCGTGACGCTGTCATTTGCCGTGGGCGGACAATGGTGGGCCGGACGACTGGCTCGACCAGGCCGACTCGAATGGCTCCAGGTCGTGATTCTCGCTGCCAGCATTCCCTGCCTGGTGGGCATGGCCTTCGCCACCGGTTGGCTTTGCCTGGTCGCCACCTGCTCGTTCGCCTTCATCCACTTCATGACCCAACCGGTCTACAACAGCCTCATCGCCCAGCTCGTCCCCGCCCGCCGTCGCAGTACCGGTTACGGGTTCAGCAACATGGTCTGCTTTGGGCTGGGAGGTCTCGGGCCACTGGTCGTCGGTCAATCGACCGACAACGTCGTCGTCTATATCGGTCTCGCCGCGGTGGTCGGACTCTCCACAATCCTGGCCACGCTCCTCTGGTGGACCACGCGACCGCTTCAACCCGCATCCGAGCCAAGTCCATGACCAGCCTCGTCCCCACAAACCTGACGACCCTGTCCGAGGCGGCAGCCGCCATCCGAAGCGGTGAGACCACCGCCACCGAATTGCTGGAAGAGTGCCTGGGCCGGATCGAAGAGGCCGACAAGGAGATCCGCGCCTTCGTGTCAGTGCAGGCGGACTCGGCACGCGCGCGAGCGGTCGAGCTGGACAGCCTGGCCTCAACCGGTCGGCTGGCAGGACCCTTGCACGGCATCCCGGTGGCGATCAAGGACATCGTCGACGTGGGCGGTTGGCCAACCGCCGCCGGCGTCTCGCCGGAATCGGTCGCTGCGACCACGGGTCGATCTCAGCCCGCCGCCCGCGACGCCGCGCTGGTGGTCCGTCTCCGGGAGGCCGGAGCGGTGCTGATCGGCAAGACGGTCACAACCGCCTTTGCCTGTTTTGACCCCCCGCCCACGCGGAATCCCCACCACCTGGACCGCACGCCGGGCGGATCGTCGAGTGGCTCGGCCGCGGCAGTTGCTGCGGGAATGTGCTTTGCGGCGATCGGATCCCAGACCGGTGGCTCGATCACGAGACCTGCGGCCTTTTGCGGCGTGGCCGGAGCCAAGCCCTCTCTCGGCCGTGTCCCCTGCTCGGGCATGGTGCCCATCAGCGAACATCTCGACCATCCCGGCCCCCTGGCTCGCAGCGTGGCCGATCTTGCCGTGATGCTCGACGTCCTCGTGTCACATGACTCCACGGACCCCACCTCACGCGACACACCGGCCCCCGGACTGGTGGCCTCACTGTCCACGCCGATCGGGGCCACCCCGAGACTCGGTCGGCTCGGGGGACTGTTCGCCGAGAAGGCGACACCCGAAGCGGCCGCGGCGCTCGATACGGCCATGGCGGTCTTCGAGGCCGCTGGCGCCTGGGTCTCCTCTCCTGAACTACCCGCCTCGTTTGTCGACGTCCTCGACCATCACCGGATTGTGCTGGTGGCCGGGCTGACCGCCAATCACCGTGCGTACTTCGTCGACCACGCCGACGAGTATCCGGAGGGACTGGCAAGCCTGGTGACAGATGGACTCGGGTTCGAGATGACTCGGTTCATCGAAGCCCGCAGGCACCAGGCAAAGCTGAAGGCCGAGATCCTGTCGTGCTTCAACGGCTCGGATGTGCTGGTCTGCCCCGCAGCCACCGGCGGAGCACCTGATCTCTCCACCACCGGTGATCCGTCGATGAATGCTCCATGGAGTTACACCGGGTTGCCGACGGTGTCGTTCCCGATCGGGCATGATGGCGACGGGATGCCACTGTCGATCCAGATGGTCGGTCGGCCCGACGGCGAAGCGGGCCTGTTTCGCGCCGCAGCCTGGTGCGAGGACGCCTGGGCCGCTGCACAATCGTCTTGACCGACTCGCTGGTGTTCCCGATGATCCCGCCCCGCCGGTGAGAGCCTGCGGGTCTGCATCGTGATACTTGGAACCGGGACGAGACCACCGCGTGGGCAATTTTTCGCGACTGTTGCCATTCGTGTTGCCCCACCGGCGGCTGTTCCTGCTCAGCGCCGCCTTCGGCCTCGGCGTGGCGATGCTGTGGGGGACCAACCTCTCGGTTGCCTTTCCCATCGTCAAGGTTCTGCTCCAGGGCCAGTCGTTGCAGGACTACGCGGACCAGGAAGTGGCGTGGTGCCGGGACGAGATCGCCAAGAAGACACGGCGGCTCGATGACCTGCCCGCCAGCAAACTCAAGGACCGGGCTCACCTGCAAGGCAAGATCGCCGACCAGACCGCCACACTCAGGCGACTCAACTGGCTCCGCAACCAGGTGCTGCCGCGATTGCCTAGCGACGCCTTCGACACCATGGCACTGGTTCTGGGCCTGCTGCTGGTCGGCACCCTGCTCAAGGGCATCGGGATCTTCCTACAGGATGTGCTGGTAGGCAGTGCGGTGGAGAAGTCCGTCCGGGGCGTGCGAGAGGCCTGCTTCGAACATTGCCTGTCTCTGGATTACCAGACACTCGCCGCTGATGGCACGGCGCCGCTGATGTCTCGCTTCACCAATGACATCACCGTGATGTCCAACGGGCTGAAACTGATGGGCGGCAAGGTGATCCGCGAACCGCTCAAGGCCGCCACCTGCATCGTGATGGCGTTCCTGGTCAACTGGCAACTGACACTGATGTCGCTGCTGTTCGTGCCGATCTTCGCGCTGGTGTTTCATCGTTACGGCCGTGCTCTCAAGGCCGCCAGCCACCGGATGATGGAGAGCATGTCGAGGATCTACGAGACCCTCGAGGAGTCATTCCACGCGTTGAAGATCATCATCGCCTTCAACGGGACGGAGCGGCAAAAACGCAAGTTCCGGCGAGAGAACCGAGAATACTACGACAAGGCGATGCAGGTGGTGAAAGTCGATTCGCTGACCAATCCCACGACAGAACTGCTGGGGTTGGCGGCCGTCTGCGTCGCGCTGCTCCCCGGTGCCTACCTCGTTTTACGCGGTACTCGGGACATCTGGAACGTGAGGTTGACAACCGAGGTGATGGACGTGGCGCGGCTGTCACTGCTGTACGCGTTCCTGGCCGGAACCATCGACCCCATCCGAAAACTCTCCAGCGTCTACGCACGGCTCAAACGAGCCGCCGCTGCGACCGATCGCATTTTTGAACTCATGGACCGAGTCCCCAGTGTGCAGACGCCCGAACTGCCCCAGGTGATCGGTCGACACGAGCAGTCGATCGAATTCCGTAACGTTTCGTTCCGCTATGACGGACAACTGGATGAGGCCCCCGAGGCGTTGTCGAAGGTCAACCTGCTGGTCGAGTCGGGCGAAGTGGTCGCGTTGGTGGGAGGCAATGGATGCGGCAAGTCGACACTGATTCATCTACTGCCCAGGCTGTTTGACCCGACCGAGGGAACAATCCGGATCGACGGCGTCGACATCCGCACCGCCGACCCGATCGCGCTGAGGAAAGAGATCGGCATCGTCACCCAGGAAGCGCTGCTCTTTGATGACACCATTTTCGAGAACATCCGGTTCGGACGCCCCGAGGCGTCGAGCGAGGAGGTTTTCGAAGCCGCCAGAACGGCGCTGGTCACGGAATTCGTCGAGAAGTTTCCGGACGGATTCGAGACCATGGTCGGGGAACGGGGCGGTCGTCTCTCGGGTGGACAACGCCAGAGAATCACGCTCGCCCGGGCCATTCTTCGCGATCCGTCAATTCTCGTGCTCGACGAAGCCACCTCTGCCATCGACGCCTCCAGCGAGGACAAGATCCTCGAAGTGCTCCGGGAATTCGTTCCCGGCAGGACCACGCTGATGATCACGCACTCGCTCGCACCCAGCGTGCTCCAACTCGTCACCCGCGTCGTGGTGATGGACGGGGGCAGGATTATCGCCACCGGCCGCCACGATGACCTGTTGCAGTCCTGCCCGGTCTATCGCCAGGCTTATTACGCCCGCATCCATGTCGACGCGGATGCGGCGTAGGTGAGAATCAGCAAGAGCCTGATCCGCCGAGTGCGGGCTTGTCATTGGCGAACAGATGGTGGGAAGCTGAATTCCCTCGGAAACGCCCGCGTTGTGATCAATGCAGCTACTCTTCGCGGATCACGATTAGGCGGTTGATCTCGACGTCTCTCAGCACCGACACGGAACCCGACGGCCAACGGACCTCGAGCTGGCGAATCGACCGAGCGTCGCCGAGTCCGAGCGTGAGCTGGGCAGGTGCCTGAGAGAGAAAGTTGATGACCGGGAAGAGCTCCCGACGGATCGTCCGACCGCCAAGGTCTGCGATCACGCGAGCGCCGATCCCCTGCCGGTTGCTCTGGCTCCCCTGAAGCTGCACGGTCAGCCATCCCGATGGTGGGAACCGGTTGCGATACACGCGCAACGCCCCTCCCCCCGCCTGCCTGACGAACAACTCGGGAAGCCCATCGCCGGTGATGTCGCAGCCGACGGCGCTGCGTCCGTCGCCGTCGCTGTCGGCTGTGCTCGAATACCCGATATTGGCGAATCGTCCGTTGCCAAGATTCAGGTAGACACCGTTGCGTTCGTAGGCCGAGAGGTTTTCACGCCGGGTCGCAAAGTCCCAGGGATTGGGAACCCAGAACTCGCCCTCCTTCCGGTCGATGTCACGGAGGGCCGGAGTCACGGCGTGGCAGTCAAATGGCTGTGACACGACAGCCAGCCAGACACAGCGTCACCCGTCAGGCCGTTTGCGCGTGACACTCTGGAATCCACACGGCGCATAGAGGTCCAGCAGGCCGTCGTTGTCCAAGTCGACATAGGCCGGGCCGTAGGCCCAGCCGACGTCCGCCACACCGGCTGACTGACCCATTCGCTCGAAGCGACCGCCCCCCACGTTGTGGTACAGGTCGCTCCCGGACACGAAGTCCCGCAGTTGGCTGTCGACATCCTCGTCGTAGATGTCTCGAGGCAGATTGGCCACGACCCGCTCACCCGCTTTCGAATACATGTTGGCCACGTATGGGTCGGCGAGACCGTCGTTGTCGATATCGCCGACGGTCAGTCCCATCGAGAACCCCCCGTAGACCTCTGGCAGCTTCGCCGCTTCGAATCGGCCATCGCCCGTGCCGAGCCAGAAATCGTTGAGACCGAATTCACAGGCAGTCATCAGGTCCAGGTGCCCATCGTTGTTGGCGTCAAAGAAAACCGCGGCAAACGTGCTCGTTCCGCGGCCCTTCGTTCCACTGCTCTCGGTGATGTCGCGGAATGTCAATCCGCCTTCGTTGTGCCACAACTGGTTGCGATTGGTGTCGTTGGCACCGATCCACTTCTGTCCACTGGTCCGCTGTCCGATCCCGACCACGTACAGGTCGAGCAGGCCATCGCTGTCGACATCTGCGACGGCGTAGCCGACGGCGTCCTCGATATCGAGGTCGGTGTCAGTGGTGGCCAACCTGGTGAATCCCGCCGTACCGCTGCCGCAATCGTTTCGATAAAAGCGTCGTCCAAGTACCAGGTCGGGGTCCCCGTCGTTGTCGAAATCGCCCCAGGCGGCCGGAAGTTCGGCGAACTCACGAGGCAAACCGACGTCGTCGGTCATCTCGACGAAACGGCCCTCGCCCATGCCGCGGTAGAGTCCGAGGCCATTCAGGTCGGTCAGCAGGCAGTCGACGAGACCATCCGAGTCGTAGTCGGCCAGGTACACGCCCCCTGTCAGGGCGGGTGTCTGCGGACCGCTGACACCGGACCAGTTGTCCTGGAGTCGCGACACGTCGATTCTCGTTGCGTCCGTCATCTCGGTCATCAACGCCGCATCGCTCTCGACAGTCGAGACGCGGGTGATGTCAAACCGCGAGAACCAGGCCTCCTGGTCGGGTGTCTCATCGTCGAGAGCCGGGACCTGGAATGACACCGCAATCCGCATCTCGCGAATGCGATCCTCCCGGGACCGACCGGTCATCAGCACGAGCATCGTCCCCTCCCAGTTGCCCCCAAGTTCATAGGGCACGCTCGGCTGCATTCTCTTGATCTTAGCCTTCACCCCCGCGAGCGATTGGAAGCCCTGGCGTGCTCGCACCCACCAGTCGGCCACCGCGTCACGTGACACCGACGTGGAAACGGACTCGGCGCTCCCCGTTCGCTCGACGGATGTCACGTGCCCATGGACGCTCGTCTCTGCTGCCGCGTCTTCGGACACGAGCCGGCCCACACAGTCCTCCGTCAGCAGGCTCAACAACGTCGCCCGATCCGACGTCCCGATCGCCTCCGCCCATTGCGGCAGGCACCGGTCGCCAAAGACAAACCCGCCAAAATGCTCGACATCCTGGAGATAGCGTGCCTGGAACTCCGTGAGCCCCGGGTCGCGGCGCTGGGTCCGGCCAAAGGCCAACATCAGCACGATGACCACCACGGCTCCCACCGCGATGAGGACCGGGACCCTGCTTCGGAAACGATTCGGGTTCTGGGTTTCAGAGGTCGACATGGTTCCCCATTAGCCTAACGGGTTTCCCGATCCGTGTAGGGCATCGCGTGTGACAAATTCCACTACAATCTCACCGCATCTCCTTTCGCCATTCTTGAGCCTAGGTACATGCCCAGCTATCGCACGATCGCTGTCGTCATCTGCGTCCTCTCGTCACCGATTCTCGGCGCCGAACCTCCGAAAAAAGCATCACCAACCCGTCGGATTCAGAAGCTGACGTACGACTTCAAGGAGGCTGGAAAGCAGATGGAATACGGGCTCTTCGTGCCGTCCAGTTACGATGAAGACTCCCGGGCCCATGACACGTTTCCACTGGTCATTGCCCTGCATGGCCTCCATAGCAATCCGCAACAGATCCTCCGCTATCCCGGCCTCGTCCAGCTGGCCGAAAAGCATGGTTACATCGTCGCGGCTCCGATGGGGTTTGACACCTCAAGCTGGTACGGAGTGCGGGGCCAACGCTCCCTGTTCTGGAAGCCGTCGAACAAGGGAGAGCTGAGCGAAAAAGACGTGATGAACGTGTTGGAACTCGTCAAAAAGTCTCACCGCGTGGATCCCAGGCGGACCTTCCTCATGGGGCACTCGATGGGGGGAGGAGGCACCCTGCACCTGGGCATGAAGCATCCAAAGACATGGCGAGCCCTGGCGCCGATTGCGCCGGCCATCTACTCCTCACCACGCAGACTCAAGACCATCCGCGACACGCCGATCATCGTCGTACAGGGGGCTCGAGACCGCCTGGTACCTGCCTCGCGTACCAGGCGATGGGTCCAGGAAATGAAACGCCTGGAGATGACTCACAAGTACCTGGAGTACAAGCGAGGCGGCCACATCTTTCCGGCCTTCCAGGCCCTGCCAGACATTTTCTCGTTCTTCAACAAGCACGGAGGACAACCCGCGCCACCGTCTTCCGAGAAGCCATCATCCCCGAATGTACCGACCCGGAATTTGCCGGACGTTAGAGACTGCCCGGATCGTGAGCGAGCTCGAAGCGGCCCCCCGCTCATAGGCCGAGCAAGCTGCGTATCCCGGACCACGGTGCGAGGTAATCTGCGATCGTGAGCCCATCGACTCCGACCACCGCCTCACCACTTGGTCCGTCGACTCCCTGCCCACTTGAGACCATCTCCGACACCAGCTTGTGCTGCCAGGTCTCGGTCAACGGACCAACCACGTCGTTGCGTCCACAGGAGGCGGCGACCGCTGCCGAGAGCGCCCAGGCACCCCAATTGCTGATCCCCGCCAGCAGGTTCCAGTCGGTCGCGATTCGGCAGGGAATCCTCACCGAGTGATCCCCCGGCAACCGGGCCACCAATTCTTCCCAAGCCACGGCCCCCATGCCGATCTCGTTGCCCCCGTCACCGATCCCGATGGAAACCGCCTCGGGGCAGAAGTCTCCAAGCCGGTCAAAAAGGATCGACACGTCGGCGGTCCATGCGTCGATCACCGTGGCACGCATGTTGTGACAGCAGCCCCAGGAGTCCCGCGGCACGCGGTCTTGAAAATCCTCGAGAGGAACCACCGATTCACGGGGCTGGCTCGCCAAGGAGACGTCCGAATGACTTGGGCCGACTCGCTCGATCGCAACCAGGTGCCCCAGCCCATCGCCATTTTGCCGTCTGGCCAGGAAGTCCGCGCACCATGCGGGGGCGTCATCAAGGGGAACGGTAGCGATTTCGAGATCCCCGACACCGCCGGCAGCCGCCGTCACCGCGAGGCCACCAGCACACGGTTCGTCAGTGACCAGTACAACCTCGCGACCCATGTCGCGCAGAACGCGTGCCAGTGTCACCGCTCCTGGCGGTCCGTCGGTTTCAGGTGCCGGTGGTGTTCCGTGTGGGATGAAGAACCCGGTGAGAATCGCCACCGGCGTTGGGACGGCGGCCAGGCTGGCAGCGGCACCCGCCAGGTGCCCGGGACACAGGACGCCCCGGTGAGCTTCCGACGCAATCAACCCACGGCCAGCCGGGTCGATTCGCACCAGCGCCTCGAGACCCTCGATCAGATCACCCCGCGGTTTCGCCCCCCTCATCCCTCATTCCCCCAAAGGTGTGTGCCGCTGACCACATGTCCACTTCTCAGGAATCTCACTCCAGGACGCCTCTCCAAGGTTGCCATCCTCGGCCGTCCACTCAAGAATACCCACTCCCCTCCTCATTCCCCATTCTGCCTCGACTGACATTCGAATCGCCGCACCGGGATCCACCCGGCTGTTCCTACCTCTGAGAAGTCCTGTTTGGAGACATTCTTGGTTTCGGGAATTGCAGCGTCGTGGTGCCAGGCGAGGTTGTCTGGACCCTCGGGACGTGACAGAATTCGACGAATGCAGTGAGGTCCGGTCGCAGGGTGTGGCCGGCTTGGGATCACATTGCGAGCGGGACTTTCACCGGGTAACGGCCCGCTTCTGAAAGCTGACGATGGCGGACGAACGACCCTCGATCGACGATATCCTGGCAATGGCCCGGGCTCAGGATGCTGGGTCCGGTGGTGCGCCTACCCCAGCCGATCCCGAGCCGGAACAGGATCCGGAATCGACCGCGGAATCGTCTCCGGATCCCCAGCCGGAAGTCGAGCCGGTCGCTGAGAAACCGGCTGCCAGGAAACCAGCTGCCACGGGAGGAGTCTCGGACATCCTCGCCATGGCTCGTTCCCAGGACTCCGGCGGTGCTGCTCCGGAACCCGAGCCTGCGGCAGCAGACGCGACACCGCCACCCGAGCCTGCCTCTGAAAAGCCCGCTCCTCCGGCAGCCGAATCTGCCCCGGAAGGAGCCCCAGAACCTATCGCAGATGGCGATCGACCGAGCGTTCAGGACATGCTCGAACAGCTCAGGCGCACCGATGGCGGCGGACATCAAGCCGCTCCGGCCGCCGAAGCGCAGGTAGCGTCAGAGCCTGCCATCGACCAACGACCGATGCCGGTCCGCCCAGCCGTGCCGGATGCCCCCGTGGCCAATGCGACCCCACAGGTCGGTCGGCGCGGTGCGTTGATCGCATTGCTGCTGCTGCCCACCCAGTTGATCGCCACGCCATTTGCGGCGGCCTGGACAGCTTTGGCGGCGGCCGGCGGAGCCATGCTGCTGGGGCTCGCCCGCTTCATGTTCCCCAACACGCTGGTCGAACCGCCGATGACTTTCAAGATCGGACCTCCCAGCGATTACCCGCCCGAGTCTGTCTCGACGAAGTTCAAGGCCGAGCGTGCTGTCTGGATCGTCCGATCCACGATGTACAACGGGCAGGATCAGATCATCGCTCTCTCGACCGTCTGCACCCACCTCGGCTGCACACCGAACTGGCTCGAGGGTGAGCAGAAATTCAAATGCCCGTGCCATGGTTCCGGCTTCTACAAGTCGGGCGTCAACTTCGAAGGCCCGGCACCCCGACCACTTGAGCGTCACGGACTCCGATTGGCTCCCGACGGGATGCTGGAAGTCGACAAGAGTAAGAAATTCCAGGAGGAACTCGGGCAATGGGAAGACGGATCGTGCTTCGTCAATGCCTGACACCCTCCACGACCCCGGTCGCGACCGGGGCATCATGACCAGGACACCACCACAAAAGACAACCGGCTGAAGCAGCCGAGCACCCGGAGCCCACTCCCTCGATGTCTGTCGGCGACTACATTCGCGGTTCGCAGATCTGGAAGAGCATCTTCCGTCACCCGGCGCCCTACGATCGGCGAAACCGGGTCGTGGTGATGTTGACCAACTTCTTCCTCCACCTGCACCCCGTCTCGATCAAGCAGCAGGGCATCGCCCTGTCCTACACGTGGTGCATGGGCGGAATCACGTTCTTCCTGTTCCTGGTCGAGACCATCACGGGCGTGCTCCTGATGTTCTACTACCGGCCGACACTCGAATGGGCGTACCAGGACATCCTGGCCCTCCGCGATGTAACGACGCTGGGAATCATGCGGGAGATTCACCGGTGGGGGGCACACGCGATGGTGATCTGCGTCTGGCTCCACATGTACCGGGTCTTTTTGACAGGCAGCTACAAGCCGCCCCGTGAATTCAACTGGGTGGTCGGTGTGTTGTTACTGGTGTTGACTCTTCTCCTGAGTTTCACCGGGTACCTGCTGCCCTGGGACCAACTGGCCATCTGGGCCATCACGGTCGGTTCGAACATGGCCCGCGCCACCCCCGTGCTCGGTCACGAGGGTCCCGGCTTCCAGTTACTCAACCTCGGTGGCTACGACCTGATCACCAGCGGGAGCGATGCGCGCTTTCTGCTGTTGGGAAGTCGATTTGTCGGCGAAGAAACACTCAACCGCTTCTACATCCTGCACTGCGTGGCGATCCCGCTGGCAGCCGCCGGCCTGATCGCGATTCACTTCTGGCGAGTTCGCAAGGACGGTGGTATCAGCCAGCCCTTGTGATCCGCCTGCGACACGGCCTCACGGCCGACTGAATTCTCATGCCCGTTGACCCGTTCATCGATCCGCATCCCAATCTGACTCCTGCCGTCCTGCAGGGGCTGGGCTGGCTGTACCTGGTGCTGTGCGTGATGAACCTGTTCTGGACGGTGCGGGTCTACAAGGAAGACAAGCACTGCACGCTGCCGGTGCTCAACATCGAGTTGCCCCGGGCCACGTTCTGGGCCCTTTACTGCTCGGTGCTGCTGATCCTGGGGTTCATGCACCTGAGTTTCAGCAGCGACGAAAACGTCCACAAGTTCATGCTGGCCCTCGAACCCGGCGGGCCGTTTGAATCCGCAATCGACGCTGTGGTGGCCAATCCGGTCACCTACTTCATCATCTCGATCGCCGGCACCATCGTGGTGCTCAGGTTCCGCGAGGCGCTGGTACAGCCAACGGTGGGCTGGATCATGCTCAATGGCGCGATCCTGTTCATGGCCCTCTCGATGACCGACTACGACTTCCGGCAGATCGTCGGCAAGCCGGACAACGTACCGATCGTGGCGTTGCTCTACCTGGTCGGCGGATTCACCTGGCTGTACTTCTCGCGGGCCGTCGAGAACGACCGGCGGCTGGCCGACTGGGACGGCGAGGGGCCGGTGCCGGTCCTGGAAAACGACGACAACGAGAAAGTGCTCGTCTGGCCGGATCTCGTCTACAGCGAACTGATCTGCATGATCGCAATCACCACGCTGTTGATCGTCTGGGGCATCGTGCTCGAAGCGCCACTCGAGGAACCAGCCTCCAGTGCCAAGACACCCAACCCCTCGAAAGCCCCGTGGTACTTCCTCGGCCTCCAGGAAATGCTCGTCTATTACGACCCCTGGCTCGCCGGAGTGGTCTTCCCCACCATGATCCTCGGCGGCCTGATGGCGGTCCCCTACATCGACTTCAACCGCATCGGGAACGGCTACTACGTCTTCAAACAACGCGCGTTCGCCGTCACCACCTTCCTCGTCGGCTTCATCACCCTCTGGGTCGCAATGATCATCCTTGGCACGTTCCTCCGCGGGCCGAACTGGAACATGTTCGGCATCTACGAGTACTGGGACGTCCACAAGCTCGAGGCACTCAACAACGTGATGCTCTCCGAACTGTTCTACCTGGAGTGGTTCGGCTGGATCTTCGAGATGCCCTCGTACAAAAACACCGATCCCGAGGGCTACAAGGTCGCCATGATTCTGCTGCGCGAGCTCCCGGGCTTCGTTGCGATCGGCGTCTACTTCGTGGCTCTGCCACCCTTCCTCGCCATGAAATGGCTCCGGGGTTTCTACCAGCGGATGGGATACCTCAGGTTCATGGTCTTCACCCAGTTGTTGCTCTGGATGGCCGCCCTGCCGTTGAAGATGGTCCTCAGGTGGGCACTCAATCTGAAGTACCTCGTCAACATTCCGGAGTACTTCTTCAACATCTAGAACCGCGCTCGAGAGCACACACAGCAACGCGGATCCGCCTACTACTTATATAGACCTCCATCACAAACGCCCCATGCCAGCCACAGACGGCTTTTTCCGAAACCTCTCGAAGACTCACAAGGTCTTTGCCGCAAGCAGTTTGCTGCTGCTCGGGGCCACCCTGTGGATGCTCCACGACGACCACAACGACGAGTGGCGCGTCTGGCAGCAGACGTTCGATCGGATCGAGGACGCCCGGCTGACCGGGATCGGCCTCGATCAAGCCGATGACCTGGCCGCACGGGCCGAGGAACTCAAGTCACAGATCGAGGAACGCCAGGCTCACCTTGATTCCATCAACGACCAGGCAACGGCTCTCGATGCCGAACTCGCCGCGGCCCAGGGCGAAGCGGAAGCCCAGCTGCGTGCAACCAAGCCGATGAGAACTCTCAGGGACGTCGCACGAGCCAATTACGACCTCGCCGTCCGCGACAACGCTGCCGACACGGCCGATCGACTCCAGGCATTCAACGACGAACAGGCCAAGGTTGACCAGGCCGAACGCGACCTCCGCAAGAAAGACGACGCGGTCAAGACGATCCAGGCCAAGCTCACCACTCTCCAGGGCGAAGAGGTCGAGGCCAACAAGACACTGACCGCTCTCAACGCCGCTCTCCAGCTGACGACCGACACCCGTGAGGCGATCGCCCCCGGCGGCACGTTCCAGGCCGTCAAGCGATGGCTGATGGAACAACCGGTCATCGACGGGTTCAATTCACACCACAAGGTGCTCCAGGACTGGCTGCCCGACCAGCGGATCACGCTCGGGATGACCGAGACCGCCCGGTTTGACCGCTGCCGAACCTGCCACCTCGGGATCGACCGTGTGCTCGCCGGCAATGTCCCCGAGTTCCCCTTCTCGTCCACCGCGGCGATCGGCGCCGATCCGACGTCGTGGGTCAAGCAGGCCGGATACCCTCACCCCTTCGCCACCCATCCACGTCCCGACGTCTACCTGACGGCCGCCAGCCCGCATCCGTTGACCGAGTTCGGGTGCACCGTCTGTCACGACGGACAGGGCTCGGCCACCAGTTTCCACAACGCTCAGCACGGCCCCAACCATCCCGGCGACTACAAGAAGTGGAACAACGAATACGGCTACTTCCCGAACCACTACTGGGAGTACCCCATGCAGCCGCGTCGGCTGCGCGACTCGACCTGCCTGAAATGCCACCACCAGGTGATCGAGCTGGGTGTGAACCCGGACTTCGGCCCGACCGCTCCCAAGCTCTATCGGGGCTACCAGCTGGTTCGCAAGTTCGGCTGCTTCGGCTGTCACGAGATCACCGGTTTTGACGGCACGACACCGATCGGCCCGGATCTCCGCCTCGAACCGACCACACCGGAAATCAAAGCGGCGATCGACGCCGACCCGAACCAGGTTGCCGGCCGGATGCGAAAAGTCGGTCCGAGCCTCGCGCATGTCGGCCTGAAGACCACCGAGGACTGGCTGCGTCGCTGGATCCGCAAGCCGTCGGACTTCCGTGCCTCGACCCGCATGCCCCAGTTTTTCGGCCTGACGGGCCACATCGGTTCCGACGGCGACAAGACCGAGACCAGCCGCAAGGAGGCCGTCGAGATCGCGGCGGCCACCCACTTCCTGCTTGAGACGAGCCAGGAAGCCAGTAAGGACTTTCAGCTCGACAGCGTCCCCGACGGTTACCAGCCGGACGTCAAGCGTGGTGAGATCGCGTTCCGTGAGCGGGGCTGCCTGGCGTGCCACAGCCACAAGGCCGTACCCGATCCCAAGCAGCAGCTCTCAGCCGACTTCGGACCCGACCTGTCACATATCCACGACAAGATCCCGCACGACGACAAGAATCCGGCCAACGCCACCGCTGGCGGATTCCGCTGGCTCTACACGTGGGTCCGAGATCCCACGAAACACTTCTCGCGAACACGCATGCCGGACCTGTTCCTGGACGCCACCGGAGACGGCAAGGACCTCGTGGACCCGGCTGCCGATATCACCGCGTTCCTGCTCTCGCAGCAACCCGGTCAGCCGTCCGGTGACGCGGTGCCCGATGCCGACCCCGAGGTGCTCAACCAACTTGTCGTGCTCTACGCCGGAAAGGTGATTGGGGCCGACGCCGCCGAGGCGATGGTCAAGGGTGGAACATATCCCGAGACCGACAGCGCGAAGGTCAAGGGCGACGAGGTGGAACTGGTCGGCGAAACGCTCACCGAAGAGATGAAACTGAAGTATGTCGGCCGTCGCACGATCAGCCGTTACGGCTGTTATGGCTGCCACGATATTCCCGGCTTCGAGACTGCCCGACCGATAGGCACCAAGCTCGAGGACTGGGGTCGCAAGGATCGCACCAAGCTGGCGATTGAACACATCGAGGAATTCCTGCATCACCACGGCGAACGGGACGGATCCAGCACGCGAGAACGGGTCGACGCCGAGATGAAAAAGGCCCGGGCTCACTCGCTCGGCAAGCAGAAGTTTGCCAGTCGAGACGAGGAAGAGGACGAGACGCGTGGCGCGTTCTTCTACGCCAGTCTTCTGCACCACGGTCGTGAGGGCTTCCTGTGGCAGAAGCTCCGTGGGCCGCGGACCTATGACCACATGAAGACCGAAACGAAGGGCTACGACGAGCGGCTCCGGATGCCGCGGTTTACCTTCGCCGATGACCCAATGGCAAACGAGGAAGCGATCGAGGCGATCGCCACCTTCATCCTCGGACTCGTTGCAGAGCCACCTCCGGTCAAGTACGTCTACACGCCCGACCAGCACGTGGCCGACCGGATCGAGGGCGAACGCCTGCTGCAGAAGTTCAACTGCACCGGTTGTCACATGGTCGATGCGCCACGAGTCACAGTCTCTACCACCATCGACAACCTGCCAGATAGTTCGCTCGCCCCCAACGAGTATCCTGAGGCGCGAGATCTGCTGCTGAAGATCCGTCCACCCCGCACCGTCTCGCTCAAGCCCGACAAGGACGGCAACATCTCCTACTCGTTCCACGGCCTCTCCGTCGCTCGGCCCGGACCAGATGATGACGACCTTGAGCCCGATGAACGCGAGTACTCCTACAACCTCTGGGAACCGCTCCGGTTCGAGTGGATGGGAACTGGTGAAGACGGCAAGCCGGCGGCCCAATCGCGCACGGTCCTCCCCTCGGCACGGATGCTCGTCGCCGAACCCAGTCTGGTGTCCGAGGAACCTGCCCGGGGTGGTCGTTTTGCCGAATGGCTGGTGCAGGACATCCTGGAGCGTTCCAGTGACCCCAACCGCGACCTCGCCTGGCAAGCATCCCCGCCGCCGCTGATCGCCGAGGGCATCAAGGTACAGACCCCGTGGCTGTACCGGTTCTTGAAGAACCCCAACCAGTTGCGACACACTACCGTACTTCGCATGCCCCGTTTCAATATCGACGACCGCGAAGCCCAGGCCTTGGCCAACTACTTCGCCGCCGCCGACGAGGCCGAGTACCCGTACCAGCCAGTTCCGCAGCGGAAACCCGCTTACCTCGCACCTCTCGAGGCCCCCTTCCAGGCGGCTGATCACGACTACCTCACCGAGTCCTGGCGGTTGTTCAACGCCCCGTTGTGCATCAAGTGCCACTCACTCGGTGGGCGGCAATTCAAGGCGGTTGATCCCAAGAAGGACATCCGAGGCCCGAATCTCGACATGGTCACCGACCGACTGCAACCCGACTGGGTCCAGGTGTGGTTGTCCAATCCCAAGTGGTTCACGCCGTACACGTCAATGCCGCAGCCATTTGCCAAGAACCAGAAGCTGTTCCCCGAACACTTTGAGGGGGACGGCCTGAAGCAGACAACCGCGGTTCGTGATGCCCTGATGAACTACAACCGGTTGCTGGAGCGCGACGGGACGTATATTCCGCCCGCACCCACCAAGCCGGCGGCCGCTGCGGCCGCGGCAGGAGCCGCGAAGCCATGACACGAATCACCAGTCTTCTATCTTTCCTCTGTCTCGCACTGACCACCCTCCTGGCACTGGCCGGTTGTGGCGCTGGCGCGTCCGCAACACCCACGGTCACCTACAAGTCCGGCGGCGGCGAGGCAGAAAGCGGTGGCGGTCCCGTGGTCGCTATCGATGGCGTGGGAACACTGACCGGTACCATCACGTTGACCGGTACAGCACCGACACCCCAGCAGATTATCGCCAGGGGAGCGGCCCAGCGAGACCCGAGCGTCTGCGCGGCGGACACGGCGATTCTTGACCAGTCCCTGAAGGTTGGCGACGGAAATGGCATCGCCAATGTCTTCGTCTACATCGACAAGGCCCCCGCGGGAGCCGCGATTCCCGAGCCACCCACCGAACCGGCGGTCTTTGACCAGAAGGGCTGCGTCTTCATCCCACACGCCATGGTGGTGCGCACCAACCAGAAGATCCTGATCAAGAGCCAGGACAACGCCGGCCACAACACGCACACCTATCCCAAGAGGAGCCGCACGTTCAACGGGGCCATCAAGGCCCTGGAAAAGGAAGGTGTGCCGCTGTTCTACAACAAGCACGAGAAACTCCCGTTCCAGGTCAAGTGCGACATGCACGCTTGGATGCAGGCCTACCACCTCGCCCTCGACCACCCCTGGGGGACGATCACGAACGCGAATGGCACCTTTGAGATCAAGGATGTGCCCGCCACCGAAGTCACTCTGCGGATCTGGCATGAAAAGGCGGGTGGCAAGGGAGGCTACCTGCAAAGATCCCTCAAGGTGACCATTCCCAAGGACGGCACCGCGACCCAGGACCTCACCTTTTCCCTCAGCGACTTTGGCCTCTAGAAAGCAACGCCTCGGGCCTCGGGCCTGATCAAGGACCAACTGTCAATGTTTCGCCGCCTCATTTTCGCCCTGCTAACCGGCCTGCCGATCTTGACGATCTCGGCAGGTTGCGGCGGACCCGAATTGAACTTCCGGTCCCACGAAAAGGTGGCAACGCTGGCCAGCACAGTCGCGGCCACAAATCTCGAAAACGCCCTCGAAGAGCATTTCGGCACGCCCAACAACCTGGTCGCTTGGGGAACACTGCCGATCGACTTCGGCGAGCTGCGAGGCACGGTTCTCACTGCCGACGGGAACTCCCTTCGCGTCAAGCTCGACAGCGAACCCGACGGCCTGTTGACCAACATCGCGGCTGTCATCGGCACCGACAATCCCTCCAGCCGTACCGCCACCAGCTACACCCCAGCGACCCACATGCTGGAATTGGTCCCCATGGAGAATGCACCGCCGATTGCTCCGGGTACCGCCATCCGACTGGTCGGGCACAACCTGCAGT